>ENA-UERW01002188-UERW01002188.1-human-gut-metagenome-genome-assembly--contig:-NODE-2188-length-10802-cov-2.959161_pt1 | contig 10802 bp, 12 predicted proteins | sample MGYA00242994_ERZ507995 | MGnify/ENA primary metagenome ERZ507995 (study PRJEB26167, sample SAMN06115492) | human gut metagenome | host: Homo sapiens | place: China:Chongqing | collected 2015-04-26...
CACAGAGGGACGCTCTCAGCTCCCGGTCCGCCGGCAGATCTCATGGCGCTTGGGGCCGGTGGAGACGATGGTGATGGGGGCCTCGATGTGCTTTTCAATGAAGTCCACATAGTCCCGGGCGGCCTGGGGCAGCTTGCCGTAGTCAGTGACACCCCGGATGTCGCACTTCCAGCCCGGCAGGGTTTCATACACCGGCTTGGCCCGATCCAGCAGAGCGGGCACAGGGAAGTCGGTGGTCACCTTGCCGTCGATCTCATAGCCGGTGCACACCTTGATCTCGTCGAGGTAGCCCAGGCAGTCGATGGCGGTGAGCGCCACCTGTGTGGCCCCCTGCACTATGCAGCCGTATTTCGTAGCAACGGCATCGAACCAGCCCACCCGGCGGGGCCGGCCGGTGGTGGCGCCGAACTCACCGGCGTCGCCGCCCCGGCGTCTCAGTTCGTCGGCCTCCGCGCCGAACAGCTCGCTGACGAAGGCGCCGGCGCCCACGGCGGAGGAGTATGCTTTAGTGACCGTGATGATATCGGTAAGGGCCGTGGGAGGCACCGCGCCGCCCACGGTGCCGAAGCCCGCCAGGGTATGGGAGGAGGTGGTCATGGGGCAGATGCCCAGGTTGGGATCCTTCATGGAGCCCAACTGCCCCTCCAGCAGTACCTGCCTGCCCTCCTTAAGGGCCCGGTGAACGAAGCCCACCGCGTCGCCCACGTAGGGCTCCAGCGCCGCGCGGTAGCCCATCAGCTCGTCAAACAACGCCTTTGGCTCCAGCAGAGGCTTGTGGTAGAGGTGCTCCAGCAGGACGTTTTTCAGGGTACAGATGTGCTCCAGTTGACCCATGAGCCGCTCCTCATTGTAGAGGTCGGCCACCTGAATCCCGATTTTGGCGTACTTGTCGGAATAGAAGGGTGCGATGCCCGACTTGGTGGAGCCGAAAGCAGCCCCCGCCAGGCGCTCCTCCTCATAGCTGTCCAGCAGCACATGATAGCTCATCAGAAGCTGGGTACGCTGATCCACGATGATATGGGGGGCGGGCACACCGCCGTCGGCCAGATGCTTCAGCTCGGCCAGAAACTTCTTCACGTCCAGGGCCACACCGTTGCCGATGATGTTGGTGGTATGCGGGTAAAAGACACCCGAGGGCAGTTGGTGGAGCGCAAATTTGCCGTAGTCACAGATGATGGTGTGCCCGGCGTTGGCCCCGCCCTGAAAGCGGATGACCACATCGGACGCCTCGGCCAGGAGATCGGTGATCTTTCCCTTGCCCTCGTCGCCCCAGTTTGCGCCAACGATTGCTTTGACCATAGTTCGTTCCTCCTGCCGCGGGGATTCGCGCATTGGCCTTTTCCCGCGCGCAACCGCCCGGGAGGGCACCTTTATTTATGAAGGAGTCTCTCCCGGAACGCCCTTTATTATAACGCCGCGGCGGCAGGGCTGACAAGGTAAAAAGTGCAAAAAAACAGCTATTCCTCCGGGGTATTTTCTTTCTGCCCCGGGATTGCGAGAGAAAAGGCCGGAATCCCCTCCGCATAGGGCGCGATGGAGTAAAGTGGAAAGTAGATCACAGGCCCCGCCTCCGTCAAATAGAAACGCTCCGGGTCGAAGCTGCGGGGCAGCCGCGCCTCCCAGTCGGGCGCGAACCAGGACCCCCCCGCGGACAGCCGAGCCCGGAGCTGCCGCTCCACCTCCGCCAGCGCCCATGCCCTCCACCGGAATCCCGGCGGAAACAGCTCCCCCAGCGTCAGGGGGCTCCCCCCCGGCAGCGCCCAGGCGCTTCCCTGCCGCAGGGTGACGCCGTGTGGGCCCCCGGTCCGCTCCGCGGCGTCATAATACAGGCTCAGGCACTCCGGGGTGTGGAGGGTCACGACGCCGGTGAGGGATGCCTCCCACGGCCGGAAGGGGTGGGAGACCTCCCTGGCCTGCCGGGCGGCCGTGCAGGCCCTGGGATAGAGCTCCCGCTCCCAGCGGGCCGCCCACGCCCCCTCCAGGCGGCGGCACCAGCGTTCCAGCCGCCGCAGGCCGGGTATTCCCTCCGGCAGCTCCAGACGGACACCGGAGACCGCGAGCACCGGCTCCTCCTCCCAGCAGAATTCCCGCCTCCACTCCTTCCAAGTCGGCTCGGCCTTCTCCGTCCCTGTGTGCAGCCCCTTCATCGCGGGCACCTCCCTCTCTCAGAATCCGGTGCCCCATCCTATGAAACTCCGTAAAATCGGTGAAAAAGAGGTTTACTTCTATACTTCACTTTGGTAAAATAGATACGATTTCCGCAGAGACTGACGAGGAGGTCATTGATACCTATGACGAAAAACGAAAAGCGGGAGCATGGGGATGTGCTCTATGAGGCCATTCTTACCCTGAAGGATCTGGAGGAGTGCAAGAAGTTCTTTTCCGACCTGTGCACCGTGGCGGAGCTGAGGGCTATGGAACAGCGCTTTGAGGTGGCCTCTCTGCTGGACGACGGTATGATTTATAACGACATTCTGGAACGGACAGGGGCCTCCAGCGCCACGATCAGCCGGGTCAACCGTTCTCTCCAGTACGGGGCCGACGGTTATCAGGCGGTGCTCCCGCGGGTCAAGGAGAAGCTGGGCGGCGATGGCATATGAATTCCTGGCGGGGTGCTACGACGCCTTTACCGCCGACGTGCACTATGCCCGCTGGGCCGACTATCTGGAGAAGCACTTCGCCCGCAGCCGGCTGCCCATCCGCACGGTGCTGGATCTGGCCTGCGGCACCGGGAGCCTGACCCGTGTCCTGGCGGAGCGGGGCTATGAGCTGATCGGCGCCGACCTGTCCCAGGAGATGCTGGCCCAGGCGGCGGAGAAATGCCGGGGCGCAGGCCCCATCGAGCCGATCTTTCTGCATCAGGCCATGGAGGAGCTGGATCTCTACGGCACTATCGACGCCTGCGTGTGCTGCCTGGACAGCATCAACTACGTCACCAGCCCCAAAAAGCTGGCCCGGGCCTTCCGGCGGGTGCACACCTTCCTCATGCCCGGCGGCCTCTTCCTCTTTGACATCAACACCCCGCAAAAGCTCCGGGGCCTGGACGGCCAGATGTTTCTGGACGAGAGCGAGGATGCCTACTGCGTCTGGCGGGCCGACTGGTCGGAGCGCTGGCGCATCTGCACCTATGGAATGGACATCTTCCGGCTGGAGCCCGGCGGGCTGTGGAGCCGCTGGGAGGAGGTTCACGAGGAGTACGCCTACGAACCGGCGGAGCTGGAGGAGTTGCTCCGGCAGGCCGGTTTCCGGCAGATCAGACAATACGGCGAGCTGAGGTTCCGCGCCCCCAGGGAGGGGGAGCAGCGGATTTTCTTTGCCGCACGAAAGGAATTTTGACAAGCATGGCAGACAAGATCATTCGCGTTTTGGCCAAGGACGCGCCGGTGAAGGCATCGGCGATCACGGCCAAGGAGATGGTGGAGCGCGCCCGGCAGATTCACAAGACTCTGCCCGTGGCCACCGCGGCCCTGGGCCGCAGCCTGATGGCCGCCTCCATGATGGGCAACCAGCTCAAGGAGAAGGATGGCTCGGTAACCCTGCGCATCAAGGGAGGCGGCCCGCTGGGCGGCATCACCGTGGTGTCCGACAGCCAGGGCAACGCCCGGGGCTATGTGGTCAATCCCCTGGTGGACCTCCCCCTGAAGGGCCCCGCCAAGCTGGATGTGGGCAGCGCCGTGGGGCGGGACGGCTCCCTCACTGTCATCAAGGATCTGTGCATGAAGGAGCCCTATGTGGGCACTGTCCCCCTGGTATCCGGCGAGATCGCCGAGGATATTACCTCCTACTTTGCTGAGAGTGAGCAGATCCCAACCGCCTGTGCCCTGGGCGTGCTGGTGGACGTGGACCAGAGCGTGCAGTGCGCCGGTGGATACCTCATTCAGCTCCTCCCCGGCGCAGATGACGCCGCCATCTCCGCCATCGAGCAGGGTATCGCCAGGGTAGGCCCGGTAACCGAGGCGCTGCGGGGCGGCCTGAGCGCCAGGGAGCTGGTGGAGCAGGTGCTTTCTGAATTTCAGTTGGAGGTACTCTCTGAGGAGCCGGTGGAGTACCGCTGCTACTGCAGCCGGGAGCGGGTCACCCGCGCCCTCATCAGTATGGGGCGGGAGGAGTTGAACTCCCTCATCCGGGAGCAGGGCAGGGCCGAGCTCACCTGCCAGTTCTGCGACAAGGTATATCACTATACAAACGAGGAGCTGGAAGGACTTCTGGCCTCACTGTAGGTTTGAGAGAAAAAAAGCAAAAAATTTTGGCTGAAATGGTTGACAACTGGGGGAAGCTTTAGTATAATAACCTTCGCCGCGTGACCAAGAGTGATTTACAAACTGGTCTGCGGCGAGGACAAGGGAGCATAGCTCAGCTGGGAGAGCGCATGCCTTACAAGCATGATGTCACAGGTTCGAGCCCTGTTGTTCCCACCACTCCCGTGAGGGAGCTCCCGTACCCCCCTACCGTCTGGCGCGGTAGTTCAGTTGGTTAGAACGCCGGCCTGTCACGCCGGAGGTCGAGGGTTCAAGTCCCTTCCGCGTCGCCATTTGCCTCTGTAGCTCAGTTGGTAGAGCAGGGGACTGAAAATCCCCGTGTCGCTGGTTCGATTCCGGCCGGAGGCACCATTTCTCCGGTGGATACCCAAGGTATCCACCGGGGGAATCTTTCAAAAGCAGGTATCAAGCGTGTGTGATCCGCATAGAATGGATCAGGGCATGCAGGTGTAGCTCATCTGGTAGAGCGCCACCTTGCCAAGGTGGAGGTAGCGAGTTCGAGCCTCGTCACCTGCTCCAGGAAAAGAAAGACACGACATATGTCGTGTCTTTCTTTTTTTAATTTGGCGGCCTTGGGACGCGTTGCGCCAAAAGAAAGATACGACTGCAGTCGTATCTTCCTCTTTATCCCCGCCATTGGGCATACCTTTCCCTTGCGCTGCAAAGGCTGCTCTTTTTTCCTCTTTTTTTATTTTTTCAGGCAAACTTTTTCTCCCCCTGTCGTGTCTAATCATCAGAAACACGAAAGGACGGGAACTCCCATGGTCCAGACCTCCAAAAACACTTCCGGCAAGCGGACCGCCCGGCGGAACCGCTCTGCGCTCCGCCTCCCCGTTGCCGTGCTCCTGATCTCCCTCACCCTGGTGGGTGGGCGCTCTCTGCTCTCTCCCGGCCAGGGCGCAGAAGCGCCCATGCTTCCGGAACCGGTCCCCGCTGTCACCCAGACGCCCTCCCCCACCCCGGTTCCTACCCCATTCCCTGTCCCTACCTCTCTCCCTGCCCGGGAGACGCATCCGTCCGCTCCTTATGACTACACCGTCCCCGTTCCCGCCTCCGACCCCGCCGAGGCTTCCTGGTTCTCCGACGCCGCTTTCCTGGGGGATTCCCTCACCGACGGCCTGCTCCTCTACAGCGGTATCCGGGGCGCCGACAACCTAGCCTATAAGGGCCTTACCGTGCAGTCCATCCGTACCGACAAAGTCATCAAGACCGACAGCGGCAAGGTGACTCCCCTGGAGGCCCTGGGCACCAAAACCTATGGGAAGGTCTATCTGCTTCTGGGCGTGAATGAGTTGGGCTGGTATAATGACCAGAGGTTCTACAAAGCCTACGGGGAGTTGCTCGATCTGGTGCGGGATGCACAGCCGGACGCACAGATCTATTTGCAGACCCTTCTGCCTGTGACCGCGGAAAAATCGGCCAGCCATGCTTATCTCACCAATGACAAGGTAGAGACCTACAATGCCCTCATCGCCGAGCTGGCCGCGGAGAAAGAGGTCTACCTGGTGGATCTCCACGCCGCCTTTGCAGGCGATGACGGCGCGCTGTGCCCGGAGGAGAGCACTGACGGCGTCCACCTCACCAAGTCTGCCTATCAGCGCTGGCTGGAGGTCCTGCGCACGCACACCGTCAGCGAATAGGCCACCCCTGCCCATTGCGGACCTTTCGCCTCGCCATCCACGGCCATGGATGCGCCCTATCCTAACAGAGAAAGAAGCTGCCGCCCCTTTGAGATCGACCGCCCCGGACACCCGCCAGCTCCTGGTGGACCATATCACAGCCGGACAGACGGATTTTTACCGCCTGGCGTTCAGTTATGTCCAAAATCGGGATGCAGCCCTGGATGTGGTCCAGGAGGCCGTCGTAAAAGCCCTCACCAAGGTGGACACGCTGCGGGAACCCGCCTATCTCAAGACCTGGTTTTATCGGATCTTACTCAATGAGTGCATGAACCACTTCCGGCAGAGCCGGAGACTTGTCCCCCTTGAAACGTCCCTGGACGAGCGCGCGGCCGAAGGGCGGGACCCGGGAGAGCGCCTGGACCTCTATGATGCCATCGGCAAGCTCTCCCCCCGTGAACAGGCGGTGATCCGGCTGCGTTTTTTTGAAGACATGAAACTGGAAGAGATCGCCCAGTGCACAGGGACGAACCTGAATACAGTAAAGTCCCGGCTTTACAAGGCTCTCAAGAAACTCAAGGAAATGACCGGAGAGGAGATCGAACATGAATCCTGAATTGGAGCGCGCGAAAGAGCGTTATCACAGTGTGGAGCCGCCGGAAGAGCTGGCCTTTGCGGTGGCCACCGCCGTCCGGGCGGGCGACCAGGCCCGCCGGAGCAGGCACGCCCTGCGCCGGAGCCTGGGCACAGCCCTGGCCAGCTGCGCCTGCTTTGTCCTTCTGGTCAATACCAGCCCCACCTTTGCCCAGGCGGTATATGAGGTGCCGGTGCTGGGCCGGCTCGCCCGCATTTTTACCGTTGCGGAATATCAGATTGAGGACCAGGAGCACCTCATCGACGTGCGTCTCCCGGCCCTGGAGAACACCGGCCACACTGCGCTGGAGCAGCGCATCAACACCGAGATATCCACCCGCATCCAGTCCCTTCTGGACGAGGCGGAGGAGAGGGCGCGGTCGGCCAGGGCGGCCTATATCGCCACCGGGGGCGAGGTGGAAGACTTTATGCCCGTTATCATCGATGTGGACTATGAGATCAAATGTCAAAATGACCGGTATCTCTCTTTCCTGATCACGGAAACAGAGACCCAGGCCACCGCCTTCCAGCAGCTCTATCCCTACAGCATCGATCTGGAAAGCGGAAAGGAGCTGACCCTTCGGGATCTGCTCGGCCCCGACTGGAAGGAGATCGTCAACGCCTCTGTACGGGAACAGATCGCCCAGCGCAGTCAGGACCCCGACCATGTTTACTGGGGCGGCGACGACTACAGCGAGGCATTTACCTCCCTCCGGGACAACCAGCCCTTTTACCTGAATGAGGCGGGCCGTCCGGTGGTCCTGTTTGAAAAGTATGAGATCGCCCCAGGCTATATGGGCGTGCAGGAGTTTGAGATCCCATCGTAAGACTGAGGGCCGCTCCCCGTTGGGGAGCGGCCCTTCTTAAAAAGTGGATTCCCCACTTTTTGGACGATCTCATTTATCTCTGATATTCAAATTCCAGATTATAGAGGCACACGGTGTCTCCGTCCCGGACGCCCTCGGCCTCCATCCGGTCAAAGAGGCCGGACTCCCTCAGAATACGATCAAACCAGTTTCGAGACTCCACATCTCCAAAATTGACATTGGCCATCAGCCGCTGGAGCCAGGGCCCATCCACCATCCACACATCGTCCACCTTCTCGATGCTCACCTCTCCGCTGGTATCGATCTCCGGCGGAGCGGGTACATAGTCGGGTTCATACACGGTGATGGGGGGCAGTCCGGCAAGCTCTCCGGCTGCGGCGCGCATCAGCTCCTCCACCCCCTGGTGGGTGGCGGCGGAGAGCGTAAAGAAGCGCATCCCATGCTCCTCCACATGTGCCTTGAGCCTCTCCAGCAGGGCGGGGTCCTCTGCAATGTCCGCCTTGTTGCCCGCCACCAGCATGGGGCGGGAGGCCAGCTCGGGACTGTACTGCCGGAGCTCCTCATTGATGGTCTCAAAGTCCTCCACCGGGTCTCTGCCCTCCCGGCCGGATACATCCACGATATGGATGAGCAGACGACAGCGGTCCACGTGCCGGAGGAAGTCATGCCCCAGTCCGGCTCCCTCTGCGGCGCCCTCGATGATGCCCGGGATATCGGCCATGACGAAGGAGACCCCCTCGTCCACATAGACCACGCCCAGATTGGGAAAGAGGGTGGTAAAATGGTAGTCTGCGATCTTGGGCCGGGCCTTGGACACCACGGAAAGGAGCGTGGATTTCCCCACATTGGGAAACCCCACCAGACCCACGTCGGCTAACAGCTTCAGCTCCAGGACCACCTCCCGCTCTTGGCCGGGAAGACCGGCCTTGGCAAAGTTGGGGACCTGCCGGGTAGGGGTGGCGAAGTGCTTATTGCCCCATCCGCCATTGCCGCCCCGCGCCAGCACAAAGGGCTCCCGCGTGGACATGTCGCAGATGATCTGCCCGGAGGCCGCGTCCCGCACCACCGTGCCCAGAGGCACCTTGATGACCATGTCCTCCCCATCCCTGCCGGAACAGCGTTTTCCGGTGCCGTCCATGCCGTTTCCGGCCACATACTTGCGCTTATAGCGGAAGTCCATCAGGGTAGACATATGGTCGTCCACCCGCAGGATCACGTCGCCGCCCCGTCCGCCGTCGCCGCCGTCCGGTCCGCCCGCGGCCACATATTTTTCCCGGTGAAAGGACACGGCTCCGTTGCCGCCCTTGCCGGACTTCACCAGGATCTTTGCGGTATCCACAAATGCCGGCATGATGACACCTCCTGTATCTCTTCCCAATTTTCCCACACATAGAAAAGGCCCCGAACGACGCGCGTTCGAGGCCTTTAGTATGCCCAGGTTACTGCGCGATCTCCACAATGGAGACCTGCTTGCGGTCCTTGCCCAGCCGCTCGAACTTGACCTTGCCGTCCTTGAGGGCGAACAGGGTGTCGTCGCTGCCCTTGCCCACGTTGACGCCGGGGTGAATATGGGTGCCGCGCTGCCGCACCAGGATATTGCCGGCCAGGACGAACTGACCGTCGCCTCGCTTCACGCCCAGGCGCTTGGACTCGGAGTCACGGCCGTTACGGGTGGAGCCGACGCCCTTCTTGTGGGCGAAGAACTGAAGACCGATGTTCAGCATGGTATTACACCTCCATGTCTAAGACAATAATATGATCCGGATACTCCTCGTGCAGGTCCGCAAAGTAGACCATCATGGCTGTCAGAAGGGTCTGACATGTGCTCTCATTGGTCTGCCCCAACCCGCCGGGAAGCTTTAGGGAGATGGACGCATCCTTTTCCCGCACCTTCACCGCGGCTTCCAAACCCAGCACGTCGTTGACGGCGCACTCGGCCAGCCGGACCGCGCTGGTGACGGCTGCACAGAGGATATCCTCTCCCGCGGGGGCGAGGCCGCTGTGTCCCTTGACCTCAAAACCGGTGATCCGGCTGCCCTCGGAAGTAAATGTGACCTCGATCACTTGAACTCAGGCCTCGATCTTTTCGATCTGCACCTTGGTATAAGGCTGACGATGGCCCTGGCGACGGCGGTAGCCCTTCTTGGGGTTATACTTGAAGATCATGACCTTCTTGCCCTTGCCGTTCTTCACAACGGAAGCGCTGACTTTCGCACCCTCCACCACGGGGGCACCGAAGGTGGCCTTGTCCTCACCCAGCACAGCCAGGACCTTATCGAAGGTCACGGCCTCGCCAGCCTCGGCGTTCAGCTTCTCGATGAAGAGGGTGTCGCCCTCGGCCACCTTGTACTGCTTACCGCCGGTCTCGATGATCGCATGCATTCTTTTGATTCACTCCTTCATTACGGGCTCGCTGTCGGGGGAGGAGGGAAATCCCTCTCTTTTCTGCCGCGCGTGCGCGCTGGGGCGCTCCGCACTTTGTTCCCATTCAAAGCGGCTATAATAGTATATCAGCACGTTTCTGGAAAGTCAATGGCTTTTTTCAGCCCTTTCCAGGGGTTTCAAGCCCTCCAAAGTACCATCCGGTCACGCCGTTTTTCTTGCAGAGACAACCCCGGCTGGTCTCCTCCACAATGGAGAGCGCATCTCCCGGCTCCACCCCCAAGCGATAGTCGCTGATGTCCTCGCACCAGTCCCGGTCCCCTTGCCTCCTCAGATACTTGGTGGGCACCTCCAACGTCCGGCCCGTGGACGCCTGCCGGCACAGGGAAAATTCCTCTCCCCGCTCCAACACCTCCACGTCGTCGTCGGTCCAGTGGATCACAACGGCGTCCCGCCCTTCTTCCTGCCGGTCCAGCGCCGTCTTCACCGGGCAGTCGTCATAGCTGATCCAGGAGAACGCCTCGCTGCCCGCCTCCGGGATCACCAGCGCGTTGAGCTGTCCGTCCCGCTTGAGCACACAGCCGCCGTCGATGCTGATGATCTTCCGCGTCCGTTCGATGATGGGATTGGAACAGAGGCGGTCTCCCCGATAGAGTGCCACGGGCCAGTGCCCCACCACGCAGTATTTGGGGAAGACGCGGCCCTGACCCAGGAAATCGTCATTTTTCATGCACTGCCAAGCATCCAGCTCCTCCATGTGCGCATAGGAGGGCACCCCGCCATGGACAAAGACAAGGTGCTCAGACTCTAGAATGGTGGGCAGCGACCGCAGGAACTCCAGTTCGGACCGGAATCGCTCCAGCAACAACATCCGCAGACCGGGCAGGTCCCCGGGCCCTCTCACTTCCATCCCCGCCTCCGCGGCCATCTGCAAAATAAGCGCTCTCTCCCCCCACACGCTGAGGTAGAAGCGATAGAAATCCCGGCCCAGCTCCCCGTTACCATAGATAAAGTCCACCGCCAGATTGTCACAGTTGCCGCACAGAGCGTACACTGTGTGGGTGGCGGAGAGCTCCATGATG
>ENA-UERW01002190-UERW01002190.1-human-gut-metagenome-genome-assembly--contig:-NODE-2190-length-10792-cov-6.238731_pt1 | contig 10792 bp, 9 predicted proteins | sample MGYA00242994_ERZ507995 | MGnify/ENA primary metagenome ERZ507995 (study PRJEB26167, sample SAMN06115492) | human gut metagenome | host: Homo sapiens | place: China:Chongqing | collected 2015-04-26...
CTCTTTTCTAATCTGAATCATATCGGTTCATCCTTTCTTATTTTTTGATTCGTCCGGCTCCGGCAAGGTGCTGTTGCCAGTAGGAGCCTGTCAGGTCTGTGTAACCAATGGGATTTCCGGCATGGTACATCCGGTTATTTCCCACATACAGCCCCACATGGGTGATGTAGGTTCCGGCGTTGTAGGTAGAGTGGAAAAAGACCAAATCCCCTGCTTTTGCTTCGGACAGGGGGATGTGCTGCGTTACATTGTACTGTTCCTGTGCTGTCCGTGGCAGGGCGATTCCTGCCTTGCCATAGCACCACTGCACCAGTCCCGAACAGTCAAAGGAAGTGGAGGGGGAATCACCCCCGTACACATACGTCCATCCCTCATACTTTAAGGCTTCCTCCATGATAGCCTGCACCGTTTCATCATCAAACTGTGCCACGGTCAGGTATTGCGATACCAAGAGGACATAGAACATATTTCCGTAGGAATACCGCCAGCCTCCGTTTTTCTCTACCGCAACAGGGTTGGTGTAGGTGACTTTCTTTCCGCCGGATTTGTCCCTTGCGAAGCTCTCTGCCAGTTCAAAAGTGTATTTTTTCCCACGCCCTGCCACATAGTCTAGGAAGTCGCCGCCGTAGTTGTAGGACTGAATCACACTGTTTAAGTCACAGCCCTTTGTTTCTGCCGCTGCGAGCAGTTCCGAGAAATATTTGCAGCCCTGCTTGATGGATTCCTCTGTACTAAGGGAGTTTGGGGGAAGCCCCAGAGATTCCGAGGACTGCATAACGTCTTCCAGCGTGCCGCCGGATTCCACCTGAATGATGGCGAGCAGCACATTTAAGTATTCCTCTATGCCATATTCCCTTGCATACTTTTCCAGCATAGGTTTATGGGCGAGGACTTCCTGTGATACGCTCACGCCCCCATAAATAAGGTTTCCGCCGCTTCCTCCGTCTTCCTCATCCGAGAAGACAATCACCACCAAAAGGAGCAGGGAGAACATCATCACAAACACGCCGGAACAGGCAAAGAAAAGGTGTCTTAACTTCATGGTTTCTCCCCTTTCTTTTGTTTGGCAGCCGCTTGTACTGTTTTTGTCCACTCCTTTCTGGCGGTGGTACGCCGGATGGTAAAGTTGGATTCTTTTACCACAGGGGCAGCCCGTTTTCTTTCCGGTATCACAAGAGCCGTATCATTCTGGACAGGTCTTGTCGGATGGGGGGCAGCAGGTGTAGTAGTTGTCTTTTGTCTTTCATCTGGTTTGTCTGGGGAAGCCGGAGGGACTACCTGGCGTTCTGTCCTTACAGGCGGTGTCTGTTCATGGTGGATGGAAGCCGCTTTTACCACTGGAACCGAAGACCGTTCTGCCACAGTTCCCCCACAAGAAATCTGTCCCCGTTCCCTGATGGATGGGTAAGCTGGCTGTATAGCTGGCCTTCCTGTATGAGTGGTATTTGCATAGTTTCGGAAATCTTCTGGCTGCTTTGCAGTAACAGGACGTTCATGGACAGGAGCCGCCCCTTTGGGTGCTTCGGAAGCTGTCTGTTGCGGCTGTTTTGCCTGTTCCAGTTCCGCCCTGCGTTCTGCAATGGTCTGTCTGCGGCGTTCTGCCTGTGTCCGTTTGGAAGAGCCGGAGGTGGAAGCAGTTCTCTGGTCTGAGCCAGTTTGTTTTCCTGCGTGGTATGCAGCCGTTCCAGCCCCAAGAGCCGCCACGGAACGTCCTAACTTATGCTGTAAACGGTGCATATGGGCGTGCATGAGCATACGGGGTCTTCGCATGATACGGCTCCCCATGCTTTGGGAATCCCCACTCTGTAAGGAGAACATCCCCATCAAATCCCCCAGCTTGAAATAAATTCCGGCAAAAGTCACTATCTGCAAGAACGCCGTCAGGAAGAACGGATATTCCCCAGACAGGTTGTAGAGCATGGTGGAAATACTGAACGCTACCGTGATAATCAGGGTGATTCCGGCTCTGGTAAGGATAGTGTTGAACAGTTTCGTAATGGCACGTTTGGACATCCCCTCAAAAGAGGGAACCATGCTAAGGAGGAAGCTCACAGGCAGGAACATGGCGTAGATGATAAAAAGCACCTGTGAGAAAATCATTATCCCCGTGAGCAGGAATACAAAAACGGAGATACCGATATTGAACATGAACAGGAAGAAGACGGTTCCCAAACGATTGATGGTCTTTGTGATGGTAAGGTTCGTGTTTTCCCTGTCTTCGATTTCCTCCACTACGATTTCTTCCCTGTCCTGCCCGTTGTTTTCGTCTGGACTGGTTGAAAGCAGGCTTTCCACACGGTCTGCTCCAATGCTTTCCATATCCGAATTGCCATATTGCAACAGGAGCCACGGTTGCTTGACCTGAATGGAAAACAGGCAGTCCCGTATCAAATCCACGCTGTCTTTTCCCTGACTTTCCGAGTTAGGCAGCACAATCTTTGTACCAAGGGTCAGGCTGGCATTGCTGATGTCTGCGGAAAATTCATTGATTTTCCCGATATAATCAGGAGCATAAGCGATAAAGGCAGCGGACAGCACGAACACCACCACGAAATTGACAACGGCATGGATGGCTTTTGTGGTTTCCCGTTTGATAAGCCCTGTGTAGGCAACGTAAATCCCCACCACCAGAATGAGAATCAGCAGGAACCCGATATAAAATCCCTCCGAGGACAAGCCGCCTGTGGTAACGCCTGCCAAGGTCTGCATATTTTTCCCAATGGAATCCGCCGTAGAGGAAATGAAGTCCAGCGAGTAGGCTTCCTGAATCAGATACCCCGTGGCGTTGGAAAGATACAGGCTGATTGTCCAGATAAAATTTGTGATGGCATACAGCCCGTACATCACCTGTTTTCCGATACCGTCCAGCCAGTTCCACGGGAGCCAGTCCCATCCGCTGTCCACATAAAAATCAAGCTGGTAGTTGTCCAGAGGATATTTGCTGTATTCGTTGGCAGCGTCCACCGTATCATCCACCAGTCCGGCAGCGTGGGCGGCTGTGCCAAAGACTGCCAGCAGCAGGAGGATGAGCAGGAGTGCCAGAAGCACCCTGCCAATCACTTTTCCTGCCATGCTCCCGATTTTTTTCAGGGAGGTTTTTCCCTTTATCCGGCAAGGGACAAGAGCTGTCCCCTGCTGGATGGGCTTTCTTATCTTCATTCCTCCACCTCTTTTCTTACGGGCGGTCTGGTATCAAAGGCATGGAACAGGTCTTCAAAGATAGGATGGAACTGTATCACGCCCACACGCCCGTACAAATCACTGATAAGGCACTGTCCGTTTTCCAAGTCACGGAGCCGCTTCTGGTTGTTTTCATCTTCGGAATCCACCCCGAAAAAGGCGAGGGTCTTCTTGATTTCGTTGATGTCCGTGGAACGGAACGCAAATTTCAAGCCCAGATTGTTTTTCAGCTTTTCATCCAGCAAATCGTCCGTGTTCTGGGTGACAAAATAAACGCCTGCGTTCATGGCACGTCCGGCACGAACCAGCTTCATGGAGAGGGTCTTGCCCTGTGCCACCTGTAGGAAGCTCCATGCTTCGTCCAAATCCACAATCTTAAACACGCTGCGGTCTGTATGGATGAAGTCGAGGGCAAAGGTACTGATTACAATGAGCATTGCTACGGAAAGCAATTCCATTGTGGTGTATTCTTCAAACGAGGTTTCCTTATCCGGCAGCACCAAATCCGCCACCTGAATGATGTTGAGCTGCTTTTCAAGGCTGATGGACTGTGTGACATCCCCATTCGAAAAGAGCAGGTGTGCAAAGTCATAGTCCGTAAAGGATTCGATATGGTCGGCTATGCTGGTGCTGATGGTGGTTCCCTCCGCCCGAAGTTCCTCAATCACCTTGAAAAGCCCCCGTTCCTCACTGTTTGTCACCGCACGGATGGCTTTCCGAAGAACAGGGAATTTCTCCCCGTCACGGCTGGAAATGCCCGTTAAAAAAGTCAGGATGTCGATTGCCAGTGATTCGGAATCCTTTGGGTTCTCCATAATCACATACGGGTCAAGTAAGCCCCTGTTCTGTTCCTCCGAAGTCAGGTTTACGATATTGATTTCATGGGCGATTTCCGGCAGGGTTTCTTTCCAGCGTCCCCGTTCCGCTTTCGGGTCAACAATGAGAGCCTGTGCTCCAAACAATACGGAATAATAGACAATCATGTTGTTGCTGAATGATTTTCCACCGCCGAGGGAGCCGACAAAAGCGGCAGCAAGGGCGTTGGTGACGGAGCCTTTTACCCCTTGACTGGCAAGGGCAGGCTTTAAGTACACGTTTCTTCCTGTATCAAGGCTGTACCCGATATAAATACCCTCCGTTTCCCCCAACATCTGGGTTGCCCCGAAGCCAAGACCAGCGAGGAAGTCGCTGGTGACATACTGGATGTAATCGTTCAGATACCGTTTGCTGGCAGGGAGAAATTCCCCATGCAGCCCCAGCATATCCCCAAAGGGGCGAACCAGCTTCACGTTCAAATCGTCATAAAAATCTTTCACCTCATTGCAGCGGCGTTTCAGTTCTTCCAAGTCGGGAGCCGTCACACGAACCACATAGGACAGCTTATACATTGATTCCTTGCTCTGGTCTAAGGTGGATTCCAGCTCATTCACGCTGTCTAAAGCATCCACCACGTTTGTACTGGTTTCGCTGTCATTCTGCCATGCGTGGTTGTCCAAATCTTTCAGCTCTTTTTTCTTGTTCCGCACCGTGGAGAGGGCTTTCCGGTTTGTCACAATCTCCACATTCATAGAGGTATCAATGGGAAAGGTGAATTGCTGCTGCTGATAGTAAAAGATTTCCGAGGATGGGAAGTCCAGTTCCCCCACAATGCTGTTGATGGTAAAGTAGGCGGCATATACTGTCCCGTCTTCCTGTTCAATTTTCAGATACCGTTGGTTTTCCTCTATCAGACAACGGGTAGGCTTTATCAGGTCATAGTATTTTACCAGCGTTTCTTCCTGAAACCGTTTCTTAGGCAGGTAATACTCATAGTCTTCATAGGCGGTTCCGGTCTGCCCGTATAAATGCTCAATCAGATAGCCAAAATCGTCCTTATCCAGCCGCCGGACTTTGAAGCGGCGTGAGATTTTACTCTCCAACAGTTTTTCCATCTTCTGAAACCGCCAGATTTCCTCATTGCTCATGGAAACAAAATCCCCCATGAGCTTATGGTTGACTTCATGGAGGAAGTCAGAAACAGCGGTCTTTGCTTCCCTGCGAAACTGCTTCATGGTGACTTCCTGCTCATTGACAAGCAGCTTAAAGCCGATAAAAAAGCGGTAGTCCACCTGATGTTCCCCTATCATGGAAATAAGGGCTTCGGTCTGTGCGTCAATCTTTGCACAGGCAGCGTCCTTTAACCTGCCTGTCACTTCCTTTTTAGAGCGTTCCTGTGCCGCCCGTATGCTGGATTCTGTGCTGATTTGCAGGGCATGAATCTTCCCGTCCCTGTTCTGGGCGATAAGCTGCCGGAAGGAATCGTGTACCTGATATTTCTGTTCGGGGCTTAAAAAGGAATAGTTGTAGGGAGGCAGCTCATAGTAAGCGAAGCACTCCCCGTCATGGTTGAACACAAGGTTATTTTCGATATATTTAATCGGATATGCCATAAATATCACTCCTTACTGCCGTGATGGGCTGTGCCGGATATTCCTTTTCCAGCTTCACGGGCTTTCCTGCATAGGTCAGTTTCGGGCGTACCAGATATGCCAGTACGGATTTCAGGAAGCCGTAAGGCTTTTTCCCGTCAAAGGTCTTCTGGCACATGAACCAAGTGAGGGCAAAGGGTACGCCGAAATATTTCAAAAATGCCCCGTCAATGAATGAAAGGGGAGGGAGGTTCCCCAAGAGCATCACTGCAAACACCGATACCACGAACCACGCCATCTGTGTGAACGTGATGGGGAATGGCAGCTTAAAATCATTGATGGAATAGAGTACCTTTTCCACCGACCAGATACTGGTATAGCTTCGTATTTTCTTCATAGTGTCTGTCCTTTCTAAAAGATGGGGCAGCAAAGCCGCCCCTGAAATAAAAAAGCCGTCTGCATTTCCCAAAGGAGATACAGACGGGTCTACCGTATGATTTCATATACGCCGTGGTTCGTGACAATAAAGGTTCCCTCCAATTCCATGTCACGCCCATAGGCAGCATAGTCGATATAGTTTTGTAAGTGTGCCGGAAGTTCCCCAAGCTGTCCGCTTTCTTCCAGATAGCAGCGAGCCACATCCGCCATATCATCACAGCCGGAATGGCAGATAATATCGTCTTCATGCTCACAGAGTTCTTCGATACTGCCAAAGTAGGATTGCAGCTCTGATAGTTCCTCCTGAATGTACTCCGGTAAGTCCTCCACCATTTCACACAGGCGGTTGACTTCCTCGATGGGGGTATATTCGTCAATCTCAAAGGGCAGCTCATAATCATGGATGGCGTATTCCTCATATTCATCATTCAAACCGATACGCTCTTTGACTTCCTCAAAGTCCACAGGCGGCGTGAACCATGCCCCCACCAGTTCACCCTCATTGTATTTGCCTAAGTTGGCAATGTAAATCCGCATTTCTTCCAAGTTCCTCCACCTCCTTTTAGCGGTAATAAAAGATACCATTGTCCGTAAACAGGTAGTTTTCGCTGGTTTCCAGTTCCCGACCAATGGAAGCGTAGTCGATATGGTTCAACAGGTCTGGATGTACTTCTCCAAATAGCTGTACCTCCTGCACCAGATAACGGGCGAGGGATTCTCCGTCCTGCACCGGATAGCAGCGTATTTGGTCTTTGTGGTCGATAAATTCCGTAAAGCTGGGAAACCACCGCTTTTGTACCACATCCATTTCATAATAGAGGGGCGTTCCCTGCATTTCCTGTATCATCCGGCAAAGGGCGTTGATTTCCCAGAGCCTTGTGTTGCCCTCCAATGGAAACGGCAGCTCATAGTCTTCAATTTCGATTTCTTCCTCACTCTGAACTCCAAGACGTTCCCTGATTTCTTCAAAATCCACAGGACAGGAAAACCATGCCCCAGGATATTCCTCAAAATCTTCATGGTAAAACCTTGTGGAGTTCAGGATGTAGATTTTCATTTCCTCAATCAGTATCACGTCCTTTCTCTGTCAGGTTTTTGGGGAGTTACGCTCCCCAAGCCCCTAGTGGACTTCCGCCATGAAGCAATCAGAGCTTGCTCCATAACGGAAGTGTAACAAGGGTTTCCTATGCACCGATAATCTTATTGAACAGTTCCAGTAAGATGTCCTTTACACCGTCCGCATTGAAGACCAGACCGACCGCTACAAGGGACACCACCAGAAAGCCGATAAGTTTGGAAAATTCCCTCTTAAATCCGAGGTACAGTCCAATCACCACGATTGCCAGCAGCACAAGGGACTGGGCGTTGGATAAAAACCAGTTGTAAAGATTCTGTCCGAAATTCATAAAAGCTCCTTTCTTTCCTGTAAGAGTTCTTAGCTTCCAAGATTGCCGCCGTTAAAGCACCACCTCCTTTGCAGCGGCGGCTTGCTGCTTCAGGATTTTTTCATGCTTCTCCGTCAGCCTTGCATGGGTGATGATGTCATGGACAATCTGGGTGTGGTTCATCTTATCCAGACGGAGAGCCAGCTTTAACGTGGGGGCTACCTGATGGGAGAGCCAGTGCAGGGTGCGTTCAAAGGAATAGGGTTCCGGTTTGGTTGTCAGTTTCAGGCTTCCCCTGTGTTCCCCCATAAACCACGCCCATTCCTCACTGATACGCCAGTCAGAACGGGGCTTTGTATCGTCCCTGTCCACGAACCGGACATAGCGGTTGATGATTTGAAAGGCTGTCTGTTCTGGATTGTCATGTTCTAACAGGTCACGGATGGCGTAAAAGGCACGCTCATTTTTCAGCCGGATTTCAAAGCGGTTCTTTACCTCTGCGTCCGCAATGGGAATATCATGCTTCTTGTACTGCTCATAGTCCTTTTCGTAAATGCAGAAGTACACCTCACTTTGGAGGGAACCGATATACAGGGTGTTCCCCATACATTCTTTTTCCCCACGCCGTACCAGTTCGCCGCTGCGGTAGCTTTTGAAGCTGCGGAAGACCGAGATACATTCCTCATTCCGGCACTTCTCTGTCAGATGGGGAATGTTCAGGATTCCCGTTTTGTCATTGATGGCAAGGTCAAGCCGCTTCATCACGCCGTCCTCCATGAGAACATCCATAAAAAATTCATACCAGCTCCGTTCCTGTGCCAGCAGATAGCTTTCAAACTGGCGGCAGCCACGCCCTTTCAGTTCTAGCAGCACCCCCTTTTCCAGTTCCGGCGATACTAGAACGAAAATATCCCCCAGATAGTAATGCTCCGTGTAAGAGTAAAATCCGTAGTCTTCATGGATAAAGTAGGGGAGTTTTAGCCGAAGCACGTCTTCCACGATATGCTTCACATCCGTAGTGGGGAAGCGAATCCGAACATAGTCAAAGAGCATTTCAAGGGGATTGTCTGGATTGAAGCGTTCCAGAGCTTCCGTGATGGCTTCCTGTAATGCTTCGGATGGGTGAGCCTTGCCCGTTTCAATATCGCTCAGGTACGGACGGGTGATTCCGGCAGCTAAGGCAAGTTTCTGTTGTGAGATACCGTAAACTTCCCGTTTCTCTTTGATGTCCCGTACCCATGTTTCTTCATTCAGTGAAAATCCCTCCTGTCTAAAAAAGCGTATGTCAACTTTCAGAGCCTTGTTGACACACGCCGGATATGGGAAAATCCCTTGTGTACCGTGGGATTCTGCCCTGTTATTTGGTTGTTGCCTGTCGATTTGTACCCCTCTGTTAGATACGAGGGGTTCATGCTGGCGTGCCTTGCGGCACACCAGCCACAGCAGGTCAGTCCGTTTCTGCGGCTTTCGCTTCGCACGCCGCCTGAACTTCCTGCCTGCTGTCTATGAGTTTTTTTATTTCTTTGAGGAAATCGTGTCCTTTTGGCACAAGGGGCGTGTAAAATTCCGAGATAACGCTGGTTCCCACATCCACATAGCCACGCCCTTTTATCTGCTTTAGGAAGAAATCCTTTGTGGTTTCCCCGAACATCATCCCATAGCCCATTTCCGACATCCGTCCCAGAGCTACACGGAAATTGAACTGGTCACGGATTCCGTCCCCCAGATACTTTGCGTCCGGACGTTGGCAGGCGAGAATCAGGAAAAAGCCAGCCTGCCGCCCAAGCATAACGATTTGTTTTAACTTGTTGAGGACAGCGGCGTTTTCCTTTGTGCCAAGCATTTCCATAAATGCCACATATTCATCAAAGATAAGGAAATTTGCAGGAAGCCCCAGATAAGCGTAATTTTCCCCTGTCCGGTAATTTTCCATGAGCTTCATGTCTTCGCTGCGTTTCATCATTTCTTCATAGAAACGGTCAATACAGGCGAGCATATCTTCCTTTTTGTAGTACACATCCGGCATAACCGCCTGTAAATCCGCAAGGTCGGCGTTCTTTGGGTCTAACACGAACAGGGCGGCGTTGGTGCGGAGCAGGGCTTCAATGAGGGTCAGGATGAAATAAGTCTTTCCGCCGCCGGTTCCTCCGGCAATGAGCATATGGGGGAGCTTGTCATACTCCCACCAGACATTTTCCATGAGCCGGAGCCTGCCGTCCTTTGCCTGTACATCTTCAATGGAGATACGGTTCGCAATGGTGTCATAGAGCAGGGTGTACTCCACGTAGGAATCCTTTAATTCCTTATCCGTCAGCTCACAGTACAAGCCGCTTTCCAGCTTTTTCTCCAAGTTTAAGAGCTGTTCCTGATATTTCCCCAAGGTGATTTCCACACGGATATGGAGCAAGCCCTGTTTCATCCTGTAATAGATTTTGGGAAAGTAAGTGATGGTTTCTTTGGAACGGCTGGAAGACAAGTCCTTGAAAAAAGCGTCTTCTTTTCTCTGCTCTGATTCATACCACTTGTTTTCCAACACCATCCTTGCCAGCTTTTGGCGGTGGATGAGCTGCTTTACTCCATCCATGCGGTATCGCCAGAACAGAAGAACTGCTGTAAGGCACACCAGCCCTGCCACGCCCATGCTGAATAACAGGTAAGGGAGATTTACGTCCTGTGCTATCTGGGAGAAGGACACTTCCTGCCAGTTGGTTCCGGCAATCTGCCGGATATGAAACAGCAGGACAACCAGCAGGAATACAGGGGACAGAGCGGCAAGGGCAGTATGGAACACAAGGTCTTTATCCGTGGGACGGATACGTTTTCCACGGGGGAAAAGCTGCTTCATGGGAATAATCCTCCTTTCGCGTTCTTCTTATGTTCCTGTTATTTTACAGGGGGAGCGTCTTTCTTCGGCGGCTGCGGATTCATGGCAGCCCCTTTTTTCAGGACAATATCCTCCGCCTTGATGTACCAGTCCACCTCTGCCCCTTGAAAAGTAGCCGTTGCCACGGTGTCTGCCACCGGATTGATAAGTTCCACCTCTGCGTTGTAATCGAACTCCTTTAACGGCACGCTGGCAGGGATGGAAACCTGAATCATACGCCCCTGTCCTCTGGATTTTAAGTCATAGGTACGCTCCTTGATTTCTTCTGATACCGAGCCGTCTTCATTCTGGAGGTGAACCTCACGGCGGAGGGCAGAAAATTTCAATGCCCCGAAAGTTGCTTCCTTGTCAATCACGATTCCGTTTGCTAATCTCATAGTCTGATGTCCTCCTTTTCCTTACGCTTTTACCATATCGTCAGCGTGCAAAATGTAGTTGGTAAAGCCCCTTGTGCCGATTTTATAGCCCTCTGCGGTGATACGGGGATTGACGAGCTT
>ENA-UERW01002191-UERW01002191.1-human-gut-metagenome-genome-assembly--contig:-NODE-2191-length-10789-cov-2.519698_pt1 | contig 10789 bp, 9 predicted proteins | sample MGYA00242994_ERZ507995 | MGnify/ENA primary metagenome ERZ507995 (study PRJEB26167, sample SAMN06115492) | human gut metagenome | host: Homo sapiens | place: China:Chongqing | collected 2015-04-26...
CCTCAATGAAGCTAAGTATGCCGCCGTAACGGATGTCCCCATCCTGCTCTGGGGAGAAACCGGAGTCGGCAAGGAGATCATGGCCCGGCATATCCACCGCCTCAGTGGGCGTCAGGGGCCGTTCATAGCCGTCCACCCCGCGAGCATGGTTGAATCGCTCTTTGAAAGCGAATTTTTCGGACACGAGCGGGGCGCGTTTACCGGAGCGTCTAATCAAAAAATCGGCTTGTTCGAGATGGCGGATCAGGGGACGCTGTTTATCGACGAAATAGGGGAAATGTCGCCGCTCATCCAGACAAAGCTTCTGCGGGTGCTTCAGGAGCAGCGGTTCATGCGTGTCGGCGGAACGGCGGAAATCAAGTCCCGGTTCCGGCTTATCGCCGCGACCAACCGGGATTTATGGAAAGAAGTCCGTGAGAAGCGTTTCCGTCAGGATCTCCTGTACCGCATATCCGTCGTCCCGTTGCTGTTGCCGCCCCTGCGCGAACGAAAGCAGGATATTTTGCCGCTTGTCGACGCTTTCATTCGCCATTCCAGCCAGCGTTACGGTAAAACGATTTTTCCTCTGTCGCCGGAGCAGAAACAGGCGCTAGTGGACTATTCCTGGCCGGGAAACGTGCGCGAATTGAAAAACATCATCGAGCGGGCGGTAATTCTGTGCGAGCAGGGCGCGTCGTTGCATTTTCATTTCGACCAGGCGAACATGGAGCCATTTTTCTCCAGTCAGGCGGGGGACGGCGGCATCCTTGCGGACACGCCGACACTGGAACAGTTGGAAGAACGGTACCTGCGTAAGATCATGGCGATGACGCAAGGGCGCGTACGCGGCGAACACGGAGCAGCGGCCTTGCTGCATATGAAAATCCCGACGCTCTATGCCAAGCTGCGTAAATTCTCCATTCCATGCGGGAAACGCTGAGGCTGAATATGTTTCCGTTTTTAGAGAAGCCCGGAGCGTTTTTCGGATGCTCTTGAGTCATTGGCAGGCATGGCCCGTTTGGCAGGCCTCGCCCTTGAGCCTCTTGAGGGCACATGCCGAGCGGGCGGGATTATGGTGAAGCGTCCGTGAGACCTTTTTCCGTCTGTCATAGGAAAAGCCCACAACCGTGAGGAAGGGGGCTTTATCTTTTTCATGCCGGGGGTTTTAGAATTTTCACTCCACGGCAATGTTTCCCGTATAGCGATAACGTATGGGTACTTTTCGCGGCCTGTCATCGTGGTATCATATATCATGTACCATCCGAAAGTCATTTTCGTGATAGGAGTTGGTGTCACTGCCATAGCATTGCCCCATTGCTGTTTCGGGTTGTGGTATTTGTTCCTTTGTATTCGGTATGATATAAGTGCACAATGGCAAACTCCCGGTGGAGCCAATCCCCGTCGGGGCGCGCACATCCATACGTTTCAGGTCCCGCATGGTTCGGGGCGACGGGTGTTCGCCGCCCCCTTTCATGTGGGGCCCGTCAATTCATAGGGGCAAGCCTGTAGCCGAACTTCGCCTGTCATCGAGAGGGGCCTTTCCCGGAGCCGGGTCTAGTAGGGCTTCTTCCAATGGTCCAAGGGGAGAGCATGAAAAAAGGCGGCTCCAAAGAACCGCCTTTGCAAAAAAATAGCCACCCGTTATCGGTAGCTTGCCACTATATTTTTATGTTAATATATATGGTTATCTTATAATGCAGCCGAGTCCTCCTCTCCTTCATCTTTTGAGACAGGGACAAGCCTGTACCCAAGCTCTTTCGCCATGAATACAAGGGGGCTTATGTCTTTAGTTGCCCTTACGATATCCATAAGGGTGTCGGCACCTACTTTTGCACCTTTATCATTGGGGTTCACTTCCCTCATCATGGTGGAGTAAGGTTTGCCGATTTTTACAGCAACAGCTTTGGCTCCGATGGGACTCCGTGATACAGTATCTTGAATAAGTTGATAAAATTCATTCATGACCACTCCTTAAAACTATTTTTGAAATTTGAAGAATGCCCTATGAATTTTATGTGAATATATATTGAATAAAGCAATTGGTCAATTGAGTAACGATTATGCACAAATTGGTTGCCGATTTATAGAATGTACGTTAAATTAAGCACAATATAGATCGTATTGAGTTTTTATATCCGCCAAATGGAACAATAAAATCCAATACCTTTAAGCAATACACGTCATATGGCGCTCGTAGGCTCACACAGCCAAGGCGGGAGAAGCGTCAACCTCCGCCACGGCGGCGAAAGCTTCCGAGAACGTGGCCAAGGTCAGTGAACAGACCGCGACGGAAGCCGCGAATACGGTAATGGCGAAGCCTCCGTTTCCGCCGCTGCTGCCAGTGTGAGTGAGATGAACGCCGCATCCAGCGCACGGCTGCCGCCGATTCCGCCAATCACACATGGTTCCGTCAAGCCTGATGGGCTGACGATTTCGCTCACCGCGAAGGACGTGGCAGTTGGGGGGAATCAGAGAAAACTGGCGAACAAGAGAGGGCAGATTGGCGATTATGAAAGTGGCGGTTCTTTTGATTTCAATAATGAAATCCTTGATACAAAAAATATCTTCTTTGGCAATTCTGAATCAACAGACAAGCCGTTTAATGGGCCTTTTGCGCTATACAGGTAATCTCAAGAGGCTTTAGTGTCTATAAATGGATTTCATATGCGGATACAAGGTCATTTCACAAGTTGCAATAAAACCAAGTTACACAACAGATGGAGTCGTAACATACGGCACGCAGGTTGGTCTAGAATGCTTGATGAAAAGCATGTCGGAGACGGCCTCAATTCCGTCCCCGAGACGCAGGGCTCTATCTCATTCCGGCTGCGGCTGCTGTGGCAACATCTTCGCTGAAGGTGTTGGTCGTCATGGCAATAATCGGGATAGTGGCTGCGTCCGGGTGATCCGGGGCACTGCGGATCGCCGCTGTTTGATATCCGTCCATCATCGGTATTTGGATGTCCATCAGGATGATGTTATAGGTTCCGGGGGGGGGAGGGTGAGGATTTGAACATGTCCACCGCAATTTGTCCGTTCTCCGCGCAACTGACGGATAACCCTTGTGTCTTGAGGAGTTCCTCCGCGATTTCCCGGTTCAGCTCGTTGTCCTCCGCGAGCAGGACGTTGTATCCATGGTGTCGGACAGTTTTTGAATATCTTCGGTGGGGCCGAGATTTCGTTCGGCAATGACGGCTATGGCCTTTTCCTGGAGGCTATAGCGTTCTGTCTGGAACTCGATCGGTTCTTTGCTCTCTTGTGAGTTCCCTGCAGGAACACCTTGAAAAACGATCGTGTATCGAGCAGACGGGAACGGATTTCCTGGGCGGTTATGGTCACTTATCTACGCGCTCTTATGCCCTTTTCAAGTGTCGTTTGAAAAATGTTCCTTTGAAACAATCCTTGTTCAGCCGAGAGGAGTATCCTGTTTACAAGAATTGATAACGTACCTTGGCTATACACTATATTACCCTTTGCTGGTTTCTTGAGGTGAATTCTTCCGAACAGGGCATTCATACTTCGATTGTTTATCCCCTTCGTGGCGAAGACGGAGGAGTGATATTCTCTGTATTCAGTGTCAGAGTCTGAATACTGCGCACGGGATTGGCGATTACTTGATCGTTCGTTTGGCAAGTGCTTTTTTTCTGAAATACCCCTCTCGAAATCATGGGTACCCCGGTATCATGTATTATTTGCGGTTAACTTGTTGCGTCATCAGATCAAAATACTGAAATCCGGCGTTGCGGATTGCATCGATGATTGCCACAAGTTTACCAACTTCTACCTCTTGATCTGCGCGTACCTGTACGGCTTGTTTTTCATCAATCTTCCGCAGGCTGGCGAGTTCCGTTTCCAGAAATTGTGATGGGACATCTTTTCCATTCAGACGGATCACCCCTTCCGGGGTTACCGTCAGGATAATCTCCGTTTCCGATTGTTGTTTTGCCGATGAAGATGTCGGCAGTTCTACGAAGATGGCCTCCTCAGGAGAAAAATGAAGGGTGAGAGCAAAAAACAGCAATAAGAGGAATACCACATCGACAAGCGGCGTAATGCTCATGCTGTTGCGTGCCCGTTTGCGCCGTTTAATTTTCATGGGATATCCCACAGAAGGCAATGCGGCGAACGTCAACGATTTCTTGAACAGTCTGGATAAGTTCAGACAGACGGTTCTCAAGGAAATGATAGGCGACATGCGCGGGAAGGGCGACCAGTAATCCTGCAGCCGTCGTGATCAGGGCTTCCCATATACCCCCGGCGAGCACGGAAGGATCCACCCGTGATCCGTGTTCCCCTATCGCTTGAAATGTGCTGATCATGCCGGTCACTGTGCCGGTAAGCCCCAGGATGGGTGCGATCGTCGTGATCAACTCCAGGACGCCGAGCCCCCGCTCCAGCTTCCTGACCTGCCTGTTCGCTGTGAGGGATAACGTTTCTTCGTCGGCTGTCGCCAGTCGTTCGCAGATGGGTGCCAAAAACCAAGGCAGGGGAATGGAGTCTCCCTGTTTGATTTTTCCGAGCGTATGCAGGGCTGTCGTATATTCCAACGTCTTGAACAGGACTATGGCGAGAGCGAGTACGGAACACAGAAGAATGGGCCACATGAGCGGGCCGCCTTTGGCAAAGAAATCGGCAAACGACATGAGAAAATTCATGAGGCATTCCTCAGCGTAAAGTGGATGGGAAGGAGAACAATACAGGTTGCCGGGCGTCCGTTATGGGTCGCGGGGCGGAAAATGGCCTTCCGGACGGCTTCAAGGGCCGCTTCATCGAATCCGTTCCCGCCGCTTTTTTTTATGGACGCACTCATCAAACGCCCCTCCGCGTCAATCATCAATTCCATGAGCACCTGTCCCTCGATACCTTTGCGTTGCGCCAGACGTGGGTAACGCGGTGCTGGCGGCTGGAGGAATTTCGGCCCGTCCACGGCGTCGAATGACGTGTGCCGAGGGGCGGCTGCTTCCGTTTTTCCTTGTGCCGGCTGTACGGTGTGTTGTGGAGAGGAAGGTGAGGGGGCCTTTGCCGATTGAGCCTGTGGTGCGCGGGAATGCTCTGGCGGTGTTGCTGTTTTTTGGGGGGCTGTTCTCCGTTTTTCAGTTTTGGCCTGGTGGGTGGAACGCTTTTGAGGCGGCGGAGGTTCCTGCTGGGGCGTTGGTCGGGGAGGCGTTTTTTCTTTCGGAGCAAGCGGGGGGGGCTGCGGGCTGGATTCCGCTGCATTGGTCGGCGCGGGTGGAGCTGGCGTTACGGCGAGGCGCAGAGAGAGCGGAGCTTCTTTAGATTCGGAGAGACGTGCCAGCGGCGAGCGATTGAGGAAAAGCCCTCCGTGTGCCAAAAGCGACAGGCCCAACATGAGGCAGAAACAGCGCCCTCCTGACAGGTTCATCCCTGTGCGCTCCTGACACTGAGGATAGCCCACGTAAACGCGGCGCCGGCACCAAGAAAAAGCAGGCCGCAGGAAAGAAAACGCACGGGTTGTCCGATAGCGGCGGCTTGCATGGCTTGCGCCGCATGGGGAAGAGGGAGGAGTTCCAAAACATGTTGAGCCCAACCGGGGAGGCGATCCAATGGAAAGAACGTGCCGCCGAGAAAGGCCATGGGCGTAATGACGAAGTTGGACAGCAGCGCCTGATCCGCATGGGCTTTGACATGCAAAGCAAGCGCTACGGCAAGGCTTGAAAAGAACCACGCGTTCAACAAGAGGGCGAGCCAGAGCCCCGGTGCGCCATAGGCGATCTGGATACCGCCGAGCAACCCGATTCCCATAACAACAAGACAGGCCAATACGGCACGGGTCATCCCCGCCAATACCTCTCCAGTAACATAAGCTGCAGCCTGGAGGGGGGCCGTCTGAAATTCATCAAAGGTATGCCAGTAAAAACGGCTGATGTTGATGTCGCTGGCGATGGCCCAGCTTTGGGTCATGCTGCTCATGGCTACGAGCCCGGGCAGGAGGAAATCGGCATAGGGACGCGAGCCGACGAGCGTATCGTTCATGGCGTAATGAAAAGCCACCAGATACAGAAGCGGCGAGACGAGCCACGAAGCAAACTGTTTGAGTATGCGGCGTCTGAGGATGAGCATTTCCCGCAGGTATACGGCCGCCATGCCGCGAAGGGGTTTCACTGTGCGCTCCCCGAGACTTTACGTCCCGTAATGCTCAGAAACACATCTTCAAGATTGACCCTCCTCACCGTGCTGGTCCCCTGTTCCTGAGTGGTTTCTCTGGCGGCTTCATCGCGTTCATTGAAGTAGCGGGTCGTCAACAGACCGTTGCACTGGACATCAAGAGCCCATTGGCCGATTCGGTTCATGAGCGCGTTCGGCGTACCTTCGGCAACGATGCGCCCCTTGTCGAGAAAGATAACCCGATCGGCAAGAAATTCCGCTTCCTCAATGTAATGCGTTGTCAGGAGGATGGTTGTGCCTTCCTGCTGGATGCGTTTGATCAAGCCCCAGAGTTTTCGGCGGATGAGCGGATCAAGCCCTACCGTGGGTTCGTCCAGAAAGAGGATGCGGGGTTTATGCAATAAGGCCCGCGCCAGCATGATACGCCGTTTTTCTCCCCCCGAAAGCGTTTTCGTCAGCACGTCGACCTTGTGTGTCATTTCGACGGTTTCAAGCAAACTGGTGATCCCTTCCTTTCTCTCGGATGCGTTCATGCCGAAAAGCCGTCCGTGGATGTCCAGATTTTCCCGTACTGAAAGTTCCGCATCCAGATTGAGATGCTGGCTCACGACGCCGCACAATGCCTTGGCTTCCAACGGGTGTTCGGTGAGGTTACGCCCGGCAAGTTTGACGGTGCCGCCGTCTGCCCGGGCCTGACCGGACAGGATACGTACGGTCGTTGTCTTTCCGGCTCCGTTCGGTCCGAGATAGGCCACAAGTTCCCGATCCCTTACATGCAGGCTTATGCCGGACAGGATGCGGGTTCGGCCAAATGATTTGGTGATATGTTCAGTCTGAATCATCAGTCAGGAGCCTGTCGCTGGGTGTATTGGGAAGAGATGAGGGCGTAAGGAACCTCGTCGAACACGAAAAAAGAAGTAGCACAATCGTAAAGAGTGTGCTACCTATTCTGGTGACATTTTTTTTATAAAAATAATACTCAAATGAGATTGAAGAGATGCATGCCATTCCTGCTGCTCGCTACCTTGCTCGCCGTAAACGGCAGAATCTTCTTTTGGGGCTGCTCGCCTTGGTGGCGTTGTGTATGCTCCTTTTGGGGGTGAGTGTGGGAAACGGTGTGGTGCGCCTTCCCTTGGGGCTCTCTGAACACGAGTTGGCGCTCTTTGTTCGCCTGCGCCTTCCCCGAGTGCTCATGGGGGCGCTGGTGGGAGCCGGGCTTGCCATGAGTGGAACGCTGGCACAGGCGGTACTGCGGAACCCGTTGGCCTCTCCTTTTACGCTGGGCATCTCCTCCGGTGCGGCCTTCGGTGCCGCGCTGGCTATTCTACTGGGCGGGGCATCGCAATGGGGGATGGCGGGGAACGCTTTTGTATTCGCCGCATTGACGGCGTTTGCGGCACTGGGCTTTGCCCGACTGCGCGACAGCCGTCCTGAAACGCTGATCCTCGGCGGGGTTGCCATTATGTTCCTGTTTTCCGCCGCGACCTCGTTGCTGCAATATGTTGCCACGGAATATGAGGTACAGGCGATTGTCTTTTGGGGGTTCGGCAATTTGGGACGCGTGGGATGGTCGGAGTTGGGGATGGCCGCTGTCATGATCTTGCTTCCGGTACCGTTCGCACTGAAACTGTCATGGGATCTCAATGCGTTGCTTGCCGGTGAAGAAACCGCTTCGTCGCTGGGCGTCAATGTGCGGCGTTTGCGTATCGGCGGGATTCTGGCCGCTTCGCTCATGGCGGCGGGGGCTATATGCTTTACCGGAGTCATCGGTTTTATCGGACTGGTTGCCCCGCATATCGCACGTCTTGCCCTTGGCGCCGAACACCGCTTCCTGATTCCCGGTGCGGCGTTGTTTGGGGCGTCCCTTGTCACCTTTTCCGATGTGCTCGCCAGAAACATTTGCCCTCCTCAGATCATACCCATCGGGATTTTGACCTCTTTTCTCGGCGTTCCTTTCTTCTTCTGGCTGTTGATGCGGAAAGGGCAGAATCATGCTTGAACTCCGCGATCTGTCTTTTGCTTATCCGGCAGGGAGGCCCCTCATTGAGGGCCTTTCCTTCACGTTTCGAAGCGGTGGGATCTGTGCCGTTCTCGGTCCCAACGGAACCGGAAAAACGACGCTCCTCAAGCTGTTGCTGGGAATCTTGAAACCTTCCTCTGGCGAAATGCTCCTGTCGGGTATGCCGATAGGACGCATGACCGCCCAGAGGCGTGCCCGCAAGCTCGCCTATATCCCGCAGGATGTGTCCCTGCGTTTTCCGCTCAGTGTATTTGAGTTCGTATTGCTTGGACGCAAACCGTGGTTTGTGTGGGGGCCTTCCCCTTCCGATGTGGCGTTGACGGGGACGGTTCTTTCCCGGCTGGATCTGGATGCGCTCGCGGAGCGTCCTCTTGCCAACCTTTCCGGAGGGCAACGCCAGAAGGTTGCGTTGGCCCGCGCTCTTGTTCAGGAGACGGATTGGCTGCTTCTTGATGAGCCCACCAGCAGCCTGGATCTCCGTCATCAGGTGGAAGTACTGACAACGGCTCGCCGTGTTGCCACGAAGCAGGGCAAGGGCGTCATCCTTTCCATGCACGACATCAATCTTGCCACCCGCTATGCCGATACGATTCTCCTCATGAAGGATGGGGGGATCGTGGCTTCCGGCGCTCCGGCGGATGTTTTGACGGGCGAACGCATCGCCTCGGTTTATGGTCTTCCCATGCGCGCGTTCCATGCCGCGGACAATCCGCAGGTTTCCCTGTGGTTTCCCGATACGACAGAGGAGGGGGCGGTTTTTCCGTCCCGTTCAGGGATTTTTCAAGAAGAGGACATGGAACAGTGAAGAAGCAAGGAACCTGTCTGGCCGCGTTGTTGGGGGCTCTGTGTTTGTTCCCGCAAGGCGCACTTGCGGAGGAAACCGTCAGCGCGACCAGGAAGCCGGTCGTCGTCACAGCGACCAAAACGGAACACAGCCTTGGTGAAACGACGGCAGACGTTTCCGTGGTGACGCGCGAACAGATCGAAAAGATGCCCGCCAACAACGTGTTGGACGTCATGCGCACGATGCCGGGCGTTACCGTCGATTCGGCACGTTCCTTTTATGGTACGAGCACGCAGAATAAGGTGATCATCCGTGGTATGGGCGGTGACGACGTCAACGGGCGCGTCCTGGTACTTATGGACGGCCTCCCTGTTATGACGGCGGGGAACAATATCTTCAACTGGGACACCATCAGCCTCGATACGGTGGAGCGCATCGAAGTGGTGCGTGGGCCCGCTTCCGCGCTGTACGGTTCCAGCGCGATGGGCGGCGTCATCAACATCATCACGAGAAAACCGACGGAAGAAGGTTTCAAAACCACGGTCGGCACCAAGTTGGTACGCTACAACACATGGCAGAACAAACTCTACCATACCGGGGCCATCGACAAATTCAGCTACGCCATTTCCGGCAGCATGTTGAAGTCGCGCGGTTTCAACGTCCTGCCGGAACACAGTCCCAAAACCAGTTCAAACCGGAACGAATTCAACAGTGCCCGAGAGAAGATGGAGAACTACAACGGGGCGTTGGCGTTGAATTACCGTTTTGACGAAACCGCGGTTCTCTCCATACATGGAGAAATGTCCTCCTTTGAAAATACAGGTAGATGGCACATCGAAGACTTTAACCTGTACAGCAATAAGCATCAGGGCATCGGTGCCAGATTGCATAAGGATTTTGGCGTAGTGGACAGCAGTTTCTCCGTTCGGGGCGACTTCACCAAGTCCGATTATGACAACGCCAGCAAAACGGTCAAAACGTCCGAAGCCCCTTCCAGGATGCGGACCGTTTCTTGGGATCAAAGCAATACGTTTGCCCTTGGCGACATGCATTTGTTTACGGTCGGGGTCGCTGGCTCTTGGGGAAAATTCGATTCGGAGTCCAACTACTTCACTTCGACCCGCTATACTCAGAAGGGCGGCAAGGAGTTGAACCTGAGTGGCTATCTTCAGGATGAAATATCGATTTGGGACGGCAAGCTCACCGTCGTACCCGGCGTTCGTTACGACTACTGGCGGAGCAAGGGATACCTTCAAGACACCAATGACAGGGTGAATCCCGACAAACAGGATTTCGCTTCGGCCAGCAACGTGCGTTTTTCTCCCAAGCTCGGCGTACGCGTGGACCCATGGGATAACCTTGTGGTGTTCCGGTCCAACTACGGTGAGGCGTTCCGCGCGCCGACGCTCAACGATCTTTTTGGCGGTTCCATCATCGGTTCGAGCCGCTATAAGAGCAATCCTAACCTGAAACCCGAACTGTCCAAGACGTGCGATGTCGGTGTGGACGTCAACCCCGCGGACAGGCTGACCCTGAATGTGACCGGCTACAAGACGTGGGCCGAGGATTACATCGCCAACATCCCGAAGGGAAAGGAAGACGGCTACAACATCAAGATAAAGGAAAACATCGACAAGGTGACCATCACCGGCATCGAAGCCAACATCCACTACCAATACAACGAGTATTTGAAGCCTAAATTGCTCATCAACCGAATGGCTTTCCGCACTCCCGAAGCGAGAAAAAGATGGAAAGAAATGACACTTCCCAAAGGTATGTATTGGGGAGGCGATTGTGGTGCTAATTTAGTTAATGGATATTTAATCCCTGGCGAATTTGAAATTTACACCGATGTCGTAAGCTCATTACTTCTTCGGACT
>ENA-UERW01002199-UERW01002199.1-human-gut-metagenome-genome-assembly--contig:-NODE-2199-length-10750-cov-5.451138_pt1 | contig 10750 bp, 13 predicted proteins | sample MGYA00242994_ERZ507995 | MGnify/ENA primary metagenome ERZ507995 (study PRJEB26167, sample SAMN06115492) | human gut metagenome | host: Homo sapiens | place: China:Chongqing | collected 2015-04-26...
ATGGATAACGGTTTTGTTTTCCGTTGCGCCTGATTACTAACCGGGTGGAGCAATCCACCCATAACACACCAAGACAATGAAAGTATATAATAACACAAAGACCGTTTTAAGGTGGGTAATACTGGCTTTTATCATCTATCAGGTAGCTGCCAGCACCACCGGAGCGTGGATAGCCCTAATCGTAGGCTTTTATATAGTCAGGTTCTTTCTCCGGCTGTTTATCTCTGCCGTTTACCTGTTTTGCATGGCTTTTATTTTCATTGTGCTGCTTTCACTTTTGATTATCTGATAACTCATTTTAAATTATACCAATATGGAAACTTTCTATTTCTTCATAGCCTCCGCCCGCATATCGGCCGGCATCTTCTCAATGGCATAGCGCAGTGCCGTTCGGGGCATGGTGGCTTTGTGGCAAATAACGAAGTCGAACACCTTTTCCCGGTATGCTTCGCTTGCCGCTTTCAGCATCCAGCCATATCCTTTTTGCACCAAGTCATCCCGATCGTGGAGCAAAGTTGTGGCAATATCAAGAATATCCTGAAAGAACAATCCTTTTTTGGCGGGAATAATCAGTGTTACTGCCGCACCCCGGCGTACCCATCGGTTTTCCGAAGCGGTCCATGCTTTCAGCCGGGAGAGGTATTGCGGATATTGCTCTATAAGCGTGCCGATGGAATGGTTGCAAAGCGTATCACACGAAGCCCAATTATCGACATGTGTTGACAGCCAGTATTCAAACACTTCAAAATCTTCCGGCTCGTACTGCGCTTTGAGTGAATAAGCGCATTCACACGCTATTACTGCTTCTTCGAGATAACCCGATTGCCACAATGTTCCACACAATGCGAATATCTCCGCCTTTGGCAACACGCTGACTTTTTTATAAAACTCTTTAGCGATTTTACCAACGTCGTACATTCGTACTCCGTATACTTTCGCCTGTTCGCCCTGCTTGAAAAAGTGATCAGACGATTGCAATATCTTAGCATTGATACTCTCGTGGAGAGTCTGGCGTAAATCGTCAATAAAGTTTTCCGGCATAGGTGTATTCATGTTAAAGGTGGATATTATACTTTAAACTCTACAATTGGCAAAGATATGGCATTAATTTTAAAATTAAAGCATTCGTTCTGTTTGATTGCAAATCGCCGGGTTTTAGCGGGGGATATTGCCTTCCGGCTTTTTCTTCGCTGCCTTTGCCGCCGCTACTTTTTTTCTGTGAGCCGAAGCGGACAAAGAAAGATAGCAAAGAAACCAGTTTCCATTCCCTATAAAAAAGATAACCCGCCGGGAAATACCCGCCGGATTATCTATCATAACGTTACGCATAACGTATCATTCCAATTCTTCGCCCCATAGTTCTTTATCGGTTGGAGCGTGTTTCATTTCATACCAACACCAGCAACCAACCAGCAGGTAAAAGGCAATCAAAGCCACGAGGATATTACATACCATAAAGATAATGTACTATTATTCCTCATGGTGCAGAAAGGAAACTTTCAGAACACATACCATTTCTTCATCTTCGGCATCAAATTTCCACGTCCGTTTTTTGACAACCATTTCATTGTCATAATCGAACCATTCCAGCACGGGTGCATCATCTTCTTCATCCGCCCATTTGAAAGTCTGATTGGACGGTGTTTTTCTTAATTCCGCCCGGTCAAATTGGGAAATGCTTTCTTTATCCACTATCACAATGTCACCGACTGCCGGAACTGCATCCGTTTTCCATGTGGTATTTACAAAAAATGAAATACCGTTTATATCCAATTCTATTTTAACCATACTCTTTTTACTTTATTTGTTTTCTTCTTCCTTGTTATTGTCATTATTGAATGAAAACGTAAGTTGTTCCACCTGCCCGAAGCTATCCTGAAAATACACGTCTACCGTCTGTTGGTCGGTTGATGCGGAAGTATAATAAAGCCGGAATGTTTCATCCGGAAGCGGGTACAGGTCATTCGGCAGTAAAACCGTCCCATCGGACATTTTCAGCGTTCCCGCCCCGTCCGGTTGGAAATAGCGGATGAAATACTTTGTTTCCTCAAACCGTCCGTTCCGGTGAAGCTGGCAGCGTATTTCCGCCGTTTCACCCACCTTTAATTTCTTCGGTACAGGCATCGTTTCAATACGGAACGGGTAAGACTGCTGTATATCCACATCGTCATTACACGCACCCACAAATAAGATGGCGGCCATTACATAGCAGCCCATCAAAATATGGCTTAAAATCTTTCTCATATACATTATATATAATAGGTTAGTTTATCACATGATTATCTTTAGACCGATACCGAACTGTGTGTGGAACTTTCCAACGGAAGAACCGAACAGACATCTTTCCCGTGCGTTAATCAGGAACACCACCCGGTCGGTAATGTAACTCTCCAGTTCCAGCGTCAGCGCACCGCCATAGACAAAACCGTCCTTATCGGTCAAGGTCGAACCATCGGGCAGCAATTTATCGCCCCAGTTGCTTGTTTCGTACCCGGCAAGGGCAGACAAGCCCAGCGAAAGGAAAAAGGTTTTCTTCCGGTCGGAAAGGAAATTCAGATAGTAACCGCCCTCACCTGTAAACTGGCTCACGGGTATCTGTAAATCCTTATAGGGGTAATGCTTTTCGAGGTATTCCCCGCCGATAACCCACCTGTTCCCGTTTTTGGTATAGGTGGAAAGAGCCGCCCCGAAATAATAAGCGAAATCGCTTTTACTGTTCCAATGAACGCCGTCCGCCATGCCGCCCGTAACCTGCAAGCCTTTCATTCCCGGCAGACATCTTTGTGCGTGTGCCTGGTTGAAAGTCAGGCACAGCACAAAAAGGGATATAATACAGCATATCCTTTTCATGTTCATTTGATTTTAAGTTCGTTAATCACTTTGGCTGCCACGATGTCGGAGTTCTCCACCCGGATAGTTTGGTGTCTGCCCCCGTTCTTTTCCACCAGTTCAATGACTAATATCTTATCGTCAGGGATAGTGAACTGTGGAACGGTGTACACGGTGCGGATGGTACTTTTGCCACCGATAACCAGTATCTCGTTATAGCTCCGCACCGGGTCAATAGCGGTTTCCTGAATAGCCGTTCTTTTGGCTACTTTCTTATCCACAATCTTGAATCGGATAAAATCGGTATCAAACGGCACGTTTGAACTGTTCCTTGTTTGTGTGTGGAAGTAGAACAGCCCGTTATGCGAATAAATACCCTTTACCAAGAACTGCACCCCGAAACGCTTGCATCCCAAATGCTTTATTTCCCGGTCATTGTTCTTGTAGATGGACTGCATAATCAGCTTTACCAAAAGCGGGCTTTCGTTACCCAGTTCACGGAAATAGATGTTCATCCGTGTATGGCTGAAATCCGTTGTGTCCTCATTCTCCAAGAAATCTTTCATTTCGATGTTCAGCATTTCCGGTTCGTGTACGTATTTTGCATTAAAACTGTAAAAGCTGCCATCCTCACAGATAACGGAAAAATTGGTTTCACCGGGAAAGCCCTCTGTCGTAGCCTTGACCCTGACAACATTTTCCGCCCCGTCCGCTTTTCCGGCAATAATGTAGTTACTGCCTAAATCCACGTATTTTACGGCAGACGGGAAAATGATATGTACTGTTTTGGCGAACGTCACCTGTACGCCGTAAGGTGTCACCATTTGGCGGTAAGGCAGCTTCTTTGTAATGCCCTGATACAAATCGTTACTTTGTGCTTTCACAGAAACCACGCCCAAAAGCAGGGCGAACATGATAATTAACTTTTTCATTTTGGATTGAAATTTTTATGGTTGATAAATTACTGTTGTTTGGCGTAAAGCATCACCTGATAGTTCGCTTTCAGGTGTACTTTTACCGTTCTGAACTTCTTGGCAAGATATTGCGAACCGCCCTGCATCAAGCCCCTTGTAATATCCATTGCGACCTGCTGCCCGGCACTTTGCGCAAAGGAAATGCTCGTACCCAGTCCCGCACCGATATTCGCCATCGCTTCTTTTGCCGCTTCCTGTTCCAGTGACGAGGGGACGGAAAGCCCCTTTTGCCCGTCACTGTCGTACACGGCAAGTTCCACCGGAATGATGTTACCCGCATATTCGAGCGAGGACACCAGTATGTCGAGCCGTTCCCCCTGCACTTTGGCACTGCCCGATACAAGGCTGTTTTTGGGAACAATCACATTGCCCGCCTGCAACGGTTCTAACAGCCGGAGCTTGACGGTCTGCCCGTCCGTCAGCGTTTGGTCGTTATGCACACACGCCCGGATAGTGTTCTTTCCCATCGAATAACCACTGCCGACCGCTGTATTAAAACCGTAATTGCGTGGCTTGCTGTAGATAAATTCGGCATTGCTCATGGGCTGATGCAATCCCGAAACCGTCCTGTCCGACACGGCTTTTACGGGTGTGGCGTTTCCACTTCCCTGAACAGGTGCGGATGGCGTAACTTGCGTTATCTGTTCCGGTTGTCCGCCGTTCATATACTTTGCCGCCAGTTCGTATGACTTTTCCATAAGAGCCACCTGTTCATCCATGCTGCCCGCTCCGTTTTCTTTCGCATCGAGCCGGGCAGTGAGTTCTTCCACCTGACGTTTGAGTTCCTCTTTTTCCTTGTCCTCTTTCGGTGTTTCGTAGAAACTGCCTAACTGACGGTTCATGTCCCGGTAAGCCGCCGCCGATGATTGGATGGAGGAACGTCTATTGTTCGGCGCACCCGCCCCGAAATCTATCACGGCAGTTTTCGGCTTTTCCGCCGGAGCATCATCTATCAGGTTCAAGTCGTCCCCCTTTTCGTTTTCCTCTCCGAGCGAAAAGGCAAAATCCTGCAAGGAGCGCATCTTGTCCGCCTGCTTGTTCTCCATTTGTTCCTGTTCGTAGGCTGTCTTTTTATCGCTGATTATCCCGTCCCCTTTGGGTAGCGGAATATCGGCGTTAAAGCCGCCCACGCTTTCCACCATTGATTCGTCTTTGTCAGACGGTGCAAAAATCAGGTACATACACCCTAAGAATGCCAGTCCCATAAGCGGGTAAACCAGCATCTTCTTTCGCTGCTGTATTTGCTGCGGGGTCAGTTCCTTTTTCTCCTTTTCCTGTTTTTCAGGTTCCTTGCCCCTTGCCGTTTCCGGTGCGGGAACTTCATTCCTTACTTCTTTTTCTTCCATTGTCTGACTGATTAAAAATGTTCGTACTGTCTTTACCTTGTAGCTGTAATTGCCTGATATGTTCTATCCGTATGGTTTCGCCATCCTCTTTTCCTATCCGGTAAATGGATGATACCGTAAAGTAGATGGATAACCCGCCGAAGAACAGGAGCATAAAAAGGATTACCGCCAGCCTTATTTCCGGTGTCATGCGCCCGCACAGGTGGCGGAGTTTTTCATCCGCCCAGTCCTGCACATGGGTAATCGCCTGATTCACCGGAGAGAGAATTTTCTGTATCATGGCTTACCGCTTTATGGTGTTTAAATCCTTGTTTTCCGTTATCTCGAAGTTTTCCATGATAAAGCCGTGCGGGTTATTATCACTTCTTACGGCGTTCAATAACCGGCAACGGGTGACAAGGCTTCTTTCCGTTACGCTGCTTTCACGGATAATCATTTGCCGGGCATAAGTCGCCACCGCATACGGGTACACATCGAAATTGCATGAAACGCTGTCTATCTGTATCGTTTGGCTGATATTGCCTGAAATGATACGGTTGTAATATCCTTTTTCCGAAAGGTCACGGTAATAGTTGAATGCGCTCTTGTCGGCGAGGAACAACGACCGTTTGATATTACTTTCGATAGCGTTCTTATCCGGGGACAACGTGAAAAAGAGTTCGTGAAAACGCTTCACGTGTTCCCTTGCTTCGACCGGACGGTTTTGTGTCAAATCTTGCGAAAGCGCAAGCATCAACGACTTGCCACCGTCCAGCACATAAATCTTCTGCCGTTGCGCTTCGGCAAACGTGTAGGAATTCCAAACGGCATAACCCGTTATCAGGGTACACATGACGACAAACACAATTCCGAAAAGCCGTATCTGTTTGAAACTGGTTTCAATGTTCTTTAAACTTTTAAATTCCATCTTGATTTTTAATTATTGATTACCTTTGATTAGTTTACCGCCGACCCTGCCGCCAGCGTTCCCGGTGGCTGCTCCGGCTACCGCACCAACGCCACTGCCCGTTTTATTGGCTGCACTGTTTATATTCCGGCTCATGTTGCCCATTCCGCCCGCCTGAATAATCCAGTTCGATACGGTGGGGATGGTGAAGTAACCGATGATACCGATTATCATAAAAATTATGTACACGCTGTTACTTCCGTCCGGTATGAAATTTGGGTCTGATAGCTCCTGAATATCCTTTTGGAGCATAAGCACTTGTATTCGGGCAAGAATGGAACTGAACAGGTCAGAAACGGGCAGCCACAGGTAAACGGAAATGTACCTTGTTATCCACTGGGTCAGTGTCGCCTGAAAGCCATCATACACGCTGATGGCAAAGGCTATCGGACCCAATATCGCCAGTACGATAAGGAAAAAGGTTCGGATAGTGTCTATCACAAGGGCTGCCGATTGAAAGAGCAGTTCCAACAATTCCCTGAACCAGTCCCGGACGGATTGCTTGATATTGTGGGCTGCCCTATCCATGTACATACCGCCCATTGTGGCAATATCTTTGGCAGACCATCCCAATTCGTCAATCTGTTTATCAAATGCTTCATCCGAAACAAGGTAAGCCGTTTCCGGATTACGCACCATCGCTTCATATTCCAGTTTGTCCTTTTGTTCCCGGTAGGCGTTCATGTCGAAAGTTTGCGTTTCGAGCATATTGTTACACCCCTTGACTACTGGCGACATAACACTGTTAATCGTACCCAGTACGAATGTGGGGAAGAACATAATACAGAAGCCAATCACAAAGGGACGGAGCAAAGGGTAAACGTCTATCGGTTCGGCACTGGCGAGCGACTGCCATACTTTGGCAGCCACATAGAACAAAGCCCCCAGTCCCGCTATTCCTTTGGCTACCCCCGCCATGTTCCCGCACAGCGGCATCATATCCGTGTACAGACTTCGTAAAATCTGATGCAGGTTGTCAAATTCGATTGCTAATAACATACTACTTATTTTTAGAAGTTACCAGTAACGTTCATCCGCCGAACCATACAAAGCCATTACCCGGTCGGTGTCCTTTTTCTTTTTCGCCCGCAGGTAGGAAACGGAAATGTTTTTCCGGGTGTAGTAACTCACCAGGTCCCGGTAGTTCCTGATGGCGTTATACGTCCGGTCGATAACGTCCATCCGTTCTTTATCCGACATGGAAAGCCCGTTGATGTTCACCACGCTTTTCATTTCTTCCAGCACATCGGAACTTTCCTGCAACAGTTGGGTATAGCCGTAGGCAATGGCGGAAAGTTCGTCCGGCGTATAGTTTTCATCCGAAAGCATCTTATGAAAACTATTCACATAGATGTCGGAAATCTCCCCGATAAGCAGGATAGACTTTTGCACCTTGCGGGCATCTTTGACAAGGTTATGCACTGATTTTAAGGCATCGTAGTATTCCTTACCCTGTTGGTAAATCTTTACAGTTTCCTGAAAATTCTTTATCATGTTCTGTGCGGTGGATGATGTCTGCACGATATTCTTTGACGCATTGATAATCCCTTGAGCCAAATTGCCGGGGTCACTCACCACCCACTGTGCGTTTACCTTTCCGGCAAACAGGCTGCATACTACGAGCAGCATTATAATCTTTGTTTTCATACGCTTACTTTTTTATGGGTTGTTTACTTCGTTTGTATTCTCCGCCGGGTGAAAGCAGAATCCGGTCGTTCTCCTTGTCGTAGGTCAGCAGGACGGAAAGCCCCGTTTCAATGAACAGGTTTCCGTCCTGTTCTGAAATCTGATAGGTTTCCGTTTGGATTGTCCCCCGGTAGGTCTTTCGATAGGTCGTTACCCGGTAATGCCCGTTTTCCTCAAAAAGAGAGAACGCCGGACGGTTCTTTACGCTCTCCCAGTCGCCACGCATCGCCCTAAGACGGTCGGCGTTTGTTTCCTTGCAGGAGGAAAACCCCAGTAACAAGGTGCATAACAGCACCGGAAACAAGAATTTTAAATGTTTCATACTGATTGATTATTAAATTGTTAATTGATTATATTTCGGGATTGCGCTTGCTTTCGGCAAGCCGTTTGATAGCCAGTTCGAGATTTCCGCCCAGCTTTTCGGACAAGGCGAAAAGTTCCATCTTTTCCGTTTCTTCGGTTGTATATGTAAAATATTCTTCCAAACTCACTTCTGTGGCATATACGGCGGACTGTGTACCGCCTAAGCCTATCCAAACTTCCTTGTACTTCCGGCTGGGATGGTTGGCAAGGTTGATGGAAAGCACCTGTGAACGTTCCTTGTCGGTCAGTCCCAAAAGGTTCTGTATGCTGTCGAATTTGTTCAGATACTTTCTTTGGTCGAGCAGTATCTTGCAATCCGAATTGTTTATAATACTCTCTTTTACAATGGGGGAAGATATAATATCTTCGACCTCTTGGGTAACTACAATCGCTTCGCCAAAATACTTTCTAACGGTTTTGTATAAATATTTTATGTAATCCGCCATATTCGCCGATGCAATCGCTTTGCCGGGTAGGTCAGGGGCATTACTGCCCCTTTCCCCCCTCAGAACCGTACTTGAAAGTTTCCAATCATACGGCTCAAGCGGTGTTAAATTTCTATTCATTAGAAACCAGCTCATTGTTACATTTATTTAGTTGAATGACTTTTCTTCTGCAACTGTCATGTACTAAGAAATTGACTTTCTTACCATTGACAATTCTTTCATTAGTTCCCCACGAGTGCTCCTTGTTTATGGGTTCTCCACATATGGGACATACATGATTCTGTTTTTCCCACATGTACAGCAATGATTTTCTACCATTGAGCGACTTGAGCATTTTGTAAGTCTTACGTTTTTCAAAATATTCCTTCCAATCCGGGTCAAAAGGATTAGCTTCACCTTTCACTTTTACGTATCGGGTAATCTTTGTATCGTACAATCTTTTAAGGGCAATCCTATCGTCAGTCTTACCTTTTTTAAAATCCGCCACAAAGCACCAGTTACGATTCTTTATTCGTGTGAAGTATCTGCTGGCAATCCAATATTTTCCTTTCTTGGGATGTCGCCTTTGAGCCCATTGCCATAACTTTTCAAATATCAAGTAATCAGCTTTCCTGAACGTATCTGATGCTACACAGTTCTTATAATAATTTACCCACCCGACAATTACAGGATTAAGAAGTCTTATTAGGGATTCTTGTTTACTTCCTTTGTTGGAATCAATGATACCTCGGATTTTCTCCATGAATCTTTTTAAGCTTTTCTTGGACGGTTTGATTAAAAGTACACCATTGTATTTTCGGATATTGTACCCAAGAAAATCAAATCCTTCGTCTATGTGAGTTATCTTCGTTTTCTCTTCTGATAGGGTAAGCCCCCGTACTTTGAGAAACTCCACTACTAACGGTTTGATTTCTTCCAAAGCTTCCTTGCTCCTGCCTGTGATAATGAAATCATCGGCATAACGTACAAGATGCACTTTAGGGTAATAAATCGTCCTGTTTACAAATTTCTTGTGATACTTTTCTGCAAGCATTGTTTGCAGACCGTCCAGTGTCATATTAGCAAGAGTTGGCGATATGATACCGCCCTGCGGAGTTCCCTCTTCAGTCGGAAATAGTTCCTTATTGAAGACAAAGCCACATTTGAGCCATTTTCGTAACATCACTTTATCCATAGGGATGTTATTCAATAGCCAGTCATGACTGATGTGGTCAAAACATCCTTTGATGTCACCCTCTAAAATCCATTTGGGAGAAGCCTTTTTAGCGAGAACACAAAAACATTGTTCTCTAGCGTCACCAGTGCTTCTTTCTTTGCGGAATCCATAAGAGTTACTGTCGGCAGTTGTTTCTGATACAGGTTCCAACGCAAGCAGATATAGTGCTTGCATTGCCCTGTCTTTCATTGTAGGAATACCTAAAGGGCGTAATTTGCCATTACTCTTTTTAATATTAACTCTCCTTAGTGGTTGGGGCGTATAGCCTCTTCTTTTCAGTTCACCAATTGCCTTGAATTTGGCATTTGGAGTTGACCACGTAACTTTGTCAACACCCGCAGTGTCACTGCCACTGTTTGATGTAACACGTTTTACTACTAAAGCCTTAGCGTAAAACGAATGCGTCAGTACCCACTGCAAAGTTTTCACCTTGCCATGTTTACCTTCTTTCTGAGCTTTTACAATACGTGCTTGTAGCTTATTAACCGCTATCTCGCACTTGTTCCAGTCTATGCTGTCCCAAGTGTTCCATTTCTGGTCAGTAGATGCACACGATGTTTTAATTTCGTTCATTTGCTTTTCTTCTTTAAATAAGTTCTAAAAGTTTCTTGTAAAACTACCACCATGCAGAAGTCAGCCCACTTTCGTGTGAGGTGATGTTTCAACCCCTATCCACCCCGTTACAGGATGGCATTCGCTTTTTCCGCATTCCTCTGCCCGCATTCCATTCGGCTTCACTTACGGTCTGCTTACCTGCTGTTACACAGGAGAAATACGGGTTTACCATGTTTCTTGTATATGACAAATGAATGGGTTAGAATCCGTCTATCCGCCGGCAGTCATTATGTTCGTGTAACCTTAGCATGGAGAAGGTTATCCGACTGCGTCCCTTTTGGGTTAGAGCCCAGTATCATTAGCAGCTCATTCGAAGTTACGACGTTTAT
>ENA-UERW01002217-UERW01002217.1-human-gut-metagenome-genome-assembly--contig:-NODE-2217-length-10662-cov-2.578932_pt1 | contig 10662 bp, 10 predicted proteins | sample MGYA00242994_ERZ507995 | MGnify/ENA primary metagenome ERZ507995 (study PRJEB26167, sample SAMN06115492) | human gut metagenome | host: Homo sapiens | place: China:Chongqing | collected 2015-04-26...
GCTCCAGTTCTGGAAGTGCCAGGCGTGGGGCGAATCCGGCATGGCGGGCGCATGGTCGGTCACAGCCAGCGCGCAGTGCCTGACGGAGCGACGCCTCGGAAAACATGACGCGCATGGGTGCGCCGCAATCGGGACAAGACAGGGCACATTCAGCCTCAGGAATGCGTTTCCCGCATTCACGGCAAACAAGCCCCAGACATTCTGTATGCATATGAATCCTCCTGAGTGGAAAAGGCTTGACGCCTCTCGTGTACGAACAACGGTCGAGCAGTGACGACGTTTTTTAGTCGTCCGTCGACAGTATGTGAAAAGAAACACGCCCTGTCAATACTTTGTCGACAAAAATAGTCGACAAAAATGAACCACATCATGCGCCGCTCAATGAAATATCTTCATTTATCTAATTATATAAATAAAATAAGTGTATTCTATACCCTCAAAAAGCAAAAGAATATGTTTCCGCTGCTCACATGGCCGATGCCGATTTCCTACGGAAACAGGCTCCCAGTGAAATTTTTGAGCCGCCAAAAACGGAAAAATCGGGAGTTCCGCCCAGTGTTCTCTTTCAGCACTCCATACGGGTTCGGTCGGCAGACTGCCTCTTTCCTGGTGGCGCAACAGAAATCCGAACCTTCCGGGCTTGAGCGTTGCGCACATTTCTTCCCACTGGAGGTCTTGCGCGGCACAGGGCTTTTACGTTTTCACCACCGAGAGCGCAACATATTTACAATAATTGAAAATCTATACATGGAATGAGCACAACGCCCGTCCGCTCCGGCCTCTCCCCTTTCCCTGAAACCGCGCTTGCAGGCCGTCGGCCTGATGCCGGGTGGGAACTACTTTGCGTCTTCCTTCCCGGCTTTCCGGGTTACTGACTCGCTGGTTTTTCTGTCGCCGCCCAAAGCACCGCTCCTTACCTACTCGTCACAGCCTCTTTGAGTAACTTTTAGGTGTTGTGACAAACAGCACTTGACACGGGCAGTCGACCGAGTTTTAATACAGTCAACGGTCGACAAAATGTCTTTTCACCACCCATCTTTGAGGTAGCTATGAAAACGTTCTATGCTTTACTGCTTGCTTTGGGGATCTGTCTTGGCCTCACGTTCCCGGCGATGGCGGAATACCCCGCCAAGCCGATCATGCTCATGACCGCATTCAACGCGGGCGGCGGCAGCGACCTGAGCCATCGGCTCATCGAGAAATTCGCCAAAGGTGTCATCCCTCAGCCCATCGTCGTAACCTACAAGGCCGGCGCGGGCGGGGAAATCGGCTGGACGTGGCTGATCGGCGCGAAGGCGGACGGGTACAATATCGGCGGCGTGGATCTCCCCCATATCGTGCTCCAGCCCATGCTGCGCCCCGAGGGCCAGCCGGGCTACAAAACGGAACAGCTTAATCCGCTTTGCTGCCTCGTATTCGATCCGGATATTCTGATCGTCAGTGAAAAGAGCCCGTTCAAGAGTTTCGGAGAATTGATCGAATACGCCAAGGCCAATCCCGGCAAGGTAAAGGCCGCGACCGTGGGCAAGCTCACCGGCGACCATATCTTTCTCATGAACGTGGAAAAGTTCACCGGCGCGCAGTTCACGCAAGTCCCTTATCCCGGCGGCAGCAAAGCGGCCCCGGCGCTGCTCGGCGGCGAAGTGGACTGCTATTTCGCTTCCACATCCAACTTCCTGCGTATGCAGGGCGCGCGCGGCCTCGCCATTGCAACCAAGGATCGCTATGAGCTCTGCCCTGACGTCCCGACCATGAACGAGCTTGGCTATAAGCTCGAATCCGCCAAGTATCGCGGACTCGCCACTCCGCCGAACTTCCCTGCGGAAGCGCAGGCGTATCTTGAAGCCGCGCTCGCCAAAGTATGCGCCGATCCTGAATATCAGGCGGGCGTACGCGGAGCCGGTCTGCTCCCCTACTATAGGGACGGGAAGGCGTTTGGCGAAATCATCGAACAGGAAAAGGAAAAGGCCCGCAAGACCCTCAAGGAGCAAGGGCTGATCCAGTAGCAAGGCAGAGGCGTTCCCCTTCTGACATGATAAGGCCAAACTGCGGCGACGCGGCAGGAAGCCCTCCGGTTCGTACCACCAGACGGATCGGAGGGCTTTTTTGATGGCAACAGCTGGTACGGGTGGGTGAGGAAGATGTATGGGCTATCCGGTACCAAGAGAACACAAAAACGCCGGGGAGAGTTTCCCCGGCGTTTTTGCATTCATCCGAATGGATGCCCGTTAGCCTTCCAGCTGGCTGCGGTAGTCAGCCGCCGTCATCAGGGCGGGCGTTTCCGTGGGCCGGATGCGGAGCATCCAGCCGTCGGCATAGCAGTTGAGGTTCACGAGCGTTGGCTTGCCTTCCAGCGCCTCATTGCGTTCAACCACTTCTCCGGCCACGGGCATATACAACGAACTGACGGTCTTCAGGGATTCCACCGTCCCGAATTCGTCATCGGCTCCGAAGGAAGCGCCCGCATCGGGCAGATCGACGAACAGGATTTCGCCAAGCTGATCCTGTGCGAAATCCGTGATGCCGATGACCAGCGTGTCGCCGTCCGTGCGGGCCCATACGTGGCGGGCCGTGTAACCGAGATCTTCAGGAAGGTTCAGGGATTGTGTGTTCATGATGCCTCCGGCTGTTCGCCGCACCGGGCGGACCTGTGCGGCATGGTTGAGGGAAACGGGAGCTAGGCGAGCATCCCGGCGGCTTCGTACAGCCCTTCCGAAAGGGTCGGGTGGGCATGGATGGTTTCAAAGAGATCCCGTGCCGAGCACCCCTTCTGAAGGGCAAAGGTTGCTTCGGCGATGAGATCCGAGGCGTGCGCCCCGGCAATGTGAACGCCGAGGAGTTTGCCAGTGCCTTCTTCGGCAACGATTTTGAACAGTCCGGAAAGCGCGCCCATAGCCTGCGCCTTGCCGAGTTCCCGGAACTGGAAAACCGCCGAACGGGCCGCTATCCCCTGCTCTCGGGCCTGCTCTTCCGTCAATCCCACATCGCCGATTTCCGGCGAAGTAAAAATGGCCGAAGGAACCACCGTATACGATTGTACTTTTTTCTTTTCAGGGTGCAGGATGTTATGAACCGCCGTATGCGCTTCGGCTGCGGCCATGTGTGCCAGCATGATCCGCCGTGGGCCGGTGACGTCGCCAATGGCATACACGCCGGGGACCGATGTTTCCAGCGTATCGTCGACGACGATCCACCCGCGCTGGTCAAGCGCAATCCCCGCTTCGGCCAATCCTGCGGTATTCGGGACCCGGCCCACGGTAACGCAAACGGCGGAAGCGTTCAGGACACGGGAATCGCCCGCCCCTGTGGGGAAAGGCGCTATTTCCACCGCCGCCCCGCCGTCACACGGGGTCACGCGGGAAACCGTATGGGACAGTTCCACGGCGATGCCCTTTTTCTTCATTTCTCGGAGCAGCAAACGGCTGATTTCGCCGTCTACGGATGGCAGGGGAAGCAGACGCCCCTGCCCTTCGATGACCGTCACTTTCGCACCGAAGGCGCGGTAGATGAAAGCGAGTTCACAACCGATAACCCCGCCGCCGACAACGACCAAATGTTCGGGCACGGTTTGCAGCTCCAGCGCGTCGTCGCTGGACAGGACAAGCCGATGATCCACTGGCAGAGAAGGCAGCTCCAGCGGAGAGGACCCGGTGGCGAGAATGACCCGATCCCCGGTAATTTCCAGAGATCCGTCCACGGAAGCAACCCTGACGAGCCCGGCGCCGAAAAATTCCGCATCGCCGCGAACGACACGGACCTTCAGCTGGGCGGCGGTCTTTTCGAGCCCGGTTTGCAGGGTTGCCGTCACCTTGCGCTTGCGGGCGACGATGGCGGACATGTCCGGTGTGGCGGCGCAATCCCCGGCAATGCCGAACTCCCTGAGCCGGGCAACCGTGTCCAGCGCGTCCGCCGACGAACGCAGCGTCTTCGTCGGGATGCAGCCCGTGTGCAGGCACGTTCCGCCGAGGTGGGCGCGTTCGACGAGGGTGACTTCAACTCCGGCTTTCGCGGCGGCGAATGCGGCGGTGTAACCTCCGGGGCCGCCCCCGATGATGGTCAGCTTCATGACGCGCTCCCTCCCCTGCGGACGCTATGCGATACGTTGATGCCTTCAAAAATGGACGCCGTAATAAGACAGTTTTTGACGATCTTCACGCAGTGGTCCACCTTGGCGGCGTAGGCTTCGTCCGCGTCGACAGTCACGTCGATATCAATGCCCACAAGGCGCATCGCGCCGTCCGCATTGGGTTCCCTGCGCCCGGATAGCGCGGAAAGGGACCCCCCTCGCCACGAGCGCCGCCCGGATGCTTCCGCAAAAACAGCTCAGGGCCGCCGCGATGAGCAGGGTGGACGAGTTGCCGCCCCGCTCCGTTTCCGGGACCCCCGTATAGTCCATGACAATATCTTTAAGGACAGATGAACCCGTATGGACGGTATAAACGTCGCCTTCTTGAACGAACGAAACCTGTATGCTTTGGGACATTGCTGACTCCTTGTTTGTTGTGGGATGGCGGGAGATTAATGTTCCTATCCGGCTTCCATGTCCATGAAAACAGTTACCCCGCCAGCTTCGGGTTGGCGGCGAGCCCACGCAGCAGAGCGGGGACCGAATACATGGCGAGTGCCGAGCTACGCGGATTCTGGGGCAACGGGGCCGGGCGGGTCATCGTTTCCAATGTGCAGTCCCCGGCCCTGGCCGAAATATGGTGCAGAGTCCCTGCCGCACAGGGATCCGCGAACAGGCGCACCCGCGTACGGGAAAAACCGAGCCCCGCCAGGCCAAGGCTGACCGCGACGTTCACGTTTGCGGGGAAACGCCGGATCGCCTCTTCCGCCGTGCCGCTGAACAGCAGCCGCGCTTCGGGGGACATGATCAGCGCTTCTTCCGCCGTGGGCGGGATGAGCTCCGAGAGAGGCGGCATCTGGCCAAGGCTGCGGGGATGCTTCACAGTGGTGAGGGTAACGGCATCAAGCCCCATTTCCCGCATGGCCCGGATGCCGTCCAGCCCGGCGATGGCTCCGGACGGCACATGCACCGCCGCGCGGGCCGCCTCCACATCGCGCAACAGAGCGGGATCAAGCGAAAATCCGCCGACGCTCAACGGCACGACGGCTTTTCCGGCGGCAAGGCAAGCCCGCACGATATCCGGCATGGCGGCGGCACTCGTGGCTTCAACGAGCAAATCGCATGTTTCGATGAGCTGTTGCAGGCCAAGCACCGGAACGTCTCCGAGCTCCAGCGCGAGCCCCTCGGCGTGCGCCGTGGTGCGCGAAAAAAGCCCGCCGAGACGGTAGGACGGCAGCTGTTCACGGATATGCCGGGCGATGAGCCGCCCCATTGCGCCGCATCCGATGATCCCAAGAAGCGCTGGTCGCATTGCTTTCTCCAAAAGGTCTGTAGGGAGCATAGCCGAAAACCGTTTTATTGTCGACAATAATGGTCGACTAAAATAAACCGACTTATACAATTTCCCGCAGCCGTCTACAGAAAGGGCCCGCCATCCTGTAGAAAACACCCTTCCTACGTAAAACCCCCGGCGGGACCGGGGGTTATATGGGAGACGGTATCTGGGAGGGAGGCTTAGAGGACGGCGATGGCTTCGATTTCCACGCGCGCGCCTTTAGGCAGGGCGGCGACGGCGACACAGGAACGGGCCGGGGCATCGGCTCCGAAGGTTTCGCTGTACACACTGTTCACAGCCTGAAAATCAGCCATATCCACGATGAATACGGTCACTTTGGTCACATCGGCGGGCGTGGCTCCGGCTTCGGCGAGGACGGCCTTCATGTTGGCAAGGGCCTGCGCGGCCTGTTCCTTCACATCATTGGAAACGAGTTCACCCGTGGCCGGAACCATACCGATCTGGCCGGAGAGATACAGGGTGCCGCCTTTACGGATAGCCTGCGAGTAGGGGCCGATGGCGGCGGGGGCTTTGGGAGTGGAAATCACGGTTTTCATGGCGTTTTCCTTGTTTGCGTTAGTTCGCCCATTTAAAGGTGAACACCTGCTCGACATCGGGATGCAGGCTCAGGTGGACCGGGCAGGTATGTGCGGCACGTTCGATCATGGTCTTCTGCTTGTCGGTGTATTCTCGATCGGGCATGATGAAGGTCACCTCGATCTTGCCGATGCGGCGCGGGTTGGCGCTCATGGTCTTAGCGACTTCGATTTCCGTTCCGACAACGTCCACGTTGTGCATCTTGCCGTAAATGCCGATGATCGTCATAGCGCAGGACGCGAGGGCGGTCACGCAGAGGTCTGTGGGGGAAAAGGCTTCGCCCTTGCCATTGTTGTCCACGGGGGCATCGCTCACCAGTTTGGTCCCGCTCGCGACATGGGTGCATTCGACACGCAGATCGCCAAGGTATTTTGCGGTAACTGTAGCCATGTGGTTCTCCTTTGTCGTCAGGGTTGAGCTTGTTGCTGAAAGCACAATACCTCGGACACGTAAAATGGTCAACAGTATACCGTCGACTTATTTTCGAATAAAGAAACTTCGCCGTCACCCGGGCGTGGTTCCCCGTATTTCCTTATGCCTCTGGGAGTATCCCTGTCGAGAAACGCTCTAACCGGGTATCAAAGAAACATCGGCAGGCATCAGAGGAGAAAAGCGGAAGCGGCAACTGTCGACTAAAGCAGTCGACAGTAAGCGGGATATAAGGTATCTCCTGCCGGTACGACGAACCTGGAGGAGAGGAATGCACGGGAAAGGAGAGGCACCAGCCATCCGTATTCTGGAAGAAGCGGGTGAGGACGTGGGGCGTTTGGAATATCGTTTTGTCGAACGGGGCGGCACGAAGGACGCGGCCCGGCAGCTTGGACTGTGCGAACACGACATCGTAAAAAGCCTTGTGTTCGACGACGGGAAGGGAGGGCAGGCAGTCATGGCGCTCATGCACGGCGACGAGCGCGTATCCCTGCACAAGCTCCAGCGGCTTTCGGGCGTGCCGCATCTCCAGCCGAGTTCGCCGGAAAACGCCGAACGGCTGACCGGATACAAACCCGGCGGGATCTGCCCGTTCGGGCTCCCCTCGCCGCTTCCGGTGTTCGCGCAGATATCCCTTTTCAATCTCGAGATGTTGTACATCAATGCGGGCGAACGCGGCGTCATCGCCGTCATCCGGCCCGAGGCCCTGCGGCTTTCCGGGGCCGTAGCCGGAGACATTCTGAGTGGCGGATCCCGGCGATAGCCCTTGACGACGTGTATGGGGAGAGGCTATTTGGTGTCAGATACATAAGATACGGCGTTCACAATCGGACGTCGCCAACGAACTATGGTGAGCGATGCAACAGCTTAATAAACCGACATACAGCGAACAGGTCGTCAACCTCATCCGCCAGCGCATCCGTAACGGAAAACTCCGCAGCGGGGATCGGATCAGCGAGGCGAGCATAGCCGAGGAATGCGGCATCAGCCGGGCTCCCGTCCGTGAGGCGCTTTATCAGCTTGAAACGGAAGGGTTTCTGATGTCCCATCCGAAGCGGGGCAAATGCGTAACCCTGCTCACGGGCGACGGCATCCGCCACCGCTACGAACTGTGCGGGCTTCTCGAAGGGGCCGCCGCCGCTAATGTAGTCTTGAGTCTGCCCAAAGGCCCGTGGGAGGAATTGGAAGCGCTGCTTGATCGCATGAAGCAGGGCGTGCTTTCCGGTACGTCCTTCGAGGATCACGCGGCGCTCGGAACGGCCTTCCATGAAACAATCCTCGAAAGGGCCAGCAACCCCCTGCTTATCGCCATTGCCCGCAGCTCCTGCCGGGTGATTTCCAAGTACCTCATGTTTCAGCAATGGCGTACGCTGTACACGACCGAAGAACTTTTTCAGCGGCACAACAGCATGTATGAGGCGTTTCTTACGCGCAATCCGTACACCATCGAAGAAGCCGTGCGGGCGCATTATGCCGATTCCGCCGAACGGCTGGCCCAAATCTGCGAAGCGGAACAAAAACCCAAGACAGCCCGCTCCCAGCGCCGCGCCCATTTCCCCACTGAATAAAAGCCCTGCCCCGTGCGGGGCTTTTTGTCTCTAGCCGAAGCTCCGATAGGTTCCCTTGTAGGGTACAGGGGCACGCGGCTTTCCCTTCCCGTTTTTGCCCTGACAAGCGCTCAGGAAGGAGAAGGCCCGACCTCCCCATACGCAAAACCCTCGGCGGGCCGAGGGTTAGGGAAAAGAGGGAAAAAAACGATTAGATGTAAAAGCGGAAACGAAACATTTACAGGACGGCGATGGCTTCGAGTTCCACGCGCGCGCCTTTGGGCAGGGCGGCGACGGCGACGCAGGAGCGGGCCGGGGCATCGGCGCCGAAGGTTTCACTGTATACGCCGTTCACGATCTGGAATTCGGCCATGTCCACGATGAACACGGTCACTTTGGTCACATCGGCGGGCGTGGCTCCGGCTTCCGCAAGGATGGCCTTCATATTGGCGAGGGCCTGCGCGGTCTGCTCCTTCACATCATCGGAAACGAGTTCACCCGTGGCCGGGACCATACCGATCTGGCCGGAAAGATACAGGGTGTCGCCTTTACGGATAGCCTGCGAATAGGGGCCGATGGCTGCGGGAGCCTTGGAGGTGGAAATCACGGTCTTCATGGCAGTCTCCTTGCTTGTCAAGCTGTTATTGAAGTCCTCGGCACACTCGCCGCTGCCGGGATGCGGGCTGGATTCAACCTCTGTTGCCCACGGAACGCCGCTCACAGGCATGTTCGGGGCGTATGCATCAGGCACGCGGTACGCCAGGCGCTTTCGTTGGTACAGTAGCCGCAAGGAGCCCCTTTGTCATCAAGGCTGGCAGTGCCGATATAGAGAAAGGCTCCGGAGAGTATCCCGCCTCCGCGCAGGCATACGCTTGAGCAAGGGTGTTCCGCCGGAAGCTCTGCACAGAAGGGATAACCTTCTAGTATGCTGATATTCATTGCATTATCGCCCATAGCGCATTTCATGGAAACGACTGATGCGGAGAGAGCCCTGCCCCTGGTTGCGGTGAAAGGCTTTCCGGACATGTGCTGGCCTTGAATGTATTTGAGAATGCACGTAAAAGCGAAATCATCTCCTGACGTCTTACGATTCGGGAGCATACGGATGTCCCGGCGTGCACGCTCCTCCGGGAACGCGGCCTGAACGGCCGCCTGTCTAACCTTGTGAAAAACAGAGTCGCCATGAATCGCTTTTGCCGTTTGTTCCTCTTTATGCTGATGTGCGGAGGTCTGCTCTTTGCCGCCGTTCCCGCGTCCGCCGGCGACGGAACCCAAGCTGTTCAGGAAAAAACTCCCGCCTATCCCGCAAAAAAATGGCGGGTGGCCTACATTGAGGGCGGCGGGTACACGGACTATCAGCGTATCCTTGCCGCAACGGCCAAGGGGCTTGCCGAACTTGGGGTCATTGCCGATGGCGATGTGCCCATCCCGGAGAAGACGGACGACACCCGGCCCATTTGGGACTGGCTCGCCGAACATGCGGGCGGCGATCGGCTGGTGTTTTTGAAAGACGGCTACTATTCCGCCAACTGGGACGCGGCGCAACGTGCCGCCAACAGAAAGGCCCTGCTCGACCGTATCCGTGAAAAGGGCGACGTGGACATGATCTTCGCCTTCGGCACATGGGCCGGGCTGGACATGGCCACAGCCGATATTTCCGTTCCGGTGTTCTCCATGTCGGTCACCGACGCCGTACAGGCGGGTATCGCCAAATCGTTGAAGGACTCCGGGCGCGACAACCTGCACGCACAGATCGACCCCGAGCGCTACAAGCGCCAGATCGCCGTTTTCCATGATATTTTTGGTTTCAAGAAAATGGGCATCCCTTATGAGGATACGCCGGAAGGCCGTTCCGACGTCTCGCTGGCCGCCATCGAATCCGCCGCCGATGAGCTTGGCATCGAGCTTGTGCGCTGTACCACGGCGCTGAACGTGCCTCCGGATCAGAGCTTCGCCAATCTCAAGCAGTGTGTTTCCCAACTGGCGAAAACCTCTGACGCCGTGTACCTCACCACCAACTCGGGTATGCAGTGGAACCGGATGCGGGAACTGCTCCAGCCGCTCATTGAAGCGGGCGTCCCCTCCTTTTCCCAGAGCGGCATCGAGGAAACGAAGCTCGGCGTCCTGATGAGCCTGTCCCAAAGCAGTTTTTCCAGTGAAGGCCGCTTCGGGGCCGAAGCCATCGTCAAAGTCATGGACGGTATACGCCCCAGAGATGTCGGGCAGGTATTCGACAGCGCAATAGGGCTTGCCATCAATCTGGAAATGGCGCGGCTCATCTATTGGGACCCGCCTTTCGAGATCCTGCTGGCGGCGGACGCGATCTATCAGGACATCAAAAACGCGGGCGAGTAAACATGGAATCATCCCGTAGGCGTTTGCTCATCGGCGGTCTGGCAACGCTTCTCGCCGCGCAGTGCCTGTATGGCATCCTCACGCTGGCTACCCTGTACAAATCCTATAAGACTTCCCTTGTTTCGGTGCAGGCCATTGCCAGCGAAAAGTTCAGCCTCGATCTCTCGCGTCTGGCCCGTTTCGGCAAAGATCCCGAACGCGTGGAGGACATGGCCGAGCGCGTGCGCCGTTTTTGCGAAATCGCGGGCGTCAGCCGCCTTGCCGTACTGGACGGAAAAGGGCGGAGCATCGCCGCCTGGCCCTCCGACGCATCGGAGGCCCCGCCCGTCCCT
>ENA-UERW01002219-UERW01002219.1-human-gut-metagenome-genome-assembly--contig:-NODE-2219-length-10661-cov-2.239135_pt1 | contig 10661 bp, 8 predicted proteins | sample MGYA00242994_ERZ507995 | MGnify/ENA primary metagenome ERZ507995 (study PRJEB26167, sample SAMN06115492) | human gut metagenome | host: Homo sapiens | place: China:Chongqing | collected 2015-04-26...
AAAGAGGCCATCGAGTACGGCAAGAAGAGCAGGGAAAAGCAACGGTATCACTTTGAAGCGCTGGAAAGGAAGCAGCAGGATCGTCAATGGGATTCTAATTTTTTCCTTCAAGGTTCTTTTTTGAGGCATTTTAGTGGTTATAGTTTACAGATGAACGCGAAGTATGCCTACGATTATTTGCATTATCTTTCCGATCCCCGGTTGGACGTGAGTACGATGTACGTGAATAATCATTTCCGGCAACACGAGATTTATGTTTCGTCAGCCAATATGTTTGCCATTTTGCCTTTTTGGAACGTGGATGTGTCCGTGGATTTTCAGTGGAATAAGCTGAATGCGGATTTGGTGGATTTTGTTTACCCGACCCGTTACACGACGTTAGGGGCCGTGGCGACGGCCTTGCATTTTGACCGTTTTAAATTTCAGGCAAGCGTGTTGGGGACTTTCGTGCATGAGCGGACGAAGGTGGCGAATGGGGCAGCGGATGATATGCAGGAATATACTCCTACCGTCGTGATGGCGTGGCAGCCGTTCCGGGTGGCGGATTTTAACGTGAGAGCTTTTTATAAGCGTGTGTTCCGAATGCCGACGTTGAATGATTTGTATTATACTTTTATTGGGAATATTAATCTGGAACCGGAGTACACGAATCAATATAACGTGGGAGCGACTTATAATCGCAACTTTGATAAAGGGGTGTTGCAGGGGCTGGACGTACAGGTGGACGCCTACTATAACGAGGTGTCGGATAAGATTATTGCCATGCCGACTTCCAATCAGTTTCGCTGGACGATGGTGAATCTGGGAGAGGTGGAAATTCGAGGGGTTGATGTGGCCGTGCAGAGTAACTGGAGGTTCTGTCAACATTGGTTGTTGGATGCCCGGGTGAATTACACGTACCAGAAAGCCCAGGATTTTACAAAGAAAGAGAGTACGTATTACGGGGACCAGATTCCGTATATCCCTTGGCATAGCGGTTCGTTGATTCTGAACGGGACGTACAAGAGCTGGTTTTTGAATTATAGTTTTATATACACGGGGAAGCGTTACGAGGCGAGCGCAAATATCCCGGAGAATAGGGCTAAAGAGTGGTATACGAGTGATTTCTCGTTATCCAAGAATTTCTCGTGGCGAAAGACTGCAATTCGACTGACGGCGGAGGTGAATAATATTTTTAACCAGCAGTACGAGGTGGTACAGTGTTACCCGATGCCGGGGACGAACGTGAAGTTTATTATCAACATAGAAATTTAGATAAAGATCGAATGATGTATTGTGAAAATCGAATGAAATTAGGTATGTTAATGTTCCTCGCGTTGGGAATGTTATTGTTTTTTTCTTGCCGGAATGATGATGATGAAATTATTCCGTCCGTAATAACGAAGGTTACCCCGAGCGATTCGGTGCCGGGGCCTGTAAAAGGTTTTTTCCTGTTGAACGAGGGGAATATGGGAAGTAATAAGGCCACGTTGGATTATTTTGATTATGCTTCCGGAGAGTATCATAAGAATATATTCGCAGAGCGGAACCCGAGCGTGGTAAAGGAGCTGGGAGACGTGGGGAATGATATTCAGATTTACGGGAATAAGTTGTATGCGGTGATTAATTGTTCTCACTTGCTCGAGGTGATGGATGTGAACACGGCTAAGGAAATTACGAAAATCACGGTAACGAATTGTCGTTATATTGTTTTTCATGAGGGATTCGCTTATGTCAGTTCGTATGCCGGACCGGTACAGATAGATCCGAATGCCCGTTTGGGTGAGGTGGTGAAGATTGACACGGCCACGCTGAAAGTCGTGGGGAGTTGTACCGTGGGGTACCAACCGGAAGAGATGGTGATTGTCGGGAATAAGTTGTATGTTGCAAACTCTGGAGGATATCGTGTGCCTAACTACGATAATACGGTGTCCGTGATTGACTTGGAAACGTTTAAGGAAACGAAGAAAATCACGGTGGCGATTAATCTACATCGTATGCGTGTTGACCAAAATGGACTGATTTACGTGACTTCCCGCGGGGATTATTATAACGTACATTCAAATACTTACGTGATAAATGCGAAGAATGATCTCGTGGAAGGATCTTTGAATTTTCCGGCGAGCGAACTTTATTTGTGTGGCGATTCGCTTTATTCTTACAGCACGGAGTATAGTAAGATTACGAGTAAGTGGACGGTCAATTACACGATTTATGACACGAAGGCGAAACGTATTGTCTCTCGGAATTTTATCAAGGACGGAACCGAGAAGTCTATCGTGACTCCTTACGCTTTGGCGGTGAACCCGGAGACAGGCGAGATATTTGTGGGCGATGCCGGGGATTATGTTACCCCGGGGAGGTTGTACTGTTTCGGGCCTGACGGGAAGAAGAAATGGGATGTGCAAACGGGAGATATTCCTGCTCACATTGTGTTTACGACAAGGCCTTTACAGGAGAAAAACGGGGAGAAGGAATAAGTGCTCGATTTTGAAGGAGAACAGAATTGAGCAATTCCTGCTTGTCTGCTATAAATTCAAGGTCAGTAATGCTATTCATGCGAATGGGACTACTACTGACTTGAAATATATCGATTTTATTAAGATTCAAACAGGGGTGAATGCTAAAAGTGGAATTATCGGAGAGGTTTCAACGGAGGTATTTTCTGTAACTGATAAAAATGTAAATAATTAGAAGGGTCCGTTGCTTTCAGGTTTGAGGTTGTCTCTATGACGGGGACAACTTCATTCTATTTATATTTCTTGTGTTTTTATATGGTTAGGATGCACGTAGAGGTTTATTTTTAATTCCGTTGTTATTTCGGCGAGCCACAATGTTCGGGATAGCTACTCCTAGTGAAATACAGAGAATGATGAGGGCTGAATCGACTCCGTTAGAGAAAGCATTGGTAACTTCTCCGATCACCCCATGAAGTTCGATAAAGCCTAATAACGAGCGATACATTAATACTCCCGGAATCATGGGAATGACAGAGGGAATGGTTAGCACGTGGTTGGGAACATGGAACCAATGTGTGGCTTTTACGGCAATAAGGCTGACAGTGAAACTCCCCATGAATGAACCGATAACCAGTCCGTAGCCTAGTTCTAAGTTTACGAAATTACGCGTGCATACCGCAATAATTCCACCTGTGGCAACGATCCACAACAGGCGTTTGGGTACGTTGAATATCATTGAAAAACCCATTGCCGCAATGGCTGCCGCAAAGGCATACACGAGATAGGAATCGTGGGAAACGATGCTTAATTCATTGATTTTTTGATTTATGTTGAGATCGTTCACGATTAATATTCGCATGGCAAACGCAATGCCGAAAGTCATGGCTCCGATCATCATGATCGTGTTGGCTGCGCGGGTGATGCCGACGAGCAGGTGATTGTCGATCATATCATCCACAAAATTAATCAGCGGAACGCCGGGAACAATGAATAAGGCACAAGCCAATAGCGGATGATAAGGGGTAGAGGATAGGCCGGAGAAAGAGGAGGCGTATGCCAAGCAAGTGGAGACAAATGCTGCAATACCGATACTCATGTAAACATTGATACCGGTCTTGACGCAGTATGCCCGAGTTCGGAAACCTATGAAAGCACAAATGGAGGCGAACAGGAAAGCGATCCAGTCGGAGCCGAATAGTTTGCAAAATCCTCCACAGGCAAATCCGGCACCGATAGCTACTAGGTAAGGAGTGTAATTTCGGGGAGTATGAATGATCTTTTCCAATTCTTTTTCATAGTCGTCTAAAGAATAGTTTTCTTCTGTAGCTTTGAATGATAACTTACTGATTTGTGAGATCATGGTCATGTTGATGGCGTGATTTTCACATTTTTGAAACTTGGAAAATGAATGTTGTTCATCACTTACGTTAACCATGATCATGGTCCAACGGATGTCAATATGCAATTTCTCTTCCGGAATGTTCATAAAAGCGGCAACACGTTTCATGTTTCGTTCAATACGATTGGTGTCTGCTGCACTTTCCATTAATAGTTTACCTGTGCGGAGTAAAAGATCCAGTTTACGCCGTAAAAGAAGTACATCCCATACTTCTGGATTTATTTCGTCGGTGGTATGATAAGTATTGATGTTTAAATTTTCCATATTGGGGTACGAGCTTTCGAATAATATCTAATGTGTTAGCGGTTTAAATGTTTTATCCTAAAGCGAGAATGAGTAATTGAGCTGAAAGTACCCGGAGGAACATGGCCAGCGGGTAGACCGTGGCGTAGCCTACTGCCGGGGCATCACACGAGGTTTGGTCGTTGGAATAGGCGAGGGCGGGTGGGTTGGTGTTGGCTCCCGATAGAATACCGATCAGCGTGTAGTAATTTAGCTTGCAACCGTAGCGTCCGATCAGTCCTGTCACGAGTAATGGGAAGATGGTGATGATAGCCCCGTAGCCGATCCAAACGTAGCCCCCCTCGTTCACGATGGTTTCGATGAATCCTTTTCCGGCTCCCAGTCCCACGCAGGCAAGGAAGAGAGCAATGCCGATTTCCCGGACCATCAGGTTCGCGCTCATGGTGGTGTAGGTGATTAATTTATAGTGCGGGCCGAAACGACTGATGAGGATGGACACGATGAGTGGGCCGCCTGCTAGCCCCAGTTTTAGCGGTTGTGGGATGCCGGGGAGCATGAAAGGAATACTTCCTAGCACGCATCCCAAGGCAATACCAATGAATATGGGGATGAGGTTGGGATGATTCAGACGTTTCAACGAGTTGCCGAGTACTTTTTCTGCGTGACTTACCGCCAGTTCACTTCCGACTACCGTGACACGGTCACCCATTTGCAGTTGCAGGTTCGGGGCCGCCACGAGATCCACACCAGAACGATTTATCCGGGTAATACTAGCTCCGAAGTTCCGGCGGATTCGGAGTTGCGATAACGTTTTCCCGTTTAATTCGGGTTTTGTGATGAGGATACGACGGGAGACGAGGTTCGTGTCTTCGTTTTCCCACTTCATGTCGATTTGTTTACCAAAAAACACAGTGATGGCTTCTATATCTTTCGGGTTGGAGATCACGAGTATTTGATCCCCGATGTGAAGTATGGTTTCCGAGTTAACTAGTTCCTGTTTTTCACCTTGATGGCGTATACGAGAGATGACGAATTTGCGGTTTACAAGAGGCTGGATGTCCTTGATGGCTTTGTTGTCGATTGCCTTATTGACGATTTCCAGTGAGACGGGACGTACGGTTAATTCTTGTAAATGTCCCAGTCCTTTTTCCGCTTCAGTTTCTTCCGTGGTCGTGTTGATTTTCAGGATATATTTCAAACTCTGTAGTGCCAGAATTGTACCAATTACCCCTAATGGGTAAGCCACTGCGTAGCCCATCGCAATTTCCGGGGCATCAATACCGTTCAGGTCACTGTTAGCCTGCTGTGCGGCTCCTAGGCCGGGAGTGTTGGTGACAGCCCCGGAAAGGATGCCCACCATAGTCGTGATGGAGGTGTCTGTCACGAGGTAGAGGACAATAGCAACCACAACGCTCAGTGAAACGGAAGTTATGGCCAGCATGTTCAGCGTGAATCCGCCTTTTTTGAATGCGGAGAAAAAGCCGGGACCTACTTGAAGACCGATGGAATAAACGAATAGGATTAGCCCGAATTCTTTCAGGAAATGAAGTAGATGCTCGTTCAGGCTTAAATTGAAATGCCCGAAAACGATTCCAACGAAAAGAATCCACGTGACGCCAAGTGAGATTCCGGCAATTTTTATCTTGCCCAGCATGATGCCGAAAGCGATTACTAACGATAAGATAAGCACGGAGTGCGCAACTCCACCGCCCCAGAGATCGGGGCTTCCCTCGAAAAGATCTTTTAATAGTTCCATAAATAAATTGGCAGCGTTGGATTACGAAAGCAATACACCTGCACTAAATTATAATTGTATGTTTGTTTTTCGTACTGTTTCTCTAATCCCTCGAGTAAAAACAGCCTTTAATGAATGGCAGGTCTTCTGACTGGCTCCCGTCCCGATTCCTTCCCGATTTCTTATAAATCAGTGGAAAAAGTATGTACCAAGACGTTGAATGGAGTTTTACAGCAGCGAGGACTGTCCGGGATTCTCACCCGATTCCCTTTTCATCCGGTTTGATGTTTCGATCATCCGGAACCAATTCGGTGCAAAGGTAATGGATTTATTGAAAATTTTGTTTCATTTTCCCAATATTTCGAATGGCTTTCGAGTTTTCATCAGTGAAGGAAGGGGCCTTTCGGATCAAGGTGACTGCTTTTAATAGACTTGGTACTGCATCCGATAGTTTGGACATTCAGGTGATGGATGGGTTCAAAATATCGGATATTACGAACTGGACTGGGAGTGGTGAGAATCAATCGATGTTGGCCATACAATGGATTACCGGAGAAGTGGAGAATTGGTCAAATCCTGAAGATCGTGATGTTTTCTTTCGTGCTTGGGGATATAGATGGGAAAAAGCAAATCCCCCTACGGGACATGATATGATCGTGGATATTGCTAAAAAAGATCCGCGTTTGTTTATTATCGTGGCATCTGATGGTAATCTTGGAATGACAATAAGGGGTTTCGGTTACGATATTGATGGTGATGGAATTGAAATTCAAAGTGAAGATCTTGAATATGGGGATAGAACGTTGAAAGGAATACATTTGACAGAGGCAGATTTCAAGGATGGTATTTATGAACAGAAAGAGGCTGATGTCAATATGGATGGTTTTAACGTAATTTCAGGAGGAGATTATTGGATTGGTGGATGGTATGTAGTTTATCCTTCTTATTGGCTAGGGAGTGGAGAGGCTGTATTAGAATCGAAAGAATATGAATATTCTGGTCTTTATGCAGGTAATCGCTTGCTGGAAAATGAGGAATGGCATACTTGGACATTCTCTCCGATTAATAATGCAGAGAAAAATATATTACCAATACCTCGTTTGTTAAAGGCTGCGCCAAACAATTAGTAAAGGTATTTTGTTGATACAAATGGGGAAAACAATTTTTCGTTTTCCCCATTTTATATTAGACTAATAACTATTTCTCGTATTCTTTCTTGTTCTCCAAGAGTTTTGAGGAGATCTTGTTAATGTTCGAAGCTCCTGATGAGTGCAGGGAGAGGATGATCGGATCGCCGGAGTATGTAGCTTTTGCGGCACCGGAGGTGTGTAGACTGATTTTTTCTTTGACTTGAAAATGAACTTTTGCAGCTCCCGATACTTCTGCTTTCAGTTCGTTTATCGGAAAGTCTTCCAGATTTGCTTTTGAGGCTCCCGATACTTCCATTTTGCAGTGTATGGTGTTACCTTTAAGGGAGAGGTTTGATGCCCCGCTAATGTCGAAGGTTGATTCGGGACTGGTCATTTGTCCTTTGAGGTTTGAGGCACCACTTAGTTCTATGTCAAGTTTTTCTTTTGCTAGGAAGTCTCCACCTACAAGCATTTTGCTGGCTCCGGAGAGGTCCACCTTTAGCTTGGCTGTCGTGAAATCCCCGATTGTTTCCAATTTACAGACTCCGGTTAACTCCACGTTGTCAAGACTGGTAACGGTAACTTCTGCCGTGAAATGGTCGTCGTCATGATTTCTTTTATTTTTAGTGGTAATTTTTCCTTCGATATAGATTTGTAATTTTCCATCGGAATCCAGTTTCAGAACGAGTTGTTTTTCGAGTCGGGCAGGAATGTTTACGGTGACTCCGGTGGTGCTACCTTGTTTCGTTGTGATACTGAAGATTCCGTGAGCCTTGATTCCGGTGATTTTTTGTCCCTGGAATCGGGAAACGGTGATTTGCTCTTGTGCGAAAGCTCCGACTATCGAGAGGCAGAGAACGAAAATGACAAACGATATTTTTTTCATAATAATCTGTTTTTATGATGGGACGCTTAAAGGTAATGAAAAGTTACAGGTATGGGTGTTATTTTCTAAAAAAAGGGAGAATGAGGAGAAGCATGGAAAGAACTTTTCTGATGATAAATTGAATCAAACCAATTATATTTTATACATTTGTTCCCATTAAAGTTCTTTACAACACGTAATCAGACTGCTCAGGTGCCTCGTTTTGACGAGGAGAATAGGGAACCGTGTGAGAATCACGGACTGTCGCGCAACTGTAATCACCAGAAGGGTTTTGCCACTAATGTCCACTGTCCAGGGGATGGGAAGGACGGCAAAATGGTGAAAGTCAGGATACCTGCCTTTGCGGATTGACAATGCTTTCGCGGAATGAAGCTAAGGTCAGACTTATCAACCCGGTTGAGATACTTGGGGCGTATTTTCTTATTTCTTTCCTTTATTTCGTGTGGAGCTAAATAGTGTATAAACTAATTTAGTATGAGAAAATCGTTTGAAAAATTTCTGGAAAGACAAGATGCTTTAGCCCGGCAATACGGTAAGGAGTATGAGGACAAACAACACAACCGGGGAAAACTTACCGCTCGGGAACGGATTACATTTCTTTTCGATGAGGGGACATTTGAAGAGGTGGATGCTTACTCACCTTCTGCGGCGACTTCTTTTGGTAAAGCAGTACGTTCATACGGGGATGGGGTGATTGCCGGATTCGGCACGGTGAACGGGCGTCAGGTTTTTGCTTATTCGCAAGATTTTAACGTGCAGGGTGGTTCGTTGGGTTCCGTGCATGCGGCCAAGATTATAAAAGTACAGGATATGGCTCTGAAAACGGGATCGCCTGTCGTGGGATTGATTGATTCGGGAGGAGCCCGGATTCAAGAGGGGGTGGCTAGTTTGGCCGGGTATGCGGGAATATTCCGACGGAATGTACTCTCTTCCGGGGTAATCCCTCAGATTTCAGTTATCATGGGGCCGGCTGCCGGAGGGGCTGTTTATTCTCCAGCCTTGACTGATTTTATTTTTATGACAGCAGCAACCAGTTATGTGTTCGTGACCGGACCTATCGTGGTGAAACAGGTACTGAATGAAACAATATCTCCTGAAGAACTTGGAGGTGCATCTGTACATGCCGTGAAATCAGGTGTGGCGGATTTTGTTTTTAATGATGATGAAAATACGTTATTGGGGGTAAAGATGTTATTATCTTACCTGCCTTCCAATAATATCGAGAACGCTCCTTTTCTGGTGACGGATGATCCGGTTGACCGGATAGAAGAGAGTTTGCGGGATATTGTTCCTGAAGATCCGGATAAGCCTTATGATGTGAGGGATGTTATCCGTTTGATTACAGATAAAGGAAAATTTTTGGAGATTGCGGAGAGTTACGCTCCCAATATCATTATTGGGTTGGCCCGATTCGGGGGATTCGTGACCGGGATTATTGCGAATCAACCCAAAGTTATGGCGGGTACTTTGGATATGAATTCATCGGTGAAAGCTGCTCGTTTTATTAATTTCTGTGATAGTTTTAATATTCCGGTTGTTACTTTGGAGGACGTACCCGGTTTCCTTCCGGGGGCCGATCAGGAACATGCCGGAATTATCCGGCACGGAGCCAAGCTCCTATATGCTTACACGCGGGCGACGGTTCCCAAGATTACCGTGGTCTTGCGTAAATCATACGGGGGGGCTTATATCGTGATGAACAGTAAGGGAATTGGCGGAGATTATAATTTTGCATGGCCGACAGCCGAGATTGCCGTTATGGGACCGGAAGGGGCTATTGCTATTCTTTATCATAAGGAACTTGCCGCTGCTGATGATCCGGTAGCTTTGAAAAAAGATTTGTTGGCGCAGTATAGGGATGAGGTGGCTAATCCTTATATCGCTAACGAGAAGGGATTTATTGATGAGGTGATAGACCCGGCGGTTACCCGACAAAAGGTTATACGAGTTTTGAAATCTCTGGAAAAGAAATCAGTAAGTCTACCACGACGCAAACATGGAAATATTCCTCTTTAAACGTAAAATGTAAAGTATGATAAAATCAGTTTTAATAGCAAACCGGGGAGAGATTGCCATCCGGATTGCACGTACTGCCAGACGCATGGGAATCGTGACGTACGCCATTCGTACCCGGAAGGAGCCGGAGGCCGTGTATTTATCGTCTGTTGATATTGTTCTTGACTTCCCGGAAACGGATGGGAATGTGCCTGAATTTTTGGATATTGATCGTTTGATTTATTTGGCCCGGGAACATGAGATCGAGTCTCTTCAGCCGGGGTATGGTTATTTGTCAGAGAATGCGGAATTGGCGGAACGGTGTCGAGAGAACGGGATTATTTTTATTGGTCCCTCGCCAGAGGTGATTCGTCTGATGAGTGATAAGGTGGCAGCAAAGGAGATTGCAGAACGTAGTGGCGTGCCTATGCTGGGTGCTAGCAAGGGTGCTATCCGGGATGTTGATGATGCTCGGGAGACGGCGGATAGGCTAGGGTATCCGGTTATTATAAAGGCTGTTTCTGGAGGAGGAGGAAGGGGTGGCTCAATTATACAAGTTAGCTGTGGCAGAGGCTCAAGTAGCTTTTAATGATCCTTCTGTTTTCATTGAAAAATATCTTGAAAGTCCGAAACATATCGAGTTCCAGATTGTTGCCGATAATTATGGGCATGTGGTTTATCTGGGTGAACGTGAGTGTTCCATTCAGCGGAAACATCAAAAATTAATGGAAGAGGCCCCATCTCCGGCTCTTGATGATCGTTTGCGGAAGAAGATGGCCACGGCTGCTGTTGCTTTGGCTAAAGCTGCGAGGTATCAGAATCTGGGAACCGTGGA
>ENA-UERW01002226-UERW01002226.1-human-gut-metagenome-genome-assembly--contig:-NODE-2226-length-10638-cov-2.451662_pt1 | contig 10638 bp, 6 predicted proteins | sample MGYA00242994_ERZ507995 | MGnify/ENA primary metagenome ERZ507995 (study PRJEB26167, sample SAMN06115492) | human gut metagenome | host: Homo sapiens | place: China:Chongqing | collected 2015-04-26...
TCAGTGACCCCAATATGGAAATCGATCTGAAAAAAGGACTTCCCCGTATGCGCGAAAGCTGGATTACCGGACGGGGTTCACGTAGGTGGGCTTGTCGGGGGCAGCGATGGGACTGACGCTCATCTCCAGGAAGCCGGGCTTGTCATACTGGGGCTCGTTGGCGGGGTCCTCCAGGTCCAGGCCCTCGTGGCTCAGGTGCCACAGGTTCTTGTCCTTGGAGTAGTTGGTCTCCCGGCTGATCTTCAGGGGCACATTGTGGGACTCGGCATAGTCGATCTCCTCGTCGCGGCCCTTGATGTCCCACTCACGCCAGGGGGCGATGATCTTCATCTCGGGGGCGAAGCGCTTGATGGCCAGCTCAAACCGCACCTGGTCGTTGCCCTTGCCGGTGCAGCCGTGGGCGATGGCGTCGGCGCCCTCCGCCTTGGCGATCTCCACCAGCTTCTTGGCAATGATGGGTCTTGCAAAGGCCGTGCCCAGCAGATACTGCTCATAGCTGGCGCCCATCTTCAGGGAGGGGATGATGACCTCGTCCACCATCTCGTCGGTGAGGTCTGCGATGTACAGCTTGCTGGCGCCGGTCTTGATGGCCTTCTCCTCCAGCCCCTCCAGCTCGTCGTTCTGGCCTACGTCACCGGATACGGCGATGATCTCGGGGTTGTTGTAGTGTTCCTTCAGCCAGGGGATGATGATGGATGTATCCAGTCCGCCGGAATAGGCCAGCACGATCTTCTTGATGTTTTTCTGATCCATAATAAATTCCCTCCGTGGAGTTTTGATTGATGATGTTTGGATTATACATCTTTCACGCATATTTATTCAAGCATCATTTTGCACAACATTTCCAGCTTCTTCCGTGCAGTTTTGCATAAAATTTCGATAAGCATCTTAGAAAACCGTATATTTATTTCGATATTCAAAAAAATATGAATATATACACTCGCTCACACAATCTCCGCACCCAGCGCATAGGCTGGACTGCGGGGCGGTCGCCCCGCCGGGCGGACCTGCGCGTTTTGATAGAAAGGCTGGTCCTATGAAACGCTGCTTCTGTTATCTTCTGACCCTGGTGCTGGGGTCCCTGGCTGTGGGCGGCCTGGTGTTCGCCCTGCTGCGCACGGACGTGCTGACCCTGACGGCCGCCACGCCCACGGCTCTGTTCTTTTTCGCGGCCACCGCTGCCGCCGGTCTTGGCGGCCTGCTGGCCTATCTGCTGGGCGGCCTGCTGGCAGACCGCACGCCGGCCCTGGCGGACGCCTGGCTCTGCTGCGGGGAGGCCTCCGCTGTGGGCGCCCTGGGGGCGCTGCTGACGGCGCTGATTACCGCCCTCTCCACCGCCTCCGGCGTGGGGCTCCACATCGGCGCGGCGCTTTGCTGCGCCTTCCTGGCCCTGATGGCAGGCGGCATCCTCTGCTTTTTGCGGCGGTATGTCACCACCCGCTTCACCTGTAGCTGCGGCCAGAGCTGCTGACAGAAAAGCCCCGGCGTGCTTTGCACGCCGGGGCAGTTTTGTTGCGCAGGCTCCCCTGTATCCCGCCAGTGGGGGCAGAGTCCTCCTGTGGGCACGCCATCCAGTCCTCATACGCCCTCCAGCACGGCGGGCAGGTTTCTCGCCTCCCGTCCCGCCGGGGAATGTGTCCCCCCTGTCCGGTAAACGTCCCGGAAACGCAGAGTATCCCACCGGGAGCGAATCTTTTCGTCCCCGGCGGGATACTCTTCTCTTATACCATTTTCTCCGGCCGTACCGTCTCGTCGAATTCCGGCCCCGTCAGATACCCCAGCGCCAGCACCGCCTCTTTCAGGGTAGTGCCGTCGTGAAGGGCCTTCTTGGCGCACGCCGCCGCTGCCTCGTAGCCGATCCTCGGCGTCAGGCAGGTCACCAGCATCAGGGAGTTGTGCAGGTTGGCCGTCATCCGCTCCACATTAGGGGTGATGCCCTCCACGCAGTGGACCCGGAAGGAATCGCACACATCCCCCAGCAGCCGGGCGGAGAGCAGAAAGTTATAGGCGCTCACCGGCAGAAACACATTCAGCTGGAAGTTTCCCTGGCTGGCGGCAAAGCCGATGGCCGCGTCGTTCCCCATCACCTGCACGGCCGCCATGGTGACGGCCTCGCACTGGGTTGGGTTCACCTTGCCGGGCATGATGGAGCTGCCGGGCTCATTCTCCGGGATGTTCAGCTCTCCCATGCCGCACCGGGGACCGCTGGCCTCGAACCGGATGTCGTTGGCGATCTTCATGAGGTTGGCCGCCAGGGCCTTCAGTGCCCCGTGGGCGAACACCAGGGCATCCTTGCTGGTCAGTGCGTGGAATTTGTTGGCATCCGGGGTGAAGTCCACCCCGGTCATGGCCCGGAGCCGCCCGCACACCATCTCGTCGTACCCCTTGGGGGCGTTGAGGCCGGTGCCCACGGCGGTGCCGCCGATGGCCAGTTTGGTCAGCTCCGGCAGGGCGGTGCGCAGCATCCGGCAGGGGGCCTCCACCAGCTCCCGCCAGCCGGAGACCTCCTGGGCGAATTTCAGGGGCGTGGCGTCCTGCAAATGGGTCCGGCCAATGCGGATCAGGTCGGGATAGGCCTCCTCCAGCCTCCGGAAGGCCCCTGCCAGCCGCTCCGCCGCTGGCAGCACCTGCTCCGTGACGCTCAGGGCCGCCGCGATGTGGAGAGCGGAGGGGAACGTGTCGTTGCTGGACTGGGAGGCATTCACGTGGTCATTGGGGTGAAGCCGCATCCCCCGGTCCGCAGCCAGGTGGGCAATGACCTCGTTGACGTTCATGTTGGTCTGGGTGCCGCTGCCGGTCTGCCACACCACCAGGGGAAAGTGGTCGTCCAGCTTGTGGGCGGTCACCTCGTCGCAGGCGGCGCAGACAGCCTGAAATCTGGCGTCATCCAGCCGTCCCAGCCGGTGATTGGCCATAGCGGCGGCCCTTTTCAAAACACCGAAGGCGTGAATGATCTCCAGCGGCATCCGCTCCGTCCCGATCTTGAAGTTCTGGTAGCTTCGCTGGGTCTGGGCCCCCCAGTACCGGTCTGCCGGCACCTTCATCTCCCCCATGCTGTCCCGTTCTATGCGGTAATCTCCCATATGCCTGCCCCTTTTCTGATTTGGTTTTCTTTTTTATACCACATTCTGCGCCGGATTTCCATACCCTGATGCCTGGAGACCCGCCGAAAAAGCGACATAGGGCCGCCCGGAGCGCGGCTGCGGAGCAGACAGGCCGCGGCGGCGGGACGCTCATGGGGGTCGCGGGCGTTCTGCACAGAAGGAGACAGAGGTGATGGGGCCAATACTGGAATAGATAATATACATATGTCTGTTATCTTGACAGACGTTCTGCACAGGTGTATCATGCCCTTATCAAACGGGGAAGGGGAGCGGGCGTGTGAAACGGGAAAGGGAACGGACGGCGGAGCGGGAGGACCTGCGGCAGCGGAGGACCAAAAAGTTTTTGGTGCACGCACTGCTGGCGCTGATGGAGGAGCGGCCGTTCCAGGAGCTGTCGGTGGTGGATATCTGTGAGCGGGCCATGGTCCACCGCACGACCTTTTACGCCCACTTTGAGGATAAGTATGCCCTCCTGCGCTATGCCATCGGAGAGCTCCAGCAGGAATTTGAGATGACGGAGGAGCAGGAGGGCCGCTGTACCGGCGAGCGGGACTACTTCCTGGCGGTATTCCGCAACGCGCTCACCTTCCTCAGGGACCACCGGAAACTCTACCTCTCCGGCATCACGGGGGGCGGAGCCGCGCTACAATTGCTGGAGGACGCGGTGGTGGAGAAGATGTGCGGCCGGGTGCGGACGATGGGAAGTAGGGGAGCCTCGGTACAGGACGAGCTCTCCGCCCGCTTCTGTGCCGGTGGGATCCTGTCCATGGTGCGCTGGTGGGCGGTGCAGGACGATCCAGTGGATGAGAGCTGCCTGGCGGAGTGCCTGGAGCGTTTTTTGCCTGAAGAGGGGGGAGTTCCATGCAAGAGAAGAGATCGGAAAATGTGATGACGAGGCTGTCGCGTTTCATCGTCGACAAGCGGAAAGCGTTTTTCATGGTGTTCCTGGTGGCGTCGGTGTTCTGCGTCGGCTCTATCGACAAGGTAGAGGTAAACGACGACATTACCTCCTATCTTCCGGCCGAGACCGAGACCCGCCGGGGCCTTGACCTGATGGAGCAGGAATTCATCACGCTGGCAAGCGCCGACGTCATGGTGGACAACATTACATACCAGCGGGCGGAGGCGCTCTCGGGGAAGCTGGCGGATATTCCGGGCGTCTCCGAGGTGGCTTTTGACGATACCAGCGACCATTATCGGGGCGCGGCCGCCCTCTTCTCCGTCACCTTCGACGGGGAGGCCGACGATCCGGCGGCGGAGGAGGCCGTCGAAAAGATCCGGACGATACTGGCGGACTATGACGCCTACCTCTCCACCGAGGTGGGACGGGACACCTCCGCCGATCTCCAGCGGGAGATGGGCATCATCCTCATGATCGCCGCCGTAGTCATTGTGGTGGTCCTCCTCTTCACCTCCAAGAGCTATATGGAGGTACCGGTCTACCTCATCGTTTTTGTGGTGGCCGCCATCCTCAACATGGGCACCAACTACTGGTTCGGCACCATCTCCTTCATCACAAACGCCATCGCCGTGGTACTCCAACTGGCCCTGGCCATCGACTATGCCATCATCTTCTGTCACCGCTACATGGAGGAGCGGGACAACGGCCTGGAGGCGCGGGAAGCCGATATCACCGCCCTCTCCAAGGCCATTGTAGAGATCTCCTCCTCCAGCCTCACCACCATCTCCGGACTGGTGGCCCTGATGCTCATGCAGCTGCGGATTGGCTTTGATATGGGTATCGTTCTGGCCAAGGGCATCATATTTTCCATGATCTCTGTATTTCTCCTGATGCCTGGCCTGCTGATGCTCTTCAACCGGCCCATTGAGCGTACCCGCCACCGGAATCTGGTGCCCAAGATCGACTTCTGGGGCCGGGCGGTGGTGAAGCTCCGGTATGTACTCCCGCCGGTCTTTCTGGCGGTGGTGATCGCTTGTGTGTTCTTTTCCAACCGGTGTGAATATGTCTTTTCGGCCGACTCCGCGGATTTTGACAACAAGCCGGATTGGCAGATCGCCGACGAGAAGGTCCATGATACCTTTGGGGAAAAGAACACCATCGCCGTGCTGGTCCCCAGGGGAGACTATGATAAGGAGGGGAAGGTCCTCCGCAGGGTGGAGGATCTGGACAATGTCACCGCCGCCACCGGCCTTGCCAACATCGAGGTGGAGGACGGGCGCTATCTCACGGACAGGATGACGCCCAGGCAGTTCGCGGAACTGGCCGGAGTGGATGTGGAGCTCTCCAGGCTCCTCTTCCAGGCTTATGGCCTTTCCAACGAGGAGTACGGCGCCGTCTTTCAGGACCCGGACGACTACGCCGTGCCTCTGGTGGATGTATTTGAGTTCCTCTGTGAGCAGAAGGACAAAGGCGTGGTAAAGCTCACCGACGACCAGGAGGAGAAGGTGGACGATCTCCAGGAGACCCTGGACCAGGGCCTGGAGCAGCTCCGGGGCGAGCACTGGTCCCGGCTGGTCTTTACCGCCGATGTGCCCGAGGAGGGGGAGGAGACCTATGCCCTGCTGGACCAGATCCGCGCCATCGCAGGCAGCTACTACGGAGATGATGTGGTGCTGGTGGGCAACTCCACCAACGCCCGGGACCTGTCGGAATCCTTCGGGCAGGACAATTTGAAGATCAGTGTCCTCACAGCCCTCTTCGTCATGGTGATCCTGCTGTTCACCTTCAAGTCCGCTGGGCTCCCTGTGCTGCTGGTGCTCACCATCCAGGGCTCTATCTGGATCAACTTCTCCTTTCCCTATCTCACAGGGACCAACCTGTTCTTCCTGAGTTACCTTGTGGTCTCCTCCATCCAGATGGGCGCCACCATTGACTACGCTATTGTAATAACAAATCGTTATATGGAATTGAAAAATTACTATAAGGACCGAAAACAGGCGGCTGTAGAGGCGCTGAGCCAGAGTTTTCCCACCATTCTCACCTCGGGCAGCGTCATGTCGGTGGCGGGGTTTCTCATTGCCGAGATCTCCACCGACGCCACCATCGGCTCCGTGGGGCTGGCTCTGGGCCGGGGCACCGTGACCTCCATCATTCTGGTCATGACGGTGCTGCCCCAGATGCTGATGCTGGGCGATGTGATCATCGAAAAGACCGCCATTACCCTCAACCGCAACCGGAAGCAGCGATTCCACAACGGCGTCATGCGGGTGGACGGACACCTCCGGGGACATGTCTCCGGCTTCGTGGACGGGGAGTTCAAGGGCGTCCTGCGGGGCAGTGTGGACGCCCTGATCGAGAGCAAGTATCAGGAGCTGGAGCTGGAAGACGAGGAGGAGAGCAGGCATGCGGAAAAGTAAACGGATCATTTCCCTCCTGACGGCGCTTTGCCTGACGTTGGGACTGTGCCCCGCCTCCGCCGCGGAGGGGCGGACGGTCTCCGTAGGTACGGCGCGGGAGCTGATCGCACTGTCTGAAAGCTGCACGCTGGACACCTGGAGCCAGGGGCTCACCGTAGAGCTCACGGCGGACATCGACCTGGGAAACGCCGCATTCCGGCCCATTCCCATCTTTTGCGGCGTCTTTGAGGGGAACGGACACCGCATCAGCGGCCTGCGGGTCACGGGCAAGGGGTCCGACCAGGGCCTGTTCCGCTACCTCAAAGAGGGGGCGGTGGTCCGGAATCTGGAGCTGGAAGGGGAGAGCCTGCCGGAGGGCACCAAGAGCGGGCTGGGCCTGCTGTGCGGGCGGAACGAGGGCACGGTGACCGGAGTGACCGTCTCCGGTACGGTCTCCGGCGAGGAGGATGTGGGCGGTCTGGTGGGGGTCAACGAGGCCACCGGCGTGCTGCGGCAGTGTGAAAATCAGGCTCAGATCACCGGTGTGACCCACACCGGCGGCATTGCAGGGCGCAATGAGGGGACCATCGAAGCCTGCATCAACCGGGGCGCGATTGATCCGGACGCCAATGACGATGCCCAGGACACAGGCGGCATTGCGGGCCGCTCTTCCGGTACCATCACCGGCTCGGTCAATCACGGGGAGATCGGCTATCCTCACACCGGCTACAATGTGGGCGGTATCGCCGGGCGGCAGAACGGCAGTGTGGTGGGCTGTGAGAATTACGGCTCCATTTGGGGGCGCAAGGACGTGGGCGGTATCGTGGGACAGTTCGAGCCCTATACTGTCCTGACCTATGGGGAGGACCCCATGCAGAGACTGGACGACGAGCTCTCCCGGCTCTCCGGCCTCATGACCCGCCTCACCGACCAGATCAGCGGCTACAGCGGGGACGCCGTGGACGACCTGAAGGCCGTCAGCGGCGCCATGGACGCCATTCGGGAGACCGCCCATACCGCAGGGACCGACGGCAGGGAGGACGCCCAGGCGGCTGGAGAGGCGATCTACGACTCGGCTCAGATCATCAACGGGGCGCTGGGGACACTTCTGGACCAGACGGAGACCTTCGCCGCGGCGGCGGACCGGAATCTCACCGAGCTGGGCGACGCCATGGACGCGCTCCGTGACTGCCTGGACAAGGGCTTTACCGCTATGGACAGCGCGGCCTATGAGGCGCGGCTCACACTGGATGCCCAGGTCAGGGATATGGAAGTTCAGGCCGGATGCATCAGCGCGGCCATCGAGGAGATCGGCGCCTACTTTGACGCCCTGGATGGGGTGGTGCGGGCCGCGGGAAGTCTGCTGAACGGCGGCACACTGGAGGCGCTGGAGGACGCTGTGGAGGAGTTGAAGCGCCACGATGTGGAGCGTGCGCTGACCTCCATTGGGACATCGCTCCGGGAGATCAGCGGGGATGTGACCGCACTGCGGGAAAATCTGGGGGACGCCCTGGACGACTTCGGCGACGCGGCGGACGACACGTGGGAGGAGGCCGACGCGGCCCTGGATCGGGTGTCGGGGGCGGCGGACGGGCTCCAAAGCGCCTGCAAAGGGTTCAGCGACGCCGCCATTGGAGAGCTGCGCACCGTCAACAGCGCCGTGGATGCCATTGAGGATATGCTTCGGCAGTGGCTGGGGGCGCTGAGCGGAAAGGGTGGAAATGCGGCCGATCAGATCGACGAGCAGCTCCAATTGATTGGAGACCGGGTGGACCGGCTCACCGACGGCGCGGCCTCCGCCAACCGGGACCTCCACGATACCACCGGGGATATCCTCAGCCAACTGGACAGTGTCCGCTCTGCCATCACCGATCTGGGTTCCACGCCGGAAAAGACGGTGGATGATGTGTCCGACAGCGTGGAGCAGGAGGGGGAGCAGGGCAGGGTCATCTCCTGTGCTAACCACGGTGAAGTGACCGGCGACGCCAACGTGGGCGGTGTAGCCGGTATTCTGGCCACTGAGCTGGGCCTGGACCCGGAAGAGGACCTGGACATCCAGAACGACAAGCTCCTCTCGGACACCACTGCCTATATCAAAGCTACGGTACGGGACTGCCGCAACGCCGGCGCGGTCACAGCGAAAAACGACTGCGCCGGAGGGATCATCGGCCGGGGCGAGGTGGGCGCCGTGCTGGACTGTCGGAACACCGGGGATGTGGAGACCACCTCGGGAGGCCAGTGCGGCGGAGTGGCCGGACTCTCCCGCACGGTCATCCGCCGGAGCTATGCCCTGTGTTCCCTTACGGGAAACGACAAGGTGGGCGGCGTGGCCGGAGAGGGGCATGATATCCGGGAGTGCTATACCATGGTGTCTGTCGTCGGCGGTGGAGAACGGTTCGGGGCCGTGGCGGGCATGGCGGACGGCGAGGTGGAACGAAACTATTTTGTTCGGGAATCTCTGGCGGGCATCGATGGCGTGGACTATGCGGGAAAGGCGGAACCCATGGACTATGAGGACTTTGCCGCAGTGCCCGGTATGCCGGAGGAATTCCTGGGCTTCCGCATTACGTTTCTGGTGGATGGAGCGGCCATCAAGACCTTGGCGGTCCCCTACGGTGGAGATCTGGACCCGGAGTCCATTCCGGAGGTCCCGCGGAGGGAGGGCGTCTATGGGGCCTGGGAGGATTTCTCCCAGGAGAATATCACTCGCAGCCGGACGGTGGAGGCGGTGTACAGCGATTGGATCACCACGATTTCCACCGGAGAGGAACAGCCCGTGCTGCTGCTGGAGGGAGCGTTTGCCCCCGGAGCCAGGCTGGAGGCGGAGGACTGGACGCCGGGAGCGGGCAAACTTCTGGAGGGATATCGGTTGGCGGCCGGATATACCTTCTCGGTGGAGGACAGGGGGCAGGCGGAGCCCCAAGGCGGTTATACCGTCCGTGTCCGGGTCCCGGACGCCAAGGGGGAGGTGTGCGTGGCCGTCTGGCAGGACGGCGCGCTGCGGCTCGCGGAGGCCCGGCGAGAGGGGAGCTACCTCAGCTTTCCTATGGAGCGCGAGGGATCCTTTGCGGTGCTGACAAGGCCTGGCGTCCCCTCTCCCTGGCTCTTTGCGGCGTCCGCCGCGGTACTGGCAGCCCTGCTGGTGTTGCTCCGGCACAAAAAAAAGGACCGCAGCAAGGCGGCAGTATAGTATAAAGAAGGGTCTCCGCATCCCGGGAGATGGTCGCCGGGAGCGGAGGCCTTTTACAGCGGGAAAGGGCTTGCAAATAACCGCAGAATATACTATACTAAAACGGTCTGTTCGAGATTAGCACAATTGGTAGTGTGCCTGCCTTTTTGGGAGGATAGATACCCTATCCATTTTCCTGAAAGCGAAGACCCGGAAGCCTTTGGGACAGTAGCTTGCGGCGGAAATTCCCCAGTTGAAAAACTCTCGCAAAATCGGGCTTGACCACAGCGGCGCCCACAGACACGAAAAACTTGCTTTTTTCTTCTCCGCATGGTATCATGCAGGAAAAACTGAATATCCGGGTGTAGCGCAGTTGGTAGCGCGCTTGCTTTGGGAGCAAGATGCCGGGAGTTCGAGTCTCCCCACTCGGACCAAAATGAACGCCCCCGCCTAATCTGAACAGTTTGTATGAGACTGACGGATTAGGTGGGGTTGTTTTATGGCTGAAAACCTTGACACAGCAAGGTTTTCAGCCATTTTCATATCTGCAATAGAAATGGGACATGAAAACACAAAAAACTCGAAATCGATTTACAAAACAGAAGATTTCCGAAATCTGAACCCCTATATGCCAACCCCTTGGAATTGGCACCACTACGTTTGGTAGTCTTCCTCCATCTGGCATGGAGTCCAATTTTTTAATGTGCGATAAGGCCATGTTGTATTGTGGAATTCAATATGTGAGTCGATCCTTCTCTTGAACTCTGATTCAGAAGCATAGTCCCTCCGATTTTGAAGTACTTCGGACACAGATCAACCCCATCTCACGCACAGATATCAGCCACAAATCTTGTGTTGACCTTGTGCTCCCTCTGCATGAGAATCATGCGGATTTTCTCAGCGCCAAGCAGATCCTGTCTGCGGACATTGAATTTCCATCCGCGCTCCCCTCACGGTGAGCGACGATCACCTCGCATCCAACGCGTCGTCCGGCTCGGAGTTCAATCCACGCGCCCCGGAGGGGGAGCGACAGGAGCAGCAGGCGGCCATTGACGCCGCCGTGAAATT
>ENA-UERW01002228-UERW01002228.1-human-gut-metagenome-genome-assembly--contig:-NODE-2228-length-10634-cov-12.332291_pt1 | contig 10634 bp, 8 predicted proteins | sample MGYA00242994_ERZ507995 | MGnify/ENA primary metagenome ERZ507995 (study PRJEB26167, sample SAMN06115492) | human gut metagenome | host: Homo sapiens | place: China:Chongqing | collected 2015-04-26...
TAAATCGTTACCTGATATTAATTAAACAGAAATAACTGTTTAATTTTCAATTAGATAGAGATTGTATGATGTTTCGCGAGGTGGATCGTGGGGTTGGACGACAGACCGGCATGTCTGGCAACATGCCGCAAGGACATGTTCAGTGTTTTATAAGTGCCTTTAAGCGGAAAAACCTTCTCGCTTGTGCGATATGTATCCTTATAACGCTTGTAGAGCATTTCAGCGGCGGGAAGGAGTTTGACTCGGAATTGCGTACCCGTCTTCTGGCGTCTGTCGATAATCCACCGCTCTCCGTTGTCGTCCGTATGGATGTCCGCGTGGGTGAGTTTCACTACGTCCGCATGGCTCAAACCCGTAAAGGCGCAGAAGACGAAGGCGTCACGGTTGATGCCCGTCCGGTAGTTGGGGAGCCTGACATCCATGACGGCCTGCAATTCCGAAGCGGATAGATAACGTCGTTCAGCGTATTCCGCTTTGACATAGAACCCGGCGAAAGGATCGACGGCAATCCAGCCGTTCTTATACGCCGTGTAGGTCATCAGCTTCAGCTTCTTGAGTGTAGAATGGATCGTCCCGGAAGCAAGACCCTTTACCGTGGAGAGGTAGACGACGAACTTTTCCACGAACTCCCGCTTCAGCTCTTTGAACGCAATATCCTTGACGTGGTATTCGTATTCGAGGAAAGAGGCAAGGCGGTTACGGCGTTTGCGGTAATTGTCATAGCTCGAATAGGCGCGGTCTTTGCCCACGCGTTCGAGGAAGCCTGCAAGGTATTCGTCGAAAGTCTGTAACAGCAGGCGGCAGTCGTCCCCCATACCCAGAAAGGCGTTACGGACTTTTTCGGCCGTAACATACGAATCCCGGTCGCAGAGACGCTGGTACTGCTTGCCGATATTGGTCTTGATATTCTCCAGCTTCTCGTTGATGCGCTGCGATTCGAGGCTTCTGCCTGCGGCTTTGTTCGCTTTGGCATCCCAGAGAGAAGAACGAACCGAGAGTTTGCAGCTGAACTGCGACATCGTACCGTTGATCGTGATACGACCCATGACGGGAACCTGACCCGATTTTTCGGACTGCCGTTTCACATAGAAAAGGACTTTGAAAGTGCTGCGTTGCATAATAACTTGAACTTTGTGGATGGGTTAAACGTAATGTCAAGTTATTTGGTATGCGGTAATTCGATGCAACGAACTGAAAACGAATGTTTTGATGCAAATCAAAGCATTTCGGGCAGGTAACGGATAAGTAACGAAACTCACCGTTAAACCTGCCCGATTCTGCTTTTTTATTGCTCGGAACAGATGCAGAACAGAGAATTAAACACCTGTAAACAAGATATTTACTCTTTCCTGCGCTTCTCTTTCCCTACAAAACCCGGACCATCGCTGGTTCCCTCTTTTTCTATCGGATGGCTTACGACTATTTGTTGTTGTAAGCGGCCATCTTCTCGATCAGCATGAGGACCTTGTTCGAGTAGCCCCACTCGTTGTCGTACCACGAAACGACCTTCACGAAGGTGTCCGTCAGCGCGATACCGGCAGCCTTGTCGAAGATCGACGTGCGGGCGTCGCCCAGGAAGTCCGACGAAACGACAGCCTCCTCGGTGTAACCCAGGATGCCCTTCAGTTCGCCTTCCGAAGCCTCCTTCATGGCAGCGCAGATCTCGTCGTACTTGGCGGGCTTGGCCAGGTTTACGGTCAGGTCGACAACCGAAACGTCGAGGGTCGGAACACGCATCGACATACCGGTCAGCTTACCGTTCAGCTCGGGAATCACCTTGCCTACGGCCTTTGCAGCGCCGGTCGACGAGGGAATGATGTTGCCCGAAGCGGCACGGCCGCCGCGCCAGTCCTTCATCGAGGGACCGTCGACAGTCTTCTGCGTTGCGGTGGTCGAGTGAACGGTGGTCATCAGACCGTCGGTGATGCCGAACTTGTCGTGCAGAACCTTGGCGATGGGGGCAAGGCAGTTGGTGGTGCACGATGCGTTCGAAACGATCGTCTGGCCCTTGTAGGTATCGGTGTTCACGCCGCATACGAACATCGGGGTGTCGTCCTTCGAGGGAGCCGACATAACGACGTACTTGGCGCCGGCTGCGATATGAGCCTCGGCCTTCTCCTTGGTGAGGAACAGACCCGTCGACTCTACCACGTACTCGGCGTTAACCTCGTTCCACTTCAGGTTTGCGGGGTCCTTCTCGGCGGTTACGCGGATAGCCTTGCCGTTTACGATCAGCTGGCTCTTCTCCACGTTGAAATCCACCGTACCGTCGAAACGGCCGTGCATCGTGTCGTACTTCAGCATGTAAGCCATGTAGTCCACGGGAACCAGGTCGTTGATGCCCACCACTTCGATGTTGTCGTTCGTGCAAGCGGCACGGAACACCAGACGGCCGATACGACCGAAGCCGTTGATACCGATTTTAATAGTTGCCATAATAATTTGAATTATTTGTTAATAAAAAATTGCGTTATTTTTTTAACAGCACAAAAGTACATACTTTATATAATTTACGCAAATAAAAAATTAAATTTTTTTACGAACCGCGGACGCATCCGTTTCCCGGCACGCACCCGTCCGCCGGAAACCTCCGCCGTCTTCAGGCGCACAACACCGCGGAAGCCTACTGCGCAGCCAGTTTGGCCCGTTTGGCCATGGCCGAGGCGAAGACGAAATCGTTCAGCTCGCGGTTGTCCGCATGCAGGATGTCGTCCTTCGTCCCCTCCCACCACTTACGGCCGTCGTGGATGTATACAATTTTCTCGCCGATCTCCATCACGGAGTTCATGTCGTGGGTGTTGATGATCGTCGTGATGCCGTACTCCTGGGTGATCTCGTGGATCAGGTTGTCGATGACGATCGAGGTCTGCGGGTCGAGTCCCGAGTTGGGTTCGTCGCAAAACAGGTAGCGGGGATTCATCACGATAGCCCGGGCGATGGCCACGCGCTTGATCATGCCGCCCGACAGTTCGGCCGGATAGAGTTCGTTGGCCCCGTCGAGCCGCACGCGCTGGAGGCAGAAATTCACGCGCTCCATCTTCTCCCGCTCGCTCTGCGAGGTGAAGAGGTCGAGCGGCAGCTTGACGTTCTCCACAACGGTCGAGGAGTCCAGCAGCGCCCCGCCCTGAAAGATCATGCCGATGTCCTTGCGGATACTTTTGCGTTCCCGGAAACCGAGTTTCGAAAAGTTCACCTCGTCGTACCACACGTCGCCCGAATCGGGTTCGTGCAGGCCCACCAGCGTCTTGAGCAGCACGGTCTTTCCCGAGCCGCTGCGGCCGATGATGAGGTTCGTTTTTCCGGTCTCGAATTCGACCGAGATGTCGTCGAGCACCACCCGGCCGTCGAACGACTTGACGATATGTTCGGCGCGTATCATATAAGCAGGACTTGTGTCAGGATCAGGTCGAAAAGCAGAATCACCACGCAGCTGGCCACCACGGCGCGCGTCGAAGCCGTGCCGACCTCCAGCGAGTTGCCCCGGGCGTTGTAGCCGTAGAAGGCCGAAATCGAGGTGATGATGTAGGCGAAGAAGACGGTCTTGATCAGCGTGTAGGTGATCGAATAGGGCTTGAAATCCATCAGCAGGCCGTCGACATAGTCGGCGGGGATCATAATGCCCGTCGCGGCGGCGATGAGGTATCCGCCCAGAATGCCGATCAGGATCGAGAGGATCGTCAGAAAGGGGAAGAAGACCATCGCGGCGACGATCTTCGGGAGGATGAGGTACGAGGCGGAGTTGACGCCCATGATTTCGAGCGCGTCGATCTGTTCGGTGATGCGCATGGTTCCGATTTCCGAGGCGATCGACGACCCGACCTTTCCGGCGAGAATCAGCGCCACGACCGCCGACGAAAACTCCAGGATCATCGTCTCGCGCGTGGCGTAACCCACCAGCGAGCGGGGAATGAACGGCGAATCGAGGTTGATGCACATCTGCAACGTGATGACCGCGCCGATGAAGACCGAGATGATGGCCGTCAGGCCGATCGAGTTGACACCGAGCGACTCCATTTCGAAAATGATCCGCCGGCGGTAGATGGCGGCCTTCTCCGGACGGGAAAAGACCTTTCCCATCAGCATGAAATAGCGCCCTATGAGTTCGAAAATCTTCAACATGCTACTGCTTTTCCTCTTCGAAATCGACGTAGTCGCCCACGTCCTTCGACACGCGCTTCTCGGGCGTTCCGGGGGTTTTGTGCACCTTCACCTCGCCTTCGCGCTCCTTGCGCGGCTGCTCTGCAAAGGGCGAGCCGAAACCGCCGAATCCCTTCGGTCCGGACTGCTGTCCGAAGCCTTCGCCGAACTGCTGCTCCATCTGCTTGCGGACCTTGTAGATCCGCCAGCGGAAAGCCAGCATCAGCACGACGACCAAAATAACAAGTCCCATAAGAAAATACAAGATAAACAGCGCGATGCCCTTGAGCAGCGCGGGGGCGCCGAGCGCCAGTATGACGATAAGGAGCGTCGTCAGCGGATTGCGCTGCACGAAGCCCACCAGGGAGTCGATGATTGCCAGTATGAAATTCATTCCGATTTCGGTTTACATCTCCACAAAGGTATGGAAAATTATGCGTATTTCAATTAAATGTCGTAAATTTGGCGTCTGGAAACGAAAAACAAATCACAATCCCATATGTTAACTCCCCTCACCGCCATCTCGCCCGTCGACGGGCGTTACCGTAATAAAACGGAGAAATTAGCCGATTATTTTTCGGAGCAGGCCCTCATCCGCTACCGCATCCGCGTCGAAGTGGAATACTTCATCGCCTTGTGCGAACTGCCGCTGCCGCAGCTGACCGGCATCGACCGCTCGAAATTCGCCGCCCTGCGCGCGCTCTACCTCGATTTCTCGGACGCCGACGCCCGGCGCGTGAAGGAGATCGAGTCGGTGACCAACCACGACGTAAAGGCCATCGAATACATCATCAAGGAGAAAATGGACACCCTCGGGCTGGAGGCCTATAAGGAGTTCGTGCATTTCGGCCTCACGTCGCAGGACATCAACAACACGGCCATTCCGCTCTCGCTCCGGGAGGCGATGACGGGCGTCTACTACCCCGTCGTCGAGGAGGTCCGCGACGCTTTGGCGTCGTTCGCCGAGCAGTGGCGCGAGGTTCCGATGCTGGCGCGCACGCACGGGCAGCCCGCCTCGCCGACCTCGCTGGGCAAAGAGTTTTCGGTATTCGTCGAGCGGCTCGAAAAGCAGTTGTTCATGCTCCACGACATCGCCGTTCCGGCCAAGTTCGGCGGCGCCACGGGCAACTTCAACGCCCACCGCGCAGCCTACCCCGAAATCGACTGGGTGGCTTTTGCCAACCGATTCGTGAACGAGACGCTGGGGCTGTGCCGTTCGCAGTACACCACGCAGATCGAGCACTACGACAACCTGGCGGCGATCTTCGACAACATGAAGCGCATCGACACCATTCTCATCGACCTCTCGCGCGACATGTGGACCTACATTTCGATGGAGTACTTCAAACAGCAGATCAAGGCCGGGGAGGTCGGATCGAGCGCCATGCCCCACAAGGTCAACCCCATCGACTTCGAAAACGCCGAGGGCAACTTCGGCATCGCCAACGCCGTTTTCGAGCACCTTTCGTCGAAGCTGCCCGTATCGCGTCTTCAGCGCGACCTGACCGACTCGACCGTGCTGCGCAACATCGGCGTGCCGATGGCCCACGCGGTGATCGCCCTGCAATCGCTGCTCAAGGGGCTGAACAAGGTGATCCTCAACCCCGAGGCGCTGGCGCGCGACCTGGAGAACAACTGGGCCGTGGTGGCCGAGGGCATCCAGACCATCCTGCGCCGCGAGGGTTTCCCGAAGCCCTACGAGGCTTTGAAGGCCCTGACGCGGACCAACGCCCACATCACCCGCGAGTCGATCGCGGCATTCATCGAAACGCTCGACGTCGCCGAATCGGTCAAGGAGGAGTTGCGCGCCCTCTCGCCCTCGACCTACACGGGCGTGTTCCGGTAGGCCGGAACCGACATCGAAAACAAAGGCAGGACCCGAAAGCGTCCTGCCTTTATTCGTCCCGACGGACCGTCACTCCTTGCAGCAACGCACCGTATAGCCGTAAGACCGGTTCATGTCCAGTTCATTATTGATCGAACCGCTGCTCGACAGTTTGCTGCGGAAGAAGAGGTAATAGGATTTGACCGAAGAGGTTTCCGCCGACCAGTAAGCGCCCGAACCGCCGGTCGAGCTGCGCAGCCCCACGATGGCGCCCGAACTGTAATTGCGATAGCCCTGCGCCGGATACCAGGCCGTCTGTTCCCCGTGGGTATAGGTCATACCGTAGTTCGTTCCGTCCCATACCGAAACGCCGTCGATGTACTGACGTCCCGAAATCAGATCCTCCCATGCACCGGTTCCAGGAACCCTGTACCCCGGCGGGCAGGGGTCGTTGAGCGTTTTGGCCTCACCCCACAATGTCGCGTTCGGCGACGCAAGCCAGTTATAGCCGGTTCCGACCTTATCGTTGTAGAACGTCATGGGATTGGCGGCAGCCCCGTCGGTCGTCGTCGCACTCTTGCTGAAAGCCCAGTCCAGCGCCGGATAAGCGGGATTCACCACCGTGCCGTTCTTTGCTTCGAGGAACGCATTGGCCGAAGTTTCCGTTTTCTCGCCCCCGTAGAACGGGTCCTTGCGCCCCCACTGGTAATACATGCCGTAAGCGTCCGTACCGCCTGCGGTCGTACCTACGGCGCCCAGGTTGCGGTCCATGAAGACCGTCCCGTTCCCGTAGGTCATCGTCTGCGGAGCGTCGGTCACCCAGACATGCCAGCTCCAGACGACCTTTCCGTCCTGCATCAGGGCGACCAGCGCGTTGCCCCTGCCTTCGCCGACCGTGAGGAAAATATCGCCGGAGGTCGTGTCGAGGGCGACTCCCGAAACGAGTCCTTCGGAGTCGGTCCACAGCCAGTCGGCCGTCATGCCGTCCGCCATCTCGATCGCCGGCTCGAATCCGACCCCTTCGCCGGCTCCGTTTCCGCGTACCCGGGCATTGAAAACATACGTTCCGGGCGCCGAAACCACATAGCAGTTGGCCGTCCCCGCAACGCTCAAGTCGTTGACCTGCGCCGCCGAAAGAGTCCCGCCGTCCGTCAGCGCGATTTCCACCCGGCCGTTTCCGGCCTTTACCGACCGAAACAACTCCACCTGCTCGTCGCCCGTGGCTTCGACCGGATTTCCGGAGCCGTCCTCGATCTGCCACGGCGTCACGGCGGCGTCCGTCGTCACGGTCCAGAAACCTTTATCATCGCGCCCCACGACGGGGACAGGCCCCGAAACAGGCATTTTCGCTCCGGCGGCATCTTTCAGCCAGGGAATATCCTTTTCCGCGGCGAGTGTCCAGTAATACGCATCCCCATCGACCGCAATGCCGATCAGCGGCGCTTCCGCCGCCGCATTGCAGGCTACCGTCACTTCGGTCCCGTCGCAGAACGTAAGGCGCACGCCGTCCTCCGTCTCGGCCAGCGACCGCACTTCCGACTGCGACACGGCTCCGGCCAGCGTCTTCAGCGAGACCAGGCCCGCATTCAGGTCTTCGATCTTTTGCAACAGTTCGGCCGAGGGGGGGGGAACAGGTTTGTCTCCATCCGGGTCCGAAGCCCCGGATTCGCTCTTGCAGCCGCCGAGAAGCAGCGCCCAGGAGCAGATCACAAATAATTTTTTCATCATACCTTGTTTTTTAGTTAATGGTTCCATCTGTTCCGTCCGTAAGGGACAGACTTCACGGAGAATACCGCGCAGGCAAAAACAGGCATGACGACCCGGCAAAGCATGGCGACGACTTCCTCATCCAACCGTAAAAAAGTCTGTCCGAAGAGGTTCGCAGCAACAGGAAAAAGAGGGCCGAAGCAAATAAGGACGCACGGAAAAACCGCCGGCGACGACTTCAGGCGCTCCCTTTCTCCGCAGGAGCAAACACCCTATCGCGCAAGGCAGGTCTTCTGACTTGTCCCCCGAGGCGGCGCCTTCCCGGTCCCGGAGGACCAGTGGCTCAAGAATGCCGCAACGAAAAAGCCCTTGCGGGCGGGACTCACAGCAGCGGGAACTGTTGCCGATTCACACGGCATTCCCTTTTAATTCCCCTCCACGGGGAAACCATTGCACGGCAAAGGTACACTTTTATCGGCAGGAAGCAAGCGATCCGGCGGAATATTTCCGCGAAACGCGCCCCGCCGCTCTGCGCAGCGGACCGTTCCGACCACGATGCGTCCCTTTTCCGGCAGACGGCGGCGCGACTTTGGCACGCGCTTTGTACTTATTTCAGTCAACTGCGGCACAGCAACCGCAGTGAGGTTTCTTCATTTATTTAAGTTTGGGTTAGTAGTTTTAGGAGGGCAACCTCCTGGGGGCAGCAGGCAATCGTGAGATTCCCTGCTGTTTTTTTATCCCCGGAGGGCATCACTAACCGAACAGGTCGTTGAGCACGGCGGCCAGACGATACGACGCCAGGATCAGCTGGCATTCGGGCAGCAGGTAGGTGTCCGTCACGAACTGCTTGCCGTAGGTCCCGTCGACCCGCTGCCAGTCGTAGATCACCCGGCAGGCGACGGCCGTTTCGTGCAGCCATTCGCGGGGCGTACCCTTGGCCATCGCAGCCTTTTCACGTTTGGAGAAGGTATCCAGCAGCAGTCGGTACTCGCTGTAACTCCAGCCGTGTGCACCGTCCAGCACGCCCCAGTCCCACATCGCGTGGTAGGACATCTTTTTCCCGTTGAGGTCCGCACGGCCGCTCTTGCAGCCGGGGTACTTGACGTGCGAGGGGCAGTGCATGTCGCCCACGATGTGAATGACATACATCAGGTTCAGCCGCACGAGCGAGTCGCTCATGTTCCGGTAGTCCTTCAGCCGCTCGACGGCGCGCATCAGCTCCACGACACAGTTGGTCTTTCCCTTGCGCAGCGTGTCGACCAGCTGCATGTCGGCATCCACGTAGCTCACGTGCTCGACGTCGCGGAATTCTGGCGTGTTGCGGTACTTGTCCATCCACGAAGCGTAGTAGACGATCGAATGTTCGAGGTAGCGGGCGATGTTCTTTTTCGCCCGGGGCGTCAGGTTGCATTCGGCGATGTAGGCGATGGCATCGTGGCGCGTGCGGTCCCACGCCTGCGACGGCAGCGCCGCGCAGAACATGAGGACCAGCAGGAACAGTTTCATTTTTTTCATCGGTTCTAACGGTTAACGGGTTAACGATTCAGCGCGGAAGTTATCGAACTGCACGCGGTTTTTGCTTTTGGTTGCCGGGGCGAACACGAAGCGGGTCGTGGCATCGGCCCCCGTGACGGTGAAGGAGAATCCCTCCCAGGCGTTGCCGCGCGACAGCGGGAACGAGAGGACTCCGTTCTGGGCGCCCTCGATGCTTCCCGCCCCCTGGATGCTGACTGTCAGCGTTCTGTTCGTATCGGCAGCACCGGAGAAATACTGAAAGAAATAGGTGGCGTCGAAGCTGACCTTCACGTCGTCCGTACCGGCGATGTCCGTGAGCGCAGGAGAGATCAGCCGGCCCAATGCCGACGACGAATTGAGGTGGATATAACCCGGACGGGTGTAGACGCTCTTGTCGGTGGCGTCGTAATCCCAGCCGTTGAGGGACACGGTCCCCTCGTTTTTCAGCAGGTCGAAGCGGATCATTTTGTCGACCGTGCAATAGGTATTGATCCAGTCGGTGTTGGTCGCCAACAGTTCGCTGCCGCTCCAGGGGTCGGCCCAGGAGAAATCGTCCTGGAAATAGACCGTGGACGACGACGGCACGACGTCGGCCCGGACTGCTTCGGAGGATTCCGACGAAAGGAAGGTCTGCGGAATCTCCTCCTTCGAACTGTTGTAGTTCATGTGGTTGGCCACCACGCGGAAGTTGAAATAGGGGTAATTCCCCAGGCTCTTTCCGGCCAGTCCGCCGACATGCACATGAGGCTCCCACGTCTTGCCCGTGGCGACGGTTCGTCCGTTGGGCAGTTCCACGAAATAAGTGTAGTCCGTGGCATCGGGCACTTCGTTCCACGCGGCCTCGAACCCGTAGGCGCTGTTGGCCGAGACCGTCACGCCGGAGGGCGTCGCCAGCCGGGGCAGACCGCCTCCCGACGACTCCACCTCGCCCTCGGCGGGTTCGCTCCAGGGCGACTCCTTGTAGGTCTTGTCGCCCTCGGCCGGCAGGGCACGCACCATGAGGCGTGCGGAGGTCCCGGCCTCCAGTCCGGAGAACCCGACCGACGTATCGGGGGTCCTGCCGCTGCGCGAAGCGACCACCTCGCCGCAGTTGAGACAGGTGTAGGAATATTCGTACTCCGCGGCGTCGGCGACTCCGGTCCACGTAAACCGCACGGAACTCTCGGTGGCGGCAGCCCGGTCGAACGTCACCACGGGGGCCGGCAGCGGCATCAGTTCGACGGAAGGCTGGTCGTCAGGACCGGCCTTGACGATCTGCACGTCGTCCAGGAACCAGCGGTTGGCCTTGGTCTCCTCGACCGATTCGAAGACCAGCTGCGTGGCATTGGTCGCGCCGTAGACGAGCAGCGTTTTCTCCTCCCACCCGACCGGCCGTTCGGTCTGCATGACAAAGACTTTCCCGGTCGACACGTCGTCGTTGATCGTGCCCGGACCGATCACGCGGACCTGC
>ENA-UERW01002244-UERW01002244.1-human-gut-metagenome-genome-assembly--contig:-NODE-2244-length-10541-cov-2.121464_pt1 | contig 10541 bp, 8 predicted proteins | sample MGYA00242994_ERZ507995 | MGnify/ENA primary metagenome ERZ507995 (study PRJEB26167, sample SAMN06115492) | human gut metagenome | host: Homo sapiens | place: China:Chongqing | collected 2015-04-26...
ATGGTGTAGAGGGATTTATAATTTTTCGCATATTCGTTTAAGCCCGAAGCGTCCGTCTGAATCAGACTGGCCATCTGGTCGATGAAGGAACCGGTACCGCCGGCGCAGATACCGTTCATACGCTGCTCCACGTTACCACCTTCAAAATAGATGATCTTCGCATCCTCACCGCCTAACTCAATGGCTACGTCGGTCTTGGGTGCCAGCTCCTGCAGGGAAGTAGCCACAGCTACCACCTCCTGCGTAAAAGGAACGCCTAAATGATTGGCTAGCGTCAGTCCGCCGGAGCCGGTGATCATGGGGTGCAGCTGCAATTCTCCCAGCTGGTCATAAGCTTTCTTAAGGAGCTCAGACAGAGTTTCCCGGATATTGGCGAAGTGACGCTCATAATCGGAAAATAAAATATTGTGTTCTTCGTCCAAAATAGCAATCTTGACAGTGGTGGAACCGATATCTATGCCGAGAGTTGCGTATTTTTCCTGTGAATTCATGTGATACATCCTTCCTGATAAAATGCTGTAACCATTCAGAAGGTCAATGATGAGTTACAGAATTACTTCTTAATATATGCGACTTTTCTTTTACAAAACTTTTTTCATTATACGACAAAAAAAACGATATTGCAACGAACAAAGACAAAACGCTGTCGTTAAAATTGTGTAAAGAAAAAAGGAAATAAATAGTAATTCTATAAACTTTTGAACGTGCGGTTTACTTATTGTCCTGTGGATGTTACAATCTCGATAGAGAAAAAACGAATAGGTAACTATTGGAAAACGTTCCATATCGTTACAATATAGAAACGCATAGAAATGAATAGAAAATGAATAGAAACGGAGAATCGACTTTATGAGTAAATTTGAAAAAAAATTCGGCAAATATGCCATTCCGAACCTCACACTGATTCTGATCATGTGTTACGTGGCGGGATATGTGATCGAAATGATGGGAAGGGCAAGCAATACTTATCTGCTGGGATTTCTGACGCTGGATCCTTACCGGATCCTGCACGGACAGATCTGGAGACTGGTGACCTGGGTGATCGTTCCTCCGGAAAGTCTGGATATCTTCACAATCATTATGCTGTTTTTCTATTATAGTCTGGGTACGGCGCTGGAGCGTACCTGGGGAACTTATCGCTATAATGTGTATATCTTTTCCGGCATGCTGTTTACGATTATCGGAAGCTTCCTGTGCATGGGTGTGGCATATCTGATCACCGGCGGCATGAGTACGGAAGCGGCTTCCCTGGTATTTTACAGCGGTTCTTATGCGTTCAGCACGTATTATATCAACCTGTCGATCTTCCTTGCCTTTGCTGCTACGTATCCGGATATGCAGGTGTTGCTGATGTTCGTGATACCGGTGAAAGTAAAATGGATGGGAATCCTGGATGCGGTACTGATGATCTATACCGTGATCGCAGGAAACTTATTTACTAAATTCGCGGTAGTGGCATCTTTGCTGAACTTTGTGTTATACTTTTACAGACTGCATCGCAGCCGTATCTCGCCGAAACAGATGCACCGCAAGGCGCAGTTCGAACGAAAATCCAATGCTGGACGGGCGAAAGTCACAAGACACAAATGTGCCGTCTGCGGACGGACAGAAGAGGACGATCCGAATCTGGAGTTCCGTTTCTGCTCCAAATGTAACGGCAACTACGAATATTGCCAGTATCATTTGTTTACCCATGAGCACATAAAATAGTCCGGATTGCGAATGTCTGTACACTTTCGGGAGTGCGAAGCACGGAGAAAGTGTATTATTGCAAGAGGCATACGGCATGACTGCTTGCAGGCAATGTGCGAAGCACGGAGAAAGTGATGTTATTATAAAGGAGACCCTATATGAACAAAGAAGTATTATTTGCCCAGACCTTAGAGCAGGTCCGCAAGACCGCCAAGGAGCAGGGCAACTGCATCAGCGAAGAACAGGTAAAGGAAGCATTCGCCGAGCTGGATCTGAGCAATGAACAGCTGCAGATGGTATTTGACTATCTGTTAAAACATAAAATCGGTATTGGGCAGCCTATGGATCCCGATGAATTCCTGACGGAGGAAGAAAAGGATTACTTACAGGAATATCTGGATGAAGTAGCAGCATTACCGACCTACAGTGACGGTGAAAAACTGGCATTTTCCATCGCAGCCATGGCGGGAGAGACGGATGCGCAGCAGCGCCTGATCGAATTGCATCTGGCGGATGTGGCAGAGATCGCAAAACTCTATGCCGGACAGGGTGTCCTGCTGGAAGATCTGGTGGGAGAAGGCAATCTGGCGCTTTCCTTCGGTGTGACCATGCTGGGCAGTCTGGAGAAACCGGACGAAGTCGAGGGAATGCTCGGCAAAATGATCATGGATGCCATGGAAGAATACATTGCCGAACATGCAGAAAATTCCAAGATCGACAAGCGAGTGGAAGATAAGGTCAACAAGGTAGCGGATAAGGCCAGAGAACTGGCGGAAGAACTGCACCGCAAGGTGACCACGGAGGAACTGATGGAAGAGACCGGTATGTCCCGCAAGATGATCGAGGATGCCATAAGAATGAGCGGTTTCAAGATTGAGGATATCGACAACAATGCAAAAGACAGTTTATGAGAATTATAAATACAGCCTGCAGGATACGGCAAAGGTCTACATAGGCGCAAAATATACCTTTGCAGAGCTGCTGGATCAGGACGAGGTGGCGTTTAAATTCCGCCTGATCGTGGAACGCTATATTTTAGCGGAAAAAGAGGTGGATCCTCAGGATACGCTGGAGACTCATCTGTATTATCTGAAGCCGGACAGTTTTCTTGTGAAGATCTACGACCGGATCAAGGCTCGGGTGAAGATCAATATCATCGAGGAGAAAAAAAGGATTTTCGGCAGAGGCAAAAAGCGTTATGTCACGAAGGAATTGAACATCCGGGAATTAGTTGCCATGACACCGGAGGAGAAAGAGGCGAAGGGTGTCGTGATTCAGGAAATCTCCATGAGCAAGCTGGCACTGGCCGCGTTTTGACAGATGAAGCTCACCCATAGAAAGCATGAGCGACTGCTTGCAGGCGGCGAAGGCTTTCTATGAGGGGAGCAAACGAACATGAGCAAGAAGGACGATAGTCCGGATTGCGAATGGTCGTTACGATTTCGAGAGTGCGTAGCACGGAGAAATCGATTAAGATAGAATAAAAGAGGACACATCAGAAATGAGAGTAGAAGATTTATCCACATATGAGATTATAGAGAAACGGCAGATCCCGGACATTAACAGCGTGACCTATCTGTGCCGTCACAAGAAGACCGGAGCAAGGGTGGCACTTGTATCCAATGATGACGAGAACAAGGTATTCTATATCGGTTTCCGCACCACACCCAAGGATTCCACCGGTGTAGCCCATATTCTGGAACATTCCGTATTATGCGGATCGAAGGAATTCCCGGTGAAGGATCCTTTTGTGGAACTGGTAAAGGGGTCTCTGAACACTTTCTTAAATGCCATGACCTATCCGGACAAGACTGTATACCCCGTGGCCAGCTGCAATGACAAAGATTTCCAGAACCTGATGCATGTCTATCTGGATGCGGTTTTTTACCCGAATATTTACAAAAACGAATCTATTTTCCGACAGGAAGGCTGGCATTATGAGCTGGAAGGTGACAACGAGGAGCTGAAAGTCAACGGTGTGGTCTATAACGAGATGAAGGGTGCTTTTTCCTCTCCGGATGATGTGCTGGAGCGGGAGATCATGAATTCCCTGTATCCTCACACCACCTACGGCTGCGAATCCGGAGGTGATCCGGAAGCAATCCCCGAGCTGACCTACGAAGAATTCCTGAATTTCCACCGGAAATTCTATCATCCCTCCAACAGCTATATCTATCTCTATGGCAATATGGATATGGCGGAGAAACTGACCTTTATCGATGAGCATTATCTGTCTGCCTACGATGCCCTTGAGGTGGATTCCGAAGTGACGGAAGAGGCGGCATTTACCACACCGAATCGTATTGTCAGGGAATGTCCCATCGGCGAGGGAGAGGACGAGGAGGAGAATACCTACCTGTCCCAGAACTTCTGCGTGGGCAATAGTCTGGACCCGAAGCTTTACATTGCGTTCCAGATCCTGGACTATGCCCTGTGTTCCGCTCCAGGAGCACCCTTAAAACAGGCCCTGGTGGACTGTGGTGTGGGTAAGGATGTCTACAGCATCTATGAGAATGGTATCCGCCAGCCCTATTTCAGTGTGGTGGCGAAGGACACTTCCGTAGAGAAAGAACAGGAATTTTTACAGGTAACGGAAGAAGTGCTGAAAAAGCTGGTAAAGGACGGCTTCGACGAAAAGGCATTGCTTGCCGGCATCAATTATTATGAATTCAAATACAGAGAGGCGGATTTCGGTTCCTACCCCAAGGGACTTATGTACGGTTTACAGGTGCTGGACAGCTGGCTGTACGATGACAGACTGCCGTTCATTCACATTGAGGCCAACGAGACTTTCGCTGAACTTCGAGGGAAAGTGAAGACCGGATATTTTGAGGGTCTGGTACAGAAATATCTGCTGGACAATACCCATCGCAGCGTGGTGATCTTGCAGCCGAAGCTGGGACTTCTGGAAGAGCAGGAGCAGAAACAGCGGGAAAAGATGGCACAGGTGAAAGCTGCCATGAGTCCGGAAGAGATCGAGAACGTGAAGGAGACCTTCCAGAAGCTGACCGAATTCCAGGAGAGCGAAGACGCAAAGGAAGATCTGGAGAAAATCCCTCTGTTAAAACGGGAAGATATGAAGAAAGAGGCAAATCTGCCGGTGAACGAAGTGCGGAGCATTGGAGATACCACACTTTTGTATCATGATCTGTTTACAAACGGCATCGGCTATTTACGTCTGATCTTCAGATTGGATCAGATCCCCGGTAAATATTTCCCGTATATCGGCATTTTGAAGGGCTGCCTGGGACTGTTAAATACGGAGCATTATGCTTATGGAGATCTGTTTAACGAGATGAATCTGGTCACCGGCGGCATGGCTGCGGTGAACAATGTGTATGGCAGATTGCAGGATACAGATGAATTTACGTTGACTCTGGAGCTGAAGACGAAGGTGTTCTATGATCGTATTGCGGATGCCATCGATCTGATGCGTGAGATCGTTATGACCAGTGATTTCACGGACACCAAGCGTCTCTATGAGATCCTTGCGGAGGGCAAGTCCCGCATGCAGGCGCAGATGACGTCTGGCGGACATAGCGTGGCTGCCGGAAGAACCATGTCCTACGGCAGTATTCCCGGAGCTGTGAGCGAAGAGATTTCCGGTATCCCGTTCTATCGTCTGATCACGGATCTGGAAGCTCATTTTGACGAGAAAAAAGAAGAACTGGTGGAGATCTTACAGACGTTATTAAAAATGATCTTCCGTCCGGAGAATCTCATGGTGGATTTTGTCGGTGAAGAGAAGGCAGTGGGATTGTTGGATGCCCCGGTGGAAGCCTTCAAGGCTGCACTCTATACCGGATCCGTGGAAAAAGCACATTATATTCCGGAAGTCTCCCGGAAGAACGAAGGCTTCTTAACCTCCGGTCAGGTCAATTATGTATGTCGTGCCGGTAATTTCCGCAAGAGCGGACTGAAATATACCGGAGCCCTAAGAGTGCTGAAGGTCATGCTGGGCTATGAATATCTGTGGGTCAATGTCCGTGTAAAGGGCGGCGCCTACGGCTGTATGTGCAGCTTCGGCAGATCCGGTGACAGCTATTTTGTCTCATACAGAGATCCCAACCTCGGCAAGACGATTGATGTATATGAGAAGGCGGCGGATGCCATTGCAGAATTTACCGCGGATGAGCGTACCATGACCCAGTATATCATCGGTGCTGTCAGTGATCTGGATGTGCCTATGAATCCGGCAGCGAAGGGACTGTATTCTCTGAGTGCCTATATGACGGGACTGGACGATGCAGCATTACAGAGAGAACGTGAGGAACTGCTGTCCGCTACCGTAGAGGATATCCGGGCACTGTCCGCGCATATCCGGGCATTTATGCAGGAGGATCTGCTCTGTGTGGTAGGTACGGCTTCTAAGATAAAGGAGGAACAGGAGAGATTCCTGAAGGTGGAAAATCTTTTTTAAAACGGCAAAAGGAAAGCTGCGATTTTGCAAAAGTGGTTCTGAATCGTAAAAAGATCAAATAAATAAAGAACTTTTGTGATATTATTTCGTTTATAGAGGTGAACAATAAAAAGTCAACAGCAGGCGGATCCGACAGGCTGTCAGGATGCCGTCCGCAGAACGGAGAGGGTTATGAAAAAACGAAATTTTGAAACAAAGATCATTACAGGGTTGCTCACTGCCGGCATGATATTATCGCTGACCGCCTGCGGCAGCTCATCGAAGGGCAGTTACGGCATCAGTGATCTCATGGATGCGGATTATTCTGTTGCTTCCAATGAGGCAGCTGCACCGGAGGCGTCCGCTTATGAAGATGGATTTGGCATGACAGAAGGGTACGATTCCGCAGAAAATGCTCAGGACACAAGTACTACAGTGCCTGAGGAGACTGCAGCCACAGCAGACCGGAAACTGATCAAGACCGTGAATATGGATGTCGAGACCAGGGAGTATGATAAGCTGTTAAGCGCGGTAGAGAATAAAGTAACAGAGCTCGGCGGCTATATTGAAAGTCTGGATGCCTATAACGGCAGTACATATTATAGTTATCGTTCTACAAGGAATGCCAATCTGACCATCCGCATCCCGAAGGACAGACTGGAGGAGTTCCAGAATACGGTCTCAGAGCTGGGCAATGTGACCAGTCGCTCGGAGAATGTACAGGATGTGACACTGACCTATGTGGATCTGCAAAGTCACAGGGATGCCCTGCAGACAGAACAGGAGAGACTGTTGCAGCTGCTGGAACAGGCGGAGAGCATCGAAGACATCATTACCATCGAACAGCGCCTGTCCGATGTGAGATACCAGCTGGAAAGTATGGAATCCCAGTTGAGAAGTTATGATAATCAGGTTGACTACAGCACCGTATACCTCTATATTGATGAAGTAGAGGTCTATACTCCGGTAGAGGAAGAGACCACATGGGAACGTATTTCTGCAGGCTTTATGGACAGCTTAAAGAGTATCGGCGAGGGTATTAAGGAAGCAGCCATCTGGTTCGTGATCCATATCCCCTATCTGGTGATCTGGGCCATCGTGATCGTGATCATTGTACTGATCCTGAAAAAGATCAAGAAGCGCACGAAGCGGATCCGGGCGGAGGAACAGAAAAAATTCGCCGAAGAGGAAGCAAGAATGCAGAAGACTTTGCAGAACACGGCAGAGAATACAGCAGAGAATACGGTAGCCACACAAAACAGCAATGAGTGAGAATCTATAAGATAAGCCGGACGGACCGGCGGCTGACAGAAAAGTGTCAGGGAAAAAGACAAGAACAGGAGAAATGATAATGAACGAAAATCCGGCATACAAATCCGGCTTTGCCACACTGATCGGACGTCCCAACGTAGGAAAGTCCACACTGATGAACCGACTGATCGGACAGAAGATTGCCATTACATCCAACAAACCCCAGACCACCCGTAACCGTATCCAGACGGTGCTGACACTGGAAGAGGGACAGATCGTATTTCTGGACACTCCCGGTATCCATAAGGCGAAAAACAAGCTGGGCGATTACATGGTCAATGTTGCGGAGCATACATTGAACGACGTGGATGTGATCCTGTGGCTGGTGGAGCCCACGAACTTTATCGGTGCCGGAGAACGTCATATTATTGAGCAGCTGAAGAAGACCAAGACTCCCGTGATTCTGGTGATCAACAAGACGGATACCGTGAAAAAGGAAGAGATCCTGGCGTTCATCGATACCTATCGCAAAGAACTGGATTTCCAGGAGATCGTTCCGGTGTCCGCACTGAAGGGAGACAACACGGATGTGCTGATCCAGTGTATTTTAAAATATCTGCCTTACGGCCCGGCATTTTATGATGAAGATACCATCACCGACCAGCCCATGCGTCAGATCGTGGCGGAGCTGATCCGTGAAAAGGCTCTGAGACTTTTGTCCGAAGAAATTCCCCATGGTATTGCCGTGACGGTGGAAAGCATGAAGGAGAGAGGCCGGATCTGTGACATCGAGGCCACGATCATCTGTGAGAGAGATTCCCACAAGGGTATCATTATCGGCAAAGGCGGACAAATGCTGAAAAAGATCGGCTCCCAGGCCCGCCCGGAGATCGAGGATATGCTGGAGATGAAGGTGAATCTGCAGCTTTGGGTGAAGGTGAAGAAGGACTGGAGAGACAGCGATATCCTGCTCAAAAACTTCGGATATAATCCGAAAGACATTGAGATGGGCGAATAGAAAAACGAAATTTGCAGACCCTATTTTTACAGAGGATAATACACTGATAGAAGAGGGGGATGCGTAAGATGCAATTCACGAATTACTGGCAGCAATTTGAACATACCGGCAGAGTGGAGGATTACCTGAAATACCTGCAGAGCGCGGGAAAGGAGGAACCTTTGGCTGGTGCGGAATGTAAAAGCCCCCTGGTGGATTGCAGAGCGGAGGGGCGTACAGACCTGTCCGCAGGGGAGGATGGATCATGCAGGAATCCCTGTATGTAACAGGAATTGTATTAAAACAGTCGCCGTTTGGTGAATATGACAGGCTGGTATGCCTGCTGACCAGAGAAAAAGGGAAGATCACTGCTTTTGCCAGAGGGGCCAGAAAGCCCGGTAACCGGCTGGCTGCAGCGACCAACCCTTTTGCTTTTGGCTCTTTTCGTCTGTATGAAGGACGGAACTCTTATACGATATCGGAAGCAGAGATCCGGAACTATTTTCCGGAACTGATGACGGACTACGTGGGGGCATGCTACGGTATGTATTTCGCGGAAGTGGCGGATTTTTACTGCCGGGAGAACAACGATGAGAAAGAAATGATGAAACTGGTCTACCAGTCGCTGCGGGCTTTGTGTGCACCGGCACTTCCCAATGAACTGGTGCGCAGTATTTTTGAACTGAAGGCCATCGTTGTCAACGGAGAATATCCGGGAGTACCGGAGGAGCGCAAACTGGAAGAATCCACACGGTATGCACTGAATTACATAGCGGAGAGTTCTGTGGAAAAGTTATATACCTTTACCGTATCGGACAAGGTTCTTGCAGAACTTTCACAGATCGCGTCGGAATATCGGAAGCGTTTCATGGACAGGTCGTTCAAAAGTCTTGAAATACTCAAAACTCTATGTTAAAATCGGATATGGCTGATGCCAAAAAAGGAGACTCATTTATGAGGCAGAATAGAATAAAAAAGTTTCTTACGGCAGGATTGTCGGGGCTTTTGATACTGTCCCTCACAGGCTGCGGTCAGGCGGCAAAGCTTCCCGAGACTGTAGAGAATACCTCTCTGGTGGTGGAGAAGGACGGCAAAGTGACCTCTTATCTGGTGAATACTTTTGACAAAGACTTCTACAATCTGGACGGCCTTACACAGATGGTGGAGGAAGAGGCTGAGGAATTCAATGCCACACATACAGAGGCTACAGAGAATCCCATGAATGTGAAAACGGTGCAGGCTTTGGGAGACGGAGCCATGGTGCAGGTGGTACAGGAGTTCGCCGATACGGACAGTTATGCCGAGTACAACGAACAGGACCTGTTCTACGGGACCAGAGTGGAAGCGCTGGCACAGGGACTCACGGTGAATCGGGAACTTGTAAACGCAGCGGACGGCACTCCGGCGGATTCTGAGAAGCTGGACAAGGCGTTGGAAAAGAATCATCTGATCATTACAAATGCAAGCGCATATATATACTGTCCTTATCCGGTGCTATATATCAGCGAGGGTGTGGTCATGGGAGAGGATGGGTATGTGGATGCCTCCCAATCCGATGGTGTCGTTACGATACTGATGAAAAAATAGGCTTTACAGTAATACAAATATAGAGCAAGAAAGGTTTGGTACTGACATGGAAAAGACAATGGAGAAAATCGTAGCCCTGGCAAAAGCAAGAGGTTTTGTATATCCCGGTTCCGAGATCTACGGAGGACTGGCAAATACCTGGGATTACGGTAATCTTGGTGTAGAACTGAAGAATAATGTGAAAAAGGCATGGTGGCAGAAGTTCGTGCAGGAGAGCCCTTACAATGTAGGTGTGGACTGTGCAATCCTGATGAATCCCCAGACCTGGGTGGCCAGTGGACATCTGGGTGGTTTCTCCGATCCTCTGATGGACTGTAAGGAGTGTCATGAGCGTTTCCGTGCAGACAAACTGATTGAGGATTTCTGTGAGGAGAACGGCATTGCCATTGAAGGCAGTGTGGACGCATGGAGCCAGGAAGAAATGAAGAATTTCATCGAGGAGCACAATGTTCCCTGTCCTACCTGCGGCAAGCACAACTTCACCGACATCCGTCAGTTCAACCTGATGTTCAAGACCTTTCAGGGGGTTACCGAGGATGCCAAGAACACGGTTTATTTAAGACCCGAGACCGCACAGGGTATTTTTGTTAACTTCAAAAATGTACAGAGAACTTC
>ENA-UERW01002249-UERW01002249.1-human-gut-metagenome-genome-assembly--contig:-NODE-2249-length-10513-cov-3.434458_pt1 | contig 10513 bp, 10 predicted proteins | sample MGYA00242994_ERZ507995 | MGnify/ENA primary metagenome ERZ507995 (study PRJEB26167, sample SAMN06115492) | human gut metagenome | host: Homo sapiens | place: China:Chongqing | collected 2015-04-26...
GATCTTCTTTTTTCAGAACATAAGCCATACGGACTTCATTCTTCCCCAACCCCGGAGTCGTATAGAAACCAGAAGCCTGCCGGATTCGATGAAGAAGAGTTCCTTCGCGGCGCGAAGGCCGCCTATACCCGTCTGAACAATGCGTGGGACAAGCGCGATCTTTCCGATATCGCCCAGTTCTCCACCCCAGCGTTCCAGAAGGAGATCCAGCAGCAGGCCGCCGAGGACAAGACCCCCGGCAACACCGAAATCATGCTCGTGAACGCCTCGCTCCTCTCCGTGGACACCGTCGGCGACGAGCAGATCGCGCAGGTCTATTTCAACGTCCTGCTCCGCGAAGACCCCTCGCAGGAAGCGCCCATCGACGTCCGCGAAATCTGGCATTTCGTCCGCCCCGCCTCCGGCGACGGCACATGGAAGCTCGACGGCATCCAGCAGGTTGAGAATGTGTAGATGAAGTGAATCGTGGAGAGGAAAGGGCCCTTTTTCAAAAAGGGCTCCCTTTCCCCTCCACGAACCCCATCCCCCTAAAACTTTTGTAAGGGCAATGGCGGGATGGGCGGCACGGGAAGCTGCCCCCCTTACAGGGCGTCCCCCGGCATTTCGGTAAAAAGCAAGTCCCGGACCTTATGCGGTTCGGGACTTTTCTTTTGTGGATCGCACAATGGGAAACGGGGATTCAATAACGTCGAGTGTTTTAGGGAAAAGGAGAGATAGGTTTTGAGGAGAGTAGGGGAAAGCGTCCTTCAGAAAACCTTTCCTCCCTTTCCCAATGCTTCAGCGACACTCGCCCAGCAACATTTCCAGAACGGCATCGGCCTCCATAGCGGCGGCCATGACGACGCGAGGCGCAAGGGGCGGCATACCGGGCCCGATACCGCTGACGTGATCGCCAACCACGACGAGACGGCTTCCGAGCTTCCGGGCGGTCATCGGAACGCCGCCCCACCCGGCCATACCGGAGGCGGAAACCACACGGTGCCCGGCCAACAGCAATGCTTCGACGAGATTCTTTTTCACTTCGGGATCATCCACGGCCTCGACGACGATGTCGCATCCGGCAAACAATGCGCAGGCCGAAGGGCCATCAAGAGCCCGCTGCTCAAGCCGCAGGATGACGGACGGATTCAGTTCCCGCAAGACCGCGCCCAGCGCCTCCACCTTCGGCAATCCCAAATGCCGGGGGAAAAAATGCTGGCGGTTCAAATTGGACAACGCCACCACATCCGGGTCCGCAATCACGAAATCCCGAATACCCGTCCGGGCCAAAAAGACGGCACAGTTGGAGCCTAACCCGCCCGCTCCGGCCATGCCGATGCGCGCCGATGCCAACACCTTGCACTGTTCCGCCGCAAGATGCCCTTCCAATACCACATCCCAGCCAATAACCCCATCCGCCATTCCGCACCTCATCCACAACATCCCGCACAACGGAACTCCCGCCGAGCGGCCTCCCCGCCAGTCTCCCCAGCCTCCACAGTCCCTCTCCCCTACGCCGACTTGCCGCAGGCGTACGCTTCGTCGAGAGGCTCCCACGACTTGCACACGGGCTGGTATCCCTGCGCCTCAATGGCGGCAATCATCTGATCAACATCCCGATCGTCGGCGATCTCAAACTGGGCTGTGTCGTGTTCCTCGGCGACATCCTGCGCGGCATGGGCATGTCCGCCCACGGCGGTGGAAACGCCCGCCGAAATCTTGGTGATGCCAAGCCCGATGAGCCGATCGCGCAGGAACGGGCGCTCGCGCGTGGACAGCGTGATCCCGGCGGCGGGCAAATAGAGCCGGATTGCCTGGATATACTGCACCAAATCCCGTTCGGAAGCGGGATGGATGTCGTTGAACGAACCTTCATGCGGACGCATACGCGGCGCGGAAACGGCGATGTCCACACCGGGATACGTCGCCTGAATCCAGTCCGCGTGCAGCCCGGTGTAAAAGGCGTCGCGCCGCCACTGATCGAGGCCGAGCAGCGCGCCCACGTTCACCGAACGCATACCCGCCCGGGCCGCCCGATCCGGAGCGTTCAGACGGAACCGGAAATCGCGCTTGGGACCGGCGGGATGCAGCTTGAGGTACAGCTCCTCGTTATACGTCTCCTGAAACATCGTGAACGAATCCACTCCCGCGTCCACCAACATCCGATAGTCATCCTCGCTCATGGAATAGACCTCGACGCCGATGCTCGGGAAATACGGGCGCAGGCGACGGGCCGCCTCCGCGATGTACGCGGGCCCGGTCAGCTTCGGAGCGTCACCGGTCAAAAGCAGGATGTTGCGGAGCCCGGTCGCGGCGATGACCTTGCCTTCGGCCTCCACCTCGTCCATCGTCAACATGGAGCGATGGATATGGTTCTTGGCGTTGAAGCCGCAGTACACGCACTGGTTGGTACAGTAGTTGGCGAGATAAAGCGGCGTAAACAACTGGATGGAGCGCCCGAACTGCCGGACCGTCACGTCGCGGGCAATACGGGCCATCGTTTCAAGATACGGAGAGGCGGCGGGAGATACCAGCGCCATGAAATCCCGGGCGTTCAGGCGTCGGCCGTTTTCCGCCAGTTCCAGCGCGGCCAGCACATCCGTTTCCGTGGCCGAGGCCAGCCCGGACTCCACTTCATCCAAAGGCCACTCCGGCAGGACGTCGGAAAACAGGCGGCTCATGACGCAGCCCCCTCGTCATGGCCGCCGAGGAACCCGGTCAGCGGCGAGGAGGCCGACGCCCCGCCCTGCAAGACCGGGCCTGCCTTGGCAAGAAAGGCGTTGCGCCCGGCGCGCACGGCTTCGCCGAAGGCCGCGCCCATGCGTACCGGATCGCCCGCCGTGGCAATGGCGGTGTTCACGAGGCAGGCCGCCGCGCCCATTTCCATAGCTTCACAGGCCTGCGAAGGCTTGCCGATGCCAGCATCGACAACGATGGGCAGGCTGATTTCTTCAATGAGGATACGGACCATTTCCTTGGTCTGGAGGCCGCGGTTCGTGCCGATGGGCGCACCGAGGGGCATGACGGCGGCGGCTCCGGCATTCACGAGATCGCGGGCCACATACAGATCGGGGTTCATGTACGGCAGGACGGTGAAGCCTTCCTTGGCGAGGGTTTCCGTGGCTTTGGCGGTTTCGTAGCCGTCGGGCAGGAGATGGCGCGTGTCGGAGATGACTTCGATTTTGATCCAGTCGCCACATCCTGCGGCACGGGACAGACGGGCGATGCGCACGGCCTCGTCGGCGGTACGCGCGCCGGACGTGTTCGGCAAAAGCCGCATCGTGCCGGGGATGTGGCTCAGCACATTGTCTTTCGAGTTGCCGAGATCCACACGCCGCAGCGCCACGGTGATGACTTCCGCGCCGGAAGCTTCCGCGACCGCCGGAATCAGGCTGTCCGAACCGTATTTTCCCGTACCGATGAACAGACGGCTGTGCAGTTCCACACCGCCGATGATCAATGCATCCGAACTCGTTTTCATAGCCCATCCTTGAGTGAACACTCGGAAAATATGACGGGGCAAACACCCCAAAAGAACGCTCCGAAAAGAGCACCCGGCGGTGCGGAGCAACGCCTGTCGGGTCCCCCCAGCAGCCGACGCATGAGGGAGGAAAGACAAAGGAAGGCGGAGACGCCTCCGTCCTTCAGGAGATTCGCCTGTTCCGGGAATACCCCTCTTTACCCGCCGCCGACAAACTGCAACAGCTCGAGCGTGTCGCCGTCCTGCAAGGCGGTTTCGGCAAACGTCCCGGCGGGCACGATGTCCCTGTTCCGCTCCACCACGATTTTTTCAGGCGACAACCCGAGCCGGAGGATAAGGTCAAGCAGCGTCGCCCCCTCATTGCATACGGTGATCTCGCCGTTTACGGTGATATTCATGAAAGCCTCGTGCGGTTGGCCATCACCCAAAAAACGCCCGTCACGAGGGACGGGCGTTCTCAGGATCAGGCATGATGACGCTTCCCTACGGCAGTACCAGCTGCGTCAGGTTCCAAGGGTCTGGGACGAACCCACTCTCAGCCTTGACAGGCTCCCCTAGCTCGGATGACTATAGCGAGTGGCCTCTCTTCTGTAAAGAGCCGTTTTCTTCCTTCTTTCCACTACTTTTTGATGATCAGCAGATCCTCAAGAGGACGCTTCGGCACATGGTGCACGCCCTGCGCGTCGCGCCAGTACTTCACGGAGCCGTCAGCCCCCACGGTTTCAACGCGGCGGACTTCCTTTTGGAAGCCGAGCGCCAGTACGAGCAGCGGCTCAAGGTTCTCGGGGATGCCCAGCACCTCGCGGACCTTGCGCGGATCAAAGGACAGGAAAATGCAGCAGCCGAGGTCCCGCGTATACGCCGCCAGCTGGATGGTCTGCGCGGCGATGCCCGCATCAATGGCATTCAGTTTTGCCCGCGTCCCCGCCTCACCGAGAATGGCGACGTAACCGGTAGGACGCTCACCCGCTTCGGGGCCGTCCCAATCGGTCAGCATCCCCGCCCATTTCAACGCCGGGAAAACGGCGGCGCAAGCTTCCGGGGATTCCGCAACGGCAAACCGCAACGCCTGCGCGTTTCCACCGCAAGGCGTCACGCGGGCACACTCGATAAGCCAGTCCAGCATTCCGGCGGGCATCCCCTCGGCTTCCCGGAAACGGCGGCAGGTCCGGGCCCCGGTTACAAGCTCAAGAAAATCCATAAACATCTCCTTGGTTGAGATTGTAAGGACCGTTTCTTTCTAGCACCCCCCGCGCGGGTCCACAACGGGTTGCGTCCTGACGGGGCGCGGGATAGTGTGTCTTCGCCCGGTTACGGGACGGTGGCCCTTACGGAATCCCTTCAACAGGGCTTTCCGCGACACGGAGCGCCGCTTTCATTCCGGGGCATACCGACGCCTTCCGCAAAGGATTTTTATGAAGTACCTCGCCATAGACTACGGCCAGAAACGCACCGGCATTGCGGTTTCGGATACCGGGGGCAGCATGGCCTTTCCCCGCAAAACCATCCTCATGCGTACCCGCGCCGCCTTTTTTGAGGAATTGCTCGCCCTCATTGAGGCCGAAGCCACGGACGCCATCGTCATAGGGCTTCCCATCAACCTCGACGGCGAGGAAAGCCTCACGACCCGGCAGGTCCGCAACTTTTCCAAGAGCCTCGCCCGACGCACCACCCTCCCCCTGTTTTGGATGGAGGAAGCCCTCAGCAGCTACGAAGCCGAAAGGGACCTCCGGGACGCCGGACGTTCCGCGGCTCAAGGCCGGGCCGTACTCGACCAGCAGGCCGCCGTGCGCATCCTGCAATCTTTCCTCGATCAACCGGAAGTCAAACGGAAAACCATATGAACGAATCCCCCGAAGAAACCAAAAACACATCCGCCGACCCCGGCGCCCCGCGCCCAGAAGAAACAGGCATACCTTCCGGCGTATCGGATACACGGAATCAACAGGCTCCTCCGGATCAACAACATTCCGATGCGTCATCCCCCGAAGCAGAGAACTGGCAGCCGACTGACAAGAAGCCCGGCGAGGCCTCTCCCCTTGATGGGGAGGAGCCGGAAACGCCTCTGCCCGCTTCCGCGCCCGAGACGCCCAAACCCAAACGGCTCTGGCCGCGCTTCCTGCTCGGGTTCATGCTGCTGGTCCTGCTGGCTTGCGGCGGAGCCGGTTGGCTGGCCTATGACTTCCTGAAAAGCCCCGGTACCGATCCCGCCGTCGCGCCCGCGCAAGACGTGGAAGTGACCGTCAATCCCGGCACGACGTTCCGTACCCTGACGCCTGAGCTCGTCCGCCTTGGGGCCGTGCGCAATGCCGACAAGTTCATACTCCTGCTCCGCTGGATGAACTACAGGGATATCCCCCACGCGCTCAAACCCGGACGGTTCCGGATCAACACGGGCTGGACGCCGCAGCAGGTCATCGATCAACTGGTCAACGGTTCCCCCCTGCTCGACCGGGTAACAATCCCCGAAGGCCTCGCCTGGTGGGAAGTGGGCAAGCGGCTGGAAGAGGCGCAGATGGTGCGTTTCGAGGATTTCGACAAGCTCGTCCATGACCCCGCCTTTCTGCGGCATTGGGGCATTCCGTTCGACAGCGCGGAAGGCTTCCTGTTCCCGGACACTTATCTGATCATGCGTCCGCTGGAACTCAACGAAGCCACCGCAAAATCGGTCGTCGGACGGCTTATCGACAACTTCTGGCGCAGGACCGCCCCGCTCTGGCCAGGCGGCAAGCGCCCGGGCCCTTCCGGGCGCGACGAGGTACGGCGTCTGGTCACGCTGGCCTCCATCGTCGAACGGGAAACAGCCGTACCCTCCGAGAGGCCACGCGTCGCCGGGGTATACGCCAACCGGCTGCGGCTCAACATGCTGCTCCAGGCCGATCCCACCACGGCCTACGGGCTCGGGGAAAGTTTCGACGGCAATCTGCGGCGCAAACATCTCGACGACGAGGGCAACCCCTACAACACCTACAAGCACCCCGGCCTGCCGCCCGGCCCCATCTGCTCGCCGGGCCTCGCCTGCCTCAAAGCTGCCGCTAACCCTGAGCAGCACGACTACATCTATTTTGTCGCGCGCGGGGAAGACGGATCTCATGTGTTCAGCACCAATTTAGCCGCTCACAACAAGGCCGTCCGAGAATATTGGGCAAAAAGGAGAGGGAAGTAGATTCTTGGAGTGGGCGGGGAGAACTTTCTAGAGAACGCTCTCCCCGCCACCTCCAAACCTCCTCGCCCCTCTCAAAGATTTTGACCTTATCGAACCTCCCATGAAGGCTTTACAAAAAACAAAGCCCGTTAAAGAATTCCTTCAACGGGCTATCATCTTAGCCAAATCCTCCGCAGGAACGAACTCCCGCCGCGCGGCCTCCCCAATCTCTTTTACCCTTCCATGACCCTGATCCGATCAAATCCGGAGAGCAACCGGCGTTCCAACACGCGAACCCTGATGACCAGAAGGACGGCTGCAATGGATACGCCGACAATAAACGCCGTCCAGAACCCCTGCGGGCCAAGGGGATCGCCCCACAAATGCGTCCTGCCAAGCGTATACCCCACAGGCAGGGCGAACACCCAGTAGGAAATCAGCGTCACGCACAGGATGGCCCGCGTATCGTTATACCCACGCAGAATACCGACGCTGACCACCTGCACGGCATCCGTAATCTGATAGGTCGCGGCAAACAGCAGCAAGTGCGACGCCAGCCCGAGCACCACCGGATCGTTGTTGTAGACGGCGGCGATCTGATGCCTCCAGAGGATGGTCACCAACGCCGTGAAACACGCCGCCATGCAGGCCAAAAGCCACGAAGATCGGCTCGCCACGCGGACGGCCTCCACCGACTTGCGCCCGAGGGCAAACCCCGTGCGGATGGTCGCCGCAGTACCGATGGACAACGGGACCATGAACAGCAACGAACTGAAATTCAGGGCGACCTGATGTCCCGCCACCTGAATGGCCCCGAGCGGCGCGATGAGCAGCGCCACCGCCGCGAACAGCGTCACCTCAAACAGCATGGCCAGCGCACCGGGAAAACCAATGCCCGCCAGCTTTTTGAGCGTCGCCCAAACGGGGATTTCCCATACCCGCCAGGTCATCAATTCCCGCAAGTAGGTATGCCGGCACACGTACACCACCATCGTCAGGAACATGACCCAATAGACGATCGCCCGTACCCGGCCCGCCGAGCGCCGGGAGGCCGAGCTTGCCGAAAATCAGGATATAGTTGCACGGTATATTGATGAGCAGCCCCATAAAGCCCGCGAACATGGCCGGACGCATAAGCGCCATCCCCTCCATGCCGCAGCGCAAAGCCACGAACAGCAGGTAGGCAGGAGCGCCCCAGATGATCGCCCGCAGGTATTGCCCCGTCATGAGCCCGAGAGCCCCCTCAACGCCCATATCGGCGAGATGGAACGATACCAGATACACGATAAGGATGAGCGGAACCGAAATGAACAGCGCCATCCAGATACCCTGCCGCATGACGTGCCCGACACCCTGCATGTGTTCGCCGCTCCGCATGGACCCAGCCCCGCGAAGCTGCGCCACGCACGGCGTAACCGCGAGCAGCAGCCCCTGCCCGAACAGGACGAGCGGAACCCAGAGCGATCCGGCCAGCGCCACAGCCGCCATATCCACCGCCCCCACCCGGCCTGTCATGACCATATCCACAAACCCCATTGAAATCATGGCGATCTGCGCCAAAAGGGCTGGAACGGCAAGAGTAAGCTGCGTTTTCATTTCAGTGAGATAGGCTCGACGCTTCGTAGACATGAAAAACCTCAAAAAGGAAAAAAGGAGAAAGACAACCCTCCTTGAAACACTGTCTCAAGGAGGGTCGGCGGACTATAACTGGAACAGATAAAAAGGCAATCGCTTCTCATGCCCGAGAAAGCGGAAAAAAGGCGTTTCGATGTTTAAATCGGAGCTCCCCTTCCACCGAAAAAAGGGGCGCTCCAATCCGGGCGCCCCTTTTTCGGGTCAAACGCTCAGATCATCAGTAGGCTGAACCTTGCGGCCTGCGGTCAACAGCAGCGCGAAGCAAATCAGCGCTATGGCGATACCCACGATATTGGACAGCTCGTAGGACATGCCGAAGCCCATCGTCTTCTCAAAACAGATATACACGGCGCTCACGGCAGTCATGAAGCAAGCGGGCACGGAGGCAATCCAATGGAACTTGCCGCGATGCAGCAAGTAGGCGGCCGCAGCCCACAACATGATGGCGGCGAGGGCCTGGTTGGCAAATCCGAAGTAACGCCACAGCATCCCAAAGGGAATGAAGTTCAAAGCGACGCCCACGACAAACAGCGGGACGGCTATCATCAGGCGGTTCTTGTGCGGGCGCTGATCATAGCCGATGGCGTCGGCAATGGTCAAACGGGCAGCACGGAAGGCCGTATCGCCGGATGTCACGGGCAGCACCACAACGCCGAGGACGGCAAGGGCGCCACCGAACACGCCAAGCAGTTCCACGGAGATGTTGTTCACGACCAGCGCGGCGTTCCCCTTGGGGCCGAGGGCGGCGGCAAGAGCGGCCGTATCGGAGTAGAAGGACATGCCGAGGGTCACCCAGATAAGCCCGATAACGCCTTCCGCAATCATCGCACCGTAAAAGATCTTACGGCCATGTTTTTCGTTGTTGATGCACCGGGCCATCAGCGGAGACTGCGTGGCATGGAAGCCGGAGCAAGCGCCGCAGGCGATGGTAATGAACACCAGCGGCCAGGCGGGCAGGCCGGAGGGGCTATGCATGGTCCATTCGATGTTGCTGTAGAAGGTGTACCCCTTGAAGGCCAGAGCGCCCAGCAGCCCAACGGCCATGAACACCAGCAGTACAGCGAAGAACGGATAGACGCGGCCGATGATCTTGTCCACGGGCAGAATAGTGGCGAGGAAGTAGTACGCAAAGATGATCGCCACAAAGAGCATACTGTGCATACCGGTCAACTGGGACAGCAGGCCAGCGGGCCCCGCCACGAAGACCACGCCCACTAGAATGAGCAGCACGACGGCGAACACGCGCATGAGCTTCTTGATGAGGTCGCCGAGGTTGTACCCGACGATATCCGGCACGGACTTGCCGTTATAACGGACGGACAACATCCCCGAGAAGTAGTCATGTACGGCACCGGCGAACACGCATCCGATTACGACCCACAGGAGAGCTATGGGACCGTAGAGGGCACCAAGGATCGGCCCGAAGACGGGGCCAAGACCGGCAATGTTCAGCAGCTGGATCAGAAACACCTTGGTAGGGCTCATCTCCACATAGTCCACACCGTCAGGCATTTTGCAGGCAGGCGTGGGGCGGTTGGGATCAGGCCCGAACACCTTTTCCACAATGGCGCCATACACACAATACCCAGCCAGCAGCCCTGCCAGGGCCAACACAAAATACATCCATGAAGGCATACAATTCCCCCTCTAAACGTGAGTGTTACGGAACACCCTCCCTTACGGCAAGGAGATTGCTCCACTACCGCAGAAGTCTAATCCCGGCGTTCTTTCCGAGTCAAGGGGAGAAGTGCTTTTTGCGCAATAGGATACAAAACCAGTCCGTATGCTTTGGGATCCACGCGTTGCACGGTCAGAAATCCTCTCCAGAGCCCGTGCAGCGCGTCAAATATAAAAAGAGAAGGGAGCCGAAACTCCCTCCTCATCAAAGCTAACCGGAATCGGCGTCAGCCGATTTCAATTAGAAGGTGTACTGCAAGGTCACAGCGCCGCGGGCGATGTTTTCCTTGTTGTTGTCAACCGTCTTACCCCAGACGCCCTTTTCGAGGTCGAGGTTGATGTAACCGATTTCAACGGCCAAGGTCAGATCCTTGTAGATCTTGTACTGGGTGTCGAAGTTCACTTCCCAAGCCTTGTCAGCCGTGGTCAGGTACAGACCATCCGCACCCGTGAGGGTCGCTCCACCATGACGCACCATTTCGGTATTGTTGGTACCCTTGACAAAACCGACGCGGAAGATATGCGTCAGGTCTTCCATGAAGGAGATGTCCTTCGCCTGGAGGTACACACCCATGGTGCCAGTATTGGAGAGGCCG
>ENA-UERW01002253-UERW01002253.1-human-gut-metagenome-genome-assembly--contig:-NODE-2253-length-10507-cov-2.427709_pt1 | contig 10507 bp, 9 predicted proteins | sample MGYA00242994_ERZ507995 | MGnify/ENA primary metagenome ERZ507995 (study PRJEB26167, sample SAMN06115492) | human gut metagenome | host: Homo sapiens | place: China:Chongqing | collected 2015-04-26...
TCCAGCTCGCCCACGATCTCGCCCTCATACATCACGAGGATGCGGTCGGACAGGCTCATGACCTCGTCCAGCTCCAGGGAGACCAGCAGCACCGCTCTCCCTTTGTCCCGCTCGGCCACCAGTTGGCTGTGGATGTACTCGATGGCGCCCACATCCAGGCCTCGGGTCGGCTGCACCGCCACGATCAGGGGCTTTTCCCGGTCGATCTCCCGGGCGATGATGGCCTTTTGCTGGTTGCCGCCGGACATGCTGCGGGCGATGGTGACCGGCCCCTGTCCGGAGCGCACGTCATACTGTTCGATCAGATGCTCCGCGTAACTGCGCACAGCGCCCCGGTCGATAAAGCCCATATGCTGGAACTGCGGTTCCTGGAACCGCTGCAGCACCATATTCTGCTCCAGCGTAAAGTCGAGCACCAGGCCGTGCTTGTGCCGGTCCTCCGGAATATGGCTCATCTGGGTCCCCCGCTGACGGATGGAGGCATGGGAAATATCGTGTCCACACAGGGTCACGCTTCCTCCGCCGCTCTTTTCCAGACCAGTCAGCCCATAGACCAGTTCCGTCTGACCATTGCCGTCGATCCCTGCAATGCAGAGGATCTCCCCCGCATGGACCTCAAAGCTGACGTTGTTGACCGCGTTGCGCTTGTGCCCCTTGGACGGGACCACGAGATTCTCCACCCGCAGCACCGCGTCCCCCGGCCTGGCCGTCTCCTTTACGACCTCCAGCTGGACAGGGCGTCCTACCATCATATTGGACAGGGACTGCTTGTCCGTATCCTTGGTCTCCACGGTCCCGATGTACTTTCCCTTGCGCAGCACGGTGACACGATCTGCCACGGCCATGATCTCGTTGAGCTTATGGGAGATGAAGAGGATGGATTTCCCCTCCTTGGCAAACTCCCGCATGGTGGCCATCAACTCGTCAATCTCCTGGGGCGTGAGCACCGCCGTGGGCTCGTCGAAGATGAGGATCTCGTTGTCCCGATAAAGCATCTTCAAAATCTCCACCCGCTGCTGCATCCCCACCGTGATGTCCTCCACCTTGGCGTCCAGGTCCACCTTCAGGCCGTACCGCTCCGACAGGGCCTCCACCTTTGCGCGGGCCGCCTTTTTCTGCAAAAACCCCATTCTGGTGGTCTCCGCGCCCAGGATGATGTTATCCAGTACGGTGAATACCTCGATGAGTTTGAAATGCTGGTGTACCATGCCGATACCCAAGGCGGTGGCGTCGTTGGGATCGTTGATCTTCACAACCTCGCCGTTTTTCTTAATGGTCCCCGCCTCAGGCTGATATAGGCCGAAAAGGACGCTCATCAGGGTGGACTTGCCCGCGCCGTTCTCCCCCAAAAGGGCATGGATTTCTCCCCGGCGCAGCTGCAGGGTGATGTCGTCGTTGGCAATGATCCCGGGGAACTCCTTCGTGATGTGGAGCATCTCGATGACGTTCTCAGATTGCATAATGATCAGCCCGCTTCCTCCGTTAAAATACATAAATAATTATAGTATACCCATCCCAAAAAAACAAGAAATTTATCCATCCCACCCGAAGTCGGCGGCGCACGGCGGATGCGTCTCTCGTCCCACCGCTTTTTCTGAAGGTTTTTTCCTCCTCCAGCGCCTCTACAAAAGGGAAGGGCGGGGACTTGATGTCCCCGCCCCGCTGGTTTCACCACATTCAACTCTCAAAGCGCGCTGAAAGCCGGAGGGATTCGATCCCGACCCACTCGGCTTCCGCCTCGCCGCACAGGGCGGCCAGCGTTTCCGGCCGGCCTGAGACGTAGACGCCGTAAGTGTATGCGCCGTTCTCCTCCACATAGCACAAGGCGTCCCGGTAGTAGCTCCCCGCCGGCCCGCCGATCTTTTCCACCAGGACCGCCCGCTCCGCCTGGTACCCGAGCAGGGCCAGGAAGTGCCCGGTATAGACCTTTCCCAGGTCGCTGTCCTCCCTGTGGAGGGACAGCCACAGGAAGGGATATCGCTCCTCGTCCTCCTCCGCGCCCAGCATGCTCAGCCCCGCCGCGTCAAAGCCCGCCAGGGGCAGGAGCTGCCTGCGCTCCCCATCGTTGATGCGCACTCCCACCCACTGGAACCGCAGGTCCGGATACCGTCCGGCCAGCCCGGCGAATTCCTCCATGGAGAGGTCCCGCGCAAAGGAGAGAGACAGTGTCGCATCCAGATAGTCCGGCAGTTCGGCCAGAGCCGCCGCCGTCTCCTCCGGGCTGTGTCCGGGTACCTGCTCCGTGGCATAATAGGGATAGGTCCCCCGGGTGAATTGGTTGATGGCCACCCACCGGCGATAAAAGTCCTCCTCAAAACGAATGCCCGCCAGATCCATGGTTCCCTTGGTCGCAGTCCACTCCCCCGCCGCCAGGTCGCTCTCATAGAGGGTGAGGTCGTAGGAGCCCAGGCCGGTCTCCTGGGCATACACCGTCTGGCTGGACCACTCCGGGAAATGGAGGCTCTCCAGCACGGCCACTTCCAGCTCCAACGAATCCAGATAGTTGTCGCCGTCTGCCGTCGGATCGTAGAGCACATATCGGTTGAGCAGGGGGACGGCGGCAAACCGCCAGGCCAGGAGGGCTAGAAGCACGAGGACGAAGGCCAACAGGACCGTTCCCGCCCGGACCCTCCGCACCGCCTGTCTAACTCTGCGGACCTCTCCCCTCTCCTCCCCCGTCTCCGGCCCTCCGGGCAGGTCCAGTTCGTCGTGTTCAGCCACGTAGTCGGTAAGCAGGCGGTATTTTGCAAGCTCTTCCTCCACCAGCTCCGCCTCCTCCGGCGTGGCCGTGCCGGAACGATAGCGTTCATAAAGCGTTTCAAATTTCATAGCCGTCCTCCTCCAGAATGGTTCTCAGCCTCTGCCGCGCCCTGCAAAGCGCCGTCTTGGCAGCTCCCTCCGTCATCCCTGTGAGCTCTCCCGCCCGTCTCAGGGAGAGTCCGCTGAAGTAGTGGAGCGTCAGAAGCTCCCTGGGCTGGTCCGGCAGTTTTCTCAGCGCCCGGTAGAGGGCGGCATACCGCTCCTCCCGCAGCAGCCCTTCCAGAACCGCCTCCGGTACCGGCAGGTCCAGCCCCTCCGCCGGCACGGTGGGGCGGCGCTTTCGCCTGCGCAGTTCATCCAGCCACAGGTGCCTGCACACCCGGAGCAGCCAGTAGCGGACGCTGGGGTGGCTGTCGTCAAGGGTCAGCAGCGCTGCCTCGAATGCGTCGGACACAAGGTCTTCCGCCAGGTCCCGGTCCCCGCACAGGGAGAGGGCATAGAGGAGCGCGGCGCGATAGTGATCCCGGTAGAGCGCCTCCAGCGCGTCGGCATGCATCGTTCTCCCCCCTCTATCTCATAAGCGCCGGACACTGAAAAAGGTTACAGAAAAAAGGCGCGGGTCCCCGCGCCTTTTTCGCCTATTTCTGCATATGGCTCCGGGCATATTCCGCCGCGGCCTCTTGCGCCGCCCAGTCGGGGAATGCCTTGGCAGGAAAGACATGAAGCTTGTTGTCCCTGCGGAAGAGGAAGAGCCCCTCCTCCTCGGAGCAGACCGCCGCCACCTGGTCCCAGCGGGCGGTCTCCCGCTCGCCTCCATGGAGGCTCACCATTCCGCCGGACCACCACAGCTCCCGCTGGGGGCCGTCCAGCATGCTCCACAGGGCTCCTTTTCGTTCCTGCCGGGACACCAGGAACCGGAGCACGGGCGGGAGCAGCATCAGCAGCGGCACACACAGACCCAGCCCTATCAGGACGATCCCCAGGGCATAGAGCCATTCCGCCGTCCCCTCCCGGGGAATGGACGTCCCCACGCTGATCCCGGTCAGAATGCCTGTGAGCAGTACAAAGGGCCCAAAAACCGACATCACGATCCTGGCGGGCGTCCAGAATAGCCGCGTGTGGGCATAGCGCAGGTTGGCCAGCGTCAACACGCGGCACAGTTCAGGCGCTTCCCAGGTATACTCCAGGGTGATCTCCGCCTGGGGGAGCCGGTCCGCAGCCTCGACATCCTGTTCGTCCGCCTCCCACGGCACGTCTCCGGACACAGCGCCATGCAGCGCCGCCGTGAACGCCTTCCGTTGCGCCTCGTGTTCAAAGGCGCAGGGCGGCAAAACCTCCCATGGCCCGCTTTTCGTATAGAGGAGGCAGAAACCCTTTTTCGTCCATACCTCCGTGAGCTGCCCCCAGGGCAGCACCAGGCGGTTCTCCCCATACCGCGCCGCCACCCCTTCCGCCGTCAGTGTTACCGCATGGGGCCCGAAAAAGGCCGCGTCGGGGCGGTTCACGCGCAGCCGCCTTCCGGCACGCCACTGCGGGGACAGCAGGGCCACTTCCAGCGCGCCCACGATCAGCAGGACCAGCAGCAGACCCAAGACCCGGGTGAACCCCTCCTCCCACTCTCCCCAGACGCAGACCACCCCCAGCATCAAGAGTCCCAGGGCGCCCACTCCCGTCGGCAGCAGGAACAGTAGCCGTGCCGCCAGGCGCAGCACTGACAGAGGCCCTTTCAGCCGCCCTTCGTGGAGGCTGAGTCCCCGGAGATAGTCGTCCCTTGTCAGATTATAGCGCAGTTCCATGGGTCACCTCATCTCCTCTTTTTGCCGTTTTGACGCCCCGTCGCCTGAAAAGGTTGCGGCCCGCGGGAAAATTTTTACCGCCGCCCCTTCCCCGGCTTGGCGTTTTTCCTGGCCTTCGGCTTGGCCCATCCCGCCTTCCGCTTGGGCTGGACGTCGTTGTGCTCCACCCGTTTGCCCCTCTGCTTGAGCTTCTGGTCCTGGGGCTTTCCGGCGGGCCTGGCTCCGCCGCTCTGGGGGCGTGAGCCCGCCGCCGGGCGGTTAGGCCGCAGAAGGCACTCCCGGCCATAGCCGATCAGGTCCTCCCGGTGGGTCCTGCGAAGCGCCTCCAGCACCAGGGGCCGCTTCTCCGGGCGCTTCCACTGCATCAGGGCCCGTTGCATCGCCTTGTCGTGGGCGTCGGTGGGAACGTACACCGCCGCCATGGTCCTGGGGTCCAGCCCGGTGTGATACATGCAGGTGGAAAGGGTGCCCGGCGTGGGATAAAAGTCCTGGACCTGCTCCGGCTGACGGCCCGACTTGTTCAGCCATTCGGCCAGGCGCACCGCGTCGTCCAGGGTGCAGCCTGGGTGGGAGGACATCAGATAGGGGACCAGATACTGCTCTTTGCCGTACTTCTGATTGAGCCGCTCATACTTCTGGCGGAACTTCTCATAGACCTCCACATGGGGTTTGCCCATCTCGTCCAGCACGCCGTTGACACAGTGTTCCGGAGCCACCTTGAGCTGCCCCGAGACGTGATATTTCACCAATTCTGCGAAAAACTCCCCGCTCTGGTCCTTCATCATGTAGTCGAAGCGGATCCCGGAACGGATGAACACCTTTTTTACCCCCGGAATCTCGCGCAGCTTCCGCAGGAGCATCAGATAATCCGTGTGGTCGGCGTCCACATTGGGACATGTCTCCGGGGAGAGACATGCCCGGTTCTTGCAGAGCCCCGCCTTGAGCTGCTTTTTACAGGCGGGCCGGCGGAAGTTGGCGGTGGGCCCGCCCACGTCGTGGATATATCCCTTGAAGCCGGGGTGCCTGGTCAGCTCCGTGACCTCCCGGACCACGCTCTCATGGCTGCGGGAGGAGATGATGCGCCCCTGATGAAAGGCCAGGGAACAGAAATTGCAGGCGCCGAAGCAGCCCCGGTTGTGGATGACGGAGAAGCGGACCTCCTCGATGGCGGGCACGCCCCCCATCTGGTCATACATGGGGTGGGGCTCCCTGACATAGGGCAACTCAAAGACCCGATCCAGCTCCTCGGTGGTGAGGGGCATCGCCGGGGGATTGCAGACCAGCAGTTCCCGTCCGTGGCGCTGAAGAATGGCCTTTCCCACGATGGGGTCGTGCTCGTTGTACTCAGTCATATTGGCCCGGGCATAAGCCCGCTTGTCGGAGGAGACGCTCTCAAAGGAGGGCACCTCTACCATGGGGTAGGCGCACGCGCCGGGGTCCCTGGCGGCGAAGCAGGTGCCCCGCACGTCGGTGATCTCCGATATCGGAGTCCCGGAGGCCAGACGCCCGGCGATCTCCCGGGTGGCCGTCTCCCCCATGCCGTACACCAGCAGATCAGCCTGGGCGTCAAAGAGGATGGAGCGTCGGACCTTGTCCTCCCAGTAATCATAGTGCGCGAAGCGGCGGAGGCTGGCCTCCAGACCGCCGATGACCACCGGAATATCGCCGAACACCTCCCGGATCCGGTTGGCATAAACGATGGTGGCCCGGTCCGGGCGCAGTCCCGGCCTATTTCCGGGGGAATAGGCGTCGTCGTGGCGGCGCTTTTTGGCCACGGTGTAGTGCGCCACCATAGAGTCGATGTTCCCGGCGGAGATCAGCACCCCCAGCCGGGGCCGACCCAAGGAGGCAAAGGCCGCGGGCCCCTTCCAGTCCGGCTGGGCCAGGACGGCCACCCGGTATCCCTCCGCCTCCAGCACCCGGGCGATGATAGCAGGACCGAAGGAGGGGTGGTCCACGTAGGCGTCGCCGGTGATGAGCAGAAAGTCGTACTCCTCCCAGCCGCGGGCCCTCATATCAGATTGGGAGACAGGGAGGAATTGGGTGTTCATGGTGTCATACCTCTTATCCATTGTAGTATTTTTCCCGGAAACGGAAACGGCGGGCAGTTCAGGACCACCCGCCGCAGCCGTGCTATTTCCTGTTCTCGTCCGTGCGGCCCATCAGGTAATCCACCGTCACCCCAAAGTGATCGGCAAGAGCCCACAGGTTGTCAAAGCCGGGCTTCTGCTCGCCTTTTTCAAAACGGATAACCTGATTGACAGAAATACCAATGGCAGATGCCAGCATCTTTTGTGTTTCGCCCGCCTCTTTGCGCAATTCCTTCAACCGCACATAAAATTCCATAGTCCACCTCTTGACACACCTAATTAGTGTGTTATAATGATATCACCTAATTAGTTATTTTTTGGAGGGATTTTTATGAATCATTTTTTCAAAAAGAGTCACATCTATCTGAATGCCGAGGCGGAATTCACCCAAAGCGTAGACGCGCTGCGCCGGACGCTGGACCAGCAGCAGCGCAGACTGCTGCTGCGCATTGTGGACAGCAGCACCCTCAAGGAGGAATGCGGGGCCCGGTCCGCCTTCCGGCGGGGCTTTCGTCTGGGCTCCAGGCTCATCGCAGACGCCTTCCGCTGACTCTCCGGCATTGGGCATACAAACAAGCGGCCCTAATGCCCGATGTACTTCTCCATAATGTCCAGAGGAACACGGGTGCCTGCGGCCTCGGCCACCTTGCGGAATCCGTACCGCCTATAAAACCGCTGGGCCACCAGATTGTCCGGCGCGCACCGCAGGCGCAGATACTTCCGGCCCAGAGGCCGGTAGACCGACACCGCCTCTCCGATGAGCTGGACGCCCAGCCCCTGCTTCCGATAGGCCGGCATCATATAGACAAAGGGGATATACCCCACTCCCTTGTCGGCATCCCGGCGGATATCCATCTGCACCAGACCGGCCACCTCGTCCCCCAGCATTACGCAGGAGACCGCCCGGGGGTCGTCCCGCCACTGGAACAGGGCGTCGCGGGCAAAGGCGTCTCCGTCGTAATAGTCCCAGGAGCCATGGATATTGAGCCACGCCTCCCCTCTGCACTGGCGGTACAGGTCGCTTTCGCGCTCCATATCCAGGGGGCGGAACCAGAGGTTGGCGTCGGCCAGCGCGCCGGTGTCCTGCTTCCACCACTTCTGCCGGGCAAAAGTGGAGATCTCCTCTGGCAGGTGGCTGTTGTCGTCGTGAAAAACCACCCGGACCGCGTCCCCTTCAAATTCCAGCAGGGACACGGCGGTATTGTCGCTGTGGTCCAGGGCGGCCGACTCCTCAATGGACATGCCCTGAAACACGGCCAGGGCATTCCGAATGGCGGTGCCGTGGCTGACCACGGCCACCGTCTGGCCGGGGTGGTTACGGGCGATCTGCCGGATGGCGGCGGAGATGCGCTCCCGCAGGCGCTGGAAGGTCTCGCCGCCCTCCACACCCCAACGGGCATCCGTGGCGTTGAACCAAGCGAGCTGCTGTGCGTCGGTGCGGTGGACCTCCCCCCAGGGCCTGTCCTCCCAAACGCCCATCGAAACCTCGCGCAGGGCCTTCCGGGTGACCAGGGGCAGGCCCTTGGGTTTGTAGATGGCCCCGGCGGTGGTCCGGGTGCGGAAGAGGTCGCTGGAGTACACCGCGTCCACATGGATGGATTCGAACCGGTGGGCCAGAGCGGCGATCTGCCGGTAGCCCAGGTCGGTGATCAGGCTGTCGTAATGGCCGTGGATGCGGCGGTAGAGGTTCCCCTCGGCTTCCGCGTGGCGGACCAGGTAGATTTGAGTCATGGGTAGAATGGCCTCGCTTTCAAAGGTTTCATTGGGGCGGAGCGCCTCCGCCTGCGCTCACCAGGGCTGCGCAGCGCCGGTGAGCGCGGAGATGTGGGCGAGTCCCTGCCGCTCCGCTAGGGCAAAGAGTTCATCCCGGACCCGCACCGGCGCGTAGACGTCGGCAAAGGAGGCGGTGCCCACGGCCACCGCCGCAGCTCCCGCCAGCATCAGCTCGGCGGCGTCCGTTCCCTTGGAGACGCCGCCCATGCCCAGAATGGGGATCTTCACGGCGTTCGCCGTCTCCCACACCATGCGCACCGCCACAGGCAGCACCGCGGGGCCGGAGAGACCCCCGGTGTTCATCTTTAGAATGGGGCGGCGTGTGTTCACATCGATGCGCATCCCCCGGATGGTATTGATGAGGCTGATGGCATCGGCCCCCGCCTCCTCTACCGCCCGGGCGATCTCCGTGATGTCGGTGACGTTGGGGGAGAGCTTCACCATAACGGGTACGGTGGAGTTCTTTTTCGCGATCTCCGTGACCTCGGCGGCCAGCTCCGGCCGGGTGCCGTAGGCCAGTCCCCCCGCCTTCACATTGGGGCAGGAGATGTTGACCTCGATCATATCCACCCCCGCGGCGGAGAGCTTTTCGCACATGCCGCCGTACTCCTCCGGGGTATTGCCGGAGATATTGGCGATGATCTTTACGTCGTGCTTTTTCAGCTCGGGCAGATCCCCGGCGATGAAGGCGTCCACACCGGGGTTCTGGAGTCCCACGGAGTTGAGGATGCCCATAGGGGTCTCGGCAATACGGGGGGAGGGATTGCCCTCCCGGGGCTGGGGCGTGAGCCCCTTGACACAGATGGCCCCCAGCTCGCTCAGGTCAAAAAACTGTCCGTATTCCCGGCCGAAGCCGAAGGTGCCGGAGGGGACCACGATGGGGTTTTTCAGCTCCACCCCCGCCAGCGTGACCTTGCTGTCAATCATTCCAGTCCACCTCCTCGGCGCGGAATACGGGACCGTCCTTGCACACATGCTTTCTGTGTCCGTCGCTGGTCTTGCAGGCACAGACCAGACATGCTCCCACGCCGCAGCCCATCCTCTCCTCCAGGGAGACCTGGCAGGGTGCACCGTACCGGGCGCAGACCTCCGCCACCGCCCGGAGCATGGACTTGGGCCCGCAGGCAAGCACTGCCGGGATCGCAGGCGCCAGGCCACAGGCACCGCAGGCTGTACAGCCTTCGCACACCCGGCTCTCCAGGAACTCCTCCACCAGTTCGGTGACAAAGCCTCTGCGCCCGGTGGAGCCGTCGTCGCTGATGACGTTCAGGGAGCGGCAGCACTCGGCGAAGTCTTCTGTAAGCATTTTGTGTTCCGCGTCCCGGAACCCCAGGACCGCGTGGACCTCGCTTCCCCGACTGGCTGCATATTTGGCGCAGCCCAGCATGGGGGGGACGCCGATGCCGCCCCCCACCAGGAGGCAGCGGGCCTCTCGCTCCACTTGGAAGCCGCAGCCCAGGGGGCCCAGTACGTCCAGGGTGTCCCCCGCTTTCCGGCGGGCGAGCCACGCTGTGCCCTCCCCACGCACCTCAAAGACGATGCGCAGCCGGTTCTCCCCCCAGCCGCAGATGGAGATGGGGCGGCGGAGCAGACGGCTGTGGCCGCACTTCACATGGACAAACTGATCCGGCCCCTGGGGCTCCATCCCCTCGGCCTCCAGGGTGAGGGACCAGGCAAATTCATTGAGGCGCACCGCCTCTGCGACGGTACAGAGCTTTTGTATTGGCATGGGTGTGTCCCCCTCTGTTTCCTTGGTTTACTGGATGGCGATAAACCGGCAGATATCGTCCCGCATGGCGATGGCGGCGGCGCGGGCGGCCTCTTGGTAGTCCGCGCCGTTTTTGCCCGTCTTCTGCCAGGCACAGATGATGCCCCGGGAGGAGTTGACGACGGCACCCCAGCCATTCTCCTGGAAGGCATACTGTACATCCTCGGCGGTGCCGCCCTGGGCCCCGTAGCCGGGCACCAGCAGGAAGGTGTGGGGCATCCGGGCGCGGAGCTTCTGCAGCTCCTCCGGATAAGTAGCCCCGGCCACCGCGCCGGCCCGGGTATAGCCGTGCTTCCCTTCAGTGCCGGCTCCCCACTTCT
>ENA-UERW01002266-UERW01002266.1-human-gut-metagenome-genome-assembly--contig:-NODE-2266-length-10458-cov-2.963876_pt1 | contig 10458 bp, 9 predicted proteins | sample MGYA00242994_ERZ507995 | MGnify/ENA primary metagenome ERZ507995 (study PRJEB26167, sample SAMN06115492) | human gut metagenome | host: Homo sapiens | place: China:Chongqing | collected 2015-04-26...
CAAACAGAAATTTCTCCTACCGTCCCCCTTGCACAGGTCGATCCTTTACTTTTATATAGTGCCTTGGGAAACTTATTAGGAAATGCGATTAAATATTCAGGAACAAAAGTCCGTATTCGGATAGGTTGCCGCCGGGAGGCAAAAAAATGGATATTGACAGTACAAGACGATGGTTACGGCATACCACCCGAAGAACAAAAATTCATTTTTCAGGAATACAAACGGGGACAACGTTATAAAGGAGATAAACAACGGAAAGGATTCGGACTAGGACTCTGTTATGTGGCAGCAGTCGTAAAAGCCCACCACGGACATATTCAGGTGAACAGTGACGGAAAGCAGGGAACAGAATTTATCATCGAAATACCACAGAGAAAAGCGAAAGACTAGAAGCTAAAGGCTAAAAAGGGTGATAAACAGAGAAAAGGGAGGTTAGATTTAATAAGTTGGAGAAGAGGGGCTAACGATATAATAATGAAAGAATATGAGTGTGATACGGATTTTATATGTAGAAGACGACCTCGATTTCGGGCGTATGACCAAGGTTTTCCTGGATCAGGCCGGCTTTCTGGTCGAATTGACGACAAATGTTGAAGAGGCCTGGAAGTTATTCCATACCCGAAGGCCGGATCTGTTATTGGTCGACCTGGACCTTGAAGGCAGCAAGAACGGAATCGACCTCATCCGGCAGATTATCACCGAAGTAAAACAGTATCCGGTTATCGTCTATAGTTCGCATACCGATCCGGCAACCGTGATCACCACCATTGAACTGGGAGTCATGGACCATATCGGTAAAGATACCGACCGCGAAGTCTTCCTGGCCAAACTCAGAAACATAGCCAAACGCAATTACTCCCAGACAGGTGAAAACCCGCGATATAAACTATCGGCCATCACCACTTACAACCAGAGAAACGGAGTATTGACCATAGGAAACAAAAGTCATAAACTGAAAGGGAAAGATATGCGATTGCTGCAATTGCTGTGCCTGCACTTCAATGAATGGGTATCGCCCAAGGAATTAAGTTTCGGTTTGTGGGGAATGGAAAAAAATATCGGGGAACTGAAAAGATACATCGGCCATCTCCGCCAGGAACTGAGTGAAGATCCCGCGCTAAGCATCGAGAACAAACACGGGGGGTACTATAAGCTGCAAGGAGAATAAAGAACCGGATTATTTGGTTAATAAACCAAACATCGTTAAATTTGACTGCGTTTAAAGCATAAAGAAAAACAATATGGCCTCTATAAAATCTTCAGAACTGATTACCAATGAGGACGGCAGTATTTTCCATCTGCATTTACTTCCGGAGGACCTTGCCGACGATATCATTCTGGTCGGTGACCCGGGACGGGTGGAAACCATCGCCTCCCATTTTCAACAAATCGAGTTGAAAAAAAGTAACCGCGAATTTTACACCATCACCGGCAGTTACCGGGGTCACCGGCTTTCCGTGATTTCCACCGGTATCGGTCCGGATAATATCGATATCGTTATCAACGAATTGGATGCTCTGGCCCATATCGATTTGAAAACCAAAGAAATAAAAGCGATCGGCCGTACCCTGAATATCGTCCGTATCGGTACTTCCGGTTCGGTACAAGCCGACATTCCGGTAGATTCTTTTGTCATCTCGGAAAAAAGCATCGGCTGCGACGGGGTATTGAGGTTTTATGCAAACAACGAATCGGTTTGCGACCATCCGTTCGAAGAAGCTTTTATCCGGCATTGCCGATGGACCCCCTCTGCAGCCCGCCCTTATGTAGTCAATGCCGATCCCGGATTAGTAGACCGCCTGTATGACGAAGAACACACCATCAAAGGAGTTACCCTGACAGCAGTCGGATTTTACGGCCCGCAAGGACGTGTCCTGCGTCTGCCGCTAGCCATGCCGGGAATCAACGACCGGATCACCGCTTTCCGCTACGAAGGCTACAAAGTGACCAACTATGAAATGGAAAGTGCAGCTATCACAGGCCTTTGTAACCTTTTGGGGCATCGGGCCGCCACCATCTGCCTGATCATCGCCAACCGGATAAACGGAGATGCCTCCGCCGATTACCACAGCTATATGAATAAACTGATCCGCTATACCCTGGAAAAATTAAGCTAAAAGCTATAGGCTATAAGCCTTTTGCTTTTAGTATTTAGCATTTTATTTTTTACTTTATATTATGATTCAACGTATTCAATCTCTTTTTTTGCTTTGTACAGCAATTGTGACCGGGCTGTTATTTTTTATGCCGGTTGCTTCCATTGTAGTTCCGAATAATTTTACCTATGCGTTTTATACGACAAAAGTGGTACAGGCCGGAAGTCCGTGTGTATTCATCACCTGGAACTGGATGTCATTGATCCTAAATGCCCTTATTACCACATTGGCAGTAGTCACTATTTTCATTCATCACAAAAAATCCAAGACGGTGAAACCGACTCTATTTCTGCAATTGCGTCTTTGTATTGTCAATATCGTGCTTCAATTGGGGTTAATCGTCCTGATGTGGCTACAAGTGCGTCAACGTAGCAACGAACTCAATGCCGAATGGTTTGCCGATATCAGTTTTATCTTTCCACTGATCGGTGTGATCTTCACGTGGCTGGCTATCCGGGGAATTGTGAAAGATATCACCTTACTGAAATCGTTCGACCGGATTCGGTAAACGATACCGCTACAGCCCATAACAGCTGTAGTGGCCATTGGAAAACGGAAAATCTAAATCGTAAACTATAACATTTCCTTAATCTAAATCGTATGTTCAAAATTTGTTGTGCTAGTTTATTTCTTATAGCGATAACTTTTATCAAAGTTTCTGCTTGTACTAATTTCTTACTCACCCGGGGAGCCACTCAGGACGGATCGACGATGATCACCTATTCGGCCGACTCTCACGTATTGTATGGGGAACTTTATCATTGGCCTGCCGGTACCTGGCCTGCCGGAACGATGATGGATATTTATGAATGGGATACCGGTAAATATATGGGTAAAATCCCGCAGGCTGCCCAGACTTACAACGTAATCGGTAATATGAACGAATATCAATTGGCTATCGGTGAAACGACATACGGCGGACGTAAAGAACTGGAAAGTCAGCCGGGAGCTATTATCGACTACGGAAGTCTGATCTATATCACCCTGCAACGCGCTAAAAATGCCCGGGAAGCCATTGTCGTGATGACCGATCTGGTAGAGCGATACGGTTATGCCAGTTCAGGCGAATCTTTCTCCATCAGTGATCCTGATGAAGTATGGATTCTCGAAATGATCGGTAAAGGCGAAGGCGAAAAAGGAGCGGTATGGGTGGCCCGGATGGTCCCCGACGGTTATGTTTGTGCACATGCCAACCAGGCACGGATCACCACCTTCCCCCTGGAAGGAAAAACTTCCATTTCATCCGACCAGATGAAAAAAATCTATGATAAAGAAATTACAACGGTATATGCAAAAGATGTGATTTCTTTTGCCAAACAAAAAGGCCTTTATCCCCAGGACGGGAAAAATGCCGATTTCAGTTTTTCCGATACTTATGCTCCGGTAGATTTCAGTGGTGCCCGTGCCTGTGAAATCCGGGTATGGGCGTTCTTCAATGCTGTAAATCCCGATATGGCTCAGTACTGGAACTATGCCAAAGGGAAAATCGAACGTGACGGTAAAGGCTATGCGACAAACCGGATGCCCCTGTGGGTTAAACCGAACCGGAAAGTGGATGTACTGGAAGTCATGGATTTTATGCGTGATCACCTCGAAGGCACCGAATTGGATATGAGTAAAGATCCGGGAGCCGGTCCCTACGAATGCCCTTACAGATGGCGGCCGATGAGTTTCGAAGTCGATGGTAAAGAATATGTTCACGAACGGGCTACAGCCACCCAGCAAACCGGTTTTACCTTTGTATCACAAAGCCGCAGTTGGTTGCCGGATGCAGTAGGCGGTATCCTTTGGTTCGGTGTTGACGACGCTGCCAGTACCGTGTATTTCCCCATGTATTCCTGCTCCACCCGTGTTCCTCACGCTTATGCAGTCGGCAACGGCAGCATGATGGAATTCACCAATCAGGCAGCTTTCTGGGTTTTCAATCAGGTGACTAATTTCGCTTATACCCGTTATAATGCTATTCATCCGGAAATCCGGGAAAAACAAAAGGCTTTGGAATCCCAATACAAAACGTTTGTCGAAGGAATAGACTCCGGAGCTAAAGCACTATTCGACAAAGATCGTGCAGCAGCAATAGAATTCCTGACCGATTTCTCCTGCAACACCGGTAACCACCTGGTAGACACCTGGAGAGATTTCTACGGTTATCTTTTCTGCCGCTACATGGATGGTAATATCAAAACTGCGGTCCCGGGCGAAAAAAATCCTAAAGTAGAACAACCGCAACTACCCGAATGGTACCTCCGCACCATCATCGAAAAGGCCGGAGACAAACTACAGGTCATCGAATAAAAGGAGGAAAGATAAAAGGTATAAAGTATAAGGTAAAAGGTGAATTTTTCTCTTTTTTATCTTATACTTTTTCTCTTTCTTAGGGTAAGTATTCGGATTGGATATTTTTCATCGCCGCAAAGAGGTTGCCTTTTACGTGGGGAGATAAAGCTTCCATCTGTCGGATAATTTCAGCTACGGCATGACGGTTCGTCGCTCGTTCATGAGGACAATTCTTTTTCTGCTTTTTAAAATTCCGGTAGGCAGCATACCGGGTAGTTTCTTCATCGGTAAGATAGATAAAAGGACGGATCAGGGTAAACGTACGATCGAACATAGCCAACTTCGGTGGCATACTGGCAATCGTACCGTTAAACATCATACTCATCAGCAGACTCTCGATGGCATCGTCCCGGTGGTGTCCCAAGGCCAATTTATTACATCCGTATTCTTTCGCAATCCCGAACAAGGTCTTCCGGCGATTCCACGAACACACAAAACAGACCGGTTTACCGGAATCTTCTTTTACGGCAATAGCAATCGTACGATGTATAAACTCTACTCCCAGCTGTTCACAAAATTGCCTTACATACTCACCGTCGACTTCGTAAGCGACATTTTCCACAGCAATATGAGCAGCCACAACCGTATAATTTTGTTTCGGATCACGGGCCCGCAATGCCAATACTTCCAATAAAGCCAAAGAATCCTTTCCTCCGGAGACTCCGACCAATATTCTATCACCCGGTTCGATCAGCTCATAATCATAAATGGCTTTTCCCGCCTTCCGGAAAAAATCCCGCATAAACAATTTTTCTTTCTTCTTGTCTTCCATTTCGTTCGCTTACCAATAAAAACATATCGCCACAAAGTAAAAAGAAATTTCGCTCCCCGGCAATAGTCATCCGTACATTTACAGTAAGCTCTTCCATCGTTCCGGATTACAATCCGGTTAAGTGGAATTTTATCCGAAATACTGTAACAAAATCGTAATAATATTGTAACACTGGTGTAGCAACCACTTATTAATATTGCATTGTAAAAAACTAATCGTCAAAGACATGAACAAGTTAATCATTATCGCATTAGCACTCAGCCTGGCAGCTTGTGGCCATTCAAAGAAGAAGACCTCGGACCACAAAAGTAATATAGATCTGACAGCAGCAGGTGCCACTTTCCCGCTCCCCTATTACAATCTGGCTTTTAAAACCTATAAAGATTCTACCGGGGTATCGGTGACCTACGGCGGAATCGGCAGCGGTGGAGGTATACGCAGCCTGAAAGACCGGATCGTAGATTTTGCAGGCAGCGATGCTTATCTTTCTGAAGCAGAAATGGCGGAAATGCCGGCCCCGGTTGTACATATCCCGACTTGTATGGGTGCTGTCGTTATGGCTTACAACCTACCCGAAGTAAAAGAGCTGCAATTGACAGGTGACATGATCGCCGACATCTTCCTAGGCAAAATCACCCGTTGGAACGATCCCCGTATTCAACAAGTAAATCCGGGAGTTACCCTTCCCGACAAAGCGGTCAGCCCGGTATATCGCTCCGACGGTAGTGGTACCACCTATGTCTTCAGTGATTACCTGACAAAGATCAGTGCTCCGTGGGCAGAAAATATCGGAACCGGAAAAGCATTGAAATGGCCGGTAGGTATTGCCGCCAAGGGAAATCCAGGCGTAGCCGGGACAATCAGTCAAACTCCGGGGGCGATCGGTTATATCGGTTCGGAATACGCTTTTGCCTTGAAAATACCGGTAGCCAAACTGCAAAACAAGGCCGGAAATTTTGTAGCCCCCACAACCGAAAGCATCTCTGCTGCCGCAGATATCGAAATGCCGGCCGATACCCGCACCATGATCACCGACTCGCCGGTAGCCGATGCCTATCCGATCAGCTGCTTTACCTGGATTCTCCTTTATCAGGAACAAGCCTATAAAAACCGGCCTGAACCCCTGGCCCAAGCTACGGTGGAGCTGCTGAATTGGTTAACGAATCCGGAAGCCCAGGATATAACGACAAAAGTACATTATTCTCCCCTGCCGGCTTCGACAGTGAAAAATGCCAAACAAATCCTGAAAACCATCACTTATAACGGTCAACCAATCCTAAAATAATATGCGTGATTATATTTTCAAACGGCTGTTATTTCTCTGCTCTTTATTGGTTCTGCTGATTTGTGGGGGAATGGTCTATTCCCTCGTAAGCGGGGCAGTACCGGCCTTTGAAAAATTCGGATTCTTTCATTTCATTTCTTCCGTAGAATGGGATCCCCGGCCCGGTAATGAGCAATATGGCGCCTTGGCATTCATCACGGGAACCATTATGACCTCATTTTTAGCCCTGGTATTTTGTATTCCGTTTTCTTTACCTGTGGCTTTATTCACCGGCGAATATTTCCGGGGTACCCGGGCAGCCACGATCATCGGTTCGGTCATCGACCTGCTGGCCGGTATCCCTTCGATTGTATACGGTTTGTGGGGATTTTATACCCTCCGCCCCTTCATGGTCGATTTACAGCTGTCGGAACAGGGGTTCGGCATATTCACCGCAGCGGTCGTATTAGCCGTCATGATCATCCCTTATGCCTCTTCACTGAGTGCCGAGTTTATCTCTATGGTTCCCAAAGAATTGAAAGAAGGGGCCTACAGCTTGGGAGGTACACGTCTGGATGTGATCCGGCGGGTGATTTTCCCGGTCGCAGGTTCCGGAATATTCGCCAGTTATATCCTGGCCTTAGGAAGAGCATTGGGAGAGACGATGGCAGTCACGATGCTGATCGGCAATACCAATATCCTGCCTACGTCTTTCACTTCTACCGGCAACACGATGGCCAGTGTCATCGCCAACCAGTTCGGAGAAGCCGACGGCCTGAAACTCAGTTCCCTGATCGCTATCGGTCTATTGCTATTCCTCATCACCGCTATCATCAATTTCATCGGTAAGATGATCATGAAAAAATTAAGCTGACATGATACAACGCCCTATTACATCTTATCATTCAGGCTGGCGCAAAGCCAAGGACAGGATATTTTTCTGGCTGGTTTGCCTGTTCTCTGCTTTAACGGCCGTCCCATTAGTAGTCATCATCTGGGAAGTGGTCCGGAAAGGATACAAACAGATCAACCTGAATTTCTTCACCGAGACAGCCCCCAGTACCCTGGATGCCATGTTAGCGAAAATCAACGGAGAAATCATTCCCGGAGGAATCGCCAATGGAATCACAGGCACATTACTTATGGTGGTACTGGCCTCCGTTATCGCTATCCCGACCGGTATTATGGGTGGAATTTACTTATCGGAAAAACCCAAAACCTTATTTTCTCATGTGATCCGTTTTCTGACCGACCTCCTGCAAGGCACGCCGTCGATCGTCATCGGTATCATCGCTTATGCCTGGGTTGTCGTTCCTTTGAGTAGTTATTCCGCTTTGGCAGGTAGTGTCGCTCTGGCTATTATGATGTTACCCTTAATCATACGCTCGACAGAAGAGACCCTGAAACTTCTCCCGACAAGCCTCAAAGAAGCCGGTCTTGCGCTAGGAGCCTCCTATACGAGTGTTATCCTGAAAGTCCTGGTTCCCTCAGCTTTCGGCGGACTGTTCACCGGTACTTTACTAGCCGTGTCGAGAGTGATGGGCGAAACAGCCCCCCTGATGCTAACCGCCCTCGGTAGTACAGCGATCAACTGGGATATTCTGGATCCGACCAGTGCAGTCCCCTTGCTCATCTGGGAATTTTATAACGACCCGAACCTGGCCGATATGATCTGGAGTTGTTCTTTATTTCTATTACTATTGATTCTGGTGATGAACATCATCGCTAAAAATGTCGCCCGGAAATGGAAAATTTAATTTATAACAGTCCTACTACATCATGCAAATAGATCATCCGATATTACAATTTAAAAATGTCAGTATTTCCTATACTCCCGGGAAAAATGCCGTCAATCATGTCAATGCCGATATTAAAAAGAATCGGATCACAGCCATTATGGGGCCCTCGGGATGTGGCAAAAGTACCTTATTGCGTGCCATCAACCGCATGCACGAATTATATCCGGACATCAGGATCAGCGGAGAAATTCTGATGGACAACCGCAACATTTTAAAGATGAACCCCATGGAGGTCAGGAGTATGGCGGGCATGGTATTTCAGCGCCCTAATCCTTTTCCCACTATGAGTATTTTCGATAATGTGATCGCCGGTTACAAACTCAATGGCATCCGCCTGAAAAAAAAAGAAAAAGAAGAAATTGTAGAGACTTGTCTGACCAACGTCGGGCTGTGGAATGAAGTGAAAGACGCTCTGTTCAAGAAAGGCACTTTCTTATCAGGAGGTCAGCAACAGCGGCTATGCATTGCACGGGCCCTGGCCTTAAAACCGGAAGTATTACTGATGGACGAGCCGACCTCCGCCCTCGATCCTATCGCCACCAACCGGATCGAAGAATTGTTACTCGAGCTGAAAAAAGAATTTACCATTATCATCGTCACCCACAACATGTCGCAAGCTGCCCGTATTTCAGACTATTCGATGTTTATGTATCTCGGCGAACTGATCGAATACGACAAAACCCGGATTATGTTTACCAATCCCCGGGATAAACGGACCGAAGAATATCTGACCGGACAATTCGGATAAACCGATGTAAAAAACAAAAAAAATAATTCCTATTATGCCAACTTTAAAAGAAAAAGTATTCAGCCGGATAACCGAAGATTTTCAGGTATTAGCAAAGATTGTCATCCGCCAGCTGAATCTGACCAAGCAATTAATGGACGACAACCACAAAGAGGAGATATATACAGAGATCAACAATAACGAACGGATCATCGACAGTATAGAGGTCAAAATCCGCAACGAAGTGATCAATATGATCGTGCTTTACAGTCCGCGGGCCACGAATCTGAGGATGATCATCTCTTACTACGATATGACCGCTTATCTCGAACGGATCGGAGATCTGATTCTGAATGTTTCCCATTTCATGAAAAAAATAGCAGTCGACGACTGTCTGTTCACAACCTATAAAAAGGATTTACTAAAGATGCTCTCACTCACTGAAAGTATGACACAAAATGCTATATTTGCTTTTACATGTGAGGATATCCAGTTAGCGAAAGAAACGATCGAGACGGATGACCAGGTCGACGAACTGCATCATTTTCTCGGCCAGCATCTCCCGACACAATGTTTCGATAAGATATTATCGCAACAAGAAGTAACGGATGCCCTATGCATCAACAGCATGGCCTATAACATCGAGCGGATCGGAGATAATGCGACCAATATTGCAGAAGCCGCTATTTACCTGATCGAAGGAAAGAATATCAAACATTGGCCGAAACCGGACGAAGACCTGCTACTGGCAGGAAGTGAAGGTTAAAAAATGAGAAAAGAATAATGAACGATTTTGAATAACAAAATATATGGAACGGAATAAAATATTAGTAGTCGACGATGAAGAAGATTTATGTGAAATCCTTCAATTCAATCTGGAAAGTGAAGGTTTTGCAGTAGACATCGCAAATTCAGCCGAAGAAGCCTTAAAACTGCTGACCGATGAACATGAACTAATTCTACTGGATGTCATGATGGAAGGTATGTCCGGATTCAAAATGGCCGAAAAAGTCCGCAAAGAAATGCATATGAATACCCCGATCATCTTCCTGACCGCTAAGGATACCGAAAACGATATGTTGACCGGATTCAGTATCGGCGGAGACGATTATATCGCCAAACCCTTCTCGATCAAAGAAGTTGCCGCCCGGGTAAAAGCAGTATTGAAAAGGGCCGGTAATATCGCACTACCGGAAAAAAAGAAAACGATCGAAATCGGAGAACTCACTCTGGACCTCAACAGCAAGACCGTATACCTCAATGAGCAGCAGATCCTTTTAACCAAAAAAGAATTCGAAATACTCAGTATGATGGCCAAAGCTCCCAACCGGGTCTTTTCACGGGAAGATATTCTGGGCAAAGCCTGGCAAGAAGACGGCTATGTATTGGAGAGAACGGTAGAC
>ENA-UERW01002270-UERW01002270.1-human-gut-metagenome-genome-assembly--contig:-NODE-2270-length-10443-cov-41.733263_pt1 | contig 10443 bp, 7 predicted proteins | sample MGYA00242994_ERZ507995 | MGnify/ENA primary metagenome ERZ507995 (study PRJEB26167, sample SAMN06115492) | human gut metagenome | host: Homo sapiens | place: China:Chongqing | collected 2015-04-26...
TGCTGGCCGTCGGGCGTCGCCTTGGCGAACTTCACCAGATCGGCGTCGCGCAGGATCGCCGTAAGGTCCATCCGGGCCTTGTCGGGCAGCTCTTCGCTGCGCATCGCCTCGATGATCTCGTCGGAGGTCATCTCCATGGCGCCCACGCCCCAGCGCGCCGCGATGTAGGTGCGCAGGATGTCCGTCAGTCCCGAATAATACTGCTTGTGCCTGTTGTTCTGCCATAGTTTCTGGTTGTGCAGCGCTTCGAGGGCCTTGATCGCCACCACGTGGGGCGGCTGCGGCGGCGCGGGCTTGAACAGGTCGCCCAGCCCCTTGCCGTAACGGGCCAGAATGCGCTTGAGCGCATAGAGCGCCACCAGTATCATCAGCAGGGCCAGCACGCCCCATTTGGCGTATCCGCTGACCTCCGCGAAGCGGAACGGCAGGTTGCGCTGGGGTTTCAGGTCGTAGATCGACTGCGAGGTCGAGTCGATCTGGAACGTGGCCACCTCCAGATAGAGCGAGTCGCGCGTCCGGAGCGTGTCGACGATGTTCTTGTCGGCATACAGCACGGCCGGCAGTCCGAGGTTCCACTTGCCCTCCTCGAACGCCGCCAGCGTGTAGCGCTTGCGCAGCCTGAGGTGGCGTCCGTCGCGTTCGAGCGTGTCGATCGGGTGGTCCTTGACCAGTTCGAGGGGGCTTCCCTCCTTGTTTTCGAATTCCGGGAACTGCACCACCTGCACCAGATCCTTGTCCACCTCGACCGTCAGGTCGAACCGGTCGCCGATCATGATGCTGTCCGGCTCGATGCGCGCCGTGACCGTCGGTGCGTTCTGCGCCCGGACGGCCGCGCCCGCAAGGAGCAGTGCTATTGCAAAAAGTCGTTTCATCGCTGTTTGAACAGTTTTAACAGTTCGGCCACGTAATCGCCGTCGGTCGAGATCATCGTCGAATCGATGCGGTTGTGCTTGAGCGTCGAGTCGATCTCGGCGCTGCGTCGCTCCCACGTCCGGGCGTAGTGCTCCCGCACGGCCCGCGACGAGGTGTCCACCCATACCTTGCGGCCGCTCTCGGCGTCCTTCAGCTCGACGATGCCCACGTCGGGCAGCTCCGTCTCGCGGGGGTCGTATACGCGGATGCCTACCAGATCGTGCTTGCCCCCGGCGATCTTCAGCGCGTCGTCCAGCGCGGCCTTGTCCTTCGACGAATCCATGAAGTCCGAGAGGATGAAGGTCGTGCAGCGTTTCTTGTTGACGTTGGTCAGAAACCGCACCGGCTCCGAAAGCTTCGTGCCGGTCGATTCGGGCCGGAAGCCCACCAGCTCGCGGATGATCATCAGGATGTGGCTGCGCCCCTTCTTCGGGGGGATGAACTTCTCGACCTTGTCCGAGAAGAAGATGCAGCCCACCTTGTCGTTGTTCTGCGCGGCCGAGAAGGCCAGCACGGCGGCGATTTCGGTGATGATGTTCTTCTTCAGGCGGTCCGTCGATCCGAACATGCGCGATGCGGAGACGTCCACCAGCAGCATCATCGTCAGTTCGCGCTCCTCCTCGTAAATTTTGATGTGGGGCTTGCGCGACCGGGCCGTCACGTTCCAGTCGATGTCCCTTACGTCGTCGCCCGCGCGGTACTCCCTGACTTCGGAAAACGACATGCCCCGTCCGCGGAAAGCCGTATGGTACTTTCCGGCGAAGATCTCGTTCGAAAGACCGCGGGTCTTGATCTCGATCTTACGGACGCGTTTCAGAATATCGTTCTCGGTCTGCTGCATCGTTAGGGTACGATTACGTTGTTGAGAATGTCGGTGATGATCTCCTCCGAGGTGATGTTCTCGGCCTCGGCTTCGTACGTCAGGCCGATGCGGTGGCGCAGCACGTCGTGGCATACGGCGCGCACGTCTTCGGGAATGACGTACCCGCGGCGGCGGATGAAGGCGTAGGCGCGTGCGGCCTTGGCCAGCGAGATCGACGCACGGGGCGAACCGCCGTATGCGATCAGGTTCTGGAGCTTCTGGAGGTTGTACTCCGCCGGCTCGCGCGTGGCGAAGATGATGTCGATGATGTATTTCTCGATCTTCTCGTCCATGTAGACGTCCTCCACGACCTTGCGGGCCTTGACGATGTCTTCGGGCGAGATGACCTTGTTGACGGCGGGGAGTCCTCCCCCGGCGAGGTTCATGCGCACGATGTCGCGCTCCTCCTGCTTCTTGGGGTAGGATATTTTGGCTTTGAGCATGAAACGGTCCACCTGCGCTTCGGGCAGCGGGTAGGTTCCCTCCTGCTCCAGCGGGTTCTGCGTGGCCAGCACCAGAAAGGGCTGCGGCAGCGGATAGGTGTTGTCGCCGATGGTCACCTGACGCTCCTGCATGGCCTCCAACAGTGCCGACTGCACCTTGGCCGGGGAGCGGTTGATTTCGTCCGCCAGCACGAAGTTGGCGAATACGGGGCCTTTCTTGACGACGAACTCCTCGTTCTTCTGCGAGTAGATCAGCGTACCGATCAGGTCGGCCGGCAGCAGGTCGGGGGTGAACTGTATGCGCGAGAAGGCGGCGTCCACGGCCTTCGCCAGCGTAGTGATGGCCAGCGTCTTGGCCAGTCCCGGCACGCCTTCCAGCAGAATGTGGCCGTTCGACAGCAGGCCGATCAGCAGCGTGTCTACCAGATGGCTCTGGCCGATGATGACCTTGCCCATTTCCGTACGGAGCGTATCCACGAAGACGCTTTCGCGTTCGATGCGCTCGTTGAGTTCCTTGATGTTGATGACTTCGCTCATTGTTTTATGTTGTTGAATTTCATTACCTCTTTTCCGCGTCCGGCATATTCGGTCCGGCATACTTTGTCCGGTAAATCCGGCTCTGCATGCTCTGCCGACAAATCCGGTTCCGCATATTCGGCCTGCATGCTCAGCCCGAAAACCCCGGCTCTGCACATTCTGCCGACAAACCCGGTTCCGCACACTCTGCCCGACAAACCCGGCCCCGCACATTCTGCCCGCAGCCTTTGCGCCTGCACGGCGAAAACCTCGCTGTATTGCCGTCGGATTTAGTTTTTTAACGTTTGCAATGCAAAGATATTATTTTCTTTGAAAAAAACTTATTCAATTCTTATTAACTTTGCCGTCATGGAATCCAAAGAATCACCTATTTTACAAGGTCTGAACCCCGCTCAGCGCGCCGCCGTGGTGAATTACGACGCCCCGTCGCTCATTATCGCGGGTGCGGGTTCGGGCAAAACGCGGGTGCTGACCTCGCGCATCGCCTATATGATCGAGCAGGGCGTGGCTCCCTTCAACATCCTCGCGCTCACCTTTACCAACAAGGCCGCCGAGCAGATGCGCGAACGCATCGCGCAGATGATCCCCGACAACCGCAGCCGCTATATCCGCATGGGAACCTTCCACTCGGTTTTTTCGCGTATCCTGCGCGAGAACGCCGACTGCATCGGTTTCCCCGATTCGTTCACCATCTACGAACCTTCGGACTGCAAGAACCTGCTGAAGACCATCGTCCGCGAGCTGAACCTTCCGGACGAGAAATACAAGCCCAACCTCTTGGCTTCGCGCATATCCTATGCCAAAAACTGTCTGGTGACCCCCGGCGCCTACCTCGCCAATTCGGTCTACGCCGCCGAGGACCGTCAGGCGCAGATTCCCGAATTCGGCAACATCTACAACATCTACTGCCAGCGCTGCAAGCGCAACGGCGCGATGGATTTCGACGACCTGCTGCTGCAGACCAACATCCTGCTGCGCGACGCTCCCGACGTGCTGGCGCGTTATCAGGAGCAGTTCAAATATATTCTGGTGGACGAGTATCAGGACACCAACTACGCCCAGTACGTCATCATCCGCCGCCTTTCGCAGCTGCATTCGAAGGTCTGCGTCGTGGGCGACGACGCGCAGTCGATCTACTCCTTCCGCGGGGCCAAGATCGAGAATATCCTCTCGTTCCAGAAGGATTTTCCCGACGCCATGGTCTTCAAGCTGGAGCAGAACTACCGCTCGACCCGCACCATCGTCGATGCGGCCAATTCGGTGATCGTCCGCAACTCCAAACGCATGGAGAAACACTGCTTCTCGGAGGGCGACAAGGGCGAGCCGATACGCATTCTCAAGGCCTATACCGACCGCGAGGAGGCCGAAATGGTCGTCTCCGACCTGCGCGACAAGATCCGCCAGACGGGCGACGAGTGGTCCGAGGCGGTGATTCTCTACCGCACCAACAGCCAGTCGGCCGTGCTGGAGGACAACCTCCGCCGCCGGGGCATCCCCTACCGCATCTACAAGGGCAGTTCGTTCTACGACCACAAGGAGGTCAAGGACATGCTGGCCTATATCCGGCTGGTTATCAATCCGCGCGACGACGAGGCGTTCAAACGCATCGTCAACTATCCCGCGCGCGGCATCGGCGACACGACCGTCCAGCGCATCGCCGAGCTGGCCGCCGGGCGCGGCGTCTCGATGTGGGAGGCGGTCGATACGCTGGTCGCCGAACCCGCCGCCGATCCCGTGCAGAAGACCATCGCCCGCAAGGTGTCGGATTTCGTCGCCATGATCCGCGGCCTGTCTCTGGCCCGCAACGAAAAGAGCCTTTACGACTTCGGTCTGGAGATCGCCACCCGTTCGGGCATCATCGCCGCCTACCGCACCGAGAATACCCCTGAGGCGACCTCGGCGCTGGACAATATCGAGGAGCTGCTCAACTCGATGCAGCTCTTCAAGGAGCAGCGCGACGCCGAGATCCGCAGCGGCGAACGGCAGGAGGACGAGGAGGCGACCATCGACGAGTGGCTGCAGAACGTCATGCTGATGACCGACATGGACAAGGACGATCCTGAGGACCGCAACAAGGTGACGCTCATGACCGTCCACTCGGCCAAGGGACTCGAATACAAATACGTCTATATCGTCGGTCTGGAAGAGAACCTTTTCCCCTCGCAGCGGGCCGCCGAGTCGCCCGACGGCATCGAGGAGGAGCGCCGCCTGTTCTATGTGGCCCTGACGCGCGCCAAGGTCGAGGCGACGATCTCCTATGCCGAGATGCGCTTCAAGTGGGGCAATATGGAGTTCTCGCGTCCGAGCTGTTTCCTGCGCGAGATCGACCCCCGATATGTCCGCGCCGACTTCGACGCCGGCGAGGAGCGTCCGCGCCGCCCGCAGGACGGCGAAGGCCCCTCGGCCATCGACGAACTGCGCCGCCGCTTCGACTACCGCTTCCAGCAGAAACGGCAGGCCGACCGTGCAGGCGGCAATAACGGCGGCCAGCAGGGCGGCTTCGGCGGCCGGGGCAGCAGTTTCGGCGGGCGTTCCGCCGACGGCCAGTCCGGTCCCGCCCGGCGCTTCGCCCGCGCCGCGGCTCCGCAGGGCGCGCGCCCTGCGGGCAGACCCGATCCGGCCCTCGTCCAGACGCCGCGTCCCTCGACCGACGGCATGCGCCGCGTGGGCGTGCGGCAGGCGGTCGACGGCGGTGTGCCCGTAGGGACGTCGATGCCCGTCAGCGGCGACTACACCGTGGGCCAGCGCGTCGAACACCCCAAATTCGGCGTCGGCATCGTCCAACGCATCGAAACTCTCGCCACGGACCATAAACTGGTCGTGGCTTTCGACAGCGTGGGCGAGAAAACCCTGCTGGCCAAATTCGCCAAACTGACCAAACTGTAACTGCGATGGAAACTCCGCTCGTCTCGGTCTGCATGACCACCTACAACCACGCGCCCTACCTGCGTCAGGCCGTCGAGAGCGTGCTCAGCCAGCAGACCTTGTTCGACTTCGAACTGGTGCTGGGCGAGGATTGCAGCACGGACCTAACGGCGGAGATCTGCCGCGAATACGCCGCGAAATACCCCGGCCGCGTGCGGCTGGTGACGGGCGCCCGCAACGTCGGCTGGCGGGCCAACTACCGCCGCACGTTCGATGCCTGCCGCGGGAAATACGTGGCCTACTGCGACGGCGACGACTGGTGGACCGACCCCTGCAAGCTGCAGATGCAGGCCGATCTGATGGAGTCCGATCCCGGCTGCGGCATGTGTTATACGGGCGCCGACGAATACTGGCAGGCGGAAGGGACCCTGAAACCCGATCCCGACCGGCACTATACCGATTTCGAGCAGATGCTGCTCGGCATTTCGGTCCCCAACTGCACGGCGCTGGCCCGCCGTGAGCTGATCGCGGCCTACTATGCCGAGATCCGCCCTGAGGAGCATCCCGAATGGCTGACCGACGACTGGCCCATGTGGCTGTGGTTCGCCTGCCGTTCCCGAATACGCTTCATAGACCGCGTGACGGCCGTGCACCGGCGCATGGTCGGGAGCGTGAGCCACGGAGATTCCTACAGAGGACGCCTTGCGAGCCGCGATTCGGCGATGGAGACCAGCCTCTGGTTTGACGAACGCTTCACGGCTTCGCGCAACCGCTTCCGCATTCTGCGCCGCCGTCATGTGGTGGGGCTTTGGCTGCTCTCGTGGAAGGGGGCCGGAGTCGGCGAATACCTCGCGCGCTGGTGGGCCGATCTGCGGCGGACGCCGCGGCTCGTCTTCTGCCCGGAGGGGGCTATTTTTCTGGTGAAGAAAATTCTTTTTCGACGTAAAAAACAGCATTTATGACGACCAAACAACGTTACGACGGCGTAATCGCATGGTTCTCGGAGCATATGCCCGTGGCCGAGAGCGAACTGCACTACACCGACCCCTACCAGCTGCTGGTGGCGGTGATCCTTTCGGCGCAGTGCACCGACAAACGGGTCAACATGACCACTCCCGCGCTGTTCGAGGCGTTTCCCACGCCCTTCGATATGGCCGCGGCCACGGCCGAGGATATTTACCCCTACATCAAGAGCATCTCCTATCCCAACAACAAGGCCCGCAACCTCGCGGGCATGGCCCGCATGCTCTGTTCGGAGTTCGGCGGCGAGGTTCCGAGCGATCTGCAGCAGATGCAGCGCCTGCCGGGCGTGGGCCGCAAGACGGCCAACGTGCTGGGCGCGGTGTTGTGGCAGAAGGAGGTGATGCCGGTCGATACGCACGTCTTCCGCGTCTCGAACCGCATCGGCCTGACGACCAACTCCAAAACGCCCCTTCAGACCGAGCTGACGCTCGAAAAGAACATCCCACCGCACCTGCTGCCGGTGGCCCATCACTGGCTCATTCTCCACGGCCGTTACGTCTGCACGGCCCGCGCCCCGAAGTGCGGCGAGTGCGGCATCGCCGTGTGGTGCCGCAAATACGCCGCCGACCATAAGGCCCCGAAGGACTGAACCACCGACCGAAAACCCTAAAAACTTCAACGATATGACAAAAAACCTCTTCCGTATTCTGCTGTTCCTGCTGCTGCCCCTCGCCGGGCAGGCCAAAGACGCCGATTCGCTGCGCGTGCTCTGGGTCGGCAACAGCTATACCTATTACAACGACATGCCGGCCATCGTCCAGCAGATCGCCGCGACGCAGAAGGTGAAGGTCTCCTGCACGCGCTTCCTCAAAGGCGGCGAACGCTTCTCCGGTCACCTGACGAACCAGAAACTGCTGAAGGCGCTGGCCGCGGGCGGCTGGGACTATGTCGTCCTGCAGGAGCAAAGCTCCGCGCCCGCCATGCCGACGCGGCAGGTCGCCCGCGAGGTCTATCCGCAGGCCCGCACGCTCGACAGCCTCGTGCATGCGGGGTCACCCGACGCCCGTGTGATCTTCTACATGACGTGGGGCCATAAGAACGGCAACCGCTTCCCGATTCCGGAATACCCGCCCATCAACCGCTACGAGACCATGCAGGAGCGGCTGATTACGAGCTACCTCGAAATGGCCTACGACAACGACGCGTGGTGCGCCCCCGTGGGTATGGCGTGGCGCCGCGTGCGTGCCGAACGTCCCGACTGCGTGCTCTATGCGCAGGATTGTTTTCACCCCGCGCTGCCGGGCAGCTACCTCGCGGCCAACGTGATCTTCACGACCATCTACGGCAAACCCTACCAGACCGACTGCACGATGGGCCTTCCGCCCGAACAGGCCGAATACCTCCAGCGCATAGCCCAGCAAACGGTCCTCGAAAACCGGACGCTGCTCAATCTCGAATAACCCGGCGGCCGGATTCGACGGCCGAACCCGAATAAGACGACAACGGCGGAGCATTCGGCTCCGCCGTTGTCGTTTATAAGTCGTCCGGTCTCTTTCGCTTCGGTTTTCCGTCTTTCCGGCGGCATCCGTCCTTTTGCGCTTTTCTGTTTTCATCCGGTTCCCCGCTTTCCCGGCTGCGGCCGCTTTTTTCCCGTCCGGTTTCCGTTCTTCGTTTATCCGGTTCCTCGTTCTGCCGCCTGCGCCCGGTTACCCGTTCTTCCATTCGTGTCCGGTTCTTTGCGCTTTTCTGTTCCTCTCCGGTTCCCCGCTTTCCCGGCCGCGGTCGGTTTTCCGCTTTTCTCCCGTCTCGGTTCTTCGCTCTTCCGCCCGCCTGTTTTTCTCGCTCTGTTAGCCTGTTCTCTGTTTTCCCGGCTTTTCGTTCTGCGTCCGGCGATTACCGCTCGCTCAGGAGGAGCCAGCGCATCGTCTTTTCGTCGATCAGCCCGATCAGCTCCGCGATGCGCTGCGACTGGGCCGTCAGCTCGTCCACTCCGAGCGAACCCGACGAAAGCGACTCCTCCAGCGCCGCTTTTTCGGCTTCCAGCGCCGGAATCTCCCGCTCCAGCGCCTCCAGCTCGCGCTTTTCGTTGTACGAGAGTTTGCGCGGCGCGCCGTCCGCCGCCTGCGTCCGCACCGCCTGCGGCTTGGGCCGGGCCTGCGCCTCCTGCGCGTGGCGTGCGGCTTCGTATTCGCGTTTCCACGCCACGTATTCCGAGTAGGTGCCCGTGAAATCCTTGACCTCGCCTCCGCCGCAGAAGACCAGCAGGTGATCGGCCACCTTGTCCACGAAATAGCGGTCGTGCGACACTACGATCACACACCCCTTGAATGCGCGCAGATACTCTTCCAGAATGCCGAGCGTCACGATGTCCAGATCGTTCGTCGGCTCGTCCAGAATCAGGAAATTGGGGTTGCGCATCAGCACTGTGCAGAGATACAGCCGCCGCCGTTCGCCGCCGCTGAGCCGCGCCACGAAGCTGTGCTGCGTTTCGGGCGTGAAGAGGAAGTGCTGCAGGAACTGCGACGCGCTCATGCGCCGTCCGTCGCCCAAGTCGATCTGCTCGGCGATTTCGGTCACCACGTCGATCACCCGCTTCCCCTCGTCGAACTCCAGCCCCTGTTGGCTGTAATAGCCGAAGCGGACCGTCTCGCCGACCTCGATCGTCCCGCTGTCGGGGCGTTCGATTCCCGTCAGCAGTTTGAGGAACGTCGATTTCCCGCAGCCGTTGTCGCCCACGATTCCCAGCTTCTCGTAGCGGGTGAAGTTGTAGTTGAATTTGTCGAGGATCACCAGCTCGCCGAACCGTTTGCCGACCTCCTTGGCTTCGAATATCTTGGTCCCGATCCGCGACGCCTTGACGTCGAGCCGCACTTCGCCGCGGCTGCGCGTCGATTGCAGGCGTGCTTCCAGCTCGTGAAAGGCGTCGATGCGCGACCGGGCCTTCGTCGCCCGCGCCTGCGGCTGGCGGCGCATCCACTCCAGCTCGCGGCGGTAGAGATTCGTCTCGCTCTCCCGCCGGGCCGCCTGCGCCGTCTCGCGCTCCTGCTTCTTCTCCAGATAATAGGAGTAGTTGCCCGCGTAGTGGTATAGCTGCCGGTCCTCGATTTCGAGGATGTCGCTGCACACCTTGTCCAGAAAGTAGCGGTCGTGCGTCACCATCAGCAGCCCCGCGCCGCTTGCCGTGAGATACTCTTCGAGCCACTCGGTCATATCGGTGTCGAGGTGGTTGGTCGGCTCGTCGAGGATCAGCAGGTCCGACTCGCTTATCAGCGCGTTGGCCAGCGCCACGCGCTTGAGCTGTCCGCCCGAAAGGGTCCCGACCCGCTGTCCGAAGTCGCGGATCTTCAGCCGCGACAGAATCCGCTTGGCCCGCTGTTCGTAATCCCACGCTTCGAGCGCGTCCATGCGGGCCATGGCCTCCTGCAATCCTTCGCCCGACGGCTCTTCGATCGCCCGTTCGTATTCGGCGATGGCCTTTAGCGCCGGATTCTCCGAGTGGAAGCAGGCTTCCAGCACGGTCATCTCCGCCGGGTATTCCGGACTCTGTTCGAGGTAGGCGATCCTCAGATCGCGGCGGGGTACGACCTCCCCGCCGTCGTGATCCTCACGCCCCGCTATGATGTTCAGGAGCGTGGTTTTCCCGGTGCCGTTCTTGGCGACGAGGGCCACGCGCCGCCCGTCCTCGATCGCAAACGATATATTTTCGAAGAGTACCAGATCGCCGAACGATTTGGTCAGGTTCTCCACCTGAAGACAACAAGCCATAATGCGTTTTTTTGTGTATGCAAAGTTACTACAAAAAAGTGAAATGCGGAAAGATATAGTGATAGAATTGAGTTACAAGGGTTTTGGTTGAAGTGG
>ENA-UERW01002273-UERW01002273.1-human-gut-metagenome-genome-assembly--contig:-NODE-2273-length-10429-cov-2.893837_pt1 | contig 10429 bp, 9 predicted proteins | sample MGYA00242994_ERZ507995 | MGnify/ENA primary metagenome ERZ507995 (study PRJEB26167, sample SAMN06115492) | human gut metagenome | host: Homo sapiens | place: China:Chongqing | collected 2015-04-26...
GAAGTCCGGCTCCGCAACCTCAAGATCAATGGAGACTATGCCTGGTGCCTCCTGCAAGGCCAACCCGTCTATGAGAACGGCGCGCTTGCCCGCGTGGTCGGCATCATCCGCGACATCACGGAGAATAAACGCATCAGCCAGGAGAAGGAGCGCCTCCAACGGATTTTCGATCTCGAACTGCGCCGCGACTATGAAAGTATCTGCCAGATCAATCCCTCCACAGGCAGATACGTCATGTGGACGCCTTCAAACGCCTCCTATTACGATATACCGACATCAGGCATTTTTTCCGAAGAACTGGCGCACGCCATCTCCCGCATCGTATGCGGCGAGGACCAGGAAACGTGCCTCAAAACCCTGAGCATCGGCAACATGCTCAAAACGCTTGAGGAAGAAAAGGAGGGCACCTGCTACTACCGTGTGCTGACTCCGGACGGGAGCCTGCGGTGGAAATGCGCCCGCTATACCTACTTCGGCGACGACGGTTCCATCCTGCTCAATGTGCGGGACGTCCACGACATCCGCATCGCACAGCAGCAGGAGGAAAACCGCTTCCGGGCCATCCTGCGCGAAACATGCGAATACATCATAGAAACGGATGTGGAGACAAAGAGCTATACCCTCCATCTCCCCACGCTGATCAACCGTTATCCCCTCGAAGCCTGCTCCGACTACGGCTCGCTGATCGCCCGCTACTCCGAACGCTATGTAGCTCCCGAAGACCGGGAGTCCTTCCTGCGGGCGGTCTCACTCCCGGAAGCGCTGAGCCGTATGCGCAGGGAAGGCGGCTCATGCTCCATCAAGTACACGGTGAATACCAACGGCTCCCCGGCCTACAAGACATGGAACATGTCCCTGTACCGTTATGATGACAACCGCGAATACATGCTTTCCTATATCCTCGACATCACCAAGCTGGTGCTGGAGCAGCAGGAAAAGGAACGCGAGGCGGAACGGAACCGGCAAATCATCAAGGACGCCCTGACCGCGGCGGAACAGGCCAGCCGTGCCAAATCCGACTTCCTTTCACGGATGAGCCACGAGATCCGCACGCCCATGAACGCGGTCATCGGCATGACCACCATCGCCGCCGCCTCGCTGGACAACAGGGACAAGCTGACCGACTGCCTCGGCAAGATCGGGCTTTCGTCCCGTTACCTCCTCTCGCTGATCAACGACATTCTGGACATGTCGCGCATCGAGAGCGGTAAGGTATCCATCATTAATGAAGAATTCGATTTCCGGTCTTTCGTGGAGGGCATCAGTTCGCTCATCTATCCGCAAGCGAAAAACAAGAACATTGTCTTTGACCTGAACATAGAAGGCGTGGTGGACGAGCGCTACAGGGGCGATCCCCTGCGCCTCAATCAAGTGCTTATCAATATTCTGTCCAATGCGTTGAAATTTACCCCGGAATGGCGCAGCGTGCACCTCAGCATCCGGGAAACCCGGCGGGTGCGCGATCGCGCCTATCTCCAATTCATCGTGCGCGATACCGGCATCGGTATGGAAAAGGGCTTGCTGGAACGGATTTTCGAACCCTTCGAGCAAGGCGGGGCTTCCATTTCCCACAGCTATGGAGGTTCTGGGCTCGGGCTCGCCATCAGCAGCAACCTCATATCACTGATGAACGGCCACATCTCCGTGAGCTCGACCCCCGGCGTCGGCTCGGAGTTCGTGGTGGAACTCCCCCTGCTCACCGTTCCGGACAATACGCCGAAACAGGACGTTTCCCTCGAAGACATCCGGGTACTGGTTGTGGACGACGATCTTGTCACATGTGAGCACACCACCCTGATCCTGAACAGGATCGGCGTGGACGCCGAGTACGTCACATCAGGAAAGGCGGCCGTCACCCGCGTCAAATCGGCCCTGCAACGGCACACCTGCTACAACATCGCGCTTGTGGACTGGAAAATGCCGGACATGGACGGCGTGGAAACGGCCCGCTCCATCCGTCGCATCGTGGGGCCCGATACGCTGGTGATCATCATGTCGGCTTATGACTGGACGGAAATAGAGGCCAGGGCGCGTGAGGCGGGGGTGGACTTCTTCATTTCCAAACCCATATTCCAATCCGTCGTGCAAGACGTGCTGCTCAAGGCCACGCGCCGCAGACAATCCGCCGCCACGCTTCCCGTGCAGAAAGAGGATTTCGCGGGAAGACGCATCCTGCTTGTGGAAGACAATGAAATCAATATGGAAATCGCCCGCACGCTGCTGGAGTTCCGCAACGCGTCCGTGGACGGGGCTTGTAACGGGCAGCAGGCCGTGGAGATGTTCCGCTCCTCGCCCCAAAACCATTACGACGCCGTGCTCATGGATGTGCGTATGCCCGTCATGGACGGCATCGCGGCCACTCAGGCCATCCGGGGCCTGGACCGGGCCGACGCCGCGACCGTCCCCATCCTCGCCATGACCGCCAACGCCTTTGCCGAGGACATTGAGCGGTCGCGCAAGGCGGGCATGAACGAACATCTGGCCAAGCCTATCGAACCGGAGACGCTGTACGCCCGGCTGGCATCGTATTTCCGGTAAGGAAGAAAGGTATCGGGGGAGAGGCCTCTCTGGAGAAAGTTTTCTTCCCCGGCCCCTCCCGTCCCGAGGCTTTCGGCCTTATCGAATCCCTCTCCGCCGCGTTCCCTGTTGCGGAAATGCGGCGGTATTGCGTCGAGGTCGCTTTTTGTTCGGATAAGAGGGATTGGGTGTCAGGATAAAAGGATACGCCCCAACTCGCGGGCCTCATCAAGAAGTTTCTTGTTGGCGAGGATCGCGCCGGGCTCAAGGGCGGTCCCGTACGCCTGCCCTTTCAGCTCCATGCCCGTATAGCGGCAGATATCCTGAAAACAGCGGATAGCATTGATACAGCCGGAATCGAAGGGATCTTCCCCTTCATAGGCCATCGTCACCGCCAGCTTCTTGCCGCGCAGGCCGCGTTTGCCGCCCCCGACGTCCACGGCGATGCAGCGGTCGATAAACGTCTTGAGCTGACCGGACATGTTGAAATAATAAATAGGGGTAGCCATTACCAGCGCATCGGCGGAAGCGATCAAAGGATACAGATCCGTCATACCGTCGTGCTGCACGCATCCCCTGTCGGAACGGGTGCAGGCGAAACAGCCGTGACAGGGATTGATGTTCCGCTCCACAAGCCGGATGACTTCGGCCTTGCCGCCGTGTTCGGCGGCACCTTCAAGCACGGCCTCGGCCAACAGCCCCGAATTGCTGTTTTGCCGCGGGCTGCTCAGAATACACAGGATATTCTTTCCCATAACACGCTCCTTTGCTGTCCGTTTCACCAAACAGGCATTGTCCGGTTGTTCCAGAAGGCAACCCCGTTTAACGCCGCTCTCAGCGTGGAGAAAAAAGCGCCTCTTCCATGCCATCAAACATGGCCTTCGCAGCCGCATCGAACGGCAGGCGGCCCGTTCCCGTACCCATGCCCGGAAAAGCTATGGACGCAAATGCTTGTTCAAGCCCCGCACGCATGGCGGCCCGCGCCGAACGCCTCACGGGATCGCCGTCATGAAGCACGGAAGGCCTGCGCATGGTCGGCGCGGAGATCAGCCACGGGATGCCCGAATGTCCGGTAGGCACGATAAGAGCTTCCCCGACCGGCAGTTCCTCAGCGGGAAGCGTACGGATGATTGCCTGTAGCCGGCTTTCCACGCCTTCCCCGAAAACGCGGGTATAGACGCCGTCCACTCCGCCGCGCATAAAACCAAACGAATTCGCCGGGGACACGACCGCATCCACCCGCAAGTCCGTAATGCCTCCCGCCACGACCGAACACAGCGCCGCCAGCCTGGGCCGCCGCTCCAGCTCTTTTTCCCACGCTTCACGCATAGCAGGGTTGATGTCGCATAACAGACATTTCATACCTTTCTCCTATCTGAGGGGAACGATGGCCTGCCGCCCTTTTTTCACGCGTACGGCCCCCAATACGCCTCCGGAAACAGGCGCTTGGTGCCCACTCATGAAAAAACTGGCACTTTCCCGATATGCCGTTGAAGTCCACCTTCAACATATTGCCCAAAAACAGGAAACGGCTGCAACCGAAGTTCCGCCCTCGTTGCAACCGTATACCAATCTTACGCAATCAACAATGAAATGTGCCCTTCCCGCACCATCTTCCTACTCGGCAAACCTCTGGAAGGAACGGAAGGAGGGCTTTTCTTCAGAAAAGCCCTCCTTCCACACTCCCCATAGCCTCAAAGCGTATCCGCTCTAGAACACCTTCAATCCGTTCAACAGGATAATAACGATAAGAATAGGAGTGACGTAGCGGCACAGAAACAATATAGCCTTGGCGCAGGCGAGGTTGTGCAGCGTCCCGCCGTTGGTCAGGGCATCCAGCGCGTCGCTGCGGCTCCAGACGTACCCGACGAACAGGCTCAGAAGCAGGCCGTCCAACGGCAGCATCAGGTTGGAAGACAGGAAATCGTACAGGTCGAACAGGGACAGCCCGAATACGGTAACGTCAGATAGCACGCTGGTGGACAAGGTCGCGGGAGCGCCGAGCAGGATCAGCGCAAGGGTCATGAGCACGGTTGCGCGGGGGCGGGAGATGCGGAAGGTTTCGGAAAGCCACGCCACCGGCACTTCAAGCAGGGACAGCATCGCGCCCATTGAAGCTACGGCGGACAGGACAAAAAACAACGTGGTGAAAAGCTGCCCGCCGGGCATGGACGCGAACACGGCGGGGATGGTCAGGAACAGCAGGCTTGTCCCGGCCGTGGGTTCAAAACCGAAGCTGAACACGGCGGGGAACACGGCAATGCCCGCCAAAATGGACACCAGCAGATCGCAGACCATCACGCGAACGGCAAGGAACGGCACATGCGTATCCGACCTGAAATAGCTCCCGTATGTGATCATGCAGCCGAACCCGATGGACATTTTGAAGAAAGCCAGCCCCATCGCCATAAGCACCACCGAGCCGTCGATACGCGAGAAATCGGGCATGAACAGGAACTTCAGGCCTTCCATCGCGTTGGGCAAGGTCAGGCTGCGTATGCAGACCACCACAAGCAGAATGAACAAAAGCGGGATCAGGATGCGGGTGGCTTTTTCAATGCCGCCGGACGCCCCACGCAGGATGACCGAAGCCGTCAGCCCGAGCACCAGCCATTGCCAGAACAGCGACTTCCACGGGCAGGCGAGCAGGGATGAAAAAGCTTCCTTGGCCACGGCGGGATCCTGCGTGTGCACGCTTCCGGTAAGGGCCTTGGGGATATAGGCGAACACCCAGCCCGCCACATCCGAATAAAAGCTCAGGATCGTCACCGCACCGGCAATGCCCAATCCGCCGATAATCCACCAAAACCGGTTCGAGGACAGCGTCTTGAAAGCCTGATACGCATTGGAGCGCGTCGAACGGCCGATGAGCAGTTCCGCGATCATGAGCGGAAGCCCCACAACCAGCGTGGACAGGATATACACGAGGAGAAACGAAGCGCCGCCGTGCTCGCCCGTCAAGGCGGGGAATTTCCAAATATTGCCCAATCCGACCGACGATCCGAGCGTGGCCGCCAACATGCCAAGGCGTGAAGCAAACAGATCGCGAGAGGTTTCCGCCATAATCAGCTCCGATAAAATAAGGGCGTGTCCTAGAAAGGCAGCCGTGAAAAGAAGGCCCGTGAATATCACGCCGACGGGATTGAGGCAAGAAACAGTGCCATTTCATCCCTTTTCCAGTCCAACAGGCCTGTTATCCGCGAGGCCGGCACAACGGATTCGCCGCGCTCCAGCCTCTCTAGTGCCGTACGCTTTTACAGCGTATTGTGCTACGGGAAAAACACCCCACCCAAGACCAGCCGCCTTATGCAGACGCGGCAAAGGAGTCCCCATGCTTCCAGCCATATCCCCGCAAGAAGCTTTCGAGCGTTTTTCCAAGGGCGAAGCCAGGCTTGTCGACATCCGCGAAACCGACGAGTACACCCAAGAGTTCGTGCCGGGTTCCCGGCTGATCCCGCTCTCGATCATCGCCAAACACCCTCTGAAGGACGCCGACGCCCCGGACAAGCCCATCGTCTTCTTCTGCCATTCGGGCAACCGTACCGCCAACGCTTCCGATCTGCTGGAGCGCCTCGCCGGCGACGTGCAGGCCTATCGTCTTGACGGCGGCATCTCCGGCTGGGAGAAGGCGGGGCTTCCCGTGGAGCATATCTCCTCAACCATCCCTCTGTTCCGTCAGATTCAGATCGCGGCCGGTTCCCTGGTGCTCATCGGCGTCATCGGCAGTGCCTTCTGGCATCCGTTCTTCTGGCTGTCCGCCTTTGTCGGCGCGGGGCTGGTCTTCGCCGGGATTTCCGGGTTCTGCGGCCTCGGCGTGCTGCTTTCGCACATGCCGTGGAACCGGCGTTGAACCGGTTATCCGGAAAATAAAAAACAGCGGTGCCCCAAGGCAGCGATACCCTGTGCGGCGTCTTGCCTGTGTGGGCGAACCGTTTCAGCGGGATAGGCTCTTTCAGCCTACGCGCCTTCTGACCGGGGCTTCTTTTCACCGGGAGAAGCTTTCGACACGGCACACCAATGGCTGGGGGACGGGACAAAAGGGAGCGGCCCAAGCCCGCAGCCCATCCGGTTCCCCACCCCATGCCGCTGTTCCCCGGGATTTGGCCCAAACGCATCAAGCCGTCCATACCCTGTTTTGGGGTACGGGCGGCCTGGTCATTCTATGATTAAGCATATGGCTATCCCCATGCGGGGGCGAGGCGGTTACATATCCGTATCCAGCGTAGTGAGCTGCGCCCTGAGTTCCAATTTTCTGGTATAGTTGGAAAGGAAATGGTGCACGTCTTCACCCTCGGGAACTTTTCCGGCGAGCTGCGCCGCAAGGATTGCCTGTGTGGAACGGGCCATTTTTTCCTCGACTTCGCGGATCTGGCTCAACAGGTTGGCCCGCTGCTTAGCCGTGGCATAGGTTCTCTGGCGGCGCTCAGCGTCGAGGATGATCACATTGTCCTCGACCCGTCTCTGCTCCTCGCCGAACGCCCTAACCAGCGGGGCGATATGAACATCATAGCCATCTTTCCCGAACAGCGTGTTTTCCCGACCATCTTCCCAATAAATGACCCCTTGTCCAGCCACCCATTCGATCTTGTGGATAGCCGGATCGAACATACCGGGATCCAGTTCGAAAGCCATGCCGTTGATCACGACTACATGTTCATGCCCGTGTACGGTGATGATGTCCACGCTGATGTTCTCTCTTTCCATATCAGACCTCACCCGGATCTCCGCCGGGCATTGCTTCTTGTAGCAGTCCGGCCACCCATTGCCAAGAGTTGCGGCATAAAAAACCTCGATCCCCCCTTGAAAAGCCGTTTTTCGACGGCCTGCCGTGTGCGGGCTCCGTTTTCGTCGGGATGAGCAGGGCGGCCCTTTTTTGGGATTTCCCTGCGGCTTTTTCTTGACACGGCCTTTTTCTGAGTTATGCTCATTTGAACATTATTCGGAGATGCACATGGCAAGGCCCAGAAATTGTCGCTACGTCGAACGCAAGCCCCACGTGACCTATTTCAAGCCGCGCGGGATCCCCATGACCGAACTCACGGAAACGCTGTTGACCGTTGAAGGTCTGGAAGCCTTGCGCCTTGCCGATCTGGAAGGGCTCACCACCGGAGAAGGCGCTGAACGGATGCGCGTTTCGCGCCACACCTTCGGCCGCACGCTGGCCGAAGCCCGGCGAGCCGTGGCCGATGCGCTCGTCAACGGACGGGCACTGTGCATCGAAGGCGGGACTTACGCCGTCCTGCCGCCCCAACCCGAGGCGGACAAGCCTCACAAGGAGTTTCACATGCAGAAAGTTGCCGTTTCCAGCGAAGGCCCTTCGCTCGACGATATGGTGGACCCGCGCTTCGGGCGGGCGGGCGGTTTCGTCATCGTGAATCCCGAGACGATGGAAACGTCCTACCTCGACAACGGGGCCTCCCAGACCATGGCGCAGGGCGCGGGCATTGAAACCGCCGAGCGCATGTCCGCCGCGGGCGTGACCGTGGTCCTCAGCGGCTACGTCGGCCCCAAGGCGTTTGAGGCCCTCAAGGCCGCCGGAATCAAGGTTTGTCAGGATCTGGACGGCATGACCGTCCGTGAGGCCGTGGAAAAATACAAAAACGGGGACGCGCCCTTCGCCGACGCGCCCAACAAGTAGGCCCGCCATGCGTATCGCCATCGCCAGCGGCAAGGGCGGCGCGGGCAAGACCACGGTTACGGCGTCGCTCGCGTCGGTCTGGGACCGCCCCTTCATCGCAGTGGACACGGACGTGGAGGCCCCGAACCTGCACCTGTTCCTGCCCCCCGCCGTGGAAGCCTCGGAAACCGTCGGACTGGAAGTCCCCATCCTCGATCCCGAGCGCTGCACCCTGTGCGGAGCCTGCCGCGCCATCTGCCGCTACAAGGCCATCGCCCAGTTCGCTTCGCGCCTCACGATCTTTACGGACATGTGCCACGGCTGCGGCGGCTGTTTCGCCGTTTGCCCCTCCCAAGCCCTTACGCCCGGCAGCCGCGAACTCGGCGTGCTGGATCAGGGGACCGTACTGGAAGGCCGGGGCCGCTTCCTCATGGGGCGCTCCCGCATCGGGGAAGCCATGACCCCGCCGCTCCTGCGCGCCCTGCGTAAAAAACTGGATCTGATGCTCACGGCGATCCCCGCCGACGCCCTCATCGATTCGCCCCCCGGCGTAAGCTGTCCCGCCATGACCGTTGGCCTCGACGCCGACGCCGTCCTGCTGGTGGCCGAGCCCACGCCGTTCGGATTCCACGATTTCCGGCTGGCGCATCAGGCTTTCCGGCAGATCGGAAAGCCCGTGGCCGTAATCATGAACCGGGCCGCCATGCCGGGCAATGCCGAGGGAGGCGGCGCGCGGCGCGCGTCTTGCGCGGGACAGGGACGCCTCATTGCCGCAACCTCGCCGGAATGGATGGTGCGGTTCGAATCCCTGCGCGATGCCGTGCTGACGTTCGCCGAAGGAGCCTGTCATGCGTGAGATCGTCGTCATCAGCGGCAAGGGCGGCACGGGCAAAACGTCCGTCTGCGCGAGCCTTGCCCATCTGGCCCAGAACAAGGTCGTCTGCGATCTCGACGTGGACGCGCCCGACATGCACATCCTGCTTGATCCGCAGGTCCACACCCGCGAGGCGTTCGTCTCCGGCAACGAAGCCGTCATCGACAGGGATGCCTGCCGCCGTTGCGGGATCTGTTTCGAGCACTGCCGTTTTGATGCTGTGAAAAAGGACGGAGACGTCTACGGCATCGATCCCCTGCGCTGTGAGGGCTGCGGCGTGTGCGTGGCGCTCTGCCCGGCCAAGGCCATCGCCTTTCCCGAAAAGGAGTGCGGCGAGTGGTATGTCAGCGACACGCGCTTCGGCCCGTTCGTCCACGCGCAGCTCTATCCCGGACAGGAAAATTCCGGGCGGCTCGTGACCCTGCTCAAACAGCAGGCCCGCGAGCTCGCCAAACGGCAAGGGCTTGATCTCGTCATTTGCGACGGTTCGCCGGGCGTGGGATGCCCGGTCATCAGCTCGCTCTCCGGCGCGAGCCTCGCCGTGGCTGTGGTGGAGCCCACGCCTTCGGGCCGTCACGACTTCGAGCGCGTCGCGGCCCTGTGCGACCACTTCCGCATCCCGGTCGCGGTCCTCATCAACAAGGCGGACCTCAACCATGAGGAAGTACAGGCCATTACCCGGCTTGCCGACGACAAGGGCTACACCGTCGTGGGAGCACTGCCCTTTGATCCGGCGGTAACGGGAGCCATGATCCGGCGCAAGGCGCTGACCGAGACGGATTCGCCGCTCGCGTCCACGCTCTCCGCCATCTGGGGCCGTATCCGCGAACTGGCTTACGCACCTCGAAAGCGCGGCTGATCCGCCCTGCGGCAGCGGCGTTTGCCAATACTTTAACCAACAGGAGTCAATCCAATGAGCACGTCTACTCTCGCTATCCCTTCCGCACTTCCCGGTGGCCTTGAAGCCGGTATGGGTATGCATTTCGGCCACTGCGACATCTATACCATCGTGCAGATCGAGGACGGCGCGATCAAATCCGTGGGCACCCTGCCCAACGTGCCCCACCAGCAGGGCGGCTGCCTCGCCCCTGTGCAGCATCTTGCCTCACACGGCGTAACCGCGCTCCTCGCCGGTGGCATGGGTATGCGTCCGCTCATGGGCTTCCAGCAGGCGGGCGTTTCCGTCTACTATGCGGGCAATTATCCCACCGTCGGTTTGGCCGTGCAGGCGTTCCTCGACGGCAAGCTCCCCGCCTTCTCCACCGAATTCACCTGCGGCGGCGGGAATCACTAGGGCATTGGGAATTGGAGGGGGTGCGGGAGATCCTTTCTCCGGAAAGGTTCTCCCGCACCCCCTCCAAACCTCCCCCCCACCCTCTCCAAAGACTTTCGCGCTTATCGAATCCCTGTCCGAAGTTTTC
>ENA-UERW01002276-UERW01002276.1-human-gut-metagenome-genome-assembly--contig:-NODE-2276-length-10407-cov-2.422072_pt1 | contig 10407 bp, 6 predicted proteins | sample MGYA00242994_ERZ507995 | MGnify/ENA primary metagenome ERZ507995 (study PRJEB26167, sample SAMN06115492) | human gut metagenome | host: Homo sapiens | place: China:Chongqing | collected 2015-04-26...
CTTTTTCTGCTTCGGAGCCTTTTGCTTCTTCTCCGCAGATGCCTTCTTTCCCTTCACTGCTTTTTCAGGCTTCGGCTTCTTTTCGGAAGTCGTCTCTTTTTTCACCGTAAAAAGAGATTTCTTTGGTTTTTCAACATTCGTACTCATTTAATACCCTCCGGTACTTGTTATACATATTTAGAATTATAGCATAATAATTACCAGAATGGAACAACATATTCTGTCATTTGTTACGCTTTTTGTATCTTTTTAGTTAAAATTTATCTTCGTCCGAAAGGTCTCAGGGAACTTCTCTTCCTCCGCCAGATTTAGGATACGTATCTGCAATTCCTGCCGTTTTCGAAGGTCATCCCCACCATCTGGCAATGTTCCTTCCGCCGTTTGCTTTCCACCTGCTGTAAGGATCCGACTGCCCACCATGGCTGCACCGCTCAGTGCCGTATTGCCGCCGGTCACCGTGCAATCTGCCAGTTCTTCCGGAAGCAGCCCGATAGCCACAGCCGCCTTCGGATCCAGATAATAACCGAATCCTCCCGCCAGCACCACTTTCGAAATGTCCGAAAATCTTATGCCATAGCTGTCCGCCAGAATCTCAATGCCTGCGGCAATGGCTCCTTTTGCCAGCTGCACTGCACGCACGGACTCCTTCGTCACCAGCACATCGCCGATACGGACTCCTTTCGTAAAATAAGGTTCCTTCAAAAGACCCTGACCGTCCATCAGCCCCTCTTCCAGAAGTTTTTGTAACAGTCTCACCATATCCGCGCCCCAGATACCACGGTTTGCCCCGCCCTCGAAGGCAGGTCCGGCCGCCGTGGCACAGGCATACAGCTTCTGTCTATTACCCAGCGCCATCTCACCGTTGGTACCCAGATCGATGAGCAGCATGGGCTCCTCCTGCTCCAACATTTGACAGGCCAGTATTCCTGCTGTGATGTCCCCGCCGACAAAAGCAGACAATCCGGGAATGATATGACAGGAAATGCCTGCGATCTGCGTGTCCACAGCTCCGCAATGACTTACCTGAAAAGGTGCCCTGCCCAGCTCTGCCGGATCCCAGCCCATCAGCAGATAGGTCATAGTGGTATTCGCCGCAATGACCATCTGTATAGACTCCTTCTCCTGCAGCTTTTTGGAAAAACGCTGCACTCCTTTTTCCATGAGGTCACGGACTTTTTTCTGCATATCTGCCGCTTTTCCCGGATCCTTTGCTGCCTCTATCCGTGAGAGCACATCGGCACCATAGCTGACCTGGGGATTCACACTGGGAAAGCTGTCCACCACTTTACCGGTCATGTCATACAACTGCATGGCAATGGTAGTGGTACCAATATCCACAGTCATCAGCCGTTTACCGTCCGGATTTTGTAATGTTAACGGAGGAAGTTCCAGCTTTTCCGTCACCACCTGCATCCCCCGGATCACTCCTGGACATCTGCCACAACCGGTACAGATCAGGCATCTGGTTCCCTTTTTTCCTGTGGGGTTGGTACTGCTCGTATTATACAAACTGATTCCTCTCTTCATCGTAATGATAGTCAATGGCTGCCAGTTTATCTGTGATCTCCTGTTCCTTCACATCCAGATCATCGCAGAGTTGTTTCAGGCTTCCGTAGAAATCACGGAGTTTTAAATTTATAAAGCTTAATAACATTACGGGATCCTGTGGTATCATAACGTTTTCCTCTCTTTTCCTGTTTTTGACAGAGTTATATTGTAAACGAAAGGAGCAAAAATGACAAGTATCATCATCTTTGCTCCTGTTTTATTTTACAGATTATTGATTTTTCAATCCCTTTTCGCACTTGGCGGCCAATTGATCATTCTCCACGGTAATGACAATGGTATCGCCTTCTTCTACCTGATCTGCCAGGATCATCTTGGCTGCCAGGGTCTCCACGTACTTCTGGATATAACGCTTCAAAGGCCGTGCACCGTAGACCGGATCATAAGCATTGTCCACGATATACTGCATAGCTTCCTCCGACAGACGGATGGTCAGCTGCTTATCCTCCAGACGTCTGTTCAGATCGGCAATGATCAGATGAATGATGCCGCCGATATTGTCCTTGGTCAGAGGCTTGAACAGGATTGTCTCATCCAGACGGTTCAAAAACTCCGGACGGAAATGTGCCCGCAGATCATTCATGACTGCCGCCTCTGCTTCCGGCTTGATGGTACCGTCTTCATTGATACCGTCCAACAGATAACTTGCGCCGATGTTGGAGGTCATGATCAGAATGGTATTCTTGAAGTCCACCGTACGTCCCTGAGAATCCGTGATACGGCCGTCATCCAGTACCTGTAACAGTACATTGAATACATCGGGATGTGCTTTCTCGATCTCATCGAACAGTACCACGCTGTAAGGTTTTCTCCGGACAGCTTCGGTCAGCTGACCACCTTCCTCATATCCTACATATCCGGGAGGCGCTCCGATCAGACGAGAGACAGAATACTTCTCCATGTACTCACTCATATCGATACGTACCATATTATTCTCATCGTCGAACAGTGCTGCCGCCAGACTCTTGGCCAGTTCCGTCTTACCGACACCGGTAGGTCCCAGGAACAGGAAGGAGCCGATGGGCTTGCTGGGATCCTTGATCCCGGCTTTGGAACGGATGATGGCTTCGGTGACTTTGGTCACACCCTCGTCCTGACCCACCACACGTTTGTGCAGTTCTTCGTCCAGATGGAGGGTCTTGTTACGCTCACTCTCGGTCAGTTTGGCTACCGGAATGCCGGTCCAGCGGGAAATGATCCTTGCGATCTCTTCCTCCGATACTTTTTCATGTACCAGAGACAGATCGGATTCTCCTACCTTATCCTCTTCCTGTGCCAGCTGCTTCTCCAGTGCGGGCAGTTCGCTGTATTTTAATCTGCCGGCCTTTTCATAGTCTCCTTCCCGCTCTGCGATCTGGATCTCATTATTCATGCGGTCTCTCTCTTCCCGCAGTTTGGAAAGTTTATCCACGGATGCCTTCTCGTTATCCCACTGTGCCTTTTTAGTGTTGAACTGATCCTTTAACTCTGCCAGTTCCTTCTGCAGATCTGCCAGACGTTCCTTACTGATCCGGTCATCCTCTTTTTTCAGAGCGGTCTCCTCGATCTCCAGCTGTGTCACCTTACGCTGCAGTTCATCCAGCTCCGTAGGCATACTGTCCATCTCGGTCTTGATCAGGGCGCAGGCCTCATCCACCAGGTCGATGGCCTTATCCGGCAGAAATCTGTCGGTGATATAACGGTTGGAAAGCACGGCTGCACTTACCAGTGCGTTATCCATGATCTTGACACCGTGATATACTTCGTAACGATCCTTCAGTCCACGCAGGATAGAGATTGTATCCTCCACGGTGGGTTCTTCTACCATAACCGGCTGGAAACGACGTTCCAGAGCGGCATCTTTTTCAATATACTGTCTGTATTCATCCAGTGTGGTGGCACCGATACAGTGCAGTTCACCACGGGCCAGCATGGGCTTCAACATATTGCCTGCATCCAATGCGCCGTCGGTCTTGCCGGCACCGACAATGGTATGCAGTTCATCGATGAACAGAATGATCTGTCCGTCACTGTTCTTCACATCATCCAGTACGGCCTTCAGACGTTCCTCGAATTCACCTCTGTATTTGGCACCGGCTACCAGTGCGCCCATATCCAGTGCGAAGATCTTCTTATCCTTCAATCCCTGAGGGACATCGCCCTTGACGATACGCTGTGCCAGACCCTCCACCACGGCGGTCTTACCGACACCGGGTTCACCGATCAGCACGGGGTTATTCTTTGTCTTACGGGACAGGATACGTACCACATTACGGATCTCGCTGTCACGTCCGATGACGGGATCCAGCTTCTGGTTCCTTGCTTTCTCCACCAGATCCTGCCCGTATTTTTCCAATGTATCATAGGTTGCTTCCGGGTTGTCACTGGTGACTCTCTGGTTGCCTCTTACGGTAGACAATGCCTGCAGGAAACGTTCTCTGGTGATGCCGTATTCCTTCCAGATCTCGGCGATCTCCTTGTTGGGATTCTTGATCATGGCAAGGAACAGATGCTCTACGGAGACATATTCGTCACCCATCTGTTTTGCTTCGTCCGATGCGCTGACCAGTACCTTGTTCAGATACTGACCGACATAAGGCTGACCACCCTGCACCTTTACTCTCTTCTCCAAAGCCTGTTTTGCACGGTTTACAAAATGATCCTTCTGGATCTCCATCTTTTCCACAAGCTTTAAGATCAGACTGTCATCCAGCGTCAGCAGACTGTACAGCAGATGTTCCTGTTCGATCTCCTGATTGCCATATTCCATGGCGAGCTTTTCACAGCCATTGACTGCTTCTATGGATTTCTGTGTAAATTTATCAATATTCATAATCGTTCGCCTCCTCACATAAGGTTATGCAATTTGCAACTATTCAGAGCCATTAAATATTGCCTGAGCTTTGTTGATTGCTTGCATTCATAAAAAGCTTTGGCAATATTTATTTGGCGAGGTAGCCTCAATGAGCAAAAAGGAAGCTGTGTAACAGCGTTTTGCGAATGAGGCTCTGAATAGTTGCTTTATTTATTTTCTTACTCGCGAACAGATTCACAGGCTTTCTGTATCATCTGTTCTATAGTTAATATAACACATAGTCAGAGAAAATCAATTAAGAAATTATAAACTTTATATGGAATCTTTCGAAAATTATTTTCCATTCACGCGGAAGATTAATGCCGTTAGGAGAAAAATCACTCTCCAGATACTCATTTTTCACAATTTAAGTATCTATGCCTGAAATTTTTCTGTATAGACCCATACGCCACATATATTCCTGAAATATTGCATTGAAAAGTACCTGCGGATCACTTTTTTCTCTATAGACCCAAAATAGCGCCGTCCGGTGTCGTGTTTGCAAAAACACGGCATCTTGGCAGCGCCATTTCTCTTTTTCCGTTATTGTAACCTACAGTAACACTTTATTTTTCTGTAACGCCCTTTACTTCATATCCTGCGTCAACTACAGCCTTGGTCAGTACTTCGTCTGCCACATCAGAAGCCCGTTCCACGGTAGCATTCTTCTGCTCCAGGCTCATGGTTACGGCCTTTACGCCCTCTACGGCCTCCAGTGCCTTCTGTACGGTCCCGGTGCAGTGGCTGCACATCATTCCTTCGATACTGATTACTTTTGTCATTGTGTTTGTCCTCTCTTTCTCTTCTTTGCTATTTTGCTCTGCGGGGGCTTCCAGTATGCACTGTTCTCCCTCCACAGCTGCCTGCGTTGTCTCCTGTTCCGTCCGGGCTGCTTCCGGCGTTCCTGTTTTCAGCGGAGTAAATCCGCTCTTAAAGCCTCTCAGCCGCAGGGCATTTCCCACGACAAAGATACTGCTTAAACTCATGGCTGCCGCGCCGAACATGGGATTCAGACGGATTCCAAAAGACGGGTACAGCACACCGGCTGCCAGAGGGATGCCGATGCAGTTGTAGAAGAAAGCCCAGAACAGATTCTCCTTGATGTTGCAGATCACGGAACGGCTCAGTTTCATGGCCGTCACGGCATCCCGCAGATCATTTTTCATCAGAATAATATCTGCGCTCTCCATGGCTACATCCGTGCCTGCACCAATAGCCATGCCTACATCTGCGGCTGCCAGTGCGGGGGCATCGTTGATGCCGTCACCGATCATGGCTACCTTATGGCCCTGACGTTTCAGCTCGCTGACCTTTTTCTCCTTATCCTGCGGCAGTACTTCTGCCACGACCTCAGAGATACCCAGCTTCTGTCGTACAGCTTCTGCAGTACGGCGGTTGTCTCCGGTCAGCATGATGACTTTGACACCCATTTTCTCCCAGACACGAATAGCTTCATAAGAAGTGGCCTTAACAGTATCCGCCACGCCGATAACTCCTAAGAATCTTCCTTCCTGTGCCACAAGGAGCGGTGTCATGCCTTCGTCCGCCATCCGGTTCAGACCTTCTGTGGCTTCCTCCGGCAGAGTGATATGATTCTCCTGCAGAAAGGCAAGGTTACCTACATAGAATTTTGTACCGGCAGGAATTATCACGCTACTGGCACCCGATACTGTATTTCTCGCCATCTGGTTCTGTTCCGTTGTCTTGCCGGAGCCATCTGTGGTGTCGTTCTGTTTTCCGGCATAAAATACCGCCGTAGGGCCGTCATTTTTTACTGATTCTACCGCACGGAATTCTGCTGCCAGTGTACCTTCCACGCCACGGCCGAAGGTTGCCTTGAAATCCACGATCTCGGGAATTGCCAGACCGAACTGCTCTGCCCATTCCACTACAGCTTCCGCCAGCGGATGCTCACTTTTTTTCTCAAGAGCTGCTGCGATCTGCATCATGGCATCCATCGGGAAGTCGCTCTGATAACCGCCTGCTTCTTCTACCTTTAACTTACCGCTGGTGATGGTTCCGGTCTTGTCCAGTACCACAGTGTCAATCTCTTTGGCCTGCTGCAGGGCCTCACCCGTCTTGATCAGGATACCATTGCTGGCACCTACGCCGGTTCCCACCATGATAGCCACGGGTGTTGCCAGTCCCAACGCACAGGGGCAGGAAATTACCAATACGGCAATGGCTGTGGAAATGGCAAACTCCGCGGTAGCACCGCTTATCAGCCACACGATCAGGGTGATCAGGGAAATGGTCATGACCGTCGGCACGAATACACCAGCCACCTTATCTGCCAGCTGTGCAATGGGAGCCTTGCTGGCACTGGCCTCTTCCACCAGACGGATGATCTGTGCCAGTGTTGTGTCATCGCCAACACGATCCGCACGACATTTTAAGAAGCCCGCCTTGTTCACGGTAGCGGAGACCACATGGTCACCTGCCTGTTTCTCCACCGGAACACTTTCACCAGTGATGGCCGCTTCATCCACACTGGAGTTGCCTTCTAACACGATACCGTCCACCGGTACCAGACTTCCGGGCTTTACCAGAAAAATATCGCCTTTCTGCAGGCTCTCCGTGGGCACTTCCTTTTCCTGTCCGTCCTCGGTAACAAGAATTGCCACCTTGGGAGCCAGATTCATCAGCTTGGTGATGGCTTCACTGGTCTTTCCCTTGGAACGGCTCTCCAGATATTTTCCAACGGTGATCAGAGTCAGGATCGTACCGGAGGATTCAAAATACAGATCGTGGGCATAATGCTCTACCACTGCCATGTCACCATAACCCAGGCCGCAGCTGATCCGGTACATGGCGAAAATGCCGTACACCAGTGCCGCGCCAGATCCCAGAGCGATCAGGCTGTCCATGTTCGGACTGCGGTGCGCCAATGTTTTGAAACCTACAGAGAAAAACTTCCGGTTCACATACAGAATCGGCAATAACAGTAAAAACTGCGTCAATGCAAAATTCATGGCATTGGCATTGCCGTGCATCGTGTTTACGATAAATGCCGGAACCGGAATTCCGAACCATTCTTTCAGCATATGGTGCATAGACACATACATTAACGGGATCAGGAATCCAATGGAGATTCCCAGACGCCATTTCATGGCTCTTGCGTCTGCATCCAGCTTCTGCTGTAGCTCCTGTTTGCCATCGACTGTGGACTTTCCTGTACTTCCCGCATTCCCGGAAGTGCTCTGTCCGCCTGCACCTGCCACACTGCCTTCGGTCATTACCGAAGCACCGTAGCCTGCTTTCACCACAGCATCGATAATTTCCGCCGAAGTGATCTTCGTCTCGTCATAGGTCACATCCATAGTCTCCGTCAGCAGATTTACGGATGCTTTTTCCACATTTTCCAGCTTGTTTACTGCCTTTTCCACATGGGAAGAACATGCGGAACAGGACATTCCTGTAACATGATATCTTTCCTTCATAATACCCTTGCCTTTCCATGACCTGCAAAGTCTCCGGTGCTTTCAATGCACCGCAGCAGCACAAATTTACAGGTTTATCTGCGACCATTCCGCCGCTTATTTCAATTTCTTCACAAGTTCCACTGCCTCATCTACTATAGCAGTATTCCCCTTCCGGATCTCTTCCACCACACAGGTCTCCATATGTTCCTTCAGGATTGCATAGCCAAAGGCCTGTAAAGCACTCTCCACGGCAGCTACCTGTGTGAGAATATCACCGCAGTAACGGTTCTCTTCCAGCATCCGGCTGATACCGTTTAACTGTCCGCTCATACGGCTTAAACGGTTCTGTAATTGTTTTCTTTCTTTTTCGGAGCGGGGCGTTGCCTTCTGGTGACAATGACAACATTCCATGCCTTTTTCTCCCATTTTTTCTTCCTTTTGTTCTGCCATAATTTTCCCCTTCCTGAGCCTCCGGCACCGGAATCCGAATTTTCCAGAATCTTCCCGGTTCTACACATATGCTGTTTCCGGCCTGCATATCAGTGCACGCAACATGCTGCCGGATCTTTCGTTGCAGCCATACGCAAAATACCCTACAGGGGTATCTTGTTTTCTTCTACAAGATATACCCCCATAGGGTATTTGTCAAGAGGTACTTTCTAATTCCTGCCAGTTCACCTCTGACCAAAACAGATCCTTACGATCTGCATCTTCATGATTCTGTCGCCGGTTCTGGCGAGGAAGCGGAATAATCCGCTGACGGAAGGGTCTCGAAGATCATTGTAGCCCAGCATATAGCCACGGCTTGTAACCTGCAATCTGCTGTCCCACGGGGAAAGCTCACTTTTCGCATCAGAAACCGCAAAATACGCACCCACATCCTGAATTTTAGCGCTCTTTAGCCATGTCTTTGCTATCATCTTAACCGCTGTCCGGTTCGCCGCGTCAAACACCAGCACACCACCGGGAAAACTGTCAGCCATTGCCTGTACCAGCGTCCTGACTTGCTCCGTCAGAAAATAATAGAATACTCCGGAGGCAAAAAATATTGCCCCTTCGGACGCGTCGATTTTGGTAAACCATTCCGTATCATTCAAATTGCAGGGAATATTTTCCTCACGGTCTCCGGCGGGCAGTAATTGATTGCGTACGGCGATAACATCCGGAAAATCCAGATTGTAAATTTTACAGCTGCCATTGTCACAGGCTCTGCCGGTACCGTCAAGTCCACAGCCCAAATTGACCACCGCCGCATTGGGATGGTCTGCCAGGTAATTTTGTACCTCCCATGCAAGGTCATTCTGCCGCATGGCGACCTCCAGCGCACCGAAACGCTGCATCAGGCCGTGGGATTTTTTCTCCACCTGTGAAAAATCATAGTCGATCTGGTCGATCAGGTGTACCGCCATCTCGTCCCGATATAGGTTCGGATACAACTCCGAGCATAGCTTCCGGGAATAAAGCGGGATGATCAGTGTCTCCTGTACGGTGTTCTTCTCAATCTTGTATTTCATGGACATCTCTCACTTTCTTGCATTTTTGCCATTTCTTTTTTGTTAGTTTTGTCTAACCGCTGTATAGAGTTATGTGGTTAGCTTGTGCTAACTTAAATGCCTTAGAAAAGCCGCATTACTGCGGCCTTTCAACTGACTGTTTTTGGTTTTCGTTTCTATTATACTGAACTTATTTCTGTTTTGCAAGGTAGATTTCCTAATGCTTTTTTATCCGCGCTTTCTCTGAAGTAAGATTCCCATGGTAATCAGAAGAATTCCCCCGAAAAGTAACATGATCTCCTTTATATAAGTTGCGATGCCTTCTCCCGTCTTCGGTACTACGTCCAATTCCTGCGTCACTGCCTGTGTTGCAGCAGGCTGTGCATCAGAACTGTTGTTATCGTTTCCTTTAGAATCCTCGTGAGAGCTTCCACCGGTACTGGTACCTGCGGTCGTCTTTTCCTTTTTCACAATGACATAGGTAGAAAACTGATTGGTCTCGAAGGTGACTTTTCCATCGATCACTTTCGTAGGCAATGCAGTGGTAGTTCCGTTATGATCTCTCACTACCACGTAGTCATAATTTGCATCGTAATTGTTGATTCCAAGACTTAAGGTGATCGGATTGGTAAATTCCGTAATCTTTGTTTCCCAGTTCGTGCCATCCCCTTTGGCTACGATCTGGTTCAGATCCAGTTCCACTGCCTGCGCCGATACCGCTCCTGCCACTTTCTGTTGTGCCGCCGTCATATCGTATCCGGTACTGTCGGCAACTGTCAGCTGCAGATTGCCGCTTCCTGCTGCATTGGCGCCGTTGCTGATGGATGCGGAAGTCACTTCCTTTGCTGCCGAAGTGTCCACCGTGTCCTCCGCTTTTTCAAAGATTCCTTTAAAATGGATCTGGGTATTTGGCATCGTAAAAGTAAACGTAGAAACATCCTTTGCCGCTGAAAGACTTATCCCATTTAGTGAAACTCCCTTCAATTGGTATCCGTAATACGGCTTCAATTCCACGGTAACCGTAGCCCCGGGCTGTACCACAAGATTTCCGCCTCTGTTGTCTCCAACATTGTTTCCATAGGGATCGTTGGTA
>ENA-UERW01002279-UERW01002279.1-human-gut-metagenome-genome-assembly--contig:-NODE-2279-length-10402-cov-9.737627_pt1 | contig 10402 bp, 7 predicted proteins | sample MGYA00242994_ERZ507995 | MGnify/ENA primary metagenome ERZ507995 (study PRJEB26167, sample SAMN06115492) | human gut metagenome | host: Homo sapiens | place: China:Chongqing | collected 2015-04-26...
AGAAAACGTCTCAATTGGAAGTGTCCGGCTGAAGTCTTTTATTCAGTAACTTTGCACTTGATTTGATAATTCACCGACATGAAATAATGAAGTTGTAAGGAAGCAGTGAGATTTTCAGCTAAGTTTTCACGTCATACACATAAAATTTTGAAATACTGAAAGTTTTTCATACTGCCAACACTTCAGTGAAGATCAGGGAGCTTCCGCCTGAAGAAAATCAAAATTGGTTTTGAAAAATCGGAAAAAATAAATATTTGTCAGTTTTTTTCTAAGTTTCATAGCTCCTTACCTGATGACAGCCACCGACTTTTCGGGGTAAAATTCTTTGCCCTGCGATGAGACGATAAGTGTCGTTCCCGGTCATCAGAGCAGTTTTAATACTTTACAAATTAATATTACAAGTTTAAAAAATAATTCCCGCTTGTCTGTAAGACAAGAAAGGAAATGCCATGACTAAACCTGCCCCCTCACTTGGCAACTACGTATATCAGCAGCTGCTCCAGCAGATCTGCGTAGATAACCTGTATGCGATCGGTGCGAAGCTTCCCCCCGAAGAGAGGTTAGCTAAGGAATTCGGCGTGTCGCGTCCGGTTGTGCGTATTGCCCTTGCCCAGCTGCGTACCGAAGGCATCATTCAGTCCCGCCAGGGCTCCGGATCCTATGTGATCCGCACGAGTCAGGGCGCCGTGAAGATTGATCAGGTCGATAACTGGAGCGATATCAACCAGTTTTACGAATACCGTGCGCATTTGGAAAGCGAGATCGCAAGACTCGCGGCTGAACGCGCGACAGCGGAAGACCGCGAGCGGATCCAGAAAGCCTATTACCACGTGGTGGACGACTACTATAAGAACACCACCGGTGAGGCCTCCAAGGAAGAGGAAAGCGATATGGACCGCGACTGCGCGTTTCATCTAGCAATCGCCGCGGCTGCTCACAATCATTTCTACTATGAGAGTCTGGAAAGGCTTCTCTCTGAAATGAAACAGAGCATGTTCCTGATTACAAAGATCTTTGAAGCGCATAAGAAGCGTCATGTTGAGATTCTGACCGAAGAACATGGCTGGGTTCTCAATGCAATCCTTTCAGGTAATGCCACGCAGGCGAGCGCCGCAATGCTCCTCCACATCCAGAACGCCCGCGATTCGATCATGCCGAATAAGCAGGCGGCTCAGGTTCAGGGGCTGACCGAAAGGACCTCTGTCCTCGCTTAACAGCGTCATCATCCGCAAGTACAGAAAACCTCTCTTCGGAGAGGTTTTTTTGTGTATTAAAAAAACATCTTTTAGTACGGCGTTCAACTTATTAAAAAGATGTTAAGTTGTAAAATAAAATATAAATAAAAATTACTAATTATTATTAATATCCGGTTAAAAATTGATGAAAGATCAAATTAAAGCGTGTTTTATTTAATGCTGTAAAACAACTTATTTGTATTTAATGTCTAATACCCTGTTATTAAACAATTAATTGTTGTTTTTCCGAATCAGTGAAAATTATGCGGCTGAGGCTCCCGGCTACCTATTTGATCTCAAAGCAAGAATTTTAGTGCCTGTATCAGAGCCATTCGGCATCTTTCTGTTCATCTTCCGGAAGGTTCAGAACCTCTGTCACAGTCCGATAAAAAAGCTTGGTCGGTGTGGAAACATAGCGGCCATGTTTCTTTACGAGGCAGAGGCGGCTTTCGTGAAGTTCACTGCCAAGGGAAAAGAGAGCCAGGGGAAGACTGAGCAGTTGTTCTTTTATGGTTTCAGGGACCAGCGCAGCGCCGACACCAGCCGCGACCAAGGCAGGAACCGTTGTGATGGATTGGGTTTCTAGCGTCACCCGGGGTTCTATCGAAAACTTTCGGCAGAGTGACTCAAAGTAGTTATGGAATGCCTGCCCCGGTTTCATGATGATGAACGGTGTATCCCGCAGTAAGGCAAATGAAATTTCGGGAAGCGGGAATTGGACTGGATGAGGCTGATTTCTGGCAAGCGGGTGGGTGAGCGGAAGAGCGACCCAGACGGCTTCGTGGGTGACAACTACGGAATCGAGTTCAGAAGTCACCATCGGCGACACAACAAAACCGCAGTCCACGGCACCGGATGCGACAGCATCTGCAATTCCTTTCGTGGTTCCTTCTGTAATCCGGAGCTGGATCTTGGGAAATCGTCTCGCGAATTCCGGAAGAATCCGGCTGAGAATGGTTTCAGACCGGTAAGGAGTGGAGCCAATCAGCAGTTCGCCAGCCGCTCCCCCCTGAAGATCCTCAAGATACTGCTCGCGCTCGCGTCGGATTGCGTCAATTCTCCTTTCTGTTTCCAGAAAGTACCGGCCTTCCGGCGTTAGCACCCAGGGTGACTGCGATCGGTCGAATATCGTAATGCGGTGTTCCTCTTCAAGGCGTTTTACGAATTGGGAAAGCGAAGGCTGAGCAATGAAATACTGGCGGGAGGCCTCCGCAATGGAGCCAGTTTTAAGAATCGCCTCTAAATGATGAAGAATTCGGCTTCGCATGAAGAGAACTCCTGAAAGGAATGAATTAGGAAGTGTCCTAATTATTCCTCATATAAAAAGTATTAGCCAAAAGAATTAGCTATCCCTAGCATTTCTCAAATAAAACAGTCGGGAAGAACCGCAGTGTCCCGTAGAGGAAGAGAAAATGCTGGATTTGCTGATCAAGGGCGGTCGTGTTGCTGATTGGAAGAACCATACCGATCGCATCCTGAACCTGGGGGTTCAGGATGGAAGGATTGCGTATTTGGGGACTGACGTTCCGGCAGCCGCTCGGATTATTGAGGCATCAGGGCTGATTGTCATTCCGGGTGTTATCGACAGTCATATGCACGCGAGTTCCTGGCTCGGGGGAAGTTCAGCATTTCGCATGATGGCTAAGGCCGGTGTCACGACCGCGATGGAAATGGCGGGGCCCCTTGAAACGGTCTTTGAAGGCATGAAGCGGGAAGGGGCGGGGCTCACGATCGCGGTGCTGCAGCAGCTGAAGCCGGGGCTCAATATTTCAGGAACAGATCCCTCGGATGACGAGCTGAAACGGGCGATCCAGGAGTCTCTGGAATCCGGTGCTTATGGGGTGAAACTTCTTGGCGGGCACTATCCCATGACCCCGGACGCGATGAAGCGCCTGATCCGGATCTGCTGCGACTCGTATACCTTCCTCGCTATCCACGCGGGTTCAACCGAGCATGGTTCCAATCTTGAAGGGGTCCGGGAAGTTATTGCGGCAGCAGAAGGCCGCCCGTTTCATCTTGCCCATATCAACGCATACTGCCGCGGCAATGTCGAGCCGCTTGAGGACGAAATCCGGGAAACCGCAGACCTTCTCAGCCGTCACCCTGAGATTGAGACCGAGTCCTACCTCTCTCCTATCAACGGCTGCAGTGCCAAATGCCGGGATGATGTCCCTGAGAGCGGTGTTACGAGGTCATGTCTGAAAAGCCACGGGTATGACGTCAGCGCAGAAGGCATTCTGAAGGCCGTAGCAGACGGTTATGCCGCGGTCCACGAAGTGGTAGATGGATTTGTCACGCTGGCATCCCCTGAGAAGGGAATTGAGATCCTGAAAGCCCGCGGTATGGATGTGCCGGTGAGTTTCAAAGTAAACCCGGCTTTATCGCGTTTCTATTTCGCTACGCAGAAGAAGCAGGATGGAACCTTTCTCGTCAATTCCTTCTGTACCGACGGCGGCGGAATTCCCCGAAATGTCATCCTGAAAAACGGGCTTCTGCTTGTTGATTTCGGGGCTCTCACACTGCAGGAATTCGTTCTGAAGTCGAGTTACGAGACGGCCTGCCGCCTGGGGCTGACATCCAAAGGTCACTTTTCGGCCGGTGCTGATGCCGATATAACGATCGCGGATCCGGTATCAAGAGAAGCCGTGTCGACCTTTATTTCCGGACAGCCTGTGCTTGAGGAAGGAAAGGTCGTGGCGAGAGGCGGAACCATCGTGACGACACCTGACGGAGCGGATGCGGTACGGAGGTTTGGTCTCCCATCCAGGGTAGTGGATGTCAGAACGCTGCTTAAAACCCGCTGGAATCGCTGAAAAAAGAATCAACCGACGTAAGAGAGAAGCAAAGCTGCAGCCGATTCCGAATTTTCCGGGCTGCCAAAAATTAATACCAGGAGAACACATCATGATCTGGATTGGATTGGCGATTGTCATTCTGACCTTCTATCTGATTTACAAGAACTATGAGGCAAGACTGGTTCTGGCGCTGTCAGGCATTCTGATGGCCGGGATCGGCTGGCTCGCTGCGGGATCCAATGTCACGATCGGCACCGCTGTGGATGCCTTCGTGAAGCAGCTGGTGAATGGCGGGCTCGTGCCGACTATTGTGACCGTGATGGGGTTTGGCGCTGTGATGACTTACACGCACTGCTCTGATCATCTCGTTAATGCGCTCGTGAGACCTTTGACTCATGTGCCAGCGATTGTGATTCCAGGGGCTGCCATCATCACCTGGCTTCTGAATATCGTGCTTCCGTCAGCCGCAGGCGTTGCCGCTGCCGTTGGCGTGCTCCTGATTCCTTCTCTTATCGCTCTTCGCGTGAACCCGGTTATGGCCGCGGCCGCTGTGTTCCTCGGAACCTGGGGTTCCGCGATCAGCCCGGGACTGATGTTCAACCCCCAGGTGGCGGATATTGCGTTCAAGGCGGGTGAGATTTCGTCACCTGACGCGATGATCGTGATTTTCAGTGAAGCGCTCCCCGCGGCCTGCGGTGCGGTGGTTGCTGCGATCACGCTTGCGATTCTCAGTCACTTCATCAAGGAAGGAGTTGGAACCGCTGATTTCCGCCCGGAAGACGCCCAGGTGGATCTGAAGAATTTCCATATCAACCCGATCATGGCAATCATTCCGATTGTCCCGCTTTTCCTTCTGGTGATTGCCTCAAAGGAAGTGGGCTGGCTCCCGACGAAAACCTTCTCGGTACCGGTCTGCATGCTGATCGGCACGGCTCTTGGCCTGATTGTTGCCATTCTGCATAAACAGGATCCGGGTGAAGTGTCGAAGCAGTTCTGCAAGGGGGCAGGGGATGGATTCAATAATGTTGTGATCCTGATCGCTGCGGCATCGCTTTTTGCCGCAGGTATGAAGTCAATCGGCCTTACCGGTTCTCTGATTGATGCCATGAAAGGGTCGCAGTCCGTCGCTATGGCGTCAGCTGTTCTTGGACCATTCATCATGGCTATTGTCTGCGGATCAGGAAATGCGGCAGCTCTCGCTTTTAATGAAGCGATCACGCCTCATGCGGCTGATTTCGGTATGACCATTGTTCAGCTTGGCGCTGTAGCTCAGCTTTCGGCCGGTATCGGCCGCACGATTTCCCCGATTGCCGGGGGGTTGATTGTTCTTTGCGGCATCGCGCATGTGAATCCGATGGAAGTGGTGAAACGCACAGCGCTTCCCTGTGTCCTTGCCTTGATTGTAGTAACCGCCGGGATGTACTTCTTCTAAAAATCTAAAACCGGCACACAGAGTGAGCGGCCCCGGAATTAACTTTCCGGGACCGCTTTTTTTAGGAAGTCTTAAAACGGAGTCAATCCAGATATCATTACAAAGTGCTGATCCTTTCCTCAAAGGTGCTGAGAAGAATCGTTATTTCACGGGATAAACTTTACCCAGGATAGGGACGGGTAGAAGGATCTTCACTGCTTATCCGCTTTATTTGAATGGGAAAATGCTGCTAATGGCTACGTGCCCAGTTTTTACTCTTATCCCTTTCCAAGAGGGCGGATTGGGAGGAATCCACACAAAGGAATCAGAGGCATAATCAGGATTATTCTGCGTCTGAGAAGAATGGTAGTTTGCTTTATATAACTGATTTTGAAGCTGGAATGTAGCGTATCCGTGCTTATGCAAAAAATGTAATTTCTGTTGGACTTTGGCTCTATGTGTTTATTTTTTTAAGAAATTTAATATATAGGGATAGGATATTGTTATGAGATGTTTGATACTGGGCGGCACTGGTTTTTTGGGAGTTAATCTAACCAATTTACTGATAAATTTGGGGAATGAGGTAACTGTTTTCAGTTCGGGCGCGAATAAAGATTTTCTTGACTATGGCTTAAAAGCCAAGTTTGTTTGCGGAGACTTTAAAGACAGAAATTTAATAGATAGTCTGAGCAGGAATGGGTTTGATTATATATTTCATTTGATCAGTACAACCAAGCCTTCAAATTTAGACCCATACTCCGAATTCACTGATAATGTTTTGCCGACTATTAATCTTTTGGAATCGGTCAAAAAATCAAGTGAATTGAAAAAGATCATATTTATATCTTCAGGAGGAACGGTATATGGTATTCCGGAAAAACTTCCAATAACGGAAGAGCATGATTGCAATCCTATATCCTTGTATGGTATTCAGAAACTTACGATTGAGAATCTTTTTTTCTATTACCACCACCAATACGGTCTTAATTATCAGTCAATCCGGTTGTCAAACCCCTATGGACCAGGACAGCCGGCGTATTCCAATCAGGGTGTTATCGCTAATTTCCTTCGGAAAGCTATTCTTGATGAGCCTATAGAAATATGGGGGACGGGTAATGTTATACGGGACTTCATATATATTTCCGATGTATTGGAAGCTTGTAAGGCCTGTATGAATTATTCAGGAGACCAAACCGTATTTAATATAGGATCCAGTCAGGGAGCTTCACTTATTCAGATTATCGGATATATAGAAAATATCCTAAATAAAAAGGTGGAAATTGTATTTAAAGAGGGAAGAAAGCAGGATGTACCAGCGAATGTCCTGGACATCAGTCTTGCCCGGAGGGAGCTGAAATGGAGGCCTGAGATTGAGCTGCCGCAAGGCATAAGACTGATGTTTAATTCCTGGTCTGCTTCAAAGCATAAATTTATGATTTAACACTTATCCGTAAAAAGCCCGGTGCAGGTTCTGATCAAGGCTGGACTGTCTTCGGGGCAAGGCAATCTATATAGGACAGTCTGTAAAAAAGTTCACTGAAACGTTTGGATAGGTAGATCTAATGTATTAAAAGAAGGTTTTGCGCGCCTTAAATGTAACAATTTATTTCTAAATCTGGCACACATTCCAATCAAACACGCCCAATTTTATCATCCCGAATTTCAGATCAAAAAAACTGGTATACCTGATTTTCAACACCACGAATATAAGAATTTGAAGCTGAGACCTGAAATTCTTTTCCATCCAGAAATAGAGATAAAAATATTTTAAATTTATCAATAATTTAAGTAGTTAAAAAAGATATCAGAATCATTGGGAATGTAAAAATATATCATAGGAATACAGCTTTTTATATAAGCTATATGCATCACGGTAAATGACGTAAATTCCCGCTATTCATTAAAGAAATATTTATAAATGTATAGCGATACAAATGCATGAAAGGCTTTCTTATTGAATTTGAGAATTTCATAATAACTAGTCAATTAGGATTACCACCGGAGAGCGCAAGACAGGGGTGATCCGACTGACTTCAAACGAATTCAATAAGGAGGACAAACCAATGTCCCAGATTTCTCGTCGTACATTAATCAAAGCTTCTGCAGCGACGGCAGCTGCCGCAGCGGTTGCCGCGCCCGGTGTTGCTTCTGCAGAAATGATGGAGAGTCCGAAGGAGCATCCCGGGTATCCTGCCGCAAAAGAGAGTGCAGCAATCTTTCCGGAGAATCCGCTCCCGGAATCAGACCTTTCTCTTACAGGTTCTTTTAATCTCGGAAAGTCCCAGCTGAATGAAGGTGAATCGATTACGGCTTTCCGCTGGGGTGTTGTCCGTCCGGTAGTGAAGGGCGGCCGTATTGTGGGCTGCAAGCCGTTTGAGCATGACTATCAGCCTTCGGTCAACCTTCAGGGGATTGCGGAAATGCCGTATTCCACGGCTCGTATCCGCTATCCGATGGTTCGTGAGTCCTACCTGAAGAATGGTCCGGCTTCCCGCGCGACGCGTGGCGACGAAAATGAAAAGTGGGTTCGGGTTTCCTGGGATAAGGCGCTGGAACTCGCAGCCAAAGCAATCCGCGACACCTATGACAACTATGGTCCGTCCGCGGTTTATGGTTCTTCATACGGCTGGATGTCAACCGGGAAGCTCAATGCCGCAATTACCTGCCAGCATCGTCTGCTCAATCTGATGGGAGGCTTTGTTGGCCGTCGGAACAGCTATTCGTCCGCCGCTGTTAACACGATCTTCCCCTATGTGGTCGGAACCGGTGATCCTCGGTCCACATCCTGGGATGTTGTGATCAAGCATTCAGAACGTGTCGTCTTCTGGGGCTGTGATCCTGTAGTGACGAATGATATTGACTGGTACACGACGCTCCACAACTACGCTGGTTATCTCCGCGCCCTGAAGAAGAAGGGGACGAAAACCATTTCCGTGAATCCGGTTGAGACGGATACGGCGGAGTATATGGGATCCGAATGGATTCATCCGAATCCTGGCACCGATCCTGCTGTGATGGCCGCCATGATTTATGAACTGGATGCCACGGGCAAGATCGACAAGGCTTTCCTCGACAAATACACCTATGGCTGGGCTGAACTCCGCCGTTACATTGTGGGTGAAGAGGATGGTGTCAAAAAGACACCTGAATGGGCCGAAAAGATTTCTGGCGTTCCTGCCTCAAAGATTCGTTCCTTCGCTCACGAAGTGCAGGAACATCGCACGATGTTCATGATCGGCTGGGGCATTCAGCGTATTGACTTTGGTGAACAGAGCCACTGGATGCTCGCGGCGCTCTGTTCGGTGCTTGGGCAGATCGGTCTTCCGGGCGGAGGACTCGGCACCAACTATCACTATTCGTCCGGCGGTTCTCCGCTCAGCGAAGCGCCGTTCATGGCTCAGATTCCGAGCAGCGTAAAGCCGGTTCGTCCGGTGACGAAGCCCTGGAAGGGCAGCAAGGTACTTCCGGTTGCTGCCGTTTCAGACGCGCTCCTGCACCCGGGCAAGACAGTTGACTATGACGGGAAAAAGGTGACGTTCCCGGACTTTCATCTGGTGATGTGGGCAGGCGGCAATCCGTTTGCTCACCATCCGGATACGAATCAGCTGGCGAGAGCTTTTAAAAAGCCGGATACCGTAATCGTGACGGATATCGTCTGGACGGCTACAGCGCGGCACGCGGATATCGTGCTTCCCGCCTGCACGGCGTTTGAACACAACGACATCACGAATATCGGCACATATTCCAATGACGGCTTTATCGCTATGAAACAGGCGATTGAACCGCAGTGGGAGGCAAAACCGGATTACGACATTTTCTCCGCTCTTGCTGACAAGCTCGGCATCAAGCAGGCCTATACGGAAGGACGCTCTCAGATGGACTGGATCCGCAAGTTCTATAACGACGCGCGGCAGATGGGAGCGACTCTGGGTCAGAAGATGCCGGACTTCGATACCTTCTGGAAGAAGGGATATCTTCTCTTCCCGGTGTCTGAAGAAAACCGGAATTATGTTTCCTTTGCGGACTTCCGTGCTGATCCGAAAGCGCACCCGCTCTCAACTGAATCCGGGAAGATTCAGCTCTTCTCCCCGAAGATTGCCGGCTATCACTATAACGACTGCCTGGGGCATCCGACCTATTTCCAGCCGACTGAAGGTGTCGCCGCGGCGACGAAGGAATTCCCGCTTGCCCTTATGGCCTGCAAGAGCCGTTATCGCATGCATAGTCAGCTTGACTGCACGGCTACCCGTCTCCGCGGAACGATTGAAGACCGGGAGCCTGTCTGGATCAATCCGAAGGACGCTAAGGCGCGCGGCATTCAGAACGGTGATATCTGTCTCGTGAAGAGCCGCCGCGGTCAGATTCTGGCCGGAGCTGTTCTTACGGATCGGATTATCCCGGGCGTTATCGTGGTGCATCACGGCGGCTGGTTCAATCCCCGTCAGACAGCTCATGGGGTTGTGGACGTCCGAGGCAATTCGAACACTCTGGTGCTCGATAAGCCGACATCCCAGCTTGCCCGCGGCAATCTGGCGTCAACTGCCAATGTCGAAGTATCGCTCTGGAAAGGTGCCGTTCCTGAGGTGACCGTGTACGATCAGCCGCCCCGGACTATCGTGTAACAAAGCTGACCGCTGAAAGGCGAGTATCAGTTCAGACAGTCAACAGAAGCCCCGAAGATTTTCTCCGGGGCTTCTGAATGTTTACGGATTTTATTCTAAACATATGAATATCTGATTATTTTTATAATATTTTCCCTCTATCAGGCATGTTTCGTCAGCAGTCAGATTCTTCGGAAAATATCATCCAATCCGCCTTTTGTAATTCTTATTATTACGTAGTCTTAAGCTGTAAAAAGCAGTATCATTACGATAAATTTTTTACCGGTGAATTATCAAATCAAGTGCAAAGTTACTGAATAAAAGACTTCAGCCGGACACTTCCAATTGAGACGTTTTCTG
>ENA-UERW01002285-UERW01002285.1-human-gut-metagenome-genome-assembly--contig:-NODE-2285-length-10388-cov-11.732325_pt1 | contig 10388 bp, 6 predicted proteins | sample MGYA00242994_ERZ507995 | MGnify/ENA primary metagenome ERZ507995 (study PRJEB26167, sample SAMN06115492) | human gut metagenome | host: Homo sapiens | place: China:Chongqing | collected 2015-04-26...
GGTAGCGGTAGTAGCCCGCCATGGCGATCATCGCCGCGTTGTCGGTCGTGAACTTGAACTCCGGAAGGAACGTTCGCCAGCCGCGCCGGCGGCCCGCTTCGGCGATGCCGTCGCGCAGGCCCGAGTTGGCCGAGACGCCGCCCGCGATGGCGATGTCGCGGATGCCCGTCTCCTTCGAGGCGCGGATGAGTTTGTCGAGCAGAATCTCGACGATGGTCCCTTGCAGCGAGGCGCAGAGGTCGGCCTTGTGCGTCTCGATGAAGTCGGGGTCTGCGGCCACGGCGTCGCGCAGCGTGTAGAGGAACGAGGTTTTCAGGCCCGAGAACGAATAGCCGTAGCCCTCGACGCGGGGATGCGCGAAGCGGAATGCCTTCGGATCGCCCTCCTTGGCCAGACGGTCGATCACCGGGCCGCCCGGGTAGGGCAGCCCCATCACCTTGGCGCACTTGTCGAAGGCCTCGCCTGCGGCGTCGTCGATCGTCGTGCCGATGATCTCCATTTCGAGCGGGGAGTCCACGCGCACGATCTGCGTGTGGCCGCCGCTCACCAGAAGACACAGGAACGGAAAGTCCGGATGGGGCAGCGTGCGGTCCCGAAGGTCGATGAAGTGCGAGAGGATGTGCCCCTGAAGGTGGTTGACCTCGACCATCGGGATGTTGCGGGCGATTGAAAGCCCCTTGGTGAACGACACGCCCACGAGCAGCGATCCGACCAGCCCCGGGCCGCGCGTGAAGGCGATGGCGTCGATCCGGTCGGCGGCGACGCCCGCCTCCTTGAGCGCCGTGTCCACGACGGGGATGATGTTCTGCTGGTGGGCCCGCGAGGCCAGTTCGGGGATCACGCCGCCGTATTTGACGTGAACCGCCTGCGAGGCGATGACGTTCGACAGCAGGACGTTGTTGCGGAGCACGGCGGCAGAGGTGTCGTCACACGAGGATTCGATGCCGAGAATTGTAATATCCATCCGGAATTATAATTGTTTTTTAACTATTTTCGCTAAATTTGCAGGTTATATAGGAGTCCTGATGCGCAAAGGTATAAAAATATTGGGAAAGGTGTTCTCGGCGGCGGTTTTGTTGCTGATAATTGTTCCCGTGGCGCTCTCGCTGCTGCTCGACATTCCCGCCGTGCAGAACTACGCGGTGCACAGGGCCGCGCGCTTCGTCTCGCGCAAGCTGGAGACCACCGTGTCGATCGACCGCGTGGACATCGGCATCTTCTCGAAGGTCAGGGTCAAGGGCTTCTATGTCGAGGACTACCAGCGCGACACGCTGCTTTACGTCGGGAAGCTCGACGCCTTCATCACGAGTTTCGGCATCTTCGGCGGCGGGCTGGAGCTGAGCCGCGGCGAGATCGCCGACGCGAGGCTTTACCTGCGGCAGACGCCCGGCGGGGAGATGAACATCAAACAGATCGTCGACCGCATTTCCGACCCCGACAAACCCAAGAAGGGCAATTTCCGCCTCTCGCTGAAGAAGGCCTCGATCGAGAACATGGACCTCTGCCTCGAACGGCTCGACCATCGCGATCCGGAGCACGGCATCGACTTCTCGCACATGCACCTCTACGGCATCACGGCCCGCGTGGACGATTTCACGATCGACGGGCAGGCCATTTACACCTCCATTGCGGCCTTTTCGGCCCGCGAACGCAGCGGCTTCGTGCTGAACCACCTGGCCGGGCGGTTCTACATGACGCAGGGCTGTCTGGGCTTCGAGAACGCCTCGATCATCACGCCGCGTTCGAACGTCAACTTTCCGTTCGTCTCGCTGGCGGGCGACTCGTGGACGCAGTACAAGGATTTCATCGGCGAGGTGCGCATCGACGCCTCGATGCGCAATACGACCGTTTCGACCGACGACATCGCCTTTTTCGCCCCGAAGCTGCGCGACTGGCATGTGGATTTCACCGACGTAAACGTCGAGGTCGCCGGCGTGGTGTCCGATTTCACGGGCCGGATCAGGAGCATGCAGATCGGCGAGGGGACGACGCTCGTGGCCGACGCCTCGGTGAAGGGGCTTCCCGACATCCGGAAGACCCGTTTCGACCTGTCGGTTCCCCGCCTGCGCTCCACGGCCCGGGCCGTGGACGGGCTGGCCCTCGGCATCGCGGGCCGCAAACTCTCGGACAAGCTGGTCGGCGTGCTGGGCAATTCCGGGCAGATCGACCTCAATGCCCGTTTCCGGGGACTGCTCTCGTCGTTCGACATGCAGCTGGGCGCCGCGACGGGCGTGGGTAACGTCTCCTGCAACCTGAAAATGGCCCCGGTCAAAGGGGGGGTGAGCAGCGTGCGGGGCGATGTCGAGACGCGCAACCTGCGTCTGGGCGAGCTGCTCGACCGCCGCGATCTGCTGGGCAACGCCACCCTCACGGCCTATGTCGACGGCGTGATCGGCAGGGGCGTGGCCGACGCCAACGTCGTGGGCAACGTCACGCAGCTGGGATTCAACGGCTATGTCTACGACTCGCTGCGGCTCGACGGCCGCCTGCGCAACCGCGAGTTCGACGGACGCATCACGGCCCGCGATCCCAACCTCGACTTCGACTTCTTCGGCACGGTCGACCTGAACGACTCCGTGCCGCGCTACGACTTCACGATGGACCTGCGGCACGCCGATCTGGCCCGGCTGCACGTCAACCGCCGCGACTCGGTGTCGCAGCTTTCGGGCCGCATCGTCGCTGCCGCCGGAGGGCGTTCGCTCGACGATCTGAACGGCCGCATTCAGGTGACCGACGCCCGCTACCGCTACAACGACAAGGAGATCGCGGCCGCCAGCATGACCGTCACGGGCGAGAACTCCGAGCGGAGCAAGTTCGTGGAACTGCGCTCGGACTTCGCCGACGTCACGTTCCGGTCGAAAACCAGCTACCGCACCGTCTTCGAATACCTGCGCCGGAGCGCGTGGAAATACCTGCCGATGCTGGGCGGCGAAAAGTGGGAGGAGACGCCTTCGGAACGCAAGGCCGCCGTGGCCAACGACTTCTCGCTGCTGTCGGTCAACATCCGCAATTTCAACCCCGTGGCCGACGCCGTGTCGACGGGACTTCAGATCGCCGACGGCTCGTCGCTGCAACTGTTGTTCAATCCGGCCAGCGACCAGTTGTCGCTCAAGGCAGCGTCGGAGTACATCGAGCGCCGGCGCATGCTCGCCACGCGCCTTTCGGTCAACGCCTCGAACCGCGGCGACTCGCTGGCGGTCTACGCCTCGGCCGAGGATCTCTATGCAGGGGTGCTGCACCTTCCGCGCCTCTCGCTGACGGGCGGCGCGCGGCAGAACCGCGTGCAGCTCTCGGCAGGCTTCGACGACACCCTGCGCCGCGTCTCGGGACTCGTCGGGTTCCGCGCCGCGGTGGCCGACGAGCACGGACCCAACGGCCGCGTCGTCGATTTGCGGATTCTTCCCTCGCACATCACCCGCGGCGACAAGACGTGGCAGATTTTCGCCCGCAAAATCCTGCTCGACACCGCGCAGGTCGTGATCGACAAGTTCTACGTGATGAACCGCGAGCAGGAGCTGCTGCTCGACGGCGTCGCCTCGCGCAGCCGCGAGGATTCGGTGACGCTCTCGCTGCACAATTTCGACCTGGCGCCCTTCGCGCAGGTCGCCGAGCGCATGGGCTATTACATCGAGGGGCGCACGAACGGTTCGGCGGCGATGAAGTCGGTGCTGCGCGGCGGCGAGATCACGGCCGACATCCTGCTCGACAGCGTGGAGGTCAACGACATTCCCGCGCCGCCGATGCGCCTCGCCTCGCGCTGGGACTTCGCCCGCAGCCGCGCCGGAGTGACGGTCTCCGACCGTATCAGGCGCGACACGCTGATCCGCGGTTTCTACGCCCCCGACCGCAACCGCTATTTCGCCCGGCTGGACGTCGACAGTCTCGACATGGCGCTGCTGGACCCGATCCTCGCGGGTGTCGTCTCCTCGACCGAGGGCATGGCCTCGGCCGGCCTCACGTTGCAGGGCCAGGGCCGCAAGGCCGATCTCGAAGGCGAAATCCGGGTCGCGGGGCTGAAAACCACGGTCGATTTCACGCAGGTGACCTATTCGATGCCCGAGGCCGTGCTGAACGTGAAGAACAACCGGTTCAGGGCTTCGAACGTCCCGATTTTCGACCCCCGGGGCAACCGGGGGCGGTTCGATTTCGACATGAGCCTCCAGCACCTTTCGAATATCTCCTACGACGTGCGCGTGGCCCCGCGGCAGATGCTGGTGCTCGACACCGACTCCGACGACAACGACATGTTCTACGGCAGGGTCTTCGCCACGGGCACGGCCCGCATCTCGGGCGACAAGGGGGCGGTGAACATGGATATAACGGCCTCGACCGACGGCAACTCCTCGTTCGTGATGCCGCTGTCGAGCAAGTCGAACATTTCGAACGCCGATTTCGTGGTCTTCGAGCAGCCCGAGCAGGCCGATACGCTCGACGACGTGGCGCGCAAGAAACTCTCCTTCGAACGCAAGCACCGCCAGAAATCCGACGCCGGGAGCCAGATGAAGATCACCCTCGCGCTCGACGTGCGGCCCGACGCCGAAGTCGAACTCGAAGTGGCGGGCAACACGGTCAAGGGGCGCGGCGCGGGCGCGCTGAACCTCCAGATCAACCCCAAGGCCAATATTTTCGAGATCTACGGCGACTATACGATCGCGGAGGGCAGTTTCATGCTGTCGCTCCAGCAGATCATCAACAAACGCTTCACCATCGAGAGCGGTTCGTCGATCCAGTGGACCGGGTCGCCGATGAACGCGATGCTCGACATCGACGCCGTGTACAAGGTCAAGGCGTCGCTGCAACCCCTCCTGCAGGGCACGGCCGACCTCGGGGGCGACCGTTCGGTTCCCGTGGAGTGCGTCATTCACCTCGGCGAGCGGCTTTCGAACCCCACGATCACCTTCGACGTGCGGGTTCCCGGCTCCGATCCCGAGACGCAGAGCCTGATCGCCAATGCTCTCTCGACCCCCGAGACGGTCGACACGCAGTTCCTCTACCTGCTGCTGTTCAACAGCTTCATGTCCGAGAACTCGTCGCAGGCCTCGTCGAACATCGGCAGCTCGGTGTCGGCGGCCACGGGACTGGAGTTCGTGTCGAACATGGTCAGCAACTGGCTTTCGTCGTCCGACTACAACGTGGTGATCCGCTACCGGCCCAAATCGGAACTGACGAGCGACGAGGTCGATTTCGGGCTGTCGAAGAGCCTGATCAACAACCGGCTGTTCGTCGAGGTCGAGGGCAACTACCTGATCGACAACAAGCAGGCCGTGAACAGTTCGATGTCCAACTTCATGGGCGAGGCCTACATCACCTACCTGATCGACCGGGCCGGGACGCTCAAGCTGAAAGCCTTCACGCAGACCATCGACCGCTTCGACGAGAACCAGGGTTTGCAGGAGACCGGCATCGGCGTCTACTTCAAGGAGGATTTCGACAACCTGCGCGACCTGCGGCAGCGGATCAAGGAGCGTTTTACGAACAAGAAGCGCAAGGCGCGGCGCATCGCCCGCCGTACGGCCCGCGCGGCCGAAAAGGCGGCCGAAGATGCGGACCGGAGCCGTCTGCGCGAACCGGCGGATACGCTTTCGCCGTTCGGATACGTTAAAGAGGAAGAGGATGAATAGATGGTGAACTTTGCGGTTAAGCGAGAGCAGAGACTGCTTGAAAAGTGAAAGGTGTCCCTGCGATGATTGAATCCGACTTGATGCCGGAGCCGTGAAACAACGACCCGACTAAAAGCGCGGGCGGAGGGGCCGGGGCGCGTGCGCCCCCGCGGGCGCAGACTGCAAAACCGGCGCTCGAAAACGAAATTGGAAGGATAAAATTTGTAAACTTAAATATTTCTAAACCATTATGACAACATTTTTGCAGGCTGCCGAGGCGGTGGCCGTAAGTGAGGAGACCCGTATGGGCTTGTGGACCCTGTTTACCAAAGGCGGCTGGCTGATGTGGCCGCTGCTGGCGCTGGGGGGCGTGACGATCTTTATCTTCGTGGAGCGTTTCATGGCCATCCGCAAGGCTTCGGTGCTGGACATGAACTTTATGAACCGCATCCGCGACTACATCTCCGACGGCAAGATCTCGACGGCCGTGAACCTCTGCAAGAAGACCGACACGCCCATCGCACGCATGATCGAGAAGGGCATCGAGCGCATCGGACGCCCGATGAGCGACGTGCAGACCGCCATCGAGAACGTCGCCAACCTCGAAGTCTCGAAACTCGAAAACGGCCTTCCGTTCCTGGCCACGATCGCCGGCGGCGCGCCGATGATCGGTTTCCTCGGCACGGTGTTAGGTATGGTGCAGACCTTCATGGACATGTCCGCCGCGGGCGGCACGGTCGACCTGGGGCTGCTGTCGAGCGGCATGTACGTGGCGATGGTGACCACCGTGATGGGTCTGATCGTCGGCATTCCGGCCTACTTCGGCTACAACTACCTCGTGGCGCGCATCGAGAAGCTGGTGTTCCAGATGGAGGCCAACTCGATCGCGTTTATGGACATTCTGAATCAACCCGTTCAAAAATAGCGCGTTATGGCAATCAAACACGGATCGAAAGTCGATAAATCGTTCTCGGCCTCGTCGATGACCGACCTGATGTTCCTGCTGCTGCTGTTCCTCTTGATCGCCACGACGCTGATCAACCCCAACGCCCTGAAACTGATGCTTCCGAAGAGTTCGAACCAGTTGAAGGACAAGGCGATGACCACGGTGTCGGTTCAGGATGCGGGTCACGGCAAGTATCGTTACTATGTCGAATTGCAGGACGTGGGTTCGATCGGCGGCGTGGAGCGGGCGCTCAAGGCGCGGCTCGACGGGCAGAAGGACGCTACCGTCTCGCTCCACTGCGACAAGACCGTTGCGGTGGATGAGGTGGTGAAGGTTATGAATATCGCCAAGGACAATAATTATAAACTTATTTTGGCGACTTCGCCGAAATAAGTTCAATGAAAAATGAAAAATTAAGAATTAAAAATGAAATCCGTGCCACCCTGGCGCAGGGGCAATTTTTAATTTTTCATTCTTAATTTTTAATTGGGAAACCAATGTATTACTACGATCCCGATAATAAATCCCCGCGACGGTGGGCGATGATCGCGACGGCAGTCTACGGCGTGCTGCTGGCCGGCTCGTTCGCGCTGGTGTCGTTCGATTTCTCGCCGGTGACGGACAAGCCGGGCGACACGATTCTCGTCGACTTCACCGAGCCGCCCGTTCCCGAGCCGCCCAGACCGCCCGTGAAGGTGGCCAACGAGCCGCGCGTGCACGATGTCGCGGCACCCGTGGAGCAGACGGCGCAGGTTGCGGGCAAGGACCCTGTGACGCAGACGCCCAACCCCAAGGCGTTGTTCAAGATGAACAAGGGCGGGGCCGACGAACCCGACAATGCGGGCAATCCCCGCGCTCCCGAGGGCGAGGACAAGGCCAGCGGCACGGGCCCGGGACTGAACCCCGACGGACTGGACCAGCTGGACCAGGGGCTGAAAAAGCGCGGACTGGTAGGCGACTTGCCCAAACCTAAATATCGTGGCGCAAAAGAAGGTAAAATTATTATTGATGTGACGGTCGACGCTACAGGTAAGGTGACCGGCGCTTCATATCAACCCAAAGGTTCGACCATAACTGATGGTTACCTGATTGAGGATGCCAAAGCCGCGGCTCTCAAGGCTCGTTTTACTGAAAAAAATACTCCGATAGAGGGCGGTACGATAACCTATATTTTCCGACTTAAAGCGGAATAGAATTTGAACGATGAAAATACTACTGCTGACAATCCTCGCCTGCCTGGCGTTCGCTGCGGGCTATGCCGAAAAACCCGTAAAGGGGGCGCACCTCCGGCTGGAGAACGCGACCTACAATTTCGGCGACGTGCCCCGTAAGGGCGGCGACCTGGTCCGCGAATTCCGGTTCGTCAACGACGGTACGGCCCCGCTGGTGCTGGTGCGGGTCATCACTTCGTGTTCGTGCCTCAAGGCGTCGTTCTCGAAGCGTCCCGTGGAGCCGGCCGATTCGGGGGTGATCCGCATCATCTACGAACCCCACAAGAGCGAGCCGGGAGCCTTCAACAAGGTGATCCAGGTCTATTCCAATTCGGTCGACGGCCGCGACGTGATCACCGTGCAGGGCAACTCGATCGAGGGGCAGCCCCGCGGAAAGGTCAAGACCGAAAAGGTGAAAGTGAAGTATAAGTAAGAATATGAACGAGTCATCGGCATCCCGCAGTGCTGTCGACTGCCGCTTTCGCCGCCTTTGGCGTCGTTGGCAAGTCTGCCCCCCCCCAACCCCCCCCCGCCTCGGCGGGGGCTTATGGCAGGGCGCTGCCCGGGACCGAATGACATAATGAACCGAAATATGGCAATTCTTTTTTCAAACGCGACGGTGCTGCCGATGACGGCCGTCGGGAACGCCCCCCGCACCTTTGCGGGCTGGGTGGGCGTCGACGGCAACCGAATCGCGCTGGTCACGGAGTCGGAAACGGCCGCCGCGGAGTTCCGCGCGGCGCACCCCGGGCTTCGGGAGTTCGACTGCCGGGGCAAACTCGTGATGCCGGGGCTGGTGAACACCCACTGCCATGCGGCCATGACCCTGCAACGCAGCCTTGCCGACGACATCGCCCTGATGGAGTGGCTCCACGACTATATCTGGCCCTTCGAGGCGCGTCAGACGGCCGACGATGTGGCGCTGGGCATGACGCTCGGCGTGGTCGAGATGCTGCTGGGCGGCGTGACGTCGTTCGTCGACATGTACTATTTCGAAAACCGCTGCGTGGAGACGGTCGAACGGCTGGGCATCCGCGCCATGCTGGGCTGCAACTACTTCGATTCGAATGTCGACGAGGTGATGCCCCAGGTGGAGGAGGCCGTGCGGCTGGCCGCCGGATGCGACCGGGTGCAGATCGCCCTGGCGCCCCATTCGCCCTATACCGTGTCGCCCGAGAACCTCCTGCGCGGCAAGCGGCTGGCGGACAAATACGGCCTGCATCTGATGACCCATATCTCGGAGACGCAGGACGAGGTGCGCATCGTGCGCGAAAAGTACGGGAAAACCTCGGTCGAACACCTCGACGGGTTGGGACTGCTGGGGCCGAAGACCATCGGCGCGCACTGCATCCACGTGACCGACAGCGACATCGAGACACTCGCCGCGCGGGGCGTCGCCGTGTCGCACAACCCGCAGAGCAACATGAAAATATCGAGCGGCGTGGCGCCCGTCGAGCGGATGCGCGCCGCGGGTGCGCTGGTGACGGTCGGCACGGACGGAACCTGTTCGAACAACGATCTCGACATGTTCGAGGAGGTGCGCACGGCGGCCTTCCTGCAAAAATCCGCGACGGGCGATCCCGTGGCCCTTCCGGCCTGGGAGGCGCTGCGGCTGGCGACGGCGAACGGCGCGCGGGCGATGGGCTATGCCGAAGGCGAACTGGGCGTCGTCCGCGAGGGCGCGCTGGCCGACCTGATCGTCGTGGACCTTCAGAAACCCCATTTGCAGCCCGTCAACGACGTGGTGTCGAATCTGGTCTACTGCGGCAAGGCCTCGGATGTCGATACGGTGGTCGTCGACGGACGGATCGTCGTCGAGAACCGCTGCGTGGCGGGCGTCGACCTGCCGGCGCTCTATGCCGGGGTTGCGGCGGCCGTCGCGCGAATCAAAGCCGGCCGATGACCGGATGCGGAGGGGCGCGGTGCGGCGTCCCGTCCCGCAGATCCGGCTCGCAGCCGGGTGGCATCGGAATTGCGTTGAACCACCTGATTATAAAAACTATCGAATTATGGATCACAAGGTAACTTTCGGCGGCAAGCCCGTGACGCTTGTCGGCAATCGCTGCAAAGTGGGGGAGACGGCCCCCGTATTTACGGTCACCGATGCGGGTCTGCAACCCGTGTCGTCGGACGTTTTCCACGGCAAGGTGCGCATTTACAGCATCTTTCCGTCGGTCGACACCCCGGTCTGCTCGTTGCAGAACATCCGCTTCAACCGCGAGGCGTCGAAACTGGGCGACGACGTGGTCGTCGTGTCGCTGTCGGTCGACCTGCCCTTTGCGCAGAAACGCTTCTGCGCCGCCGAGGGCATCGACCGCGTGCATGTCTTCTCGGATTACAGGGAGCTGGATTTCGGCATGAAGTACGGCTTCGTGATCGACTCCCTGCGCCTGCTGGCGCGCGGCGTGGTGGTCGTGGACCGCGACGACGTGGTGCGCTACGTGGAGTACGTGCCCGAGGTCACCCACGAGCCCGACTACGAAAAGGCGCTGGCCGTGGCGCGCGAACTGGCGAAGTAAGTCGCCGGGACGGCCGAAAAAAAGCGGACCCTTTCTGTACTGCACCCCAAAAGTTGGACACTTTTGGGGTGTTTTTTATGAAATATAATTATGAGATTCGTTTAAAGGCCGT
>ENA-UERW01002288-UERW01002288.1-human-gut-metagenome-genome-assembly--contig:-NODE-2288-length-10367-cov-4.219631_pt1 | contig 10367 bp, 8 predicted proteins | sample MGYA00242994_ERZ507995 | MGnify/ENA primary metagenome ERZ507995 (study PRJEB26167, sample SAMN06115492) | human gut metagenome | host: Homo sapiens | place: China:Chongqing | collected 2015-04-26...
CGCAACGGTAAGGTAGGGCAGCCGTTAGCGGCTCCGCCGCTTTACGGATGCCGCATACCCCTTGCGGGTGAAGGGTGCGCGCGGGACTACGCCCGCAGGCGTGTTTCGGAGCGCAACCGCCGCAAGGCGGCTCTTAGCGCGGAGATAACCCAAGAAGGGATACACCGTCGGCTCAAGCCAATCAGCGGATACTTCGCATCCGCTGATTGGGAGCCTTCCTCGAAACAGGCTCGCTTGATCCACCACCAGCGGCGCTTCGCCTGTTTCCCTACGCCATTAAAATTCTAAGTTTTCAGAACTTTTATAAAGTTCTGAAAAGAACAAGCCTCCGGTCAATGACCGGAGGCTTGCGGGTATACGGTTGCTTGACGCCCTTGCGGGAGAATTACATCTCCTTGATGGCGGCCTGAGCGGCGGCTAGACGGGCGATGGGCACACGGAAGGGAGAGCAGGACACATAGTCCAGACCGGTGCGGTGGCAGAACTCCACGGAGGAGGGATCGCCGCCGTGCTCGCCGCAGATACCCAGATGCAGGTCGGGGTTCACGCTGCGGCCCAGCTTGCAGGCCATATCCACCAGCTTGCCGACGCCCTTCTGATCCAGCTTGGCGAAGGGATCGTTCTCGTAGATCTTCTTATCATAGTAAGCGCCCAGGAACTTGCCGGCGTCGTCACGGCTGAAGCCGAAGGTCATCTGAGTCAGGTCGTTGGTTCCGAAGGAGAAGAAGGCAGCTTCCTTGGCGATCTCATCGGCGGTCAGAGCGGCGCGGGGGATCTCGATCATGGTACCAACCAGGTACTTCATGTCGGAACCGGCAGCCTTGATCAGCTCGTCAGCAGTCTTGACCACAATGTCCTTAACATACTTCAGCTCCTTGGCCTCGCCCACCAGGGGGATCATGATCTCGGGGACCATGGTCCACTCGGGATGATGGGCCTGAACAGCCAGAGCAGCCTTGATGACGGCGCGGGTCTGCATGGCGGCGATCTCCGGATAGGTGACAGCCAGACGGCAGCCGCGGTGACCCATCATGGGGTTGAACTCGTGGAGGCCGGCGATGATGTTCTTGATCTCGGCAACGGTCTTACCCATGTCGCTGGCCAGCTTCTCAATGTCGGCCTCCTCGGTGGGAACAAACTCGTGCAGAGGGGGATCCAGGAAACGGATGGTGACGGGGCAGCCTTCCATAGCCTCATAGATGCCCTCAAAGTCGCTCTGCTGCATGGGCTCCAGAACGGCCAGAGCGGCTTCGCGCTCTTCCACAGTGTCGGAGCAGATCATGCGGCGGATAGCGGGGATACGGTCCTCGTTGAAGAACATGTGCTCGGTACGGCACAGGCCGATGCCCTGTGCGCCGAACTTACGGGCCTGAGCAGCATCGTGGGGAGTGTCGGCGTTGGTGCGGACCTTCAGGCGGCGGAACTGGTCAGCCCAGCCCATGACACGGCCGAACTCGCCGCCGATGACAGCATCGGTGGTGGGCACAGCGCCGTCATAGATGTTGCCGGTGGAGCCGTTCAGGGAGATCCAGTCACCCTCGCGGTAAGTCTTGCCGGACAGCTCGAACTTCTTGTTCTCCTCGTCCATCTTGATGTCGCCGCAGCCGGAGACGCAGCACTTGCCCATGCCGCGGGCCACGACGGCCGCGTGCGAGGTCATGCCGCCGCGGACGGTCAGGATACCCTGAGCAGCCTTCATGCCCTCGATGTCCTCGGGAGAGGTCTCCAGACGGACCAGGACCACCTTCTCACCGCGCTCAGCCCATTCCTTGGCGTCCTCAGCGGAGAAAACGATCTTACCGGAGGCAGCGCCGGGAGAGGCACCCAGAGCCTTGCCGATGATGGCGGCCTTCTTCAGGGCCTCAGCGTCAAACTGGGGATGCAGCAGGGTGTCCAGAGAGCGGGGCTCGATCATGGCCACGGCCTGCTTCTCGTCGATCATGCCCTCGTCCACCAGGTCGCAGGCGATCTTCAGAGCGGCAGCGGGAGTGCGCTTGCCGTTACGGGTCTGGAGCATATAGAGCTTGCCGTGTTCCACGGTGAACTCCATGTCCTGCATATCATGATAATGGTCCTCCAGAGTCTTGCAGACACCCTCAAACTGCTGGAAGGCCTCGGGGAACTTCTCAGCCATCTCAGCGATGGGCATGGGAGTACGGACGCCGGCGACCACGTCCTCGCCCTGAGCGTTAGTCAGGAACTCGCCGAAGAGCTTCTTCTCGCCGGTGGCGGGGTTACGGGTGAAAGCAACGCCGGTGCCGCAGTCGTCGCCCATGTTGCCGAAGGCCATGGACTGCACGTTGACGGCAGTACCCCAGGAATAGGGGATATCATTGTCGCGGCGATAGACGTTGGCACGGGGGTTATCCCAGGAACGGAACACGGCCTTGATGGCGCCCATCAGCTGCTCCTTGGGGTCGGCGGGGAACTCCTGGCCAATCTTGGACTTGTACTCGGCCTTGAACTGCATGGCCAGTTCCTTCAGGTCCTCAGCGGTGAGATCCACGTCCTGCGTGACGCCCTTCTTCTCCTTCATCTCGTCGATGAGCTGCTCGAAGTACTTCTTGCCCACTTCCATGACCACGTCGGAGTACATCTGGATAAAGCGGCGATAGCAGTCCCAGGCCCAGCGGGGGTTGTTGGACTTCTTGGCGATGACATCAACAACGTCCTCGTTCAGGCCCAGGTTCAGGATGGTGTCCATCATGCCGGGCATGGAGGCGCGGGCACCGGAACGGACGGAGACCAGCAGAGGATTCTCGTGGTCGCCGAACTTCTTGCCGGTGATGCTCTCCATCTTCTCGATGTATTCCATGATCTCGGCAAAGATGCCGTCATTGATCTTCTGGCCGTCCTCATAATACTGGGTGCAGGCCTCGGTGGTGATGGTGAAGCCCTGGGGCACGGGCAGACCGATGTTGGTCATCTCAGCCAGGTTGGCGCCCTTGCCGCCCAGAAGTTCACGCATGTTGGCGTTGCCTTCCGTGAACAGGTAACAATACTTCTTGCTCATAGAAACTCTCCTTCGATTTTTGCCCGGAACAGGCAGAATAGAACAACATGGAGCCGGTGGACGCCCAATGCGGAAAACCGGCGGCCTGCGGCTCCGGATATAACCATTTTGTATTATAGTAGATTGGGAAAGAAAATACAATCAATATATTTTACAAGATTTTCTTTTGAAATTAAACGTTTTCGATAAAGAAAAAGGCGGTTTTTCAAACGTATGCCGCTAAAGTGAACGCAGAGAGCCGCTTTTAGATGAATCGTTTATGCGAAACGAAGGTATTCTGAGGAAGATCGAACGGCGGTCTGCGTACGCAGACCGCCGTTGTGGGGTTCTTCTTCAGTTGCCGAGATCCTGCCCCAGAATGTACTTTTTCAGGGGCTTATACAACACCGCCGCGATGACCAGCGCAATGATGGTATTGGGCAGCATATAGGAGCCGTTATAGACCAGAGAATAGGCGGAAGGACTGGTGAAGGTCCACTTCATGAACTCCGTGGGAGCCAGAATTTTGTAGATGGTCACGCCGCTGATGTAGTGAACGACAAAGCGGCCGAGGCAGCCTACCACGGTACCGACAAAGATGCCCCACTTCTTGCCCTTGAACAGGCCAGCCAGACCCAAGGGAGTAAAGGCCACCAGATAGTCCAGCAGCATGGACTGCCAGCCCCAGGCGTAAGCACCGTCAAAAATGAGCTGCAAGAGGCCGAAGGTGAAGCCGGCCATGAGGCCCGGAGTCAGTCCCCAGCGGACGGCAAACAGGATGATGGGGAACATGGCGGGGGTCAGGGAGCCGCCGTTGGGCAGTTCCATCAGCTTGATGTAGCTGAGTACCTGGGCCAGGGCCACCATCATGGCACCCTCGCACAGCATCCGGACTCGGAAATGGGAGTTGGTATTCTTTGCGGACATAAACGTCCCTCCTGAAAAAAAGTACCGCAGGCCACATGAACGGGCTTGCGGTACGGAAAGACAGATCGTTCACTTCCTACGCCGGCATTACCCGGATCAGGTTTAAGGGAAAGAGGGCAGTCACAGCCCCGCATCTCAGCCGGAGTTCTCTCCAGCACCCCTGTGTTCAGTTTTCTACGGCCAGTTAAAATTATAGAGAAAAACGGCGGTTTTGTCAATACAATTGCCGAATCTCAGTACCGTTTGTCCAGAATGGAGACGATCTCCGCAAGGGTATCGTGGTCGCAGTCCGCCACAATGGTAGCGCCGCAGCTTCGCACGGTTTCTACGCAGTTAGCCGGGGCAAACCCCTCTGCCGCCATCGTCAGCATGGAGAGATCGTTGTTTTCGTCTCCAGCGCAGTAGATATGATCCATGGAGATCCCCAGGCGCTTTGCCAGACGAGCTACCATAGCTCCCTTGCTGGCGCCCTTCCGGGTGACCTCCAGCAGAGTCCTATCGGAGAAAAACACCTCATAGTCCGCTGACCAAGGCTGTCCGCTCACATAGTCCCGCAGAGCCAGCAGGTGCTCGTGGTCATCCTCAAACATGATCTTGATGAGGGGCATCGGCACCACCAGCAGGGTTGGGACAGGCTGCACTCCGGCATGGGTCACGTGCTCATGCTGCCGGGTGTACTCGTTGGGCCGCACAGCATGGATCACATTGTCCATGTGATAGGCCTCCACTGCCGCTGTGGGAAACCGGTTCAGCACATCCTGACCTTGGCTGCGAATGGTCTCCGGCAGCTCCATGGTTTCCAGATAGCGTTCCGTTTTGAAATCGTACAGCGCGCCGCCGTTGCACACAACGGCCGGTGCGTTCATGGGCACCTGCTCCGCGAATATCCGGAAGGCGGGCAGCGCCCGGCCTGTGGCTACGGCAAAGCGGCCGCCGTTGTCCATGAAATAGCGGAGGGCTTCCACATTCCGCTGTGAAATAGGTGGAATGGGACAGCCGGTGCGGCGGGGCCGCTCTGTATTCAGGATGGTATTGTCAAAGTCGCTGGCCAGCAGGACGCCGTCAAATTTTCCCATAGTTATTCTCCTAAAAAACGGCGGAGCGGAAAGATTCCCGCTCCGCCTGAGATAGTCGCTTATTCTGCGGAGGGTGTTCCGCCGGCGTTTCCGCCGCCACCGCCGCGATGGCGGCGTCCGCCCCGGTGACGGCGGCGCTTAACAGCTTCACCGCTTTCCGGATTGATGACCTTTTCCCGGGCGGGAGCCGCATCCTGTTTGGGACGTTGGTCCTGCTTAGGCCGCTGAGACCGGTTTGCGGGCTTGCCGCCCTGACGGCTCTGGCCTTCGGGGGCCTTGGGAGCTTCCTTCTTCGCCGGTGCGGAAGTGTTGGGCGTTCCCTCGCCGCTGCCGCCGCTTCTGCGGCGTCCGCCCCGGTGACGGCGGCGGTTCTTGCTCTCGCTGCCCTCCTCGCGGGGACGTTCCCGGACGGGGGCCGGCGTCTCCGCCGGTTCCTCCGCTTCAAAGTGCCGGGAGATCACCGGCGCGATGAACTCCTCTTCCTTTTCCTCCACATACCGCTCGGGCCGCTCCGTGGGGATCTCAATGCCCTCACGGCTGCCCTTGCCATTGCGCAGGACACAGATCTCGCAGTTGTGGTAGCACTTCTGGGTCTCCGGAGCACTGTCCAGGCTGACCTTTACGGTTTCCCGCAGCAGGTCCACGGCTTTTACATTGCCGGGGCCGTCGGGGGTCTGAACGAAGGATTCCTGCTTGGGCATCCGCTTCTGAGCATCCTCATAGGCGTTCTGCTCATATTTCAGGCAGCACATCAGCCGTCCGCAGGTGCCGGAGATCTTGGTGGGATTCAAGCTGAGATTCTGGGTCTTGGCCATCTTGATGGAGACGGGCAGGAACCCGTCCAAAAACTGGGAGCAGCAGAAGGGGCGCCCGCAGATGCCGAGACCGCCCACCATTTTGGCCTCGTCCCGGACGCCGATCTGACGCAGCTCGATCCGGGCCCGGAACACGCCGGCCAGATCCCGCACCAGCTCCCGGAAGTCCACCCGGCCGTCGGCGGTGAAGAAGAAGATGATCTTACTGCCGTCAAAGCTGGCAGATACGTTCACCAGCTTCATTTCCAGACCGTGATCCGCGATCTTCTTCTCGCAGATGTCGAAGGCCTCGCTCTCTTTTTTCCGGTTGTAATCCACGGTGCGGCGGTCGGCGTCGGTGGCCAGCCGCAGCATGGCGCACAGGGGCTGGACAACGGCTTCGTCCGCCACCTCGTGGTTCCCCTGGGTGCAGGTGCCGAATTCCGGGCCCTGGGCGGTCTCCACGATGACCTGATCGCCCATTTTAACCGCATGTCCCTTGGGGTCAAAATAATAATTCTTGCATCCGCCACGAAAGCGGACACTGATCACTTCAGTCAAAGGATTTCCTCCAATTCCACCGCCAAAGCCCCCAGCACATGGCTGGCGCCCACATTGTAGGAGCAGGCTCCGCGGTACGTTTGTAACAATTCTATTGTGCCCATGATCCGCTGTTTTGTCAAGCGTTTCCCAAGTTGGACAATGAGGGCCGCGTCCGGTCCCTCCGGGGCTTGGCCGTACTGGGCCAGCAGGGCTGCCGCCAGAAGGGTCCGGGCCTGATCCAGCATGGCCGCAAGGCCGTCCCGGTCCAGCCGTTTTTTCTCAAGACGGACCATCAGCTCTGTGACAGTCCCCCTCTTCCCTGCCGCCAGCAGACGGCACAACTCCACGCCCGCCTCCGAGTTTTCCTTTTCCACGGTGACGGCGGGATGGAGCTTCAGTTCCACGCACCGGGAACGGAGCGTCTGCAAGACCACGGAAGAATTTTCCGCACAGAAGAGGAATGCCGCGTAGGGCGGGCCTTCCTCTACGATCTTCAGCAGTACGTTCTGGTCCTGCTCTGTCAGAATGGTGCAGTCCGGAAAGATATAGACCTTCCGGGCACCCTCGTTGGGCCGGATATAGGCATCGGCGCGGATCTGGCGGACGGTGTCCACGGAGAGATTCTTATGGGCCTCGTCCCGGACAGTGATAACGTCCGGGTGAATGCCGGAGAACACCTTGCGGCAGGCGGGACATGTCCCGCAGGGCTTTTGTCCGCCGCCCTGACACTCCATGGCTGCAGCAGCGTACTGCGCGGCGGCGATCCGGTCCCCGCTGCCGGAAAACAGCAGCGCGTGGGAAAGTGTTCCCCGTCCGGCGGCTTCCCGGATCCGCCGGGCAATGGGGTCATTGGCAAATTCCATTGGACCGCCTCCCTTCTTTCCCGTTTCCCGCAAAAATGCGGAATAAGTATAGCATATTTCACGCAAAAAGGGAAGAACCGTTTTTCCTATCAATGGAGTGCGAAAAAATTTTCAATTCCATATTGACAACTTTCCTTGTCAATGGTATCATCCATAAATGACAAAGATAGTTGTCAAATTGACAAGCGGACCTAACAGAAAGGAGGGGCCTATGCCCCTGTATAACCGATTGAAGGAATACCGGGCCCGGCTGGGAGTCAACCAGCAGGAAATGGGCCGTCTGGCGGGGGTCTCCCGCCAGACCATCAGCCAGATCGAGCGGGGGGACTACTCCCCCTCTGTGACCCTGGCGCTGAAGCTGGCAAAGCTGTGCCAGGTCTCTGTGGAGGATATTTTCAGCTATGAGGAGGATGTGCGCAATGAAGCAGAAAAGTGAGAATCAAAAGGCATTTCCCAGATTTTTGGGGATCTTAGTGGTGGCTAGCCTTATCGGCGGTGTGCTGGGTGGTCTGTCCGGTGTGGCCGGGTATTTCTGGGAGGACCATACTGCTTTCGGTGCGGCGTTTGCCCACCTGCTGGGCGCCGCATCCCCCTGGGCTATGGCTGCCTGTGCCGCCGTGCTGCTGGGTCTTGGACTGTACCAGTACCGCAAGTCAAACACTGCCTTCCATGGCTGGGACGGCGAGGATGAGGACGTGATGCAGCGGGCGGAGGAGCGCCTAAGCTGGGCGTTGCTGCTGGACAGCCTGACGGTGATCGTCAGCTTCTTCTTTTTCAATGCCGGCACCGCGAAGCTGCCCCAGAGCTCCGATGGTAATACGATCACGCTGCTGGTGATCTTTCTGGTAGTCATCGCACTGGCCACTCTGCTCCAACAGAAGACGGTGGATCTCACCAAGAAGATGAATCCGGAAAAGCGGGGCAGCGTATATGACATGAAGTTCCAGGAGCGCTGGTGGGAAAGCTGCGACGAGGCGGAGCGCCGCCAGATCGGCCAGGCCAGCTACAAGGCCTACGTTACGGTGAGCCGCTTCTGTCCTTACTGCTGGGGCGTGCTGCTTCTGGGGAACATGGTCTTTCACTACGGCATCCTGCCCAGTGCCGTGGTGCTGGTGATCTGGGCGGTGCTGTCGGTGAGCTATACCCGGGAGGCCATCCGCCTGGGCCGCCGGGGCCAGAAAACGGAATAAGAGGACAAAAAGGAAAGGCCGCTTATGCGGCCTTTCCTTTTGTGGATCGTGTACTTTGATTTACTTCTTCTTGCTCTCCCACTTGGTGACGCACAGGGACCAGGCAATGTCGCCGGTGACGTTCAGGCAGGTACGGCCCATGTCGAACAGACGGTCCACAGCCACGATCAGGCCAATGTAAGCCACGGGGATGCCGATGGCTTCCAGCACCATGGCCAGCATGATCATACCGGCACCGGGAGTACCGGCGGTGCCGATGGAGGCCAGCGTAGCGGTGACCACAATGAGGATCATCTGGCTCAGGGTCAGCTGCATACCGGCACAGGTGGCCAGGAACACAGTGGCAACGCACTGATAGATGGCGGTGCCGTCCATGTTGATGGTGGCGCCCAGAGGCAGCACGAAGGAGGAAATATCGTCCTCAGCGCCCAGAGCATCGGCGCACTCCTTGGAGACCGGCAGGGTCGCGGCGGAGGAGGTGGAGGTAAAGGCGAAGATCATAGCCGCGGAAGCATTCTTGAAGAACTTGACGGGGCTGATGCCGGCAAACGCCTTGGCGGAAACAGAATAGACCAGCAGGGCGTGGAGAATGTAGCCGATGTAGGCGCACAGAATGACCAGCGCCAGAGAGCCGAGGATCTCAGCGCCCTGGGTGGCAACCACCCAGGTCATGTAGGTAAACACACCGATGGGACTCAGGGAGATGATGAATTCCATCAGCCGCTCAACCACGGCATAAGCGGAGGTCACCATGTCCCGGACCAGCTTGGACTTCTCACCGGCAGCCAGAATGGAGCCGCCGAACAGCAGGGCGATGACGATGACCTGAAGCATGTTGGCTTCGGTAAACGCCTTCCACATGTTGGTGGGGAAAATGGCAACCAGAGTCGCCATGAAGCCGGCGTATTCCTTGGCCTCGTACTCGGCAGCCTGGGCAGCCTCGCTGAGGTTGGGGAACAGGCCCGCGTTGTTGAACACCGTTGCCAGAACCAGACCGATGACGCAGGCCACGGCGGTAGTGACCATGAAGTAGAGAATGGTCTTCCAGCCCACGGCGCCTACCTTTTTCATGTCACCCATGGAGATGATGCCGTCGATCATAGACAGCAGCACCACAGGCACCACGATGAACTTCAGCAGGTTGACGAAGATATCACCGAAGGGCTTGATGTAGCTGGTGGTGAAGCCGGCCGCGCCGGTGAAGTAGAACACCAGACCGACAACGATACCCAGTACCAGAGCAATAAAGATCTGTACCGGCAGGGACAGTTTTTTCTTTTTTTTCATAGAATACGCTCCCTCTTTCACACTTTTTAATACGCTGTGCGTAAAATTCGCAGAAATTTACGCAAATATGATTGGAGATATTATAGCGGTATGCCGGGAACTTGTAAAGTCCGCACTAATAAAGTTGTTTATTTTGTGCAAAATCCCATCTGTTTCACTGGATCATTCGTCAAAACAGAGATTCTATGGGCGTTTTTTGCTTATTTTGCCCGTACACGGAAGCCGCAGAAACGGATGGCGGCTTTTGCAAGCTCCGCCGTGGGATCCACCACGGGGAACGTCAGGCCCACGGCCTCCGCAGCCAAGGGCAGTTCCGTGCAGCCCAGCAGGAACACACCGGCCCCACGGGTCATCATATGCTCCACCACGGTCAAAAGATCCGCCCGGTAAGCGTCCGGACCTTTTCCGGCTTTGACACCGTCATAGATGACCCGCATGAGGGCATCCTGCTCTTCTGTCTCCGGGGTCAGGTACGGCACATCGGCTTCCCCAAGGGCATTTTGATACAGTTGAGCGGAAAGCGTCCCCTTTGTGGCCAGAATTCCCACGGTTTTTCCGGGAAACCGGGTTTTGCAGGCTTCCGCGGCAGCGGTAAGGATGCTGAGGAAGGGGATCTCTGTCATGGCCTGAAGTCGGGGCAGGAAGTAATGGGCGGTGTTGCAGGGCATGATGACACAGTCTGCACCGCAGGCTTC
>ENA-UERW01002299-UERW01002299.1-human-gut-metagenome-genome-assembly--contig:-NODE-2299-length-10319-cov-2.252197_pt1 | contig 10319 bp, 8 predicted proteins | sample MGYA00242994_ERZ507995 | MGnify/ENA primary metagenome ERZ507995 (study PRJEB26167, sample SAMN06115492) | human gut metagenome | host: Homo sapiens | place: China:Chongqing | collected 2015-04-26...
GCTGCGCAAGCGGTTCAAGGGCAAGCCCGAGTATATCATCAACTACCTGACCTTTGTGGCACAGGAGCTGCGGGAGTACATGGCCAAGCTGGGCGTGCACACCGTGGACGAGCTGGTGGGCCGCACCGACCTGCTGCGCGTGAAGGACGCTGCCCCCGGCAGCCGTGCTTCCAAGATGGATCTGGACTGCATCCTGCACAACCCCGCCATCGCCAACAGCAACGTGCACTTTGTGCCCGCTGACACCTACGACTTCCATCTGGAGAACACCCTCGACATGAAGGTGCTCATGAAGAAGTTCAAGCTGGGCAGCAAGGCACCCCAGAGTGTCCGGCTGGAGGTCTCCAACACCGACCGCGCCCTGGGTGCCATCTTTGGCAGCGAGATCACCCGCAAGTACGGCAGCTCCCTGCCCGACGATGTCTACACCGCCGAGTGCACCGGCGCAGGCGGCCAGAGCTTTGGCGCGTTCATCCCCAAGGGCCTGACCCTCAGCCTGACCGGCGACTGCAACGACTACATGGGCAAGGGCCTGTCCGGCGGCAAGATCATCGTCCGCCCGCCCGAGGGCATCGGCTATAAGCCTGAGGAAAACATCATCACCGGCAATGTAGCCCTTTACGGTGCCACCAGCGGCAAGGCCTTCGTCTCCGGCGTGGCCGGTGAGCGCTTCTGCGTCCGCAACAGCGGCGCGACCGCCGTTGTCGAGGGCGTGGGTGACCACGGCTGCGAGTACATGACCGGCGGCACAGTGGTCGTTCTGGGCCAGACCGGCAAGAACTTCGCGGCCGGTATGACCGGCGGCGTGGCCTACGTTCTGGACGAGAACTGGGATTTCTACCAGCGGGTCAACAAGGAGACCGTGAGCCTGGAGCCTGTGGAGCACAAGTACGATGTTGCTGCCCTGAAGGAGCTCATCCGCGAGCATGTGGAAGCCACCGGCTCTCCCCGCGGCAAGGAGATCCTGGACAACTTCAGCGAGTACCTGCCCAAGTTCAAGAAAGTCCTCCCCTACGATTACGACCGGATGCTCCGGATCATCGCTTCCATGGAGGAGCGCGGCCTGGACGGCGAACAGGCACAGATCGAAGCATTCTACGCTGTGCAGAAGAAGAAGTAAGGAGGGCTGGATCATGGGCAAGATCACTGGATTTATGGATTACACGCGCAAGACCAGCACGGATGTCCCGCCGCTGGAGCGCATTGAAAATTTCAACGAGTTTCACGTCTGGCTCTCCCGCGAGGAGCAGCAGACCCAGGCCGCCCGCTGCATGGACTGCGGCGTGCCCTTCTGCCAGGCCGGCATGATGATCGGCGGCATGGCATCGGGCTGTCCGCTGAACAACCTGATCCCCGAGTGGAACGACCTGCTGGCGCTCCACCGCCTGCGCGCCACCAACCGCTTCCCGGAGTTCACCAGCCGGGTCTGCCCCGCCCTGTGCGAGGCCGCCTGCACCTGCGGTGACGTGACCGGCAGCAGCGTGACCGTGCGCGAGAACGAGCACGCCATCGTGGAAACGGGTTACGCCAAGGGCTGGCTCCACGCCGCCCCTCCCCCGGCCCGCACCGGCAAGAGCGTGGCCGTCATCGGCAGCGGCCCGGCCGGTCTTTCGGTGGCCGAGTACCTGAACATCCGGGGCCACGCCGTCACCGTGTTTGAGCGCGCCGACCGCGTGGGCGGCCTGTTGATGTACGGCATCCCCAACATGAAGCTGGACAAATCCGTCATCGAACGCCGCATCAAGATCATGCAGGCCGAGGGCGTGGAGTTCCGCACCAGCATGGATGTGGGCGGTGCGGTGGATGCCGAGAGCATCCGCAAGGAGCAGAGCTACCACAAGGCTGAGCACGTGGTCTACGACAGCGCCAAGGTCGGCAAGGCCCCCGCCAAGAAGAAGTCCACCAAGAAGAAGGCGGAGGAGAGCGCCGAGGGCGAGGAGAAGCCCAAGAAGACCGCCCGCAAGGGCACCTCCCGCAAGAAGGTGGAGGAGACCGCCGAGGCGGCCGTGGAGAAGACGGAGGAATAAGTTTCCAAACGATGGGCATACTCTGTTTGTGAGCCTGCCCGTCTGCGGTAGGATGGTGGGGCGCCCTGCACCCCGACATCAAAATTAAAGGAGATCCTTCATTATGAGCCTAGTTCCTTATGTAGTAGAGCAGACCAACCGCGGCGAGCGGTCCTATGACATCTTTTCCCGCCTGCTGAACGACCGCATTGTGTTCCTGGGAGAAGAGGTCAACGCCACCACGGCCAGCCTGGTGGTGGCCCAGCTGCTGTATCTGGAGGCCCAGGACCCGGACAAGGACATCCAGTTTTACATCAACAGTCCCGGCGGCTCCGTCACCGACGGTATGGCCATTTATGACACGATGCAGTATATTAAGTGTGATGTGTCGACTATCTGCATCGGCATGGCTGCCAGCATGGGCGCGTTTCTGCTCTCCTCCGGCGCCAAGGGCAAGCGCTTGGCTCTGCCCAACGCGGAGATCATGATCCATCAGCCCTCCGCCGGCACTCAGCGACAGATCACCGAAATGGCCATCCACCTGAAGCGCCTGGAGATTATCAAAAAGCGCATGAACCACATTCTGGCGGACAACACCGGTAAGCCGCTGGAAGTGGTTACAGCCGACTGCGAGCGCGACAATTTCATGTCCGCCGAGGAGGCTAAGGAGTACGGCCTGATTGACAAGGTCATTTATACGCGATAAAATCCAACAGAGGGAGCGGGGAAGCAAACGCCCCGCTCCCTCTGAGCCTTAGAAAGACTTGAGGGAGCAAACCATGCCGAAAAATGACGAGCGCAAATCCGTGCGCTGTTCCTTCTGCGGCAAGCACCAGGAACAGGTCGCCCGCATCATCGCCGGTCCGGGCGCCTATATCTGCAACGAGTGTGTCCACCTGTGCATGAGCATTCTGGACGACACTTACGATCCCGAGGAGCAGGCCGGGCCGGACATCCCCGATGTGATCCCCACCCCCAGGGAGATCCGCGACGTGCTGGACCAGTATATCATCGGGCAGGAGGACGCTAAAATCGCCCTGTCCGTGGCGGTCTACAACCACTATAAGCGCATCTACTTCGGCGGCGGGGAGGACGTGGAGCTCCAGAAGAGCAACATCCTGCTCATGGGGCCTACGGGCTGTGGCAAGACCCTGTTCGCCCAGACCCTGGCCCGGATTCTGAAGGTGCCCTTCGCCATCGCCGACGCCACTACCCTCACCGAGGCCGGATATGTGGGCGACGACGTGGAGAACATCCTCCTGCGACTGGTGCAGGCTGCCGACTACGACATCGAGCTGGCTGAGCGCGGCATCATCTACGTGGACGAGATCGACAAGATCGCCCGCAAGAGTGAGAACACCTCCATTACCCGCGACGTGTCTGGCGAGGGCGTGCAGCAGGCCCTGCTGAAAATCCTGGAGGGTACTGTGGCCAACGTTCCGCCCCAGGGCGGCCGCAAGCATCCCCACCAGGAGTTCATCCAGATCAACACGAAGAATATCCTCTTCATCTGCGGCGGCGCTTTCGACGGGATGGAGAAGATCATCGAGCAGCGCCTGAACAAAAAGACCATTGGCTTCGGCGCGGACATCCAGAGTAAGAAGGAGCGGGATACTGCCTCGGTGCTCAAGCAGGTACAGCCCCATGACCTGCTCAAGTTCGGAATCATCCCGGAGCTGGTAGGCCGCCTGCCGGTGATCACCACCCTGAACGCTCTGGACAAGGGACAACTGGTGCGCATCCTCACCGAGCCGAAGAATGCCCTGGTGAAGCAGTACCAGAAGCTGTTGGAGTACGACATGGTGGAGCTGGACTTCGATACCCAGGCGCTGGAGGCTGCCGCCGACCGGGCCATCGAGCGCGGCATCGGCGCCCGCGGCCTGCGGGCCGTGCTGGAGGAGGTAATGACCCCTCTGATGTACGAGGTGCCCTCCGATCCAACGATCACCCGGGTGACGATTACGGCTGAGAGCGTGAAAGAACACGTTTCCCCCGCCGTTGAGCACGATCCCGACCGCACCCAGCGGCCCCGCCTTGGCGGTGCCGCCCTCCATGCGGAGCAGGGGGGCGTATCCCCCAAGGGAAATGTCTCTTAAACAGCAACTGAACCGGTGGGGCGGGGGAGCATCCCTCGCCCCATTCTGCATCAAATCCCTGCCCTGGAAGGAAGTGAATGTGTGATGGAAGAACTGAACCGGCAGCAAACTATGCCTGCTCTGGCCCTGCGGGGGCTGACCGTCTTTCCGCAGATGCTGCTCCACTTCGATGTGGGCCGGCAGGCGTCCATTCAGGCACTGGACGAGTCCATGGCCTCAGGCCAGCCGATTTTCCTGGTGGCCCAGCGGGAGCTGGCCGTTGAAAGCCCGCAGGAAAAAGACCTTTACAGCATTGGAACCATCTGCAATGTGCGCCAGATTCTGCGCCTGCCCGGAGACAACGTGCGGGTGATGGTGGAGGGGGTCAGCCGTGGGCGGCTGTGCCTTCTGCCCAAGACCACGCCCTACCTGAACGCCCTGGTGGAGGAGCTTCCGGCGGAACAGCCGGTCCGCCGTTCCACACGAACGGAGGCCCTTATCCGCCAGACCTACGAGCTCTTCGAGCGGTTTATTGAGCTGGCCCCCAAGATGACTCCCGATGTGCTCCTCTCGGTGCTCTCCAGTGAGGACCCGGGCTACATCGCCGACTACATCGCCCAGAACCTGCCCATGCGCACGGGGGACAAGCAGGCCATTCTGGAGGAGCTGCGGCCGGTGCGCCGCCTGGAGCGCCTGTGCCAGAGCCTCCGCCGGGAGGTGGAGATTCTGGAGTTGGAACAGGAGATGCAGGGCAAGGTGCGGGAGCAGCTCACCCGCAGCCAGCGGGACTATGTTCTGCGGGAGCAGCTCAAGGTTCTCCAGCAGGAGCTGGGGGAGGAGGGTGCCGGCGGCGACAGCGAGATTGCCGAGTACCGCCAGCGCATCGCCAAGGCCAAGCTGCCCCAGGAGGTGGCGGACAAGCTCACGAAAGAGGTGGGCCGGCTGGAGAAGCAGCCCTTCGGCTCCGCCGAGGCCACCGTTCTGCGCAATTACCTGGATACCGTGCTGGAGCTGCCCTGGGGCAAGCACACCAAGGAGCGGGTCAACGTGGAGGCGGCCCGCAGGGTGCTGGATGTCGACCACTACGGCCTGGAGAAGGTCAAGGAGCGCATTCTGGAGTTCCTGGCGGTCAAGCAACTGGCCCCCGGACTGAAGGGACAGATCCTCTGCCTGGTGGGGCCTCCCGGCGTGGGCAAGACCTCCATCGCCATGAGCATGTCGCGGGCCTTAAACCGTAAGCTGGCCCGTATCTCCCTGGGCGGCGTCCATGACGAGGCGGAGATCCGCGGCCACCGCAAGACCTATGTGGGGGCCATGCCGGGCCGCATCATTGCCGCCGTCAAGCAGGCTGAGAGCTGTAATCCGCTGCTGTTGCTGGATGAGATCGACAAGCTGGGCAATGATCAGCGGGGCGATCCCGCCTCGGCCCTGCTGGAGGGCCTGGACGCCGAGCAGAACAGCTCCTTCCGCGACCATTTTCTGGAGGTGCCCTTCGATCTCTCCGACGTGCTCTTCATCACCACCGCCAACACCCTGGATACCATCCCCCGGCCCCTGCTGGATCGGATGGAGGTCATTGAACTGACCAGCTATACCGATGAGGAGAAGCTGCAGATCGCCAAGCGGCACCTGCTGCCCAAGGAGCTGAAACGCCACGGGTTGACAAAGGCCCAGCTCAGGCTGACCGACGACGCCATCCGGGAGCTGATTCGGGGCTATACCCGTGAGGCCGGCGTCCGTGTTCTGGAGCGGAAGCTGGGGGCACTATGCCGGAAGGCGGCTATGGCCATTGTGTCAAATGGTGTAAAGTCGATTCACATCACAGGAGATAACCTGGAGGACTATCTGGGTATCCGCCGCTATCACCCGGAGCGGCTGCCCCGGACGGAGCAGGTAGGCGTGGTCAACGGCCTGGCCTGGACTCAGGTGGGGGGCGAGATCCTGGAGGTAGAGGTGGGCGTGGTGCCTGGCTCCGGCAAGGTAGAGCTCACCGGCAACCTGGGCAGCGTCATGAAGGAGTCCGCCCAGGCCGCCCTGTCCTACATCCGCAGCCGCGCCGCCCAACTGGGAATCGAGGCGGATTTTTACAAGACGAAGGACATTCACGTCCACTTCCCGGAGGGAGCAGTGCCCAAGGACGGCCCCTCCGCCGGCATTGCCATCACCACCGCCATGGTGTCCGCCCTCACTGGCGCGCCGGTGAGGCGGGAGATCGCAATGACAGGTGAAGTTACTTTACGGGGCAGAGTGCTACCCATTGGCGGCCTGAAGGAGAAGACCATGGCCGCCTACCGCAGCGGCATCAAAACCGTGTTCCTGCCGGCGGACAATGTGCCGGATCTGGAGGAGATCGACCCCACCGTCCGGGCCGCTCTGCACTTTGTTCCGGTGGAGCAGGTGGATTCGGTGCTGGCCGAGGCGCTGGAGCTGAAGACCTGCGACCCCCTTCGGGATGACGCGCTCCCGCCCCCTGAGTCCGGCTCCCGGAGCCGGGAAGTACCCACCTTCCGACAGTGAGGAATTGACATGAGTGTGAATTTACAGAAGGCGGAGTTTGTGCGCTCCGCGGCCAAGGCCGGGGACTTTCCCAGGGATCGCCTGCCTCAGGTGGCCTTTGCCGGCCGCTCCAACGTGGGCAAGTCCTCGGTGATCAACCGGCTGCTCAACCGGAAGAATTTTGCCCGGGTGGGCGCGGCACCGGGCAAGACCACCCACATCAACTACTTTTTGATCGACGGCGCTTTCTACCTGGTGGATCTCCCCGGCTATGGCTACGCCAAAGTGTCCCAGGCGGAGAAGGCCCGCTGGGGCCGCCTGATGGAGGAGTGGTTCGCGGACAACTCCCTGATGACCCTGGGACTGATGATCGTGGATGCCCGGCACAAGCCCACGGCGGACGACTGCACCATGGCGGAGTTTTTCAAGAACAGCGGCCGTCCCTTTGCAGTTGTGGCCAACAAGCTGGATAAGCTGCGCAAGAGCGACATAGAGCCGAACCTGGCGCGCATCCGGGAAACTCTTGAGCTGGACGAGCCTGTAAAGCTGATTCCCTTTTCGGCTGAGAAGGGAGACGGCAAGCAGGAGCTGCTCAATCTGATCCTGGAGCACGCGGAGGGAAGTGTATGAGATTCGTCAAACTGCTGCGAGAAGGAAGGGGCGTGTGGGGGGTGCTCCACGGCGATGTGGTGCGCACTCTGACAGAGCCGCCCTTTGAGGGTGTCCGTTATGACGGAGAGAGCCTGCCCCTGTCCGGCTGCCGCCTCCTGGCTCCCTGTGAGGCCACAAAAATTGTCTGCATTGGAAAGAACTATTTCGACCACATCCATGAAATGAAGTCCATGTTGGATGCCTCCCACACCCCCGACCGGCCCACCCTGTTTCTCAAGGCCCCCAACGCCCTCAACGCCCACCTGGGGACGGTTCACGCCCCAGACTTTGTAGGGCGGCTGGATTACGAGGGAGAGCTGGCCGTGGTAATGAAGCGGCGTGCCAAGGATGTGCCGGAGGAGGAGGCGCTGGACTATGTGCTGGGCTACACCTGCCTCAACGATATCACCGCCCGGGATGTCCAGAAGGCGGACGGCCAGTGGGCCCGCGGCAAAAATATGGACGGCTTTGCACCCATGGGGCCCGTCGTCACCGACGAGGTGGACCCGGAACACCTGACCATCACCACCCGACTGAACGGTCAGGTGGTGCAGCAGGGGAGGACAGAGCAGCTCATCACTGGTGTGCGGGCGCTCATCTCTTTCATCACCGCCTCCATGACCCTGGAGCCGGGGGACGTGATCGCCACCGGCACCCCCGCCGGTGTGGGCCCCATGCAACCAGGCGATACAGTAGAGGTGGAGGTTTCAGGCATCGGAATCCTATGCAACACCATTGTATGAGAGGACGGCGGACGCTCAGGGGAGGGCTCCGCCGCTTTTCCTTGAGTTTCTCCTGGAAATTTGCTATAATTGACACGATCTTTGTGCTAGGGGGGCGGACGCTTGGGCTCCATATCCGACTTTCTCAACAACATGGACTGGTGGGGCCTGCTCACCCTCCTTATCAGCGCCGCGGCAGCTCTGCTGTGCATCACCCTGCACGAGCTGTCCCACGGCTTTGTGGCTTGGCGACTGGGAGATCCCGGCCAAAAACGCCGGGCGGCTGACCCTCAATCCCATCCGGCATCTGGACGTGGTGGGTCTGCTGATGATGCTCGTGGCCAAGGTGGGCTGGGCCAAGCCGGTGCCGGTGGATATGCGCTATTTTAAGCACCCCAGGCAGGGAATGGCGCTTACCGCCCTGGCCGGACCGGCGGCCAACTTCCTCACCGCCCTGGCGGCGGTGGGAGTCAGCTCCGCCGTGTTCCATCTGGCCCCTCTGGGCCCGGCGGCGGTGTTCGTGCTGTGCTTCCTGTCCAACATGGCCCTGTTGGGGGTGGGGATGGGGCTGTTCAACCTGATCCCCCTGTCGCCCCTGGACGGCTCCAAAATCCTGTTCGCCCTGCTGCCCGACCGAATCTACTACACCATTTTGCACTATGAGAAGTATGTGATGGGAGTGGTGATCCTCCTGGTGCTGGTGGGGGTGTTCGACAAGCCCCTGTCCTTCCTGATGGTCCATGTCCTACAGGGCTTTTGCACCCTCACCGGAATGCCTCTGGGCGGGCTGCTGCTGTTCCAGGACGCGTCTGCTATTTTAAATCTGTTTTGAGGTGAGGCACCATCGAAACGCCGATTTTTCATCTGGAAAAGGTGGTCAAGGCCCGGGATGAGGCTATGGAGGACTTCAACGGCCCACTGGATTTGATCCTCCACCTGCTGAGCAAGAACAGGATGGAGATCAAGGACATCCAGATCTCCCTGATCCTAGACCAGTATCTGGAGTGGATGGATCAGCGCAAGCGGCTGGATCTGGAGGTGGCGAGCGAGTTTGTCACTATGGCGGCCCACCTGGTGTTCATCAAGACGCGGATGCTGCTCTCCATCCACGACGAGGAGGCCATCTCCGAGATGGAACAGCTCATTGCCTCTCTGGAGGAGCACCAGCGCCACGAAAACTTTGCCAAGATCAAGGCCATCGTGCCAGAGCTGTCCGACCGCTACGCCATCGGCCGGGACTATAGTCCCAAGGTGCCCGAGGCACTGCCGGTTAATAGGAGCTACCGCTACGTCCACAAGCCGGAGGATCTGCTGCGTGCCATGACGGCGGTGCTGGCCCGGGTGGACCACCGCCTCCCGCCACCCATGGCGGCCTTCGAGGGCATCGTGGGCCGGGAGCCCTACCCGGTGGCGGACAAGGCCGGCGAAATTCTGGAGCGGCTCAGCCGCTTCGGTGTGACCCGGTTCCGGGCACTGTTCAAGGGCAACCGGAGCCGCTCGGAGGTGGTGGCCACCTTTATCGCAGTACTGGAGTTGTGCAAGGCACGCCGCCTGCGGCTGGCAGGCACGGAGAGCGACTGCACCGTGACCTGTACCGAGGAGGGCGGGGGAGAGCTGGAGCTGACCACCGATGGGGAGAAAACGGCAGATTGAGGGTATACTATGGAATTGAAGGAAATTGAATCCGCCATTGAAGGGGTCCTCTTTGCCGCCGGGGAGCCGGTGGGGGTGGAGCGCCTGTGTCTGGCGCTGGACATCGACCGGATCACGGCGGACTCCGTGTGCCAACGCCTGGCCGATGCCTACCGCTATGAGCGGCGTGGCATCCGCCTGGTGCGGCTGGACAACAGCTATCAGCTCTGCTCTGCGCCGGAGTTTGCCGACTGCATCCGCCGGGCGTTTGAGAGTCGGCGGCCCGCCCGCCTGAGCCAGCCCGCCCTGGAGGTGCTGGCCATTATCGCCTACTACCAGCCTGCCACACGGGCCTATGTGGACCAGATCCGCGGCGTGGACAGCTCCTACACCGTCAGCCTGCTTCTGGAGCGGGATTTGATCGAGGAGTGCGGCCGCCTGGCCGTGCCGGGCCGCCCCATCCAGTACCGCACCACCCAGACCTTCCTGCGCTCCTTTGGGCTGTCCAATCTGGATGAGCTGCCCGAGCTGCCCAACACCACCCCGGAGGACGGACAGCTTACCCTGGAGATGCAGGCGGCGGTGGAGCGGCTTCAGGCCGCCCAGACCGCGGAGGGGACAGAGGAGGTCACCGAGGAGGAGCTGCTTCAGGCGGCCCGGGAGATAGCACAGGCCGAGGAGGAGGCGTAGGGCTGGATGAAAGCAATCCTGATCCTGGGCGCGGTGCTTCTGGCGCT
>ENA-UERW01002301-UERW01002301.1-human-gut-metagenome-genome-assembly--contig:-NODE-2301-length-10316-cov-3.175017_pt1 | contig 10316 bp, 9 predicted proteins | sample MGYA00242994_ERZ507995 | MGnify/ENA primary metagenome ERZ507995 (study PRJEB26167, sample SAMN06115492) | human gut metagenome | host: Homo sapiens | place: China:Chongqing | collected 2015-04-26...
CCTGTCCAGATAGCCCGGAATGGACACGGGTCCGATGGCGACGCGTGGCCCGGAGATTTTTTCTTTGCCGGACTGGACCACATTTTCCACGGGGGAGGACAGCATGTAGAAATCGGGGCGTGGGCTGCGGCCGAGGGAACAGCCGCCAGCGGTGAGCAGTCCGGCCAGCGCCAGCAGGGCCAGCAGCAGGGAAGGGGCGCGCTTTTTCATATGGCTTCCTTTTTCCTTTAAGATGGGTAGCAAATGACCATGCTCAAGCGGCACAGCGTGTTTCCTTCATTGGCATAGGCGTGTTTCCGATCCGCCTTGAAACGGATGGAGTCGCCATCGGCGATCCCCCAGCGTTCGCCGTCGAGCAGTACGGTCAGCGCGCCGGAAAAAACAGTGATGAACTCCTGCGTCCCTTCGGGGTGCGGTTCGGCGTCAAGCCGGACGCCGGGGTCCAGCTCAATGGCATACATCTCGAACCCCCGGGAACTGTCGAACGGAAAGACGGGATAATTCCTGTATTTTCCGTCTGTTTCAACAAAAGGCGTTATGGCGGAACGCGGGACGACTTCGACGTCCGTTTCCGGGCGCATCATGAGCGAAGTAAATGAAATCTTGAGCCCGTTCGCGATCTTCCAGAGCGTCGAGATGGTCGGGTTGGTCACGCCGCGTTCGATCTGGCCGAGCATGCTTTTGCTCACTCCGGAACATTTCGCTACGGCGTCAAGGCTGAGCTTCCTTTCTTCCCGCAGGCGTTTGAGGTTCTCCGCTACGATGTGGCCGATATTTTCCAAGGGCGTTATCCTGTCCATGTTTGACATTATAGTGCACAGATCGTATGCTCTATCGCACAAACTCAAAGGAGCTTCCACCATGCCGTCGATTGCCGCTTTCCTGTCCTTCGCGTGCATCATGTCCTTTACGCCAGGCCCCAACAATATTATGGCGCTTTCCAGCGCGAGTGCGTACGGGCTCCGGAAGGGGCTCCGTTTCTGCTTCGGCGTCCTGCTGGGCGTTCTGGGGCTCATGACGGCATGTGCGCTGTTTGGCGCGGCGCTGTTCCGGTTTTTGCCCGACGTGGAACCCACAATGCGTGCCGTCGGCGCGGCGTATATCCTCTGGATGGCCTTTGGCGTCTGGCGGTCGGGATCAGGAAACGAAGATTCCCGCCTTGTACCGGTCAACGGCGTCGTTTCAGGGATGCTGCTGCAATTCGTCAACCCCAAAGGCATCCTCTATGGGATAACCGCCTTCTCGTCCTTTGTGCTTCCTTACTACGATTCCTTTATGGCTTTGGCTGTTTCCATCGGCGTGCTCTCGGCTGTCGCCTATGCCGGGACATGTTTTTGGGCGCTTTTTGGAGCCGTATTCCGCCGTTTCCTCCAGAACCACCATACCGCCGCCAACGCGAGCATGGCGCTCCTGCTGGTGTGGTGTGCCGCTTCCCTGTATACCTAATTATCTCACACGGATGTAATCCGCTTCCGCATCCTTGGGACCATCGCGTCATTTTTAAGGATACAGTACTGTGCCCAATCAAGCGCACAGGACTCCGCTTTCAACCCGGTCCCGCTACGATTTGAACTTCCCGACACCCTACCAGTCGAAAGTCTTTGGTAGAGGAGGGGAGGAGCCCCCTTTCTGGAGAAAGGGGGCTCCTCCCCTCCCCAATACGTTCCTTTACCGTACCTTCCCGCGCAGCACTGCTTCGGGATTGCGTTCAAGCGTGTTGGCGAACACGCGAACGGCCCGGGCCGCTTCGGTGATTTCGCGGATGGCCTGATTCAGTTCGATGACGGTCGTACTGTTTTTGCTGACCACGCCACGGGCGGAAACGACAGTCATCTCCGTCTCTTTGGCTACGTTGTCGATGCGGCTCAGGACATGCGACGCCTGTTCCAGCGCCGCGGACAGCCGCTTGTCCGTATCCTGCGCCAGCTTTGTATACGGTTCTGCAAGCCCGCGGATGCTCGTCAGCGTCTTGTCGAGGTTGGTCCCGATATCCTGAAGCTGGACCACCAGCTTGTCGATGTGGCCGATCAGCTGTTCCGTCCCAGAATTGCTCAGGATTTTTTTGACGCCTTCCGTAATGTCGAGGACATTCGAGGCGATGTCGTCATACGGCAGCGTCGTGAGCGTTTGCAGGATGTTGTCGAATTGCGACGGGATGGTGGGAATCTCGGGCACGTCGTCGTATTCTTTGACTTCCTTGATAGGATAAGGGATCTGGCTTCTGGGGTAGAAATCCATCTCGATCATGAGCTGGCCGGTGAGCAGGCTCTGGGTCGCCAGCGTTGCCCGCAGGCCGTGGCTGACCAGGCGATCGAGATATTCTTTTTTGGAGATGTCGCCGTCGGAGACGGAAAACCGCCCTTCGTCCTTTTTGTTCAGTTCGATGAACACCGGCGTCTGGAACACTAAATTATCAAGGTCGCCCGTGAGCCGGATTTCGACGACGCGCCCCACCGGGACGCCGCGGAACAGGACCGGAGAGCCTACGGAAAGCCCGCTGATGGAACCGTCGAAAAAGAGCACGTAACGGCTTGTCGTCTGGAACAGCTTGCCTGAGCCGAAAACGGCGATAGCGAGCAGCAGGAGGGCTGTGGCCCCGACGACGAAGGCTCCGATGAGGGTTTTGTTGGCTGACTTGCTCATGAGCGGTATCCTTTGGAGGAGGTGGGGCAGGAGTCGGTTTTGCCGCGGTTCAGGAAACGGACGATGTCGGGGTGCGCCTGATCGCAGCGAAGGACATGGGGATCGCCGCCCGTGATCATGGTGTGGGTCACCGCATCAAGGAATACGCTGTTGTTGCCGATGGTAAAGATGCTGTCGAGATCGTGGGTGACGACCACGACGGTCATGCCCATGTTCTCCTTGAGTTCGAGGATGAGCTCGTCCAGCAGGGCGGCGCTGACCGGGTCGAGCCCGGCCGAAGGCTCGTCAAAGAAAACGATTTCGGGGTCCATCGCCAGCGCGCGGGCGAGCCCGGCGCGTTTGCGCATACCGCCGCTGATTTCGGACGGGTAATAATCCTCGAATCCGGCAAGGCCGACGAGCGCGAGTTTGAGGGAGGTCTGTTCCCTGATCTCGGCGGAGGAAAGCTTCGTATAGCGCTGCAAGGGCAGGGCCACATTCTCGGCGAGGGTCATGGAGCTCCACAGCGCGCCGCTCTGGAAGAGCAGGCCCACGCCGCTGAGAAGTTTTTGGCGCTCGCTTTCGGTCCCGGCCCAAAAGTCCTGTCCCCTGTAGAGCACTTGCCCCTTTGTAGGCTGGAGCAGGCCCACGAGGACGCGCAGGAGCGTGCTTTTGCCGCATCCGCTCGGCCCCATGATGATGAATACGTCCTGACGGTTTATCGTGAAGTTGAGATCCTTCTGCACGACGTAGCTGCCGTAGCCGACCGTAAGGTCCCGCGCTTCGATGATGGGTGTGGAGGTATTCATATATTCAAAATATTGCAGAGGATGGTGAGGACAGCCGTGGACAGCACGATGCCCACGATGGAATAGACCACGGCCGAGGTGGTCGCCTTGCCGACTGCTTCGGCATTGCGGCCGCAGCGCAGGCCCTGGTAACAGCCGGTTATGGCGATGAGCATACCGTAGACCGCGCCGTGCACCATGCCCACCCAGAGGTTGTTGATGTTGAACCCTTTCTGGGTAAATGTATAGTATTCCATGGGATCAAGGCCGAGTATCCCGACGCCGACGATGAAGCCGCCCATGATGCCCATGAAGTCGGAATAGAGCACGAGCAGCGGGGTCATGGCGGTAAGGGCGAGGACGCGGGGCATGATGAGGTAGTCGGAAGGGGCCACGCCGAGCGTGGTGAGAGCGTCGATTTCCTCATTGACCTGCATGGTCCCGATGACGGCGGCATAGGAGGCGCCGGTGCGGCCCGCGAGGATGATGCCGGTCATGATCGCGCCCATGATGCGGGTCATGCTCACGGCCACGAGGCTGGAAACGTAGATTTCCGCGCCGAACATCTTGAGCTGGATCACGCCGACGAAGGCGAGGATCAGGCCCACGAGCAGGCTGATCAAAGAGACGATGGGCAGGGCGTCCACGCCGCTTTCCTGAACGGCGAGCCAGACGTTTCCCGACGTGCAGGAAGAGCGGCCCCGGAACAGCCTGCCGGCGCTGAGGACAAGTTCGCCGATAAAATCGAAAATGTCGCGTGCCATGCGGGGCACCGCCAATGTAAAGCCGCCGACCCGTTCGAGGAAGGTCGTCTTTTGGGCCTTACGCTGCGCGGCGGTGTTCGGGGGGACCGCAAGGGCCAGCTTGGTCAGGTTGCGGATGCCCTCGGGGAGGCGGGCGTCATCGAGCGGGATGTTGTGTTCCTTGGCGAGGGTGACGAGCCGGGTGGTGACGACGAGCACGCCGCTGTCCCATTCGCCGAGAGCCTCGCCGAGGAGTTCGACGCTGCGGGCCTCTTTGAGGAGCCTCTCCGTTTCACGCAGCGCTTCGTCACGTTCCGTAAAAAAGTTCGGCCCAAGCAGGTCCCGTTTCCACTCGCCGCTGAAAATGACGCGCAGGACGCCCTCCGAGCTCTCGGCGCGTAACGCGCCTCCGAGCGAGGCGGACGCCCTGCTTTTTGTCATCGGTTCGGCTGCCATCGTCAGGCGGGCTTGCGGCTGACGGATACTTTGGCGGGGCGCAACAGGCGGTCTTTCAGGCGGTAGCCGCGCTGGTGCAGGGTGCTGACCAGGCCGGGTTCCATGTCATCCCGCTCTTCATAGGAAACGGCATCATGGACATCGGGGTTGAAGGGCTCGCCCACTTCCCCGGCAACGTCGAAACCGTGGTTCTTGAGCGCGTCGAGGAGCAGCTTCCGGGTCATGATCACGCCGGTGAGCAGGCTTTTACAGGTTTCGTCGCTGCCGCCGTATTGAATGGCGAGATCAAGGCTGTCCAGCGCGGGCAGGAGATCCTTGAGCACCGGCTCGCTGGCGTAGCGCATGTATTCGTCATGGTCACGCTGGATGCGTTTCTTGAAATTTTCCATCTCCGCGAGGGCGCGCAGCCGGGTTTCGTCCGCTTCGGCCTTGACCGTGCAAGTGGGGCAAATCTCTTCGCGGAACTGCTCCTCAAGCGTTTTTTCAGGGGCCTGCGCGGTTTCCGCGAGGTTCTCTTCGGTGGCGTCGTTCTGTCCCTTTTCGGTCTGGGGATCACGTGTATCGGTCATGCTAGCTCCTTAATGATCATATTCGGCGACGCGCCGTCTCCGTGACGCATCTGCCAACACTCTATATAGGACTGAACCCGTATTCGGCAACACTTACCTTGCTTCGGCAAGCCAGCAGCAGACCTCCCGGGCGCCGTCGGCCCCGGCGGATTCGATGACGGGCGGAGTCTTGAAACAGCGTTCATGCGCTTCCGGGCAGCGCGGCCGGAAGGGGCACCCCTGCGGGAGATCGCCGGGCGAGGGGACTGTGCCGGGGATGGCGTCCAGCTTCGCCGAAGGGGGCGTGTCAAGCGTGGGCGCGGAGCGGAGAAGGCCCCAAGTATAGGGATGGCGCGGTTCGGCGAACAGAGCCCGCACGGGCGCGCGCTCCACGATGCGCCCGGCATACATGACGCCCACTTCGTCGGCCATTTCCGCCACCACGCCGAGATCGTGGGTGATGAGCAGAAGCCCCATGCCGCGCTCGCGGGAAAGATCGCCGAGCAGGGCGAGTATCTGGCCCTGTATGGTCACGTCGAGGGCCGTGGTCGGCTCGTCGGCGAGCAGGAGGCGGGGTTTGCAGGCCAGCGCCATGGCGATCATGACGCGCTGGCGCATACCGCCGGAAAGCTGGTGCGGGTAGTCGCGGACGCGCATGTCCGGCGCGGGTATGCCGACCAGCCGGAACAGTTCCACGGCTTCGGCGAGCGCGGCCTTCTTTGACAGGCGCAGGTGACGCATCAGCGGCTCCGCGACCTGCTCTCCCACCCGGATGACCGGATTGAGCGAGGTCATGGGTTCCTGAAAGATCATGCCGATGTCGCGTCCCCGCACGCGTTCCATCGCGGATTCGGACAATTCGGCGAGATCGCGGCCTTCAAAGAGGATGCGCCCGGCGGCGAGGCGCCCCGGTTCGGGGATGAGGCGGAGCAGGGACAGCGCCGTCATGCTCTTGCCGCAGCCGGATTCCCCCACAAGGCAGAGCGTGCGCCCCGGATGCAGCGTGAACGACACGTCGCGCACCACGTCGAACGGGCGTTCGCAGGCGTCGAACCGCACGGTGACGCCTTCCGCCTGCAACAGCGGGGCGGAGGAGGCCGGGATTGGGGAAGATGCGTTTGCGGAAAGGGACATGGGGCGCTCCGAAGAAAGTTGCGAATAAAAAAAGTATAGACGAGATGCGGGTTAAGGGCAAGAAACCGGGGATGCCGGGCAAAATGTTCTCATGCCGCAATTGACATTTATTTTCAAAAATCTATAGAAAGGGCAGATCCAATTGGTATCATAAGGGAGTGGGTATGGACGCGGAACCTGTTTTCATCACTGGAAGCGTTTTTTCGTGGGAATCCCTGCTCGTCGTGTCGATCATCGTTGCGGCGTGGTTTGTATGCCGCAGGATCAATGTCATGAAACGTCCGGTATGCAACGGCGGCTGCGCCGGTTGCCACGGGGCCCGTCAGGGCCGGGGATGTGCTTTCCCAGAGGGGCGGCGACGCCGGATGTGACGATAAAGTTGAAGCTGGGGGACAATATGTTTGGATTTTGCCATAGAAAGCGCGGAGGGCATGATTGCGCCGAAGCCCGTTCGTGCGGCGGCGAAGGCTGTCCCATCTCCAAGGAGATGCTGGAAGCCGGGCTCATTTCCCTGCGCAGGATGAAGGAGGGGCAGAAAGCCCGCATCGCCCATGTGCAGGCCAGCGGCGAGCTGGGGCGGCGCATCCGGGACATGGGGCTCATCCCCGGCGCGGAAGTGGAAGTGGTGGGGCGCGCCCCGCTGCGCGATCCGGTGGCCCTGCGCCTGCCGGGGTTCACGCTCAGCCTCAGGAACAACGAAGCCGACTACATCGTCGTCGAACCGCTGGAACAGGCGGGCTGAGGCGTCATGGATCCGCAGCTTACCATAGCCCTCGCGGGCAATCCGAATTCTGGCAAGACGACGGCCTTCAACGCGCTGACCGGTTCGCACCAGCATGTGGGCAACTATCCCGGCATTACCGTGGAGAAGAAGGAAGGTTTCATCAAGATGCCTTCCGGCCGGTGTGTGCGCTTCATCGACCTGCCGGGGACGTATTCCCTGACCGCCTACACGCAGGAGGAGACGGTCGCCCGGCATGTGCTGGCGCAGGAACGGCCCGACGTGGTCATCGACGTGCTCAATGCGGGCGCGCTGGAGCGCAACCTCTACCTGACCATCCAGCTTCTGGAACTCGGCGTTCCCGTGGTGCTGGCCCTGAACATGATGGATGAGGCCGCCAAGCAGGGCATGACCATCGATATCGAGCGCCTGTCGCAGCGTCTGGGCTTCCCGGTCATGGCGACCGTGGCCCGCACGGGCGAAGGGCTGCCCGAACTCTTGAAGGCGACGGAAGCCTATATCGAAACCAAGCGCGGCGAGCCGTGGGAGCCGCTGCATATCTCGTATGGACCCGATCTTGATCCCGTGCTGCGGGATATGGAAGCCGCCATTGCCGAGGCCGGGCTGCTGGCTTCGGAATATCCGGCGCGGTGGGTGGCGCTCAAGCTGCTGGAGCAGGATGAGGAAATCCTCACCCGCAGCCGCGCCGAAGCCCCGGAGCTTGCCGCCGATCTGGAGCGGCAGGTGGATGAGGTGGCGCGGCATTTGCGGGATACGTTGAATACGTGGCCCGAGGCCGTCATCGCGGATTACCGCTATGGGTTCATTTCTTCGCTGCTGCGGGACGGCGTGCTGGTCAGGCTTCAGGATATGCACGCGCGCATCCAGTTCTCGGACCGCATGGACAAGGTGCTGACGCATCCGTTCATGGGCCCGGCGATCATGCTCGGCGTGCTCTATCTGCTTTATACCGTTACCTTCACCATTGGGGAGATCCCGATGGGCTGGGTGGAACAAGGGTTTGCCCTGCTGCGCGAAGGCGCGGACGCCGTGCTCCCCGACGGCCAGCTCAAGTCGCTGGTGCTTTCGGGCATCATCGACGGCGTGGGCGGCGTCATGAGCTTTGTCCCGCTCATCATGCTGATATTCCTTCAAATCGCCTTTCTTGAAGATACCGGGTACATGGCGCGCATGGCCTACATGCTCGACCGTATTTTCCGTATTTTCGGGCTGCACGGCTGTTCGGTGATGCCGTTCATCGTGGGCGGAGGCATTGCTGGCGGCTGTGCCGTGCCCGGCGTGCTGGCGGCCCGCACCCTGCGGAGCCCCCGCGAAAAGATAGCGACGCTGTTGACCGTGCCCTTTATGGCCTGTGGGGCCAAACTTCCGGTTTTCATCCTTTTTTCCGGCGTCTTCTTCCCCGGCCATGAGGCGGCGGTCATGTTCGGCCTGACGCTCACCGGCTGGGTGGTGGCCCTGCTCACGGCGCGGCTGCTGCGCTCGACGATTATCCGTGGGCCGTCCACGCCGTTCGTCATGGAGCTTCCGCCCTATCGCCTGCCCACAATGCTCGGGCTGGCGATTCATACGGGGGAGCGCACGTTCGAGTATCTGAAGAAGGCCGGTACGGTCATCCTCGCCATTTCCATCATCCTGTGGGCGGCTATGGCGTATCCGCAGCTGCCGCTGGACACGCGGGCGCATTTCGCGGGCGAGCAGCAGACCATCGAAGCGAACCTTGAGGCGGCGAAGGCTTCGGGCGGCGATGTGGCCGCTCTTGAAGAGCAGCTTACGGCCTTGCACGGCGAGCGCGCGGAGCGGGCACTTCAACACTCGTTTGCAGGCCGCCTCGGCATGGCGCTGGAACCGTTGACCCGTCCCGCCGGGTTTGACTGGCGTACGGACATCGCGTTGGTGGGCGGTTTCGCGGCGAAGGAAGTCATCGTCGCCACGCTCGGCACGGCCTATTCCCTCGGCGACATCGATCCCGAAGATCCCACGCCGCTGGCGCAGCAGATCCGCAACGACGGGCGCTGGACGCCCGCCACCGCCTTGGCTCTGCTGGTGTTTGTGCTGCTGTACGCGCCCTGTCTGGTGACTGTCGCCGCTATCCGGCAGGAGACGGGTTCGTGGGGTTGGCCTGTGTTCAGTATGGTATTCAACACGCTGATCGCGTTCGGGGCCGCCGTTGCCGTGCGGCATGTGACGATGTTGTTTCTATGGGTGAAATAAAGAGAGAGGGGAGATTTTTTCGAAAAAGAGAGGTACACCCGAAACTCTTTCCCTTTTTTCACGATACATCTCCGTGTGTTGATATAAGAGCCTCTTTATTGGTTGTTTTTGTTTTGCTGATTCAAAAATGAAAATCCCCAGAGTGGGGAAGCTGATCTCTCAAGAAAACGGATAAGGGAGCATTCGTAGAAATGCTCCCTTATTTTGTAAAAAGAGCGTATTGGGTTTACATCATTGTTGCGAGGATATAGACCTTCGCCGAAGGTATGTTCTTCTTTTTTTCGGGAAGGTACTCTTTTTACGTCACCGGACAGTTTGCTTTATGCAACTATATATTGTTGAATAAAGTGGTATTGTTTTTTGTATGCCGTTTTATTCAGCGCAGCGCCGCTTCTTTGTGAAACCTTCATTAAGAAACAGCTAGGATATTTTGCGAATAGCGCTGTACGCGGATATCGAAGGCCTTTACTTGAATCACGAGGTACTCTATAGATGAAAAAGATTCTATCACGAGCCTCATACATGTGATTTTTCCGTTCAGGCTTAAGACGTTTTTCAACATTTGTGGATGGAGGTATACGATGCGAAAGGACAGGGGACAGCAGGGCTTCACGCTCATTGAAATCATTTCCGTCTTGGTCATCCTCGGCATTCTCGCCGCTGTGGCCGTACCGAAGTACTATGATTTGCAGCAGGATGCGCAGGAAAAAGCCGCGATGGCCGTTGTTGCTGAAGTGCAGGCCCGTGTAAATCTGAAATTTGGGCAGGAGCTTCTGGCTGGTAAGTCTTGTACTGTAGCACAAGGCCTCGCAGAGGCATTGGTAACAAGCACTACTGATTTGGGAGGCTGGACACTGACTCTAGGGGCCAAAGCAAATAGTGTTTATCCGATTTCCAGCGCTACTCCTCCCGGAAATAATGCAACTGCGGTTACCCTTACCAATGCAAATATCAGTATCCCTGATTGCACACAGGTGAACTGATCCCATATTTAAGTTTCAACTATAAATCAGAAAGAAGAGGCGACTCCTTAGGAAATCGCCTCTTCTTTTATCCAACGGAACTCCCTCCG
>ENA-UERW01002302-UERW01002302.1-human-gut-metagenome-genome-assembly--contig:-NODE-2302-length-10313-cov-3.486811_pt1 | contig 10313 bp, 19 predicted proteins | sample MGYA00242994_ERZ507995 | MGnify/ENA primary metagenome ERZ507995 (study PRJEB26167, sample SAMN06115492) | human gut metagenome | host: Homo sapiens | place: China:Chongqing | collected 2015-04-26...
TATTTCTTAATATAATATAGCATATACCAAATTATCAACGAACTGTGCGCAAAAGTACAGAACATTTTCTATATTTGTGGGGGCATCCAGAGCGGTGGGGCGCAGGTACATGCCGAAGTTGGCGGTGGCGGGGCTGGCACTGCTGTTGAACACGTTCAGTTTATTGAGCGTATTCGCCTTTTCCTTGCTGTCTGAGGTTGGGATTTCCTGATTGGCGAACACATTGGCGGTGACGTTGATAATGTCGGTTACGGCTGGGAATCCAAGCGTTTTGTCCGCGCTCTCCTTCACCACCCACATATTCTGGTTTCGGGAAAGGGCGACGTTCGGGCAGGTGTTTTCGCTCATGCTTTGCTCCTCTGAGTCGTATAAAAGGTGTGCAGATCGACGGTGACGGACAGGGTATAGCGCCCATCCTGTCCCGTTCCTGGATCCTGTAGCGTTGTTTCCTCGCATCGGAGTTCCCCGCCGGAAGGCAAGGGGAGGGCGGTACGGCGGAAGGCGTTTTCGATGCGCCCCTGCAAGGCGTAGCCCGCGGGGACGGGCATGTCCGGGGGCAGGGACAGCGTGACGACATAGACGCCCACGCGCTTGGAGAGGGCGTCCGGCCCGCCGAGTTCCCCACGGAAGCTCTTGCCCATGTTCAGCTTGCGGGCGACGAGCACCTGATCGGGTGAAGGCGTGGTCTTTTGCCCCATTGGAAGGATGCGGGCGTCGGCGCCGACCGTCTGGAAGAGCAGGGCGTCCAGCACGGCGTAGAGATCGAAGAGGCTCGCGTACATCAGGCTTCCCTCGCCATTTGCCCGAGCTGTTCCGCGGCCTCCCGGAAGGTAAGGGCGATGAAGCCTGCGGGGGCCTGCTCGGACCATCCGGCCTCAAGGAAAGGCATATAGTCGAGATCGTTTGTGATGCTGAACGATTCCGCGTCGGCCCCCACTTTGGCGATGGCTTGTTCCACGGCGGCCGACACGTCGCCCCGGAACTCGGGGTAATCGCCCGCCGGAGGCACGGCGTCGCTCGGTTCCGCGCCGAGGTTCCATGACGCCCGCGCCCGGCCCGTGTCTTCCGGGGTGCGTTCCACTAGCGTCCGGTAGGCTTCAAAGGCCACCAGCGCGACGGTACTCCGGGCGTATTCCGCGTACAGGGCGCACATCTCCGTCATGGCCTTGTCGAGTGCGCGGGCGTCGGACGTGCTCAGACGGTCGAGTGCGGCCATGCGGCGCTTGATGGCCTGGCGGCGGCTTTCGATGGCGGCAATGTCCACGGCTACCCCCTGCGGATCAGGATGTTGTGGACCAGTGCCGTATCCCCCGGGGCCACGGGTGCGGAGTCCACGACGCTCCATGTTTCGCCGTCCATGATGATCTGGTCGGGGACGGCGGGCACGGGGAGGCCCGAGGCTGCGGCAAGGATGATGCAGTCCCCAAGCTGTATGGGCAGTTCCGGGTTTTCTTCGATTTTGGCGTTCTTGCGTATGCCCTTGAACGGGGTATCCTTGATCGAAGGTTCATAACGCATGGTCTGATCGTTGTAGACCTGTCCATCCTTCTTCTGATGGTAGATCATCCGTTTGCCGAACTTGTTGATCAATTGGCGTGCGGTCCTGCCCACGCTGGCGTACAGGGATGCGCTCATCCTCTTCCCACCTCCATGATGCCCCCGCCCTTGCCCGTGTTGACTGTGCCGAGCCCGGCGAGCAGGCCGGACAGGGAGGGGAATACTGTTTCCGCCGGGGCCGTGCCGTTGTAGGCGATGCTGATCACGTCCACGCCCAGGCTGGCGATGTCCCCGCCCCGGTCGAGCGGCGCGAGGTAGTCCTGTTCGACGAAGAAGCCCGCCAGTTCGCAGCAAGCCTCGACGACTTCCGCAGGGACTTCATCCGAAGGGACAGGCCCGTCCTGCGTACTTACGCCCGCCCGAGGCCACGCCATGCGCTGCGAGCGGGAAGCCTTGCGCCCGTTCCACATGACCTTGCGGTTGAGCCAGTCAGAGGAGCGGATCAGCGCAGCCTCCTTCTGGGCTTTCGCCAGTTCGTCCGTCCATGCGGCCGTCAGCCGGGCGGCATGGTAGGCGTCGGCATCGGCAACGCTGGCGAAGCTGTTGGCCCCGGCGGGCAGGGTGCCGTCTTCAACGATGAGGGGCATGGTTTTCTCCTTGAAGTCCCGTTTTGGGGTTCCGGGCGGGGGCGGAGGGTATTCCCCCGCCCGGTCGAAGCGCGGGGCTACTTGCCCTTGCGCTTCTTTTTCCCGGGGGTGCAGGTCATGGCGGTGTCCTTGCCGTTGGGGTTACGCTTGCGGTTGCCCGGGGACGTCACTGCCGGCGCGGGCTCCGCTGGCGGCGAGGACATGGGCCAGCACGTCGGCCTTGGCGGTGATCGTCGCGGGGATGGCGATGCCGTGCGCCTTGGCATGGTCACGCAGCTCCGCCAGCGTCATCAGGTCAAGAGGCTTGTTTGCGTTCGGCTCGGCGGAGGAGGGCTCCGGCGTGGCGGTCGTGACTTCCGAGTTCCAGAGCTGGTGCTTCGACGGATCGAAATCGGCCTCGTTGATGACGATGAACCCGCTCGCCGTTTCCACGCTCCTGATCCTCACTGTGCTGATGTGCATGGAGCCTCCTACCCGGCGATGCGGCAGCCGAGTTCCCGGCGCACCACGTCCGCGCCGTACAGGATGTCATAGCTGAATCGGGTGCGCTTGTGCTCGCGGGAGACTTCCAGACGGAGGGACAGGCCGGAAACCGGGTCCACGGCGGACTGGATGAGGTTGCCGAGGCCGTTGGCGGAATCCATCAGCGGGCGGGTGGCGAAGGCGATGGCGTCGCGGTGGAAGGCGAGGTTCATCACATGGGAACCGGATACCGTGACGGCTTCCGAGCCCGTGGTGGGCCTGGCGAGGCCGGGGTAGATTTTCACGGCGGTGTTGCCCACGGCGAGCGAGACGGCTTCCGTGACCACATAGGTCTGGGCGTCGCCCGCAATGGTCAGGATGTCGCCTTCCTTGAGGCCGGCGGCGTTGGTGGCCTTGGCGAGGCTCACCACCTGCGCTCCGGCCTCGTTCGCGCCGTTCACGGTGAGCGCGCCTTCGGTCATGACGCTGGCCTCGAAAGTGGGCACCTGCTGGTCCATCGCCCAGTCGAAGCCGTACTTGCGCCCGATGGTCCCGTCGATGATGGGCCGCGCGTCGCCGGACTTGCTCACGTCCGCGAACCCCGACAGGCCGAGCGCGGCAGCCTCGGCGTCGGGGTCCAGCACGATGCGGCGGTCGTTGACCGGGGCAAGCTGGCGGTTCAGCACCTTGCGGGCGTTGGTGGCGTCGACCACGGTGGAGAAGGGCGTGGTGCCGGGCGTCCCGACCATGCCGTAGAACTTGCGGCCCAAGCCGAGCAGGGTGGCGTTCACGTCGTTGGCGATGGCTTTGACCGCTTCGCTGGCCTGCATGGGGATGACGCCGCGATTGGCCTCCATCAGATCCTTGTCGGTCAGGTAGAAAGGCGCTTCCATCCAGCGGTCGAGCTTGATGGTGGCGGAAACGGGAGAGATGTCGCCCGTGTCCTGCGAAGTGGCCCCCGGCGTGACGGCCTGCGCTTTGATCGCAGAGGGGATGGGCACGTCGATGCTGGCCCCCTGCTGCGCGGCAAGGTTGCTGTAGTCCGAGTTCACGAGGCGGGGCATGACGCAGGTGCCGCGCAGGGCAAGCAGGCCCTGTGCGAGCAGCTTGTCGACGACTTTGGACAGATCGTTCATGGAAAAATCCTCTTGGTGCGCGCGGCTACTGGGCCGCGACGGTTACTTCGCCCTTGGCGATGGCTTCAAGGTTGGCTCCGAAGGCGCTCATGTCGCCCTTGGGGATGATTTTTGCGCCGGGGGCGTACGCGGAGTTGGGATGGCTGCCGGAGCCGCCGTCCGGGGCCTTCAGGATGCGGTCCTTCATGGGGTATTTGTCGATGATGGCCTCAAGCGCCTCTTCGGGCGCGGCGAAGGTGCCGGGATCGGAGCGGCTGAAAATGGGCTGGCCGTTCATGGTGGCGACCACGCGCAGCTCGCCGTTTTCCTCCTTCACCTCGAAATGCCTGCCGAACGAGGCGTAGGCCACGTCGGAGGGAAGCACGGTCTTGTCCTTCAGGAACGCGCTGGAATCGAAGATGCCCTTGACCAGCAGCGTACGGATGGAGGCTTCCTTGGCGGCCAGCCTGTCGGCGGAATCTTTCTTGGAGTCGGCGAGGGCCTTTTCGAGATCGGAAATCTTCCCGTCATAGGACTTTTTGATCTCCGTTTTAAGGTCGTCGACCTTTCCCGCGTCAATGAGCTTTCCGGCGTCAAGATTGGCGACGGTTTCCAAGGCGGCCTTGGCCTTTTCCGGGTCGATGCCCTCGAACTCCTTGAGCTTGGCGGTCAGGGCGTCGATTTCTTTGCGCCGCCCGGCGGATTCCGCGTTGACGGCGGAAATTTTGTTCACGAGGTCGGGGACGTTATACGCAATCTCCGCACCATCTTCGGCAACCCATACGGGGAAGCCGTCCTTCACCACCACATGGCCGTTTTCGTCGAGCTTGAGTTTCATGGTATCCTTCTCGGTTCGGGTTAGGGCTTCACGCCGGGGTATTCTTCGGCATCACGCCATGATAGGCGGGCAGGCCCGCATAATTGGGCATGAGTATAGACCCGTGCCCCGGATGCGCCGCAAGGGATTGTTTGAGTGTTTTTGTGGAGGGAAAGAATTGACAGGAAGGATGGAGACAGTATATATTCTGTTTATCGTAATACGAAGGACGTTGTATGATTGCCAGCTTTAAGGACAAAGAAACACAGCATCTTTTCGAAACAGGCGAACATCGTAAGCTAGGTGATACGGTACGTTCGGCTGTACGGAAATTGAGGATTCTACATGCGACAACCAAGCTGGAATCTTTGCGAATACCCGCCGGGAACAGGCTTGAAACCCTGCGCGGAGATCGGGCGGGGCAGTTCAGTATCCGCGTCAATGACCGCTGGCGTATCTGCTTCACATGGGAAGACGGAAACGCGTATGATGTCGAAGTAGTAGATTATCATTAGGAGGAAATATGCTTGCTATCCATCCCGGAGAAATTCTCCGCGAAGAATACATGGCCCCGCTCGGCTTGAGCGCGAATGCCCTTGCCATCGCCCTCGGCATCCTCGCCACACGGATTCATGAAATCCTGCACGAAAAGCGCGGCGTCAGCACGGATACCGCCATGCGTCTGGCCCGGTATTTCGGGACTGACATGGAGATGTGGATCAACTTGCAGGCGCAGTATGAAGCCTGCCTTCTGGAAAGGGAAAAGGGGCAGGAGTTCATGCGGATCATCCCGCATCGGGCTGTACAGGCTTCCCTTCAGTAGATATGGAAAAGTATACCTATCGCGTCATTTGGTCGGAAGAGGATCAGGAGTTTGTGGGGCTGTGCGCCGAGTTTCCCAGCTTGTCATGGCTGGAAGAGGAACAGGACGCGGCCTTGCATGGAATCGTCCGGCTTGTCTCGGATACGTTGAAGGACATGGAAGCGAACAAGGAGCCGATACCTGAGCCGCTTTCCCTTCGCAAGTTTTCCGGGAACGTTGTCGTTCGCACGACGCCTGAGATGCACCGTCAGCTTGCGATCCTCTCCGCAGAGGCGGAAGTCAGCCTGAACCGCTATGTGAATAGCCGATTGCTGTAGAAAAAGTAGGAGTGCGATACCTAGCCAGCGGTGAGGCGTACACTCTGATCTATTCTGGTAGAGCTCGTGCCCAGTGAGGGGAAGTTCCATTGTTGACAAAGTTCCTTGGGCGACCGAGATCTAGAAATATGTAATAGAGGAAAGGAACGGTTAATCATATCCCTCCGAGAGATTTTGTGTTACTTTTGGACTACAAATAGGGAGTCTATACCCCAAAACAGCTTCCGCTCATAATGCTTGAGGAATATTGTTCCCGAGCGACTCCAGAAGTAGACCTTCAACGTGTAGTCTTGCCGTAGGGTGATTGAGCAAATCCTCCGGCAATCATCGAAGGAGAAAAGAAGTGAAAAAAGCGATCATAGCCTTTGCAGTGTTGGGTATTCTGCTCTTGGCCAGCATCGGCGCCTATGCCTCGTCCATATCCGACAAACAGGCCCAGGCATGGGAACAGGCACTGAAAGGCGAGAGCCGGGCGGATCTCCCTGAGTGGATATTCCATGGCCTTACGGCACTTGGAACGGCCAATATGGTACAGTGCAATGGTGAAACATATCTTGTCAGGCAGCAATGCAAACCGCATGATTGCGGCAATAATTTCATTATCAGCGCCTACCAGCCTTCATCTCAAAAAGCTTGGGGAATGATAGTTGAAGTGAAAGATGTACCTGAAGCAATAGATACCCCGAGTAAATATGCCCGTTATATATTTATCGGCAAGCCGGACAAGGCAATCCAATTTCTTCTGATGGAGCAACTGAAGGAAGATCCAAATTGGAAGTAAGCGAGTCATCACGCTTTGATGATATAATCACCCTCCATGATGCAAAAGCCCCGGTCAGCCTAGACTGCCGGGGCTTTTGCGTCACCCTTGGCCTTCCTTCGCGGGCGTCTGCCCCTTGATCTTCACCGTCGCCTCGCCCACATCATACGACTCGTTGTATTTCGCCTCGATTCCGTCCTCCTTAGCTCCAAGCCACCGGGCGGCAATTTTCCAACAGAGGGCTTCCGCGCTGCCGCTGCGCCGGGCGAAGCTGGCAAGCTGCGTGTCGAGCTGTGTTTTGTCGATGGCCTTGGACTCGGCGGACTGTGGACGGACCATGCGAAGGGCGATTTCCCACACGCTGGCCTCGTCGCGGGCAAGGGCTTCGGCCTGCGCCTGAAACGCGGTGCCTGACGGCTCCACCTACTGCGCGGTGATGCCGCCCGGTTCCGTACTCATGAGGGCGTTGGAGCTGGCGACCACGAACGTGTCCCAATGCTCCTGGCTTACGCCGCCCACGTTGAGCAGGGGGACGGCCCGGTCGAACAGCATCTTGTCGAGTTCGGAGTCCCGCCTGTAGATGCGCAGGATCAGGGACAGCACGTCGTCCGTGGCGGGGAGCCCGGTCATGGGGGAGATCGGCTCGAACAGGAACGGCACCAGCGGTACGGCGCCGAGCCCGTGCCTGCGCTCGCCGTTTTCGGACAGAGCGTACTCGGTGTTTTCCTTGTCCTTCATCGGGCGGCGGTAGCGCGTCCATGAGTCCCGCGTCCAGACGGTCAGGGTTTCGTAACGGAGCGGGGCGGCGAAGGCTGCGGGGTGCTCCATCTCTTCGCTGTGGACGACCGCCCACGCGAGGCCCTTGGCGTCCATCCCCCAATCCCATACGTCGTCTGGGCTGATAGAGGTGAAATAAGGGGTCATACGGCGACCGCTGGCCCTGTCCTCCGCCACGGTTTCCCCTTTCTTTTGTTCCATGTCCACTTTTCCCGCTTGACGATGCCCTTTGCCACTTCCCGGCTGGACATGCGGAGCCCCTCATTGGGGACGACGCGCCCGGCGCTGTCGCACTTGGCCCCGTACCACTCGGCAAAGCGGATCAATGCCCCACGGGGGTAGAAAACGCCGTCCGGCGTTGCCGTGCCGTCCGCCGACCGGAAGCAGTACCAGCCTTTGGGGACGGCGAACGGCCTGATGACGTTCCGATTAGGCGACCATACGCCCCCGAAGAACGCCCCGGCGACTACGTTCCAGTCTCCGTTGAGCCATGCGCGCCGCAGGTTGTCGTCCGTGATGGATTCCAGACGAAGGAGGTACTTCGGGTCCGCCTCGATGAGGTGCTTGTTGTCGTAGATGGTGGCGGGGATGAATACCCGCTTGCTGCCCGCGGCGTCCGTGATGGGCGTGAAGGACGGGGCGGGATCGATGAAGTACCGTTTGACCCACAAGTGCCCGACGCCGAGCGGGTTGGCCGTACAACGGATGAGTTTTGGGGCCTGCGGGTTGCTGGAGCGGAGAAGCCCTTGGCAGTCTCTACACGTCCATGCTCGGCTTTCCGGTGGGCGTTCCGGCAATCTCCTCGGCGTCCATCGCCTTCATGATCCGGCACAAAATACGCAGCTCCCGCATTCGCAGGGTTTTGAGGGTTTCCCTGAGCGTCGTCAGAGGATTGATGTCCAAACTGTCGCGATAGGAAAGTTCCTCCGGCGTCATGGTCGAGGCGAGGATCGTCTCGTACTGCCCGGTCTTGAGGGCATTCTTCGAGCCCTTGGGGGCTCCACCCTTGCGGCGGGAGGCTCCCCCGTGCATGTAACAGACCGTCTGCCCGTGCATGGCGGCACGGCGGCACCGCTCGCCGGTCCGTTTACTTTTTGCCGTACATTGACCCATCACACACCATCATGAGGGTTATTCCCCACTGTCGACGCCAAAGCGCCGAGAGAGGATGTCGCCATTCACGAACTGCTCACAGACGGGCACGCCCATCTCCATGAGAAAACGGTCCTTGGCCTTCTGATTCTGAAAAACGACCGTGAAGTAAAAGTCCGCACTCTGCGCTTCCTGCATGTCCTTCATGCTGTCGGCCCGGTGGTCGCGTACCTCGCGGATTTGCTCCTTGGTGGCGGTGACGTCCTCGGTGTCCTGAAACAGTGCGGAGAAGCGAGGATCCCCGTCGAACATCATGACCGCCGTGGATTCGGTAAATCCCAATTCTTCGGCAGTGAACCCGTCCGCCTGCATCAGGTTGCCGAGCATACCGACATCCCAATCTCCCTGTGCATCAGGATTGTTCAGGAATACGTTGGCCTGTTTTTCTTCCCGGTCCGTCAGAGCCACCACGGTTACGCGGAGCTGATAATCCCCGGCCTCCGGATACTTCTCGTTGTAGTCGAGTGCCTTGAGCCGCTGGTGCCCTGAAACGATGTTTCCAGTACGCTCGTTCCAGATGATGGTTCCGAACAGGCCGTGCTTTTTGATAAAGGCGCGGAGACGCTTTTCCGCCCCCTCCCCAATGATGCGGGGATTGTAGGGTGCCTCCTTGATCTGGGAACGCAGGATGTACCGCTCCTCACCTTTCTGAAATTTGGTCGCGGCGACGCTCATGTCGTACCCTCCTGTTTCTTCGCAAACACATACTGCGCCAAACTGACGCCCACGAGCGGAAACCATGATTCGATGTGGGCGTAATCCTCCGGGTAGACCCGACGGCTCGCGGCGAGATCGCTTCCCATGAGTGATCGGAAGGAAAAGCTGAGGTGCTGCGTTTCCGGGGCGACCTTCAGCCTGTGATGCCGGATGTAGGCGTACACGTCCGACTTGCTCCAGTGCGCGAGGGGGAAAACCGCCCTCGTTTGGGATTCACCACGCCGCCGTCGCCCTTGATCATGGCCCGGCGTACGATGGAGTCCGCGATGCGTTCCCCTGCCGCGATCCACCAGACGCCGGACTTCGACCGGGCGTAGGTGTATACATCGAGGAAGGAGATGATCGGCACGTCGAAATCGTATTCCCGGAACGTACCGTACCGGAGCCATTCCACGAGCATGGGATGCGGCACAATCATGACGGGAACCCTGTAGCGACGCTCAACCCAGTCAAGACACGCCCGCTGGAACGAGAGTATCGGCCCAAGCCGCATGAAGACGGGCTGAATCCTCTTGAAATACCGTGCGCACAGGTCAAGAGTCACAGCCGAGTCCTTGCCCCCGGAATAGAAGACAAGAACCCGGTCTGTGATGTTCGCAGCGGCCTTGATGCCGTCAAAGAGAAGGGTCGTGGCCGCCACTATGGATTAACCCCCGGAGCCGCCCATACTCTTGCGGCGGAGCATGTTCCGACCGCGGGAACCGAGATCGGATCGGAACGGCGTCCGTCAGTAGTCCCGCCAGTGGAGTAGTGGCGGCGCCCTATCGTGCCGACAGCCTGACCAGCAGTTTGTGTCTTGGCCATGGTGTTTCTCCTTTTTTAGAGTGGATGTTTATTGCCTCAGCCGAAATATGTGAGCCGACTATCCCGCGATCCAGCGCGAAAGGACGTTCCCGGCCGCTCCTGCCGCAGCCGCTACAGCCACGAGTGCGGCCATGCCCCCGGCCCGGCGGGTTTCGGCGGCTTCAAGCGCGGCAACGCGGGTTTCGAGCATGGACATGCGCTTGCCGTGGTCACGCAGGTTTGAAATGACCACATCGTCAATACGCTCGCGCAGTCCGGCAAGTTCGGCCTTGACCGCAGACAGTTCGGCCTTCACTTCGCCGAGATCCCGCAACATCTGCATGTCGTCGCTCATTGCGCCTCCTCAACGCTCTTGATCCACAGGAGCAGGTTCCCGGCCTCTCCTGCGGGCAGGTGCACCCACTCGCCGGGCTCGGTAAACGTCT
>ENA-UERW01002306-UERW01002306.1-human-gut-metagenome-genome-assembly--contig:-NODE-2306-length-10300-cov-3.733249_pt1 | contig 10300 bp, 5 predicted proteins | sample MGYA00242994_ERZ507995 | MGnify/ENA primary metagenome ERZ507995 (study PRJEB26167, sample SAMN06115492) | human gut metagenome | host: Homo sapiens | place: China:Chongqing | collected 2015-04-26...
TTGGAAGCATCGACTTGCAAAAAATCATCGCAAGATGTAAACATTGCTGTTGTCAGTCCCAACACTATTGATAATATATATTTTTTCATGGGAATATTCTATTTAGAAAGTTAAGTCTATACCAAACGTGTAAATTCTCGGAGAAGGACAACGTCCCGTATCTACACCGTACATCAGCATACTCTGACCGGAATAGGAATATTGTGCTTGGGTAGAGCCTATTTCCGGATCATAACCACTATATCCGGTGAGAGTAAACAGATTATTGCCCGATACGTAGAAACGTACTTTACTCAAACCTACTTTCTTCGTCCAGACACTTGGTAAGGTGTAACCGAGGGTAGCTGAATTAAGACGCAGGAACGAACCGTCTTCCACGGCATACGACATACAGATGGGGCGCCCGATGGAAGTGGGATTCCACATGGTAGCATTCTTATTGAATTCTGCCAGTACTTCCGGACTATAACGGATCTCATTCCCCATGTCGTCGAAGTTACGCCAGCGTTTATCCGAAGCAATGTCCATCAGGAAGTTGTTCTCTTTATTGTCCGCCCACGTGGTCAGCATGATTTTGTTGGCATTCAGTACATCAAAATCATACATAAAGTTGAAGAACATACTCATGTCGAACCCTTTATAAGTAGCATTCAAGCCAAAACCTCCCGAGAATTTCGGAGTGGTGTTACCAATAACAGTACGGTCGGCTTCTGTCAACTGATAAGGATTGGTGCTGTTGGGATCTACCGGAGTGAGTTTCTTGAACTTGGCATTACCGGGACGCGGAGTGTCGGACAATGGGCTTGAATCTACCACTCCTTCTTTCAGTTTCCATGTTCTGGATTTGGAGTCGAAGGATTCAAAATCGGCTACGGTATAGAATCCGTCATTGACATAACCGTAAATCAAACCACTGGTACCACCCACATAGGCACGGTAATCATCCGAGTTCACCACATCATTTCTCCAACCCGAAGTGAGAATCCATTCTTTTTCACCACTTGCCAGTTTGTCAATCTTGTTTTTATTATGACCGATATTAAAGGTAGCGTTCAGTGAAAAGTCTTTCGTCTCTACCAGCCAAGCATTCAGTTGAAGTTCTATACCACGATTTGACGTTTGTCCCACATTGGTCATCAGCTTAGTGTAACCTGTATAACCGGGAATATCCGAAGGCACCAACAAGTCTTTCACTGTATTCCAATAAACATCAACAGTACCGCTAATGCGTTCTTTGAAGAAGCCGAAGTCAAAACCAATGTTACGTGTGATGGTAGTTTCCCATCTCACATCGGGATTGTAGACATATTTAGAGTTATAAAAATTGTAGTAATAGTGACTGTTTTCTCCCCAGCCGGCAGGACGGGAACTGCTTACACCATACAATTTCTGATAAAGGTCGGCATCAATACGGTCATTACCGGAAGTACCGTAACTGACTCTCAACTTTAAGTTGGAAACGACCTGATTATCTTTCAAAAAGTCTTCATTAGAGATACGCCATGCCAACGCTCCTGCCGGGAAGAATCCCCAACGGTTACCTTTGGCAAACTTGGAAGAGCCATCGGCACGCAACGTTACTGTAGCAAGGTATTTATCATTATAGCCATAGTTGATACGACCAAAGAATGAAGAAATACGCGAGGGAGAGGCCGCTGACGAGGAGTTCTCGTAAGGAGTACCTAGCGACAAATTATCAAAGACCTTTTCTGCCGTGATATTTTCCGGAAAAAAACGGGTAGAGTAAGTTTTGGTAGTAGTCTGGTTATGCTTGATTTCCTGTCCCAACATCAGACGGATATCATGTACATCTTTTAGCATAAAGTTGTAGTTCCACACGTTGGTAAGCTGCCACTTAGTACCTTGTTTCATGCTCCATTCCGCCACCGGCTGGTTATTGTTGCTACGAGCTTTACTAGTCTCCATACCCCAGAAACGGCGTTGTTCTTCAGAGTTATTTTCGAAACCAAATTCACTACGGAAAGTCATACCTTTCATAATATCCCAAGTCACAGCTCCCATCGTATTGAGAGACTTATTAATTCTCTTTTTATAATTTCTTTTCGATTCTTCTTTGGGATCAAAAAGAGTTTCCTCTTCCAGTTGATCGGGATCGAAATACGTATCGTCTTCAGGAAGTTTCATATATTCATCCAGACCCTTAGTAGGTTTTTGGCGCAAAGCAGTCAACAAACTAACGCCTTCCGTACCGGATCCATCCACTTCCTTATGTAACAAACGCGTGCGGTATTCCAACGTCAGGAATTTAAAAGGCTTGAAGTTGAAAGAAGCATTCATATTATTTTGTTTCAGTCCGTTACCTACCATCACACTCGGTTGGTCCTGATGGATAAAGGATAGTTTATATTTGGCTTTCTCCGTACCACCATTCACACTAAGGTCTACATATTTAGCCACCGGATTGGAACCGAACACCTCGTCCTGCCAGTCTTTTCCGGCATTCCCTTGATAGATATAGTGTTCGTAAGCATGTCCATACTTATTATTGAAAGCTGTTGGGTTAGAACTTTTCTGACGAGCATTTTCATATTGCATCAATACAAATTCGTAAGGGTCCATCACATCCAGCTTATTAGAAAGTTCTTTAGTCTGCACATAAGTGTTCAGACTAATGACAACCCGTCCTTCAACAGGACGTTTGGTTGTCACCAAAATAACACCGTTCGCACCGCGTGCACCATAGATGGCCGTAGAGGCCGCATCTTTCAACACCTCGATAGATTCAATATCGGTAGGAGGAACATCGTTCAGGCTGCCCACTTCAAATCCGTCCAATATGATAAGCGGACTGTTATCTTGTGTAATAGAACCGCCACCACGCACCAAAATCTTGATTTCTGCATCCGGCGAGCCGTCTACAGCCGTCACCTGTACGCCCGGCAGCTTACCGACGATGGCTTCAGCAGCAGAAGTGGTCTGTACTTTTTCCAATATCTTGCCGGATACGCTGGCGATAGAACCGGTCAGGTTACCTCTTTTCTGCGTTCCATAGCCGATTACGACTACATCGTCCAACATTCCGACAGCTTCTTTCATGTGGATATTAATGTTCGAGGTACGTCCTTTCAACGGTTCTTTTGCTTCTTCCATACCTACATAGCGAACTATCAACACGGCCTTGGCTACATTGGACACGCCAGTCAATGTAAATTTACCGTCCAAATCGGTCGTGGCACCGATCGAAGTGCCTTGCACCGTTACTGTGGCACCAATCACCGGTCCCATGTCGTCGGTCACCGTACCGGTCACAGTAGCAGTCTGTGCCATAGCACCCACCGCTACCCACAGCAGGATAAATATGTTTATGATTATTTTATTCATCATTCTATGCTTTTATTGTAAATAGATTTATTTGCTCCACACCATTATTTCTTTTCCATCACTATTCCGCCTTGGTTCTGATAGTAAATGATATGCTGAACCAGGTTGTGAAAATAAACTTCGATGTTCGGATAGCGTCCGTTAGGATCAACTGACGAACTGATCTTTTGTGCATCACTCGGATCGTTAGGGTCCAGCCCGTAAGCTTCTTCCCAAATATCAGGAATACCGTCACCATCCGTATCTGGCCAGGGTTTCAATGATTTCACATCAATGTAACCTTCAGTATCTGATACCGTATCAATGATACCCGGTTGTTTGGCTTTACCATCTTCTTCGGGCTTGGAACCTATATAGGTGTAAGTACCATTCTTCACTTCACGAACCACACGCTGGTCTATCACATCTCTGCGCAAAGAAGCTCCGGCATATTCGAGCACTCTATTGTAAGCCTGTTCAGCCGTATGATTGGTCAGTTTGCTATAAGGTTGGTAATCTGCCATCTTCATAGCTTGCTTTTCCGCTTCAGGAACCGTACCCAATGAGGAGTCAAATTGTCCCCAAACACCCTCTGTCCAGTTATCAGCCGTAACACTGGTATTACCCAATACATAGTTGCCATTGATGTAAGCTCTGGCAGTAGGATCACTTGACAGGATACGGTAAGAACGATTGTTTGTTCCGGTAGCGGGTCCCGGCTTATAATAGCAATTGGTTAGATTAAAAGTAGCATACTTTCCGCCATAACTGCCCTGTCCTCTTCCACTCCAGTTGTAATAAACATTATTGCGTACATCAAAATATCCGGTAAAATCATAAGATTCCTGTGTACCGGGAGCTGACAAATCGGAGATACGCGGACAGCGGCTACCGTGATGCGCTAACAGTATGTGGTGGAACGAAGCATTGTCGCCACTAAACATAGCACCATATCCATGTGCACCCTTAGCGTGGTTAGACAAGTTCATACTTTCAGAAGCAATGCACCATTGTGCCGTAAAGTTCTGTACGCCATAGAAAGTCAGTGTCTCATCCACGCTCCATCCGGCTGTAATGTGATCGATAATGGCATCTTTGAAATAACGTCCGCCAATCGCATCTTCTCCATAATCGGCAAACTGATCGCCCGGACGGCAACGCAAGAAACGAACAATAGCATTCAGACTGCCACCTGCACCAATAGCCGGATCTTTCGACAGGTTAAAGGTGAAGTTGTAATTCTTCAATGTGATACCGTCGCCCGGTGCGGTCTGACCAATGATACTCAAATTAGGATATTCATTCAGATACAGCCCTCTTTTCAGTTCGATGATACCGGATACATCAAAAATGATGGTGCGTGGTTGGTTGGATTTCTCAATTCCGTAGCGTAAACTGCCCTCAATAGGGGTTTCGTTTTTGTTATAATCTGCCAGCGTAGTCACACGATAGATTTCGCCGCCACGACCACCGGTAGTAAAACGACCGCCACCTTCGGCACCCGGGAAAGCGAGTATAGAAGTAGAATGATCGTCACCGATGCTTGTATCGGGTTTACCATATTGGAAGATGGTAATTACTTTATCCAACATCTCTACCGTTGCTGTACGTGGGAAGACTGTTTCATTATTTTCGATATTCAATACGACTTCATTGGCAGTAGAGTTTTTCTTATCCTGCGTAATCCAACTCTCGGATATTACAGCATCGTAATCTACCGGGTTTTCTCCTTGCGGAGCCGAGATAACCAGTTTAGGACATTTATAAGGAATGATATACTCATCCTGTTCTATCGTCACCTCACCGCTTACACCGTCTTGTGTCACTTTCAGGACACGCTGCAATGTATAATCTCCTACGGATTTGAATATCAGGACGGCTGTTCTGGTTTTGTTTGCATTTGCATCTACGGCAAATGTTACTTCATCCGTCACAAAACTGCGGGTTCTGGGAGTTGCTTCCTTCAACTTGATCCAGTCGTACTCTGCTGCTATCTCCAGTTCCCATTCCACATTTGCCACTACTTTGCAGGTGAATGTACCTCCCCGGAATGACAAAGGGTCTGATGAATAATCAAACAAAATATCGGGATCGGCCCCCAGTTGCTCTACGCTAATCTCTTGTTCCAATGTCGAGCCTGCACCCGACATTGATACTTTTACTGTTCCGGTGCGCTTGGGACCGTCTGTATTCTCGGTAAAAAACAAACGGAGATCACCATTCCCCTCTCCGGAGCTTTTTGATATAGTCAACCAGTCGCCTGTCGAGGTCACTTCGGCAGTCCATGTAGAGGTAGCCGTTACGTTGATTGTAAACGAACCGTCTACGTTACTCAACTTCACCTCATTCTTCGACACTTCCAGTTTGGCAGCTGTTGCACCCGCATTAGATTCGTCGTCCGAACTACATGCGCTCAACAATCCTACCAATAATATGAATAGAAAATATCTCATGTTTTATATCTTTATATTGTTAATACTCTATTGATTATTTAATCCAATGCGGATCACCAATTCCATTTGTATATACTTCGGAGTTTTTATCGGTAATAGTGAAATCTCTACCAGCCACATCTTTGAAGAGTGTTTCCATAGGGAGAGCTGTTTCTACCGGTATTTCAGCAGTATCAACTCCCCAGTTAGCCACTACAAAGCCATTGGTGCGATAGTTATTCTCGAAAGTCTTGCTTGTGACGTTTCTTGTAGTGAACCAAGTTCCCTGTCCGACTTCACAAACACCACTAAAGAGATTATTACGGACAACTAAGTGGAATGAAGAGGTATTCTTCGGATTTAAGTCGAAGAAGGTCATTGCAGCAGGAGCCATACTCACAAATGTACAATTCTCTATTGTCACATTCAATTCGCCTGTCATACTGCCCAAACCGGTTATCAAAGCTCTTGTCAGATTGTTGGCATGGAACGTAGAGTTCTTGAACACAAAGTTGTGTACCGGCGCGTCCTGCTTGGTAGAAAGACCGAACAGGCCACTTCCACCGGAATTCAAACCTAAGAAACGACAATTCTCAATCACAATATGATCGGCAATCTGTTTCTGTGCAGCATCTACTTCCTGATACCACATTGTACGTACCAAATCGCTGATTTCACAGTTCTTCCAAGAGATAGTAGATACATGGAAAGCTTGGTTTTTAAACTTAAAGAAATCGGAAGTTGTCACCTTTATTTTCAGATTCTCGAAGTGGAAGGCTTCAATAATGGCATCAGGACAGTTGATACTCATGTTGCCCATTTCCATAAATGCCAATTCTTCACCATCACCCGGTGCCTGTCCCATGATGTAGAGAGCTTTCGGTATTTCGGTCTGTGTACCTAATTTATAGGTAGCACCTGCTTTCAGGAAAAGTTTCACCTCATTTACAGAAGCATCTGCCAGCATTGATTTACAGATTGATTCAAGGTTCTCTTCCGGACTTACATATCTGTATCCGTCAGGAATTCTCATCGGAGCTTCCGGATTGATATCTTCTTCGTTCCATCCTTCCGAAGCAATTGTTACAGTGTAATCTTGTATGATCGGTTCATCTACGTTGTTCAGTGCAAACGCCACTTGTACCGTATCATCAGGCAAGATGGGGAATGTGCCATCGATAGCTTTAGATTGGACTACCGTATTATTCTTATCCAGATAGTCGATACGCACGGATACTGTTCCGCCTTCGCTTTGCGTTTGAAACAATACAAAGTCATCGGTGTAGTTCACTCCACCGGTTGTTGTCTCTTTCTCGCGTTGCACATCTGTCGGAGCTTTTACAAAAGTAGCATCCGATAGTTTATATCCTGATATTGGTGAAGAAACGACTGCGCGTAATTTCGAGTAGCTTTTATCCGATTTACGATCGGTAGACTTCAGACGAAGCACACCTGTACGATTGTACATACGCACACTAAGCGGTTCGTCGAACGGGGATTTATACGCCACCGGTGCCGAAATGGCATATTTAATGGTGCGAATACTCCTCCAGGCCCTAACTCGTAAATTCCTAACATAAATGTATCAGTTGTTACTAATGTAAAAGTATTGTCAGAAGTAAATGCATTGTGTGGTAGAAATAATGTTATAACTCCCATTGGGCAACTGAAAGCGATAAAGCGACGAATAGTTGGCTACATACTCACCATCGGCTGTATAGATAAACAGGGGTTTGTTAGAGGCACCTGTGTTCACCGCCCACGGTTCGTCATCCAGAAACAGTTGTATCTCTTTTACTACCGAAGTGGCATATCGTTCTTCTTCCGAACAAGCTGTTATTCCCAACAGGAGCATTATTCCCGTCAGTGAATAGAATATATTTCTCATATAACTCCTGTTTTAAAATTCTGAAACTTCTATTGTAAACGGTTGAGTGGATGTACTCTTATACATGACTGTGCGTACCGAAGGCCACGGCTCGTCCAAGTAATTCTCATCCGTAATTTTCATATGTACGGTAGAACGCTTGGAAGACTCAAAGCCTATACCGGTATCAAGAGGGCTGATGATGCGATTCACCTCCTCGCCTCCTTTCAGATATACCACATCTATAGATGTTCTGGAATCTCCATTCACTGTGGGAAATGAATAAACCGAAGCTCCAAAGCCGGTAGAAAGATTAGTGGAGATGGTCACATTTTCTGTAATACATTCTTTACTCTTTACTTTATAGCCTATTGCCACATTTGTAAAAGTGACATTCAACTGGTCAAAACGAGTGATAGCACTCAATTCCTCCTCCGTCTCTTTCGGCTGGAACACTGCTTGCCCGACTAAACGTTTCAATTCTACGTTGAGCGAACTGACCGAGTTATCTGAAGTAAAGCCTACGACATCCGAAATATAAACCGGCTTTTGAATATGAGCATCCTGATAAACTACCACTTTGGAAAGACTATCTGTATCCACCAGATGATCGGCATTTGCCACGATGAAGGTTTGCAGATTTTCTCCTAAAGGAAGGTCGACTTTTAAATCTCCATTATTTAAAGGGAGATTTTTTCCATATACCATGGAATCTTGCAGGTAGACATAAACACCGACCTCTGTAATTCCATGTTCAGCAAAAGTTTCAAGACTAGCCCTACTGAAAGAAACGCCAACCGGGTGGGTTTCGGGCACATTGGGAAGTTGTTCATTCGGTTTCCATTCATCATCCATTTGCTGTGAACAAGAACAGCAAAGCAGAAATGACAGAAGAAATAAACTTGCTAGATGTTTCATAAATATTAGTTTATATATAATTTAAAGATATACAATTATTAAAAGAATAAAAATTCTATGCCCTTTTTCTTTAAAAGGCGGATTCAAGCCTAAGGAGGATTGGCTATTATAAGTGCTGGCTTCATGTTTCTCATTTGTTTAGATTTTCATTGTACATTAATGATGTTTTTCGCTAGAGTGATTTTTTTGTTCTTTCACCAGTGCAAAATTGAGGATTAAGCAAGAGAAGATAGAGTAAGATTTAGTAGAAAAGGAGTAAAAAACGGACTGGGGTAAAAAAGTGCCCCTCTGGTATAGCCATGCACAAAAAAGATATGCCCTTCAAATGTTATCATAAAACACCTGAAGGGCATATCATCTAAATTCTCCGCATTGAACGGGGAATTGCTGATTACCTATTTGTTCTGTGCATCGACTATATGTTGCACCAAACTATTCAAATATACCTCAAGATTCGTATATTGTCCATTCGGATCTTTCGTTTTTGTATTTCCATCTACGGGATTATTCGGATCAAGTCCGTTTTTTATTTCCCACTCATCAGGTATGCCATCACCGTCCGAATCTACCGGTGCCGAAAGACCTGTTATTGATAATTCCGGCCAGGGAGAATCGCCTGTGTCTTTGGGGCTATTGATAAATCCGGGTTTATTTCCTTCTCCGGTGAAAGTTGCCGTTCCTTTCCGGGTGTCGGAAATGATACGTTTGTCTACTTCATCACGATAATTACAGCAACCTGCATAGTTCATCACCTGTTCATAAGCCTTGTCAGCCGAATAAGTAGTGATTACTCCAAAATCAAGAGGTTCTTTCAGACGGATAGATTCTTTGGCATCTTCTGTCCAGAGGAAATCTACTTTTTCATCATTCTTCAACTGGGCATAGACTCCGTCCGTCCAGTTATCGGCAGTAACTTTGTTGTTACCTTCTATCTTATTTCCATCAATATAGAAAGTTCCCCATTTCTGCAGGTAAGGTTGAAAAGCTAAGTTCTTTTTGGGTTCTCCATCAACGTAAACATAAGCTTGCGGATAAACTCCGACTTTGGCAATACGATATTGCACCTGTTTGGAAGCCTGTTTTGTTGCCGGTCCCGGTTTATAATAGTTATTGACGATATTGACATGCTGATCTTCCCCGCCATAGCAGCCGTTTCCAGCCCAGTTGTAGAAAACATTATTCCGGATATCAACACATTCGCCAAGAGCTAATGTAGAAGGACGAGGGCCCAGACGAGGCACGCGACTCTCACAGTGAGCGATCAGGTTATGGTGATAAGAAGCTTTATGTCCTCCCCAATTGCCTCCATATCCATGTGCCCCTTTTACATGAGTCGCTTTTCTTAATGCTTCAGAGCCAATACACCATTGTACCGTAGAGTTTTCCATACCATAAACGGAAAGACATTCATCTACACTCCAACTGACAGAGCAATGGTCTACCATAATATCTTTCTTATCACAGCCGCCCAACCCATCGGGTTCTTTCCCACTGGCTTCTCCGGGGCGGAAACGAAGAAAACGGATAATTACATTATTAGAATTAATAGAAAAGCCATAATCAGCCAGACAGATTCCTCCGGGAGAAGTCTGTCCTGCAATGGTGAGATGATCTTTCCCTGTTCGTAATTCCGATTTCAGATGAATCGTACCTGCCACATCAAAGACAATCGTTTTAGGTCCATTTTGTTCCAAAGCCTCGTTATACATTCCCATCACCCCCATCACCTCGGCACGGTTAATGACAATCTCATTCTTTAACT
>ENA-UERW01002314-UERW01002314.1-human-gut-metagenome-genome-assembly--contig:-NODE-2314-length-10260-cov-5.431995_pt1 | contig 10260 bp, 8 predicted proteins | sample MGYA00242994_ERZ507995 | MGnify/ENA primary metagenome ERZ507995 (study PRJEB26167, sample SAMN06115492) | human gut metagenome | host: Homo sapiens | place: China:Chongqing | collected 2015-04-26...
AATAATTGAGAAGACCAAAGATATTTTAAATATAAAAATGGATAATAAACGGGCTGCATAACAAAAAAAGAAGGCTGTCTTTTCAGACACCTTCATAGACAATAGATAGTGACTACCAACAGATACTTTGCTATATGTAATTAGTTAGTTCTTGGGGTGTTTTGACTTAGTTGATGGCATGAAACGGCTTAATTTACCAGTTGTCAGAGGTTCGGTTTCAGATAGTGTCGGTAAGGTGTCGGTATCTTTTGCATTTTTCCATATAAAATTCATTTACGGCTCATAGTATTGCCAATATTGAATGTGGATTATAGAACCGCGTTTCTGATATATAGTATGAAAAGAAAGACTTGGGCGTTCGGGATTCAACAATTTGGCCTTCCAGCTTGTTCTATCTCCGTTATTAACAAATAAAACACAGATGATTATGGCTGGAATAATGAACACTTTGTGGGACGAAAGTTCCGAACTGGAGGATGAAATGCTGACGCCGCATCCGATCTTGTCCGATGATTACACGGCTCATGACATGACAAAATTGGACGAAACGATTGAAAAGGCGGAAGAAAACGAGAAGATTATTGAAGAATCGTTGAAAACGTCTCAGGATAAGTAATTTGTTCCCGGCTGTTTCGTAAGTTTGCGGACAGCCGGTTTTTTCGCTTTATGTAGCACTCTTTAATAGTTGGTGATAGGAAATTATTATCATACCTTATATACATATTGAAAATAAATCCCTATTTTTGTGCTCTAAAACATTAAAATAAACCCAACAAAGATGGCTGCAACAAAACGTATTAAACGTGCATTGGTATCGGTATACCATAAAGATGGATTAGATGAAATTTTGAAGAAGCTCCACCGCGAAGGTGTGAGTTTTGTGTCGACGGGTGGTACTCAGAAGTTTATAGAAGAGCTGGGACTCCCGTGTGATGCAGTAGAGGACCTGACCGGCTATCCTTCTATCCTGGGCGGACGTGTGAAGACGCTTCACCCGAAAGTGTTCGGTGGTATTTTGAACCGTCGTGATAATGAAGGTGACCAGGCCCAGATTGCCCAATATGAAATTCCTGAAATAGACTTGGTGATTGTCGACCTGTATCCGTTCGAGGAAACAGTTGCTTCCGGTGCGGAAGAACAGGCAATTATCGAAAAGATAGATATAGGCGGTATTTCTCTTATCCGTGCCGCTGCAAAGAACTTTAAAGATGTAGTGATTGTAGCATCTAAAGCCCAGTATCAGCCGTTGATGCAATTGCTGAACGAAAAAGGGGCTGAAACTTCTATCGAAGACCGCAAATGGTTTGCCAAAGAAGCGTTTGCCGTTTCTTCAGGCTATGATTCTGCAATCTTCAATTATTTCGACGACCGCCAAGGCTCGCATTTCCGTGCTGCCGTGGATGATCCGATGCACTTGCGCTACGGTGAAAACCCGCACCAGGCTGCCAAGTTCTATGGCAAATTCGATAATATGTTTGACCAGTTGCATGGTAAGGAAATCTCTTACAACAACCTGCTCGACATTGACTCTGCTGTAAACCTGATTGACGAATTCGACGAACTGACGTTCGCCATCCTAAAACATAACAATGCCTGTGGTATCGCATCTCGCGGTAACGTGGTGGATGCCTGGAAAGATGCTTTGGCTGGTGACCCGGTGTCTGCCTTCGGCGGAATCTTGATTACGAACACGACTGTAAACAAGGAAGTGGCGGAAGAAATCAATAAGATTTTCTTCGAGGTGATCATCGCTCCGGCTTATGATGCCGATGCCCTTGAAGTCTTGAAACAAAAGAAAAATCGTATCATATTGGTCCGCAAGGAATGCAAGACTTGTCCGATGCAGTTCCGTTCATTGTTGAACGGCGTGTTGATGCAGGAAAAAGACCTTAGCATTCAAGGAGAAGCCGATCTGGAACCGATGACGGAAAAGAAACCGACGGCTCCAGAAGTGGAAGACTTGTTGTTCGCCAACAAGATCGTGAAGAACAGCAAGTCTAACGCGATCACACTGGTGAAGAACAAACAGCTTTGTGCAAGCGGTATCGGACAAACTTCACGTGTGGACTCTCTGAAGCAAGCTATTGAGAAGGCCGTTTCATTCAATTTCGACCTGAATGGCGCTGTTATGGCTTCGGATGCGTTTTTCCCGTTTGCCGACTGTGTGGAAATTGCCGACAAAGCCGGTATCACCGCCGTTATCCAGCCGGGAGGTTCTATTAACGACAAGCTGTCCGTTGATTATTGCAACGAACATGGTTTGGCTATGGTCAAGACGGGTATTCGTCATTTTAAACACTAATTGGAATATTTATGATTTATGATTTATAGTTGATTGGGTTTTCAGTCTGTTTGTGAGTCATAAGTTTATAGGTTATAAATCATAAATGATAAATCAGAAATCAAAAAATGGGATTATTTTCTTTCACACAAGAATTGGCAATGGACTTGGGGACTGCCAATACCATTATTACCTGCAACGATAAGATGGTAGTGGATGAGCCTTCCGTAATCGCTCTGGATGCTCGTTCGGAAAAGGTGCTGGCGGTAGGGCGCCAGGCACGTGAGATGTACGAAAAGACCAATCCGAATATTCGTACGATCCGTCCGCTCCGCGAAGGTGTCATTGCCGACTTCTACGCTGCTGAGCAGATGATGCGTGGATTGATCAAAATGGCCAGCGGACGCAAACGCTGGTTTGCTCCTTCGCTCCGTATGGTGATCGGTATCCCGTCGGGTAGTACGGAAGTGGAAATCCGTGCCGTCCGCGACTCTGCCGAACATGCCGGTGGCCGTGAGGTATATATGGTTTTCGAACCGATGGCAGCCGCTATCGGGGTCGGCATGGATGTGCTTGCTCCGGAAGGAAACATGATTGTAGACATAGGTGGCGGTACGACCGAGATCGCGGTGATTTCGTTGGGGGGGATCGTTTCCAACAAGTCTATCAAGATGGCGGGCGACGACTTGACGAACGATATTGTGGAATATATGCGCCGCCAGCATAATATACGCGTCAGCGAACGTATGGCGGAGCGTATCAAGATCAATGTCGGCTCCGCTTTAAGTATCCTCGAGGACGCTCCTGAAGATTTTGAAGTCTGCGGTCCGAACCAGATGACGGCTCTGCCGATGAAAGTGCCTGTTTCCTACCAGGAAATCGCACATTGTTTGGACAAGTCGATTTCAAAGATTGAAGCCGCCGTTCTGAGCGCGTTGGAACAGACGCCTCCTGAATTGTATGCCGATATCGTAAAAAACGGCATCTATCTGGCCGGTGGCGGCGCTTTGCTGCGTGGTATCGACAAACGTTTGCGCGACAAGATGGGGATCGAATTTCACGTGGCAGACGATCCTTTGCATGCAGTAGCAAGAGGTACGGGGATTGCGTTGAAGAATATCGACAAGTTTAATTTCCTTATCCGGTAAATATAAGTTGAAAGTTGAGAGTTGAAAGTTGAAAGTAAACAAGTGGTGTACTTGCTGAATATTCAACTTTCAACTTTCAACTTTCAATTTTCAACTGATTATGCGTAAACTCCTGGATTTTTTAGTCAGAAAGAGGCATTGGTTCCTATTCATTTTGCTAGAGATCATATCGTTGACGTTGGTTTATCGCAATAATGCATATCAACGGAACATTATGTTCAGTTCGGCAAATGTGATAACCGGACATATTACTTCTGTTTCCGGCTTTGTTACTTCCTACCTGAACCTGCGTGATATAAATCGGGAGCTTCTGGAGCGTAACGGACAACTTGAAATGGAGTTGCTAGAGTTGCAGGACCAGTTGGAGATGATGCGGGCCGACACTGCTCTGTTTGTCGGTTTTGCACCTGACTCGACCGGACAGTTTCCGTATAGTTTTGTGATGGCGGATGTCGTGAACAACAGTGTTACGTATTTATCCAATTATATTACGGTGAACAAAGGCCGTAAGGATGGAGTGGAGCCGGACATGGGAGTTGTGTCTGAACGGGGTGTCGTGGGAATTGTGTCGACGGTTTCCGACCATTTTTCCGTTGTAATCCCTCTGTTGAATCCGAAGTTCAAACTGAGCTGCAAGGTGTTGGGGAGTAGTTATTTCGGAACGTTGAGCTGGAACGGGCGTAATGCGCGTTTTGCCAATCTGGACGAGTTGCCGCGCCACGTGGAGTTTGAGAAAGGAGATACGATCGTGACGAGCGGTTATTCCGCCATTTTCCCGTCTGGGATTATTGTGGGTAAAGTCGTGAATTTCGAGAAACAGCATGATGATAACTTTTATTCGCTTGAAGTGGAATTGGCTACTGATTTCCAGGCCTTGAACAATGTGCGTATCATAAAGAACTATCGTCAGGCAGAGCAAAAAAATACAGAACGGGAGGCGAAAAAGAATGATTAACAATATACTGCGGGGCTTCATTTATTTTGTGGTGCTGGTGTTGGTTCAGGTTTTGATCCTGAACAATATCCATTTCCTGCGTGTGGCAACGCCGTTCTTGTATCTTTATTTCATACTGAAAATGCCAGTGGGGAGCTCACGGACGAATGTGGTGTTTTTCTCTTTTCTGATCGGGTTGACGATTGATGTTTTTTCAAATACGCCGGGAATGCATGCGTTTGCTTGTACGCTGGCCGGTTTTATCCGTCACTCGTTAATTCAGTTATTGATGGGAAAAGACCTGCCGGAAGGGATTAATCCCTCTTACAAAACGTTCGGATATGGCGGTTTTTTCCGCTATACACTGCTTTTTGTCGTGATTCATCATGTGGCGTTGTTTTTGATTGAGTCGTTGACATTATTCGATCCGCTGTTCCTGGCGATCCGCATCGCGGCGAGTGTGGTGACGACAACCTTGTTAATTTGTACAATAGAAGCATTCAATATAGGGTCCCAGAAAAGTGGAGATTAATACGAAGTATACTCTTGAGAACAGGCGTTTCGTGATTGGTGGCGCCGTTGTTCTGTTGGTTCTCATCTTTATCATTCGTTTGTTCTTTCTGCAAGTAGTGGACAGCGACTATAAAGCGTGGGCAGACAGCAATGCGTTTCTGAAAAAGACACTGATCCCTTCCAGGGGTATCATTTATGATCGCAACGGGAAGCTGCTGGTTTATAACCAGCCTTCTTATGAAGTCATGTTGGTTATGCGTGAGATTCAACCGTTCGATACGCTTGATTTCTGCAATATCCTCGGTATTACAAAAGAGCTGTTTGTAAAACGTATAGCTGAAATTAAGAACAGGCGGTTGAATCCCGGCTATTCTTCCTATGTCCCGCAGGTGTTCATGAATCACCTCTCCGCACAGGAATGCGGTGTTTTGCAGGAAAAACTGTATAAATTTCCGGGTTTTTATATTCAGAACCGTACAATCCGGGAATATGAATATCCTTATGGAGCCCATCTGTTGGGTAATATTGGGGAGGTGAACCAGGGGGATATCGAGAAAGATCCTTATTATGTGCAGGGAGATAATGCCGGACGTTCAGGTGTGGAATTGTCTTACGAAGAGGCTTTGCGCGGCGTTAAGGGTGTGGAGATTCTGTTGCGTGATGCGCATGGACGTATAAAAGGGCGGTATGAAGAAGGCCGCCACGATGTGGCTCCCGTGTCTGGTAAGAACCTGACGCTTTCGATCGATATGGATTTGCAGGCTTTGGGTGAGAAGCTGATGCAGAACAAGAGGGGTAGCATTGTCATGATCGAGCCGGAAACCGGGGAGGTTCTGTGTCTGGTTTCTTCGCCTTCTTATGATCCAAACTTGTTGGTCGGTCGCCAGCGGGGAAAGAACCATATCATGCTGTCGAAAAATTCGGACAAGCCTTTGCTGGATCGTGCCATCATGGGGCGTTATCCGCCGGGATCGACATTCAAGCCGACACAGGCGTTGACTTTCCTTCAGGAGGAAGTGATTACGACAGAAACCTTGTATACTTGTGCACATGGATATACAGGGGCCCGGAACGGCAAACCGGCCTGCCACGGCCATGCTTCTCCTCTGAATGTGACTTATGCGCTGGCTACTTCCTGCAACTCCTTTTTTTGTTGGGGGTTGCGTGATATGATCGATAGCCGTCGGCGTTATTCGAGTGTGGGAGAGGCGTTTGAAGTTTGGAAGAATTACTTGGTATCTATGGGATACGGTTATAAGTTGGGCATTGACCTGCCTGGGGAAAATAGAGGCTTTTTGCCGAATAGCGAGTATTATAATAAATATCACGGTAAACGTTGGAGTTCCAGTACCGTCATTTCAATTGCGATCGGGCAGGGTGAAGTGTTGGCTACGCCATTGCAGATTTGTAATTTGGCGGCAACCATCGCTAACCGGGGATATTTTATTACTCCGCATGTCGTGAAGGAGGTACAGGACACCCCGCTGGATTCCCTTTATACGGATAAACGGTACACGATGGTGGAACGCAAAAATTATGAAATCGTAGCCGAAGGTATGAGGAATGCCGTTATAGGCGGAACTTGTCGGGGAGCGGCTATAACGGATATCGAAGTCTGCGGCAAGACTGGTACGGCCGAAAATCCGCATGGGAAAGATCACTCAGCTTTTATCGGTTTTGCTCCTTATCGGAATCCGAAGGTGGCCATCTGCGTGTATGTGGAGAATGGTGGTTTCGGTGCGACCTACGGCGTGCCGATCGGCAAATTGATGATGGAGAAGTATCTGAAAGGCGAAATCTCGGAGGAGAACAAGTTGCTGGAAGAGACGATGTCGAATGCGGTTGTATCGCCAAACGTTTTATCTTTACCGAATCGTGAGTTATAGGAAGACGGAAATATGGAAGACGGTTGACTGGTTGACGATTATCCTTTATGTGGTGTTGGTCGTTGCCGGCTGGTTCAGCATCTGTGGTGCTAGTTATGAATTCGATAACGTGGGGTTATTTGACCCGTCGGGCCGTCCCGGTTCGCAGTTGATGTGGATGGGATTGTCGGTAGGGTTGATCTTTGTGCTCTTGATGCTTGAGAGTGAGTTTTTTGATGTTTTTGCCTATCTGATATATGCCGGTTTCATCGTGTTGCTGATTGCTACGATTTTTCTGGCTCCGAACATAAAAGGTTCCCATTCGTGGCTTGTTTTGGGACCTGTCAGGTTGCAGCCGGCTGAGTTTGCCAAGTTTGCGACGGCACTTGCTGTCGCGAAGCTGATGAATACCTATGGTTTCAAGCTGACTGTTCCTAAAAACTTTATAGCCGTCTTGTCGCTAATATTTCTGCCGATGATTTGCATCCTGCTGCAGCAAGAGACAGGTTCGGCACTGGTCTACTTGGCTTTCTTCTTGATGTTATATCGGGAGGGGATGTCGGGATATATTCTTTTGTCGGGAGTCTGCGCGGTTGTCTTTTTTGTCACTAGCATGAAGTTTTCGGATGTGACGGTGGGAGATACGGCGGTGGGAGAGTTGCTTGTCTCTTCTCTGATCCTGTTGATCACGGTTATCCTGATACAGATAGAAAGGAAAGATACCCGTGCAATACAGGTGATATTGGGGACTGCGGGTGTTGCTTGTTTAGGAGGGTATGCCGCTTCTTTCTTTATGCCGGTCGATTATTCCCTGATATCGATCGGGGTGATCTTGCTGGTTGCTTGTTATCTGGTTTTTCTTTCTGTCCGCAACTGGGCGTGGCATTATGTGTTGATCGCAGTCTTTGCATTGGGATCACTGGCTTTTATGTATTCGGTGGATTATGTGTTTACCGATATCCTGGAACCGCATCAACAGATACGTATCAAGGTTTCATTGGGATTGGAAGATGATCCGAGCGGTGCCGGCTATAATGTGAATCAGTCGAAGATCGCGATCGGTTCTGGTGGACTTACCGGAAAAGGCTTTCTGAACGGTACGCAGACCAAACTGAAGTATGTTCCAGAGCAGGATACCGACTTTATCTTTTGTACGGTAGGTGAAGAACAAGGGTTCATCGGGGCTTCTGCGGTCTTATTGTTGTTCGGATTTCTGATCCTCCGCCTGATTGTGTTGGCGGAGCGGCAAAGTTCCACTTTCAACCGGGTGTACGGCTATAGTGTCGCTTCTATCTTTTTCTTCCATTTGGCCATTAATATAGGGATGGTGACGGGGCTTACACCTGTGATCGGCATTCCGTTGCCTTTCTTTAGCTACGGCGGTTCTTCCCTTTGGGGATTCACGATCCTGCTTTTTATCTTCCTTCGCTTGGATGCATCCAGGAGGGAACGGTAGGGCTAAGGGCTGCTCACTTGGCCGGGCGAACCGAGAAACCGATTTCTTGTATTCCTTTCAAAGCATCGTCGCGCATCCCTTGGCGGAAACTGAACGTATATTGTCCGGCATGCGGAAACTTATATTGCGAATGAATGGGAAAACTGCTTTGGTATAAGGAAATGCCATGTCCGTGCCATTTGCCGAATTCGTCGGCAAGCATGCATTCGATGGTGTCCCGGCGGAGCGGGCCGATCGGCTGCTCTTCACTGCAGAAAAGCCATAAGTTCTGATAGGGGTACAAGTTATTGTTCCTTACTTCCAGTGTCAGGTCGTAAGGAACAGATATATCTTTCACCTCGAAGGTGAAATAGTATTCCTTGTCCTTTTCCCACGTGATATTGTTGATCGCCTGGTATTGGTCGTACAAGGCTGGGTTTTCGCAGGAAAAGAACAGAGAACAAGTCAGTGCGGCAATGACTCCTTTAAGCTTCCGGCTTTGTGTCCGGCTTGCTTTCCGGTTTGGCAGCAGGCTTAGCTTGTTGCTGAGGTTTGTCATTATTCGGTTGCTTATCGTTATTTACTCGGTTCGGACGCGGTCTGTTACAGTTGTTTTCGCGGTTCTCCCGTTCGCGGTTGTTCTCCCGGTTTCCGCTGTTACGGTTGCGGTTTCCGTTTCTGTTCCCGTTTCCTTTGCCGTTTTTATTTTCGTTGCCGGTGTTGCCGTTCGCTTTTTCTCCGTTGGAAGGTTTGCTGTTCCCTTCGTTGCCGGTGTTGGCAGCGGCTTCTTTCGGCAGGTTTTCCTTGTTGCCGTTTCCGTTGCGTTTCTTTTTCTTCTTTTTCAAGGAAGCATCGAAACGGGTAACACTGTCTTGCCCCAGGATATCCTGCGCATCGCGTTTGGGCGGTTGCGGCTTGGTATCGGCTTCGAGCGTGACAGGCTTCATGCCTTTCTTGTTCATGTTGATCACATCGAAGGCGCGGTTGGCTGAGATTGTAATCAGGTTGGCCGCGAACGATTTATCGGTAGAGTAGGTGATTTCCCGTTTGAAGATATCCGTTTTAAAGTGATAATAGGTATTGTCCTTTGTTTCCAGCACCACTTCACGGGACGGTAAGCGTTTTTGCGCTTCCACATAGGCGTCCACTTCATAGTTGATGCAGCATTTCAGCTTGGCGCATTGGCCGGCCAACTTCTGGGGATTCATGGATATATCCTGATAGCGGGCGGCTCCGGTGGCTACAGATACGAAACTCGTCATCCAGCTTGAACAGCACAACTCGCGCCCACAGGGGCCGATACCTCCGATGCGTCCGGCTTCCTGGCGGGCACCAATCTGCTTCATTTCGATGCGGACACGGAATGCTTCGGCGAGTACTTTGATCAACTGGCGGAAGTCGACACGCTCGTCGGCAATGTAATAAAAGATCGCCTTATTGCCGTCACCCTGGTATTCCACATCCCCGATCTTCATATTCAGTCCCAAATCGGCAGCGATCTGGCGCGAACGGATCATTGTGGCGTGTTCCTTGGCCTTCGCCTCTTCGTATTTCTCGATATCGGTCGGTTTGGCTTTACGATACACCTTTTTAGGTTCATTGCCTTCGCCAGTGCGGACATTGTTCTTTTTCATCTGGAGAAGGACGAGCTTGCCGGTCAGTGTCACAGTCCCGATGTCATGCCCGGGGCTGGCTTCCACTGCGACTAAATCTCCTTTTTCCAGAGGTATCTTGGAACTGTTGAGGTAATACCCTTTGCGGGTATTTTTAAACTGCACTTCCACGTAATCGGTAGCGTTTGCCGCATCGGGCACGTCGCAAAGCCAGTCGTAGGTGTTCAGTTTATTATTTTGTATCTTGCTGCATCCTTTTTTACCCATGCAGCAACTTCCTGTATTTAATTTAAAATCCATTTGTCTGGTATATATAATGTATTTATAGTGCGTACAATTACGCAAAAATAGTCAAAATATTTGGTTCGTAGCAAATGAAGAATGAATTATAAAGAGAAAGGGGCTGTCCAAAAAGTCGGATAGCCCCTTTTGCTATTGTTTATTTCGGTAAAAAGTATTATCTTACCGTTG
>ENA-UERW01002315-UERW01002315.1-human-gut-metagenome-genome-assembly--contig:-NODE-2315-length-10259-cov-4.349833_pt1 | contig 10259 bp, 7 predicted proteins | sample MGYA00242994_ERZ507995 | MGnify/ENA primary metagenome ERZ507995 (study PRJEB26167, sample SAMN06115492) | human gut metagenome | host: Homo sapiens | place: China:Chongqing | collected 2015-04-26...
GGAAGCAGGTGGACAAATATTAAGTTGGTCTTTTTTTGCTAAGGATCAATCGAAATTTGAACTTCCACCAGGTACTCTTTCAGTCTTTATTGACTTATCTTCTTTGTTTTATAATGAAGATCGTGCAGACGCTCTCATCGCTCCAGCTGAGCTCTTGTTGAATATAATTCAACAAGAGCAATCCGTTGCACTGTATGTTATCATTGAACGCCAATACAGCAAACAAGTACGAGATTTACTGTATTATAAGATTGATGAAGTTCTTAACCTTGAGGATTTTCTTGAAATTGAAAAAGACCCAATTCAAAATATCGTTGATATTGATCAATCTGATTTTGAAAATGTTTTGGCCTATCTAAATCAAAATCTTTTTGGAAATGAGCTTTTCAAAAAACGTCTGAAAGAGGAATTGACGAAATATAGACTGTTTAACCGGATTGGGCAACAGCCGATTTTTTCCGTATTGATATGTGGTGCTTCCGGTATCGGTAAAACAGAAGTCGCAAGATTGCTTCATCAAAAGTTAGCCGCAGATGAACCTATGATAAAAATCAATTTCGGCAATTACAGTGCTCAAGATGCTCTTAACAGTTTGATTGGTAGCCCACGAGGTTATATAGGCAGTAATAAAGGTGAATTGCCCGACAAGCTTATGCGTAGCCGAAGCAAGGTGATTCTTATAGATGAGTTTGAAAAAGCAAGTAAGGCTGTTTATAACTTTTTCTTACAGTTGCTTGAAGAAGGAAAATTCACAGATTCTTTGGGACGTGAATATGACTTAGAAAAATACATCATAATTTTTACTTCCAATATGCCTAAAGAACGAATAGGTGAATTTTTGCCACCGGAACTGCGTTCAAGATTTAGTTATAAATGTGCATTTTGGCCGCTTTCCACACAAGAAAAAGAACAATATGTAGCTTTTAAGAGCGAGCACTATTTAGAAAAAATCAAACATGAGTGTCCTGGGCTTGACAGCACGTTACAGGCTTCAGATATAATAGATATTGATGTTTCACGCTATTCTAATATGCGTGATATCAATAGTGAAATAATGCGTCAAATTACCGACGCATTGTATGCGCAGATCGTTAAGTAGAAACAAAATATCAGCCGAGCAGCTAACCACTGCCCGGCTGATGCTAAATTATGCGAAAATCAATTCTGCGTTGATGAATTCCTCCGCACGGTTGCGGATGTTGTTCATGGCTCCGATCCATGCAAGCTGATTCTGTGCTTTCAGAGACTCGTTGATTCCCTCTTTCTCTGCCAGCTGCGTTACAAGCAAGTCGAGCTTATTTCGAGCCTGAGTATCAATGTCAGAGAGATAGCCGTACAGCTTGCCGCTGAGAACCAGATCAGAGTAGATAATAGGACGGTATTCTCTGAGGTACTGCTGGTGCTTTCTGCCCCAGATACCGATGGTGTGTACTTCTTCCTCTGGGATGACCAGACACGGCAGATAGTATTCTCCATGTAGCTCATACCAAAGACCATTGCTGTTATCGTAAATGTATTTTTCCATATTGCAAACCTCTATGTATCATTTATTTACAGTAGTACCGAGTGGCTTTGAGGTGAATCAGCTAGCGGAGGTTGCGTTGTAGCCAGTGGCTACAAAATGGCTACAGAATTCTTAGAGACGCTGCGGATAGCTTAAAATGCGTGGAATATGTGGATGAAAAGCGCACTATCAGTGCATATTATCATGAGAAATTAAGGTCTGGCGCTCGAATGGCAATGATGTAATGATTGTCGAAAAATGAGAAGCCATATTACGACGATTAACAGACTATATGTCCAATTGGAACGTATTATTCATGGGAATCATAGCGAAGATGCGCAGAAATGCTTTAGAGAAGTAACAAAAGCCGCAGATTGTGCGATAAATTTGTGCTATTTCTTTGAAAACTGGAAAGAAAAAGATATCACAGACAATAAGTATGTTACTGACTACTATAAGAAATATAAGTCTGCGCTTTGGGCAAGAGCAATGTTTTTAAACATTCAAGAAAGTAAATTAAACATGATTCTATATAAAAATATGAGTTTAGATGAAATTCGCAAAGAGTTGAATCCGGAGAAAAAAGATAACGTGAACTAACGGATAATAGACGGCAAACAGCCGCCCAGCAAGACCATAGCGGTCAACTGTTGGGCGGCTGTTGTTGTACTTATACTTATGCCAGATGGAGTTTCTCTTTCAGCGCATCCTGAAGGACGCCGGAAAAGTTGATGTGTGCCGATTCGGCGGCATCGTTGAGCCGGCCGGGAATGGAAAGGGTTTTCTTTACGGGTCTGTACCGCTTTTCGTACTCTTCCATATCGAAAGGCACCATCACCACAAAATCTTCCGGGTCAACATGGAGCGCAGAAGGGACAGAAGGCTCCGGGCAGACTTTGCAATCTTCCAGCATAAGGCCGATGGCATCCTGTGCCATGCGGACGGCTTCGTCCATGGTATCGCCTTGGGTGAAGCAGCCCTCAATATCGGGAATCTCAACAGAGTACCCGGTTTCTTCCGGGTGAAAAATTGCGGGATAGAAAATAGCGTTCATAATGTGATCTCACCTTTTATAATTCAACAAACAATCAATGTACCTTCACTTAACAGGCCCACATTATTGGTTGGAAATTGTAGAATAGTCTATGCAGTGCTTCGCAGTTTCAGAATATGAAGTCTACAATCATCATATTCTTACTTTTTGAGTCCGGCCAATTTGAGAATATTTTTCTCGGTACCGGGCTTCAGATCCTTTGCGTGAAATGGAACGACAGTGGTTTTGTTGGTAGTTGGGTTATGGTACTTGTAGTGTGACCCATTTGCACTGACTAAAACAAAGCCGTTCTGCTCCAGCAAGCGAATCATTTGCTTGGGAGTCATCGGCATGGCGGGTGCCCCTCCTTTCTTTCAGGATTACGTCTTTATTGTATGCGTATTTTACGTATTTGTCAAGAGGCAAAAACAGCCGCCCAGCGACCTTACGGTCTCGCTGGGCGGCTTATTTTTTGCGTTTCCAGAGCAAATATTCTTCGTAGCGGTGCATCTCGTTCTGTTCTTCTTCGGTCAGGCGCTGGCGCTGTTTGCGGGCCTCGTCCGAGGGGTCGATGTCGGTCAGACCCAGTAGGTAGTCGGCAGAGGTGCCATAGTACCTGCAAATGGCAATCAACATCTCGTGGTTTGGGGAACTCTTTTCATGCTCCCAACTGCGGATGGTAGAGGTTGCAACATTAAGGGCTTTGGCGAGTTCTTCCTGCGTTTGGTTATTCCAATCTCGCAGGTCGGCTAATCGTGCTCCAATCATCTTTTTCCCGCCTTTCTTTGCCATAAGTATAGGTGTTTCATATCACTTTTGGTAAAAAACGCCGAGAATCTTGTTAATTTGCTTTGAAAGTGATAAGATACTTGTTAGTATGGACTGAAAGTGCTAAGAATATTATCACTTCCGCCACAACGCTAAGGCAAAGCGAGGGAATCCCCGTTGGAACAACTGATCGACTTTCGTGCACCGGAAGTGCAGGCGGTGCTGGATACGCTACTGAAAGATAAATCCACCGGTAAAAACATCATCTGGGCCACCGACCCGCCGGAGGAACTGCAAACGGTAATGTACGAGCCGGTGACGGATAAATCTCAGATCACCACCCAGCAGCTCGGGCTGACCCACTACGAGGTGGTGCTGCCCCGGATGATGAAGCAGACCGACACCCAGCAGCAGCGCACCCGCAAAAAGGGCGAAGTGTTCAGCCCCGCATGGGTCTGCAACAAGATGAACAACGCACTGGATGCCGACTGGTTCCGTGGGCTGGGGGCAGAGGAGAGCGCCGGGCAGTTCACGGTGGAGCTGCCCCAAGGCTGGCAGACGGTGGAAACGCCGGTGCAGTTCCCGGTTTGCGGGGGCAGGACCCCGGCATGGGTGCAGTATGTGCAGAGCCGCCGCTTGGAGGTGACCTGCGGCGAAGCCCCCTTTCTGGCGTCCCGGTACGATGCCGCCACCGGCGAGATGATCCCGGTAGCCCGGCGCATTGGCATTCTGGACCGCAAGCTGCGTGTGGTGAGTGAGAACGCCGCCACAGAGGACGAGTGGCGCAAATATGCCACCCATGCGGTGCAGTCTACCTACGGCTATGAGTATCAGGGCGATAACCTTTTGCTGGCGCGGGTCAACCTGCTGCTGACCTATGCAGAGCATCTGCAAGCCCGCTGGCAGCGCAAACCCACAAAAGAAGAGTTACAGCCTATCGCCAACATCATCAGCTGGAACTTGTGGCAAATGGACGGTCTGCACCTGTCTGTGCCCGGCGGCAAGCCACAGCCGGAGACAGAACAGCTTGACCTCTTTTCCATGTTCGGGGCGGCAGAGCCGCAGCCGCCCACGGTATCCTGTAAAGTGAAAAACTGGCGCAAGGGCAGCCATGGAACCGCCCAGAACTTTGAAACCATTCAGGAAGGGAGTACCAGCATGAAGTTTGATTATGTCATCGGAAACCCGCCGTATCAGGATGAAACCCTTGGCGATAACAAAGGCTTTGCACCGCCAGTATATAACAAATTTCTGGATGCGTCTTATGAAATTGCGGATAAGGTGGAAATGATTCACCCTGCACGGTTTTTGTTCAATGCTGGCTCTACGCCGAAGGCATGGAATGAGAAGATGCTGAGTGATCCACACTTGACAGTATTGCATTATGAATCTGATAGTTCAAAAATCTTTGCAAACACAGATATTAAGGGAGGTGTTGTAATTACATACCGCGACAAAGTGAAAAATTACGGTGCGATTGAGCATTTTATTGTGTTCGATGAACTAAGAAGTATTGCTCGTAAAATTGGAAAAACAGACTATGTACCGTTAAGTAAGGTGATTTATGCAGCAGAATCGTATCGTTTCACAGAAACGATGCACAAAGAGAACTCAAGCGTGGAGTCTCTGCTAAGTAAAGGTCATAAATACGACTTCAAGTCGAATGTTTTAAGTAAACTCGATAATATTGTGTTCTTCTCTGAAATGCCGAAGGACGGAAGTTCTTATATAAAGATTTTGGGTCTGGACGGAAGCAAGCGCACAGAGAAATGGATTAGAAAAGATTACGTTCGTGTCCCTGAAAATTTTGGGAGGTATAAGGTTTTTATCTCCAAAGCAAACGGTAGTGGTGCTTTTGGCGAAACTCTCTCAGCACCGATAATTGCTGAACCGGGCATAGGACATACGCAGACATTTATGTCTATTGGAAAATGTGAAAGTGAACAAGAAGCTATCGCAATAACAAAGTATGTAAAAACAAAATTTGCAAGGGCAATGCTTGGGGTACTAAAAATTACGCAGGACTGTCCGGCACCAAAATGGAAATACGTTCCCCTTCAAGACTTTACCGCTCATTCCGACATTGATTGGAGCAAGTCGGTGGCAGAAATTGACCGGCAACTTTACCGCAAGTATGACCTGACCGCAGACGAGATCGAATTTATCGAGACCCATGTAAAGGAGATGGCATAATGGCTGGCATAACCCTGCGCACTGCCCGGCAGGTGGTGCCCATGATCTACGCCTATACCACCCCGGAAATTGCCCGGCACAACGGCTGGACGAAGATCGGCTACACCGAGCAGTCGGTGGACAAACGCCTGAAACAGCAGACCCACACCGCCGATGTGCTGTACCATGAGGAGTGGCGGGGCAATGCCGTCTACGATGACGGCAGCGGCGAGGTGTTCACCGACCACGATTTCCACGCCTACCTCCGCAAGCTGAACGTGGAGAACGACCGCAAAAACGAGTGGTTCCATCTGGACGGGCAGCAGTCCCGGCGGTATTTTCAGGATTTCCGCATGAACCGGGGCAGGGTGCAGCTGGATGCCGCCATCGCCTACACCCTGCGGGAGGAGCAGGTAAGGGCTGTCCGCGACACCAAAATCTATTACCAGAGCCACCCCGGCGGAGAATACCTCTGGAACGCCAAGCCACGCTTTGGCAAGACACTTTCCGTCTACGATTTCTGCAAGCAGGTCGATGCACAGACGGTGCTTATCGTTACCAACCGCCCTGCCATCGCCAATAGCTGGTACAGCGACTATGTGCGCTTTCTGGGCAGGGAGTCCGGCTATCTGTTCGTCAGCCATGTGGATGCCCTTGCCGGGCAGCCCCATGTGCTGGACGAGCAGAGCTATCTGGATGCTGCCGCACAGGGCGAGGAACTGTATAAGCGCATTGAGTTCGTCAGCCTGCAGGACATGAAAGGCTCCAAGTATTTCGGCGGCGAGTACGACAAGCTGCAACACCTGACCGAGCTGAACTGGGATGTGCTGGTCATCGACGAAGCCCACGAGGGCGTGGACACCTACAAGACCGACCTTGCCTTTGACCGCATCCACCGCCGCTTCACGCTGCACCTGTCCGGCACGCCCTTCAAGGCGCTGGCGAACGATAAGTTTGCCGGGGATGCCATCTTCAACTGGACCTACGCCGACGAGCAGGCCGCTAAGCGGAACTGGCAGGGCGCACCGGGGCAGCAGAACCCCTACGCAAACCTCCCCATGCTCAACCTCTACACCTACCAGATGTCCGAGATCATCCGGGACGAAATTCAGCAGGGGGTGGAGATCGACGGCGAAACGCAGGAATTTGCCTTTGACCTGAACGAGTTCTTCAAGGTAAAGCCCAGCGGCAGCTTTGAGCACGAAGCTGAGGTGGACCGCTTTCTGGATGCCATGACCACCCAGAACAAATTTCCGTTTTCCACCCCGGAACTGCGTGCCGAGCTGAAGCACACCTTCTGGCTGCTGAACCGGGTGGACAGCGCCAGAGCGCTGGCGAAAAAGCTGCAGGCACACCCGGTGTTCCGGGACTATGAGGTGATCCTAGCCGCCGGTGACGGCAAGCTGGACGACACGGACGAGAACCAGAAGAGTTTTGATCGGGTGAAAGCCACCATCGCCCATCACGAAAAGACCATCACCTTGTCGGTGGGGCAGCTAACCACCGGTGTCACCATCCCGGAGTGGTCGGCGGTGCTGATGCTCTCCAACCTGAAAAGCCCGGCGCTGTATATGCAGGCGGCGTTCCGTGCCCAGAACCCCTGCCTTTTCCACGAAAACGGCACCTTCCGCCGCAAAGAGAACGCCTATGTGTTCGATTTTGACCCCGCCCGCACTCTGCTGATCTACGAGCAGTTCGCCAACGACCTTTCACAGGACACCGCCAGCGGCAAGGGCGACACCGAGGAGCGCAAGGCGCACATCCAGAATCTGCTCAACTTCTTCCCGGTCATCGGCGAGGACGAGGAAGGGGAGATGATCCCGCTGGATGCAGAAAAAGTCCTCAGCATCCCCCGGAAGATCAAGTCCAAAGAAGTGGTGCGGATGGGTTTCCAGAGCAACTTCCTGTTCCAGAACATTTCCAACGTGTTCAGTGCGCCGCAGGAGGTGCTGGACATTCTGCAAAACTTCCAGCCCATCAGCGAGGCTAAGGCAAAGCCCATCCAGATCACTCCGGACACCGGCGCAGACCTCTCCCTGAACGACAAGGGTGAGGTAGATTTGGACGAGGGCTACGTCATCGGCAAGGCAGCGGATGTGTTCGGGGCGAAGATCTACGAAAGCACCCCAGCGCTGGACACCGCCCTGCAAGACCTGACCGATGCCCCGGCTCCTGCCAAAGAAGAGCATCTGGAACCCCTGGAAAAGAGCATCACCAAGGAGATCATCACCCCCATGGTGGAGCAGGCAAAGCAGGAGTATGGTCGGGACCTGAAGCTGTCCGACCAGAAGCGGTTTGAGAGCACCGCCAAAGCCAAAATGGACGTGGCGGTGAACAAGGTGGTGGACAACTACCGCATCGACCAGAGCCAGTTGGAGACCCAGCGCACCCAGCAGCTGCAAAGCTGCACCACTGCCCAGCAGCGCCAGCAGGTGAACCGGGAGTTTGACGCAAAGCAACAGCAGAGCACCGCCGCCCTGATGGAAAACCTGCAATCCACCATCCAGCAGACGGCGCAGGAGATGCAGCAGACCATCGTGCATACTGTGGAGACCAACCAGAAGGAGCAGGAGAAAAAGGGATACGAGGACACCGTCCGTGACCATCTGCGGGGCTTCTCCCGCACCATCCCGTCCTTCCTCATGGCATACGGCGACGAGAACGTGACACTGGCGAACTTTGACCAGATCATCCCGGACAAGGTCTTTCAGGAGGTCACCAGCATCACGCTGGAGCAGTTCCGCTTTTTGCGGGACGGCGGCCCCTACCTCAACCAAGCCACCGGGCAGCAGGAGCACTTTGCGGGTCACCTCTTCGACCCAGTGGTGTTTGACGATTCGGTGAAGGAATTCCTGAACCTGAAGGTCAAGCTGGCGGATTACTTTGACGAGAGCCGCACCGAGGATATCTTCGATTACATCCCACCCCAGAAAACCAACCAGATCTTCACCCCCAAATGGGTGGTGAAAAAGATGGTGGACTTGCTGGAGCAGGAAAACCCCGGCTGCTTCGATGACCCCGGCAAGACCTTCCTGGACCCCTACATGAAGTCCGGCCTGTACATTACGGAAATCGTCAAGCGGCTCTACCGCAGCGAGAAGATGCGGCAAGCCTTCCCGGGCGATAACGCCCGGCTGGAACATATCTTTGCCAAGCAGGTCTATGGGCTTGCGCCCACTGAGATCATTTACCGCATTGCCATCAGCTATATTCTGGGCTTTGCAAAGGATCACGGCATCACCGCCCACCATATCCGTCAGGCCGATACGCTGGAATTTGCCAAGGCGGGCACCATGGAAAGGGAACTGGATAATATTTTCAGAGACTGAGAAATAGAATACGGCATAAAACCAAAGGCGGCTGTCTGCATGGGTGCAGATGGCCGCCTTTTTGTGCTATGCCTGTCACAAAAATGAAAGCTGTTGGATACATCATATCGAACAGGACGAGCTGTCTCATTCTCTCTCTTTTACCAAGGTTTCCCTTGCGTTTTCTTGCACACTGCCGAAAGTGGCGTGTTTTCAAAGTTTTTTGTTGACACACTGCGTTTTTTGTGGTAATCTATCCCAACAATTTAATATAACATATTTACTTAGAGTTCCAGCTCGGCTCCCGAAGGAGCCGGAGCAAGTTTTTGACTTTCTTATCGCTACATAACGAACCCGAACCAAGGCCATCCCGGAAGGGATGGTCAGGTTCAGGTTGTTGTGTGGCGATTTTTTATTGCCAAATCCAGCACCGTACCTTGACAACCGCATGACCGTCTGCATGGGATACCCGGCGATGACCCCTCACGAGGGAGAGCCGGAAAACGCCGCCGGAAGGGGGCAGGAAATCCATGCAGAGAGAACGGCTAAACGTTGATTCTTCAGTTACCAGAAAACAATGTGGTCAAATTGACCACATTGTTTTTCTGTAACGCCAGTGAAAGGAGGGTCCTCTCCATGTATGTGACAAACGAAGAATGGGAGCAGAACAATCAGGATTATTTGAAAGAATCGTATGAGGAAACGGGTTTTACCACCGGAGGATACGCTATCCGCAAACTTATCTGCGGCGGCTGCGGTCGGGTGTTCTACACCACCATCTACACCAAGAAATACTGTCACAGCTACTGGTGCGGCAATCAGGCCAACAATCGGCGGCAGCGGGAATACCGCCAAATGCGCCGTCAAGATTTAGTCTGCCAGTGCTGCGGCGAAAAATTCACGCCCAAACGCGCAGGTGCCCGTTATTGCAGCAATGCCTGTCGGCAAAAAGACTATCGAAAACGTGTTACGGTTAACCAAGTGGTCAAAATGAGCACATCGTTTTCCGTAACACTGCAAGGTCTGTTGAAAATCAGGTGCCGCCACCCGGCACTTGATTTTACCCGTAACGAAATCAGTTGGTCATTTTGGCCAACTGAAAAAGCCGGACAAGTTGGTGGGCAGGGATTCGCAAATCTTTGACCGCCAGCTTGCCCGGAGCGGGAGTGCAGAGGGTGCCGCCCTTTGCCCCAGTGATATGATGCTTTGCGTCATATCCTACTGGGTATTATCTGGCGCAAAACGGCGGCAGATTCAGCAGCAAAGCTGCTGCGCACCCACCCCACCAAGACGTTGAAATGGAGGGATGTTTATCTGAAGCTGACACGACACAATGGACGAGCCGGAAAACACGGCACCTATACTCCCAAGCACAACGACCGGAATTTCAACCTCACCAACGGCGAGCACATCGACCCCGAACGAGCCAAAGGCAATATCTACTGGGACTGCTTCCACGGATTTCGCTCCACTA
>ENA-UERW01002316-UERW01002316.1-human-gut-metagenome-genome-assembly--contig:-NODE-2316-length-10253-cov-3.159886_pt1 | contig 10253 bp, 7 predicted proteins | sample MGYA00242994_ERZ507995 | MGnify/ENA primary metagenome ERZ507995 (study PRJEB26167, sample SAMN06115492) | human gut metagenome | host: Homo sapiens | place: China:Chongqing | collected 2015-04-26...
GGTGTAGCACCAGGCATCTCTGGTAGGCGAGACATCCGCGAAGCTCCCTGCCGCGCTTGCAGGGATCGTCAGCGACAGACACAGCGCCGCTGCCGCCAACACCCAAGGCCAGCGGCGGCGCTTCCGGGGCGACGGCTGGGCGGCAATGTAGCGGCCTGCGATCTCCTCCACCATCTTCAGCTGGGCCTCTGTCAGCCCGCCGCCTGTTTCAGCAGGAGCGGCATCCGCCTCCGGCGGTTCCTCCACGCCCAGCAGCCATCCCACAGAGACGCCGAACAGGCGGCTGAGGGCGATCAGCTTGTCGACCTCCGGCAGGGCGGAGTCTGCCTCCCATTTGTAGATGGACTGGCGGGAGACGCCCAGCTTGCTCCCCAGAGCCTCCTGGGACAGCCCCAGCTCCTTCCGCTTCTGCGCGATGCGCTGCCCAATGGTCACATCCCTCGCCTCCTTTCGCCGTCAGACTAGCAGACAGCCTGCCCTCAGGCCACCAACTGGGGAGTGGAAATCTGTCAACCCACGGTTAGCAGAGGAGAAAAGCCCTTGCGTCTCAATGGATTCAGAGGGCCTTTTCGTAGCAGTTGAGATTCTCCCGCACAAAGCCCATGAAGAAGAACTCCGCCGTTCCGGCGTAGCGGTAGCCCAGGGAGGGGTACAAGCGGTTGGCGGGCAGGTTCCCCTCCCAGGTGTCCAGCCGGATGACGGTACGGCCCTGGCGGCGAGCCTCCGCCTCACAGAAGGCCACCATCTGTCGGGCATATCCCCGGCCGGAGCAGGAGGGACGGATGCACAGGGTATGGATCACCCCTACCTCCTCCGCAGCGGCGGGGATGGTCCAGGGGATGGCGCCGTACTCCGGCAGCTGGACGCTGTTCAGGTTCACTACGCCCCAGAGGACGCCGTTCTCCTCGCCCACGTAGAAGGTGCCGGCCTCCAGGGCCTGGCGGGCGGTGTCGATGGTGGGGTATTTGCCCCGCTGCCAGTTGGTATAGACGGGGCCCTGTGCCTCTCGGTCCAGGATCTCCTCATAGATATCTGCGGCCTGAGACAGGTCCGCGGGGGTGGCGAGTCGGATCATGGCGATTCTCCTTTTTGATGTAGTGGCGATGGGAAAAGCGAGGCGCGCTGGGGTCAGCGCGCCTCGCGGGGATGATCGGGGATCACGGGGTGGCCTTGGGCGGCTCAGACGGAGTGGAACCGCTCTCCTGGGGGGCGTCTCCGCCGGAAGGGGAGGGATCGGACACCGGGTTCTCCGGCTGTCCCTCCTGGGCGGGCTCCTCGGGGGATTCGATCTTCTGGGAGATCATGTGCACCTTCTTGGCAGGGGCCTCAATGGTCTCGGGAGAGGAGGGGCGGAACGCCTTGTCCTCTGCGCGGGTGGAGGCGTAGGGGTTCTCCACCAGTTCCGGGTCCCGGCCCTCGATGATAGCCACCATCTCTGCGCCGGTGATGGTCTCCTTCTCCAGCAGGTAGGCCACCACCTTGTCCATGTCCTCACGGTTTTCCCGGATGATGTTCACGGCGTCGGCATAGCACTTGTCCAGGATATTCTTCACGGCCTTGTCCATAGCGGCGGCGGTGTCCTGCGCGCAGTCCAGACCGTAGCCGCCGTCCAGATACTGGCTGCGGCGGGAGGCCAGAGCCATCATGCCGAACTGGTCGCTCATGCCGAACATGGCAACCATGTTCCGGGCCACGCCGGTGGCCTCCTGAATGTCCTGAGAGGCGCCGTTGGTCATGGTGTCCATCACCACTTCCTCGGCGGCGCGGCCACCCATGGACACAGCGATCTTCGCCATCAGCTCGTCCCGGGTTCGCAGCTCCGTCTTATCCTCCTCCGGCATCAGCAGGGTGTAACCCAGCGCGCCTTGGGTGTGAGGGACAATGGTGATCTTTTGGACCGGTTCTGTGTTCTTCTGCTTGTAGGCCACCATGGCGTGACCGACCTCATGGTAGGCCACCAGCTTTTTCTCAAATTCCGTCAGGACGCTGCCCTTTTTCTCTGTGCCGGCGATGACCAGCTCGAAAGCGGCCAGCAGGTCCTCCTGAATCACCAGCTTGCGGCCCTTTCGGACGGCCCGGAGAGCGGCCTCGTTCACAAGGTTGGCAAGGTCGGCGCCCACGCAGCCGGCGGTGGCCAGCGCTACCTTCTTCAAATTGACGTCCTCGGCCAGCTTGATGTTCCGGGTATGGACCTGAAGGGTGGCCAGACGGCCCGCCAGATTGGGACGGTCGATGATGATGCGGCGGTCGAACCGGCCGGGCCGCAGAAGGGCCTGATCCAGCACCTCGGGCCGGTTGGTGGCGGCCAGAAGGATGATGCCCTTGGTGGGGTCAAAGCCGTCCATTTCGGCAAGAAGCTGGTTCAGGGTCTGCTCCCGCTCGTCATTGCCGCCGAAGCGACCGGAGTCGCGGGATTTGCCGATGGTGTCGATCTCATCGATGAATACGATACAGGGGGCCACCTTGGCGGCCTCCTTAAAGAGGTCACGGACACGGGACGCGCCCACGCCCACGAACATCTCCACAAAGTCGGAGCCGGAGATGGAGAAGAAGGGCACGTTGGCCTCGCCGGCCACGGCCTTGGCCAGCAGCGTCTTGCCGGTGCCCGGAGGGCCTACCAGCAAAGCACCCTTGGGGAGCTTGGCACCGATGTCGGTATATTTCTTGGGATTGTGCAGGAAGTCGATGATCTCCGTCAGGGATTCCTTGGCCTCGTCCTGACCGGCCACATCCTTAAAGGTGACACCGGTGGATTTCTCCACGTAGACCTTGGCGTTGGCCTTGCCCACGCCGCCCAGACCGCCGCCCATCTTGGACGACATGTTCCGGAAGAGGAAGGAGAGGAGCACCATCATCAGCACCGTGGGCAGGATCCAGGTGAGCAGGAACTCGATGATGGGGGAGAGCTGCTCAATATAGGGAGCCTCATAGCCCACGCCGTGCTCGTCCAGGATGTCCAGCAGCCGGTCATCCGCGATGGGGGCGCAGTAATAGGTGTCGCCGTCCCCGCGCTCAGACCGGACGGCGCCGGCCACCTCCTCCAGATTTTCCAGCCCCGGTATCGGGGTCACCTCCGGCTGAGAGGTGTCCTGAGGCGTGGACGCCGAAGGCTTTTTTTCCTCTTTGGGATAGATGGTGTACTTGTTGCTCTCCAGCAGTACCCGCTCCACCTTGTCCTCCCGCACCATCTGGAGAAACTCGCTGTAGCTGATCTTGGTGGATTTTGAGGTCGACATAGAGGTGTACAGGAAGTTCACCATCAGAGTAATCACAAGAGCCCAGAGGATGATGGAGACAATGCCCATCATATTCTTATTGGATGAGGGGCCCTTACCGCCGCTGTTCTGATTCAAAAGGCGTGTCCTCCTTTTTGGAAACAATTCGCCTGCTATCTTTTCTCATAACAAGTTTGTCTGTATCTTACCACACCACACCTTAAAAAACAAGAAAACGGGCGGTAAACTTTCTGTGAATGGGTCCGTATTCTCTCTTTTTATCGGCGACCAAATATGGTATACTGTTTGCTGATTGAATGGAAAGGCAGGACAAGCCAGCATGAGAGAACATCGGACGGGCCGGCCGGAGCCCATGGCGGAGGCCGACGGCATCATCGAAGGCCGCAACGCCGTGATCGAGGCGCTGCGGGCCGGGACCCCCATCGATAAGATCTATCTCGCCCGTGGAGAGACCGACGCGGCCTTGGGGCACATCGCCTCCACGGCAAGGGGCAAGGGCATTGTGGTGGTGGAGGCCGACCGGCGGAAGCTGGACGGCATGAGCCTCACCCACTCCCATCAGGGAGTCATCGCCATGGCCGCCGTTCGGGCGTATGCCACGGTGGATGCGATTCTCAGCGCCGCCCGTGAGAAGGGAGAACCCCCCCTGGTGGTGGTGTGCGATGAGCTCTCCGACCCCCACAACCTGGGGGCGGTCATCCGCACCGCGGAGTGCGCCGGCGCCCACGGCATCATCATCCCCAAGCGCCGCTCCGCCGGGCTCACCGCCATCGTGGCCAAGACTTCGGCGGGTGCGGTGGCCCACGTCCCGGTGGCCCGGGTGCCCAACCTGCCCGCCCTCCTCAAAGAGCTCAAGGAGGAGGGCCTGTGGGTCTTCGGCGCCGAGGCGGACGGTACCACCCGCCTCTATGACGCGGATCTGAAGGGTCCCGCCGCCATCGTCATCGGCAGCGAGGGCGCGGGAATGGGCCGTCTGGTGGCCGAGTGCTGCGATTTTAAGGTCAGTATCCCCATGCGGGGCAAGCTCAATTCCCTCAACGCCTCCGCTGCGGCCGCCATCCTGCTCTACGAGGCGGTCCGCCAGCGGCTGGGCTGATATCAAACGCAAAAGGAAGTCCGATATGTCAAAAGACCGGGACGATGAACTGAATAGCAGCCCGGAATTTTCCCTGGAGGAGATCCTGGCCGAGTTCGGCGGCGGAGGGCAGAGGGACGACGCCCCCTCCGCCGGAGGTCCCGACCTCCCCTGGCCGGAGGCCCGGCATGCGCCTCCGCCTCAGAACGTGGTGCCTTTTCCCGGCATGCGCGCCCAGGACCCGCCTGCGGAAGAGGCGCCGTCAGAGGGGGAGGAGGCTCCGGAGGAGGAGCTTCCCCCGCCTCCGCCGCCGGGGAAGCCCAAAAAGCCCCCCGTCTCCGAAAAGGTCCTGGAGTTTCCCGAGGACGAGACGCCGCCCCTTCAGGCGGGCATCGAGCATCTGAAGCGGAAAGCGGATGCATACGCCGAGAAGATGTTTGAGGATGAGGGGAAGGAGGTCTCAGAGGAGACCGTCCGCTTTGAGCGCCTCATCCCCGGCGTGGACGAGGAGGACGACGACGAGGAGGCGCCCCGTCCACGGGAGCGGAAGCCCCGAAAGGCGCCGGAGCCGCCGCCGGATCTGCCGCCCGGCCAGTTGGCCGGGCGGTACGGCAAGGGCCTGGGCCTGCTGCGGCTCCGCACGGCGCTGGTCTTTCTGCTAACCCTGCCGCTCCTCTGGATGGCGCTGGCGCCCTTCTTCCTCCTGCCCCTGCCGGGGGCGCTCCAGGGCTCCTTCCCCCTCCAGGTCTGGTGCTCGGCCGGGCTGCTGGCCGTGTCCATGGTGCTGGGGATCGACGTCCTGGCCCGCGGCCTGGTGCAGCTCTTTCTGTTTCGGCCCGGGGCGGACACCGCCGCCGCCTTCGCCTGTGTCTTTACGCTGGCGGACGCCCTCACACAGTTGGAGCGGATGCCGGAGCGGGACACCCTGCCTTACAGCGCCGCCGCGGCGCTGGCCCTCTTCTGCTGCATGTGGGGGACCTATGCCAAGCGCCAGGGCCTGCGGCTCTCCTGTCGGACTGCGGCATCCGCCTCCACCCCCTATCTGGTGACGCTGGATCCCAGGAGCTGGAACGGAAGGGACACCTATGCCAAGTGGTCCGGCCCCATTCACGGCTATGGAAGCCAGATCCAGGAGGAGGACGGCGCGCAGCGGGTCTTCCGTATCTCCGTCCCCCTGCTTCTGCTGGGCAGCTTTCTCTGCTCCCTCATTGCCTCGGTGGGGGAGGGGAGAGGGGATCACCTGCTCTGGTGCCTCTCCGCCACGCTGACGGCCTCCGCATCCTTCTCCGGGCTGCTCATTTTTGCCCGTCCCTACCGGACCCTGGCCCGGCGGCTCTCCTCCAGCGGAGCCGCCCTGGCGGGCTGGTCCGGAGCGGTTAGATCGGGCAGGGCCATCCTGCTCACCGACACCGACCTCTTTCCCCCCGGCATGGTATCCCTCAACGGCATTAAGGTCTTTGGAGACTTTTCCGTGGAAAAGGTGGTGGCCGTCTGTGCCACCCTCATCCGGGAGAGCGGCTCGGGCCTGGACAAGATCTTTCACGACCTGCTCCGGGCACAGGGTGCGGTCTACCGCCGGTGCAGCGGCTTCCAACGCCACGAGGGTGGCGGGCTGTCCGCCGATATCCGCGGCGAGCACATTCTGGTGGGCTCCGCCTCCTTTATGGCACTGATGGAGGTGTCCCTACCCCAAGGGCTCAACGTCAGAAACGCCGTCTTCTGCGCTATCGACGGGGAACTGGCCGGTATCTTTGCCCTCAACTATGTCCTCCACGGCACCATCTCACCGGCCATTTCAGCCCTGGTAGGGGCCCATGTCTCCCCGGTGCTGTGCACCAGGGATTTTAACCTCATCCCCGCCATGCTGCGGCAGAAGTTCAAGCTCCCTGTGGAAAAAATGGACTTCCCCTCTGTGGAGCGCCGCACCGAGCTCTCCGATCCGGACGCGCCGCACAGTCCCCGCATCACGGCGGTGCTGTGCCGGGAGGGGCTGGGCCCCTTTTCCGAAGCCGTGGTGGGGGCCAAGCGGCTGAAGATCGCCGTGCGCATCTCATCGGCGCTGTCTGTGTTGGGCTCTGTTATCGGGTTGCTTCTGGCCTTTTATCTCACCTTCGTCTCCGCTTGGCAGTCCATCTCCCCGGCACAGATGGTGGTCTTTCTCGCCGCATGGCTGGTCCCCACGCTCCTCATCTCCAATTGGGTGAACCGCTATTGAGCGCTTCCGGCCTCGACAGACAAACGCGCGGCGGAGCAGGGCCGAAAAACCCTGCTCCGCCGCGCGTTCTTATCTTCAGGCCGCATCCGCTTCCTGCCGGGACTCAAAATACTCCCCCCACGCCAGCCCCAAATTGCCCCGGACCTCCTCACGGAAGGCCACGAGCTGGGGATATTGGTAGAAAAAGTCCAGCTTTCGGGACCATACGTCCTCGTCTGCCCGAAAATCTCTGGGGCGAAGGACAAAAAAAGCAAAACTCTCACAGATATCCTCCGAGGGATCTGTGGAGGCATAGGGCGTAATGAAATCGTCACAGTGGCGGAGGAAAAAGTTATAGGTGTCGTCACAGGCCAGACAGTCGTCCAGATAGCCGGTCCAAAATTCCTGGTAGAAGTCGTTCAAATAGGAGTCCGCCAGAGTTACCATACCCGGTTCATTGTAGGTATCCAGCGTCTGTTCCGACGTATAGATCACCTGGGTATCGTTGAGAGATAGGTAGTGGAAATATTCGTGGAGGACCGTCTCTACAAAGTACTCCCGATCCTCCGCGTCCGCAGGGTCCACAGCGATCTCCCAGCGCGCTCCAGCATCATCCAGCGCCCAGACATAGGCCACTGTCTCCTCCGGTCCGTCGGTAAAGACGGTGAACTGGTCAAAGCCCTCAAAGGCGCCCTCCGGCAGCAGCGTACACATCTCCTCCCACAGGCCCAGGAGCTCTGTTTCGCTCCAGGCCCCGCCCGACAGGTCATTTGCCGGGTCCGGCGTCAGCGCGTCGCCGGCCCCGATTTGGTAGACCGCCAAGGTCCGTTCCCGCGGGCTCCGGTAGCCGAACCCCTCCTCATCACCGCCCAGATATCGGATGGTATAGGCGTCATAGAGCCCGGAAAGCCGCCGCAGGAGCCGCCATTCATAGTCGCTGCGCTCGTAGTTTCCCTTTGCCTTGCGCTCTGTCTGGATGGCCCGTATCTTGCTCCAAAGATCCAGGGCCTCCCGGCGCTCCTCAGCGGTGATCTCATCCTTCAGCAGGCCCAACTGGACGTCCAGCTCCGCCTGTGCCGCCGCCGTATCCGTTCGGCCCGTGCCTGACGGCAGCAGCTTCCCGCCGGTTTGTCCACATCCCGCCAGCAGAAGCACCAGCAGAACAGCGGATACCAGTCTCTTTTTTCTCATGTTTCCCCTCCGGATCGACTTGGTTTTCCACCATTATACCGGTCAATGTGGAAAAAAACAATTCTCAGCCTGAAAAATGGGGAGGTCCCGGTTAGAATAACCGGGACCTCCCCTTCAGCAGACAAAATGGCTTTTTTATTCCAATTCGGCCCCACCGGTGTAGAGCTGGTAGTACCGGCCCTTTTGGCCGATCAGTTCCTCATGGTCGCCCCGCTCTATGATGCGGCCGCCCTCCAACACCATAATCGCGTTGGAGTTCCGAACAGTGGAGAGCCGGTGGGCGATGACAAACACGGTACGCCCCTCCATCAGGGCGTCCATGCCGTTTTGGATGATGCGCTCGGTGCGGGTATCGATGGAGGAGGTGGCCTCGTCCAAGATCATCACCGGAGGGTCGGCCACGGCGGCACGGGAGATGCCCAGGAGCTGCCGCTGGCCCTGGGAAAGGTTGGCGCCGTCGCCGGTGACCATGGTATCATAGCCCTGGGGCAGGCGGCGGATAAAGGAATCCGCTCCCGCGATGCGGGCGGCCTCCACGCACTCCTCGTCGGTGGCCTCCAGCCGCCCGTACCGGATATTTTCCATCACAGTGCCGGTAAAGAGGTGGGTATCCTGGAGCACCACGCCCAAGGAGCGGCGCAGGTCATCCTTTTGGATGGCCTTGACGTCGATACCGCCATAGGTGATGACGCCGTCCTGGATCTCGTAAAAGCGGTTGACCAGATTGGTGATGGTGGTCTTGCCCGCGCCGGTGGAGCCCACAAAGGCGATCTTCTGCCCGGGGTTTGCAAAGACGGTCACGTCGTGGAGGATCTGCTTGCCCGGCACATAGGAGAAGTCCACATGCTGGAAGCGCACCGCCCCGGTGAGCTGGGCCAGCACATAGCCCTCCTCCCGCTGTACATCGCCGCGGATGCGGTGGAGCCCGAAGGCAGGATCGTCCTTATTGACGTATTTCCACGCCCACAGGTGGCCGGGCACGTCCTCCCCACACTCCACCAGTTCGTCATGCGCATCCTTGCTTGCGCAGACCAGAACAAAGCGGGGATTCTCCGGCACCTTCCAGGCCCAGTCATGGACATGGGCGCCCTGGGGCGCGGGCGTCATCCGGCCCTCGCTGTCCCGGACCACGGGGACCAGGGTCACAAAGCCCTCGTCGGTCTCCGGGGCCTCGTCCATACACTCGAAGATCCGCTCGGCGCCCGCCAGGGCGGAGAGAATGGTGGTGAGCTGCTGAGAGATCTGATTCATGGGCTGGCCCACCTGCCGGCAATAATTGAGGTAGAGGGTGAAGGAGCCCAGCGGCAGACCCATGGCGATGGACAGCACCCCGCCGAAGGCGGCGGTCAGGGCATAGCCGATGTTCATGATGTTCATGGCGATGGGCATGATGGCGGTGGTATTGGCTTTTATAATTCCTTTCATACTTCTGATATTTTCACTATTCCTCTTTATGGCGTTGATGGAGAATGAACTGTATTCCGCTCTTCTTTCTCTGGCTATACTTATACCCTATTATTTCATTCTCTGGCTCAACAAAACACGACTGAAACAAAAATTTTCATTTACTATAAAACCAATAAATAACTAAAACATTATGAATTTGATTCTGATTGCAGTGATTTCATTGGGAGCTATAGCGCTCGTGCTGGCCGCTATTCTTTATGTGGCTTCCAAGAAATTTGCCGTGTATGAAGACCCGCGGATTGCCCAAGTGGGGGAAGTGCTTCCCCAGGCTAATTGCGGTGGATGTGGCTACCCCGGTTGTAGCGGATTTGCCGACGCTTGTGTCAAAGCCGGTTCACTGGAAGGTAAGTTCTGCCCTGTAGGCGGACAGCCTGTCATGGCAAAAGTTGCTGATATTCTCGGACTGGCAGCCGGTGAGGCTGAACCGATGGTAGCAGTGGTGAGATGTAACGGAACCTGTGCCAACCGCCCTCGCATCAACCAGTACGATGGTGCCAAGAGCTGCGCTATTGCTGCTTCACTGTATGGTGGTGAGACAGGATGCAGTTACGGTTGTCTGGGATGTGGTGACTGTGTGGCGGCTTGTCAGTTTGACGCCATCCACATGAATCCCGAAACGGGTCTGCCGGAAGTGGACGAGACTAAATGTACGGCTTGCGGTGCTTGTGTGAAGGCCTGTCCGAAAGCGATTATCGAGATTCGCCCGCAGGGTAAGAAGTCGCGTCGCGTGTACGTCTCTTGCGTGAACAAAGACAAAGGCGCCGTTGCCCGCAAAGCTTGTACGGTAAGTTGTATCGGCTGTGGCAAGTGTGTGAAGACTTGTCCGTTCGAGGCTATCACATTGGAGAATAATCTGGCTTACATTGATCCGAACAAGTGTAAATCTTGCCGGAAATGTGTGGAAGTTTGTCCGCAGAATTCTATTATCGAGCTGAATTTCCCTCCTCGCAAACCGAAGGCGGAAGAAGCTGTGGAAGCTCCGAAAGCACCAGTTGCTCCGAAAGCTCCGGCTACTCCGAAAGTAACAGAATAATAACAGAATAAAATACAGAATTGTATGTTAAAGACATTTTCAATTGGTGGAGTTCAT
>ENA-UERW01002319-UERW01002319.1-human-gut-metagenome-genome-assembly--contig:-NODE-2319-length-10241-cov-2.932015_pt1 | contig 10241 bp, 9 predicted proteins | sample MGYA00242994_ERZ507995 | MGnify/ENA primary metagenome ERZ507995 (study PRJEB26167, sample SAMN06115492) | human gut metagenome | host: Homo sapiens | place: China:Chongqing | collected 2015-04-26...
CCCCTTCCATTCCATGAGCCGTTCGACGCGAACACCTGACAGGTCACAACGGCCTGCGCGCCTTCCACAAGGTGCGCCGTCCGCTGGATCTTCCACGGCCGGGGGATCGTCAGCCTGACCGGCAGCGTCGGAGCATCCAAAAGGATGTCCTTCCCCCCGGGGCTCACGGGCATTTCCCGGATCGTGCTTGCCTGATACCCCGCGTCTTCAAGCATCCGACGGAGCCCGCGCTCCAAATCGAAACGCATCGGCGTATCAAGCACGCTGCGGTTGACGAGGTTCCCTATGCCTTGCCTTTTAGGGACGACCCCTTCTCGGCAAAGGATGCTCAACGCTTCCCGCACCGTAGCCCGGCTTACGCCCAACAGGCGGCACAACTCTTCCTCGGAAGGAAGCCTGCGATCCGGGCCGCACTGCGTACGGGCCAATTCGAGAATAGCCTCTTTCACTTCCACATACAGGGGTTCCCGTTGTTCCCTAACTCGTCTGACGTCTGACGACTTTTCCATAACTCACCCCATGTGGCCTGTCAATGTTTTCCCTCTGCGAAAAATACGGCGGAAAGCGGACATATCCTCTTCCCGTTTTTGCGGAAAAGGATGCCATGCCATCCCACGCGGCTCCAGTTGCGCCCGTTACGTTAGCAAAGCCACCAAAGAAATGGCAAGCGGCCTTCCCCCCGTCGTGCCCTCGGGCATATGCCGATCCGTCCGCCTTTTCAGCAAAGACGGTGTTCCTCTTCTTTGGAGCTTGACAATTTTTCAGCGCCATGTTTCATGGTACAATTGGATGAAAGAATCTTTTACATTATTTCAATAGGTTAAGCATTATGATCGGACCGATTACAGACAGTTGCGCTCTTTTCGTCGGCGGGCTCGCCGGGACCCTCTTCTCTGGGTTCATCCCGAAGCGCGTCAAGGAAACGCTTCCCCTCATCTTCGGCGTGATCACGCTGTGCATGGGCTCCACCCTCGTGAACAAGGCTTCAGCACTTCCCGTCGTGGTCATGGCCCTCATCGTGGGTTCCGTCATCGGCGAGCTCGTCTTTGCCGAATCTTTTCTTGCCAAGTGCATCAGGGCGCTGTTCCGCCTCGCAAAAAGCAAGCACTGCGGCAATGAGACGTACATCGTGAACATCATCACCCTTGTTTCCGCCTTCTGCTTCGGCAGCATGGGCATCTTCGGCGCGATAAACGAAGGCATCACCGGGTCCACGGACATCCTCCTCACCAAGGCCGTTCTCGATCTGTTCAGCGGCATCGTGTTCGGGACGCTTTTCGGCCTCTCGGTCAGCCTCATCGCCATACCCCAATTCGCCATCCTCGCCCTGCTCTATGCTTCCGCCGCCTTCCTCGCCCCGTACATGACGCCGGGAATGCTCAGCGACTTTACCGCCTGCGGCGGCGTCATCTTCGTCGCCACGGGGCTGCGCATGTGCGGCATCAAAATCTTTCCCGTGATCAACATGCTGCCGTCCATGCTCATCATCATGCCGCTCTCGGCGCTGTGGGCACGCTATGTCGGGTGAGCGCCGCCGTACATAGGGATGCAACGCCACGAAAAGGGGGGCCCGCATCCCGCCCTCCCCTCTCGCGGAGGTGCCGGGAAAACGCGGCGTTAACATATTCTTCACGCCGCTCAGGGTAGGTTGCAGTCCAACCAACCGCAAACGCAGCAAGGAGCGATCTCATGAAAAAAAGGTATCTTTGGGGATTCACGGGCCTTTTACTCTGTGGAATCGTCGGGCTTGCCGAAGCGCATGACGGATACAGGAAACATTCCCCAAACCGTCTTCTCATCCCGCCGCAAACGTATGTCGACAACTGCGGCTCATGCCATACGGCATACTCCGCCCTGCTGCTGCCGTCCGGCTCATGGAAACGGCTCATGGGGGATCTTCCGAACCATTTTGATGCCGCCGTCGAACTCGACGCCGCGGACAAGGAGCAGATCGGCGCGTGGCTTCAAGGCAATGCCGCGGACACGGGAACCACCCGGCGCGGAAGCAAAATTGCCAAAAAACTTCATGGCGACACGCCCGTCAGAATCACGGAAAGCCGTTGGTTCATACACAAGCATGATGATGTTTCACAAGGTTCCATTGCCAAGGCTCAAGGATTGAAGAACTGCGCCGCCTGCCATGCCGATGCCCAGCGAGGCGCCTTCTCGCGGTAGGCGGGAAAGGCATCGGTGTTTATTGCGGCAAGGCAGATACAGATTGGCTGAAAAAGCCTTTTCCGTGACCCTTGCCCGACTTCAGGCCCCCTTGAAACAGCAGGACGGCAAATGCCGCTGCCGGCATCCACCGCCCTGCAAAAGAGAGCTCCCCACGTTTTGATTGTCTTGATCCGGGGTCGGCACTCATACGCCCTCTTCGGACGCCGTTTGCCCTATATGCGCCGCAAAGGCACGCCCCGCGCCAAGCAGGGCCGGGAGCATGTACTCGCGGTTAAAACGGATAATCGGCAGGCGGTCGACCGCAACAATATCCATATGGCCCAGTGTGTCCTCAAGGCGGTCAAGGCATTGTATCGCCTCTCGGCCCGTCCCTCCGGCACAGGCGACCAAGAGGCTCTTTTTCCCTTTCAGAAAATGGTTACGGCGCGTCTCGCACCGGCGCAGGCGATCCAGAAAAGCCTTCAGGTTCTCGGCAAGATCGTGCCAGTAGACGGGCGTGATCCAGACAATCGCCTCGGCGGAAACGAGTCTCTGATAGTCTTCCGAAAAATCATCGTTGATCACGCACCTGCCTTCGCTCCTGCAAAGCCCCCACCCATTCCCGCACGCCCGGCAACACCTGATGTCCCGCTTATTCAGATGCAGAGCCTCGGCCTCACCGCCCGCCTCTGACAGCCCTTTCAAAATGTTGTCTTTGGCGGCAGAGGTCAAACCGTCTTGGTTGGGACTTGCCCATACGACCAATATCGACATGGCAACCTCTCTATCCGTTGAGATTTTCCCGTTTAAAACCACCTGCACGGCAAGCTGAACACTGGGCAGTTTGTTCCGCGCGCTTCATCCCGAAGCTTCGTGGGGGAAACAGTAAAACCGTCGCGCTCTGAAGGTCAAGAACCCGCGCCACATCCTCACTATGTGACGGCACAAACGGTGGCGGGGATTCACGCCGCCTTTGAGATGTTGCCCTTTTTTATTTTGGAGAGGCGCGGAATACCATTTTGATAACATTAATTTGACAAAAGTAACACCTTGACCTATACACAATCATCGCAAAACGCCCAGGGAACCGATGTGGACGGTGACAGGGGCGTTTTCTTTCCCCGTTTTCTCTTTTTATATCAGGATGTAATCCGTTTATGGCCATGGAGGAAATCCGCCCGAAGCCCGTGCCCGCTTGATGCAAAAGACCTCTCATTGACACCGTCGGCGGTGGCCGGTATACCTCGTATTACATTTTTTATACTCGTAACACTATACTCTACATCTAAGAAAACAACGTGTTACGAAACAGGATCTCGGAACAGTCCGAAGGATCGCGCTCCAAGGAAGGCAGACTATGAACAGCAGACAACTGATGACTTCTCTCGCACGGAAAACGCTGGTGTTCATCGCCATGATGTTTCTGTTGTCGCTGATCGTTTTCTATGTATCCCGCCTGACCCCGGCGATCCTCTCCAATCCTTCTACGGCGACGCCATGCAGTCCATGACGACCACGGAACTGGACGCCGCACGGGAACGGCTGGGGCTGAACGGCCCCATCTGGATGCAGTACGCCAAATGGATCGGGAACGTCATGCAGGGGGATTTCGGCATCTCCTTGAAATACAAACGCCCTGTCCTCGATGTCGTTTCTCCGCTTATCGGCAATACGCTCATGCTCGGCGGCATCGCCTACGCGCTGGTCTTTATGCTCGCCATCGCGCTTGCCCTCTTCTGCGCCCGGTTCGAGGACACTTTCATGGATCGGTTCGTCTGCCGCATCGGTACGGTAGCCTTTTATGTGCCCGCCTTCTGGATGGGCGTGGTGCTGGTGCTCGTTTTCAGCGTCAACCTCAAACTGCTGCCGAGCAGCGGTGCCTACGGGATCGGGAAATCCGGCGATTTGACCGACCGCCTGCGCCACCTCGCCCTGCCGCTCATCGTCATGGTGGCGAGCCACCTATGGTATTACGCTTACATGATCCGCAACAAGCTGCTGGATGAAATCCGCCGTGATTACGTGCTGCTGGCGCGGGCCAAGGGGCTCGGAAGGACACGGGTCCTGCTGAGCCACTGCCTGCGGAACGTGCTCCCCACCATCGTCAGCATCATGGCCATCTCCATCCCCCACGTCCTGAGCGGCACCTATGTGGCGGAATCCGTATTCAACTATCCGGGCATCGGCCTGCTCGCCGTATCCAGCGCCAAATACCATGACTACAACCTGCTGATGCTCATGGTGCTGATCACCGGGGCGATGGTCATGCTGAGCAGCCTTGTCGCGCAGGCCGTCAACGAAGTCATCGATCCGCGCATGAAGTCTTCTGACGGGGTCGTGTGCTGATGGACGCCTCTTCCAACGATGCCTTCACGATCGTCGGGGCCGGGTACAGGGCGCACCAGCCCGCCATACGGAAAAAAGGCTTCTGGGCTCGGCTGAAAGGCAAGCCCACCCTCTCCGTCGCCGTGTTTTCCGTGATCGCCCTCGGCTGCCTTTTTTCCAACCTGATCATCAACCATGATCCCGCCGAACTCTTTCTCATGAACGTCAATGAGGCTCCCAATGCCGAATTCTGGTTCGGCACGGACTCTCTGGGGCGGGACATTTACTCGATCATCTGGTACGGCGGCAGGGCTTCCATCTTCATCGGGCTGATGAGCGCCGCGGTCATTACCCTTATCGGGGTTTTCTACGGCTGCCTGTCCGGAGTCGCCTCCGGCGTGGTGGACAGCGCCATGATGCGGGCGGTGGAACTCCTGCAAAGTGTCCCGGTCCTTCTGTCCCTGCTGCTGATCCTTTCTCTCATGGGCAAACCGAACGAGCTCACCATCGCTCTCGTCATCGGCGTCACCGGCTGGTTCGCCCTGTCCCGCATTGTCCGGAGCGAAGTCCGGCAGATCCGCAACAGCGAGTACATCCTCGCCTCGCGCTGCATGGGCGCGCGGTTTCCCTTCATCATGCGCAAGCACCTCATCCCGAACTTCGTGTCGGCGATCATGTTCGTGGTCATTTCCAGCATCAGCACCAGCATGGCGATGGAAGCGACCTTGAGTTTCCTCGGACTGGGCCTGCCTGTGGACGTGCTCTCATGGGGGAGCATGTTGGCATTGGCCGACCGGGCGCTCCTCCTCAACTCGTGGTGGGTCATCCTCATCCCCGGGGTTTTCCTTGTGGTTACGCTGCTGAGCATCACCAGCATCGGCCATTACTTCCGAAAAAGAAGCAACCAAGGGCCAAGCAACCTGTAACCACAGGTCGCCTTTATAAATACAGGCAACCTACGACAATCCGAAAAGGAGAACTTCGTGAAGAGGAACGTATTGACCGCTCCGGTCTTGAAAACGGTTCGCTGGGGCCTCATGTGCCTTGCGCTCTGTCTCACCTCAATGCCCGCCAACGCCGCCGACGAAATGGCGAACACCCTTGTCTACGCCGGGGAAAACGAGGACACCATCAACCCCCTGCTCAACAACCATCAGGAACTGCCCACAATCATTTTTTCCGGCCTGATGAAGTACGACGCCAAGGGCCAGCCGGTTCCCGAACTCGCCGAGAGCTTCACCTATGATAAGGGGGCGCACACCTATGCCTTCAAGCTGCGCGACGGCGTGAAATGGCACGACGGCAAGCCCCTCACCGTGGAAGACATCCTGTTCACCTACGAAGCGCTGACCAAAGACAAGACGCTGGCCTCATCCATCACCAGCAACTACGAGGACATCAAGTCGATCACGGCGCCTGACGCCCAGACCGTGGTCTTCACCTTGTCCAAGCCCAACGCCGCCATGCTGGACAACTTCACCATCGGCATCCTGCCCAAGCACCTGTTCGCGGGCAAGGACATCAACACCGCCCCCGCCAACCAGCACCCCGTGGGCACCGGGCGTTACAAGTTCGTGGAATGGGACACCGCCGGCGGCATGATCATTCTGGAAAAGAACAAGGACTACTACGGCAAGGTGCCGAACATCGACCGGATCGTCTACAAGACCGTCGCCGTCGAAAGCACCAAGGCCCTCATGCTCCAGTCCGGGGAAGCGGATCTGGCGTGGCTGAACGCCAAGTATGCGGACACGTTCCGGGGCAAGGACGGCTACAAGAACATCGACTTCGCCACCGCCGACTACCGTTCCGCCGCTATGGATTTCCATACCGACTTCTGGAAGCGGAACGGCGACTCCATCGGCGTTCTGAACTACGCCCTGAACAAGGACGCCATCGCCAAAAGCGTGCTGAACGGCCAGGGGTTCCCTGCGTTCAGCCCCATCCAGATGAACGCCTACGGCGGCAACAAGGCTGCGGACATCTACCCCTACGATCTCAAGAAATTCGCCGCCGAAATGGAAAAGCTCGGCTGGAAGAAGGGCAAGGACGGCATCTACGAGCGCAACGGGCAGAAGTTCTCGTTCACGATTCAGGTCCGGGACTATGAGGAAGAGCGCGTAGACATCGCCAAGGTCATCGCCAACGAATTGAAGAAAGCCGGGGTCGACATGCAGATCGTCCTCGTCACCAAATTTGACTGGAAGGCCGGGTACAACGGGTTCCTTGCCGGGTTCGCCACCGAATTCGACCCGGACGGCGTCTACAAGGATTTCGTCACCGGAGCCAGCGACAACACGATGGCCTATTCCAACCCCAAGGTCGACGAACTGCTGAAAAAGGGCCGCGCCACCGAAGATCCGGCCCAGCGCAAGGCCATCTACGGCCAGTTTGAGGAAGCCTATGCCGAACGCCCCGGCCACCTGCTGGTCGCGTACCTGAACGGCAACTACGTCAGCATCGCCGGGCTGAAGGGGCTTGATACCGCGCGCGTTCTCGGCCACCATGCCGTGGGCGTCATGTGGAACATCGAAGACTGGACGCTGAACCGCTAACCGCACGCAGCAGGGCCGTCCGGGACATCCGGGCGGCCCCGGCTGCCTTTTCGGAGCACCGAGGAAGACATGGACACCGTATTGGAACTGGAAAACGTTTCCGTTCATTTCGACACGCCCGACGGAACCGTTCAGGCCGTCCGGGACGTTTCGCTGTCCCTCAAGAGCGGCGAAACGCTTGCCATCGTGGGCGAATCCGGATGCGGCAAGTCCGTTTTGTGCAAATCGGTCATGAAACTCCTTCCCGGCAATGCCCGGATCAGCGGCAAAATGCTCATCGACGGCAAGGACATTGCCCCGTATACCGAAAAACAGATGCGCAAGCTGCGCGGTTCCCTGTTTTCCATGCTGTTTCAGGACCCCATGACCACGCTGAACCCCACGATCCCCATCGGGAAGCAGATCACGGAAGCCGTGCTGAAACACCGCAAAATGAGCCGGGAAGATGCGCAAAAACTGGCCGTGGAGATGCTCCACCGCGTGGGCATCGACGATCCAGCCCAGCGGATGCTCTTGCAGCCACACTATTTTTCCGGAGGGATGCGCCAGCGGTGCGTGCTTGCCATCGCGCTGGCCCTGAACCCGCACATCCTCTTCGCCGACGAACCCACTACGGCGCTGGATGTGACCGTACAAGCGCAGATGCTCGACCTGCTGCGTGATATCCAACGCAAGACCGGCATCGGCATCGTGCTGGTTTCGCACGATCTGGGCGTGGTCGCCCGCATCGCGGACCGGGTCGCCGTGATGTATGCCGGGAAAATCGTCGAGATCGGGACCGCCGAGGAAATCTTTTACGACCCGCGCCACCCGTACACATGGGGGCTGCTAGGCGCCCTTCCCTCTCAGGCCGTGGAAAACGGGGAGCTCAGGGGGATTCCGGGTATGCCGCCGACGCTCCTTGATCCGCCTCCGGGTGACGCCTTCGCCGAACGCAATCAGTATGCCATGAAAATCGATTACGAGCGGATGCCTCCGATGTTCCCCGTTTCCGAAACCCACAGCGCCGCAACATGGCTTCTGGATGAAAGGGCGCCCGCGGTCACGCCTCCCGTCACCATCAAACGCCGCGGTATGGTCCATTGAAGAATCCGGCTCTTTTATCCGTCAGAAACTACAAGCAGCATTTCCCCATCAACAAGTCCCTGACGGTGCACGCCGTCAACGGGATTTCTTTCGACTTGCGAAAGGGGGAAATCTTCGGGCTGGTCGGGGAATCCGGCTGCGGCAAGTCGACGGTGGCGCGCGCCATTATGGGCATTTATACCCCGACGGAAGGCGAGATTTACTTCAAAGACTTTCTGATCTCGGAAAAGCGCTCCTACCGGGAGCACAAGAAAGATATCCAGCGCAATATGCAGGTCATCTTCCAGGACTCTGCGGCGGCCCTGAATCCTCGCATGAAGGTTGCCGACATCATTGCGGAGCCCTTGGTTATCAATCGTGTTTATCCCGATAAGGTCCGGTTGCGGGCCGAAGTGGACAAACTGCTCACGCTTGTCGGGCTGGACACCAGCTACGGCAACAAGTTTCCGGCCGAGATCTCCGGCGGGCAACGCCAGCGCGTCGCCATCGCCCGCAGCATAGCCGTCAACCCCGAACTGATCGTCGCCGACGAGCCCGTTGCGTCACTCGACGTTTCCATACAGGCGCAAATCGTGTCCCTCTTTCAGCACTTGCAGCGGCAGCATGGCTTCACGTTCCTGTTCATCGCGCACGACCTGTCGATGGTCCGTTACCTCTGCGACCGCGTGGGCGTCATGTACGAGGGCAGGCTGGTGGAGCTCGCCCCGGCGAAAGAGCTTTTTGGGAACCCCCTGCATCCCTATACCCGTGCGCTGCTCTCCGCCATTCCCGTACCGGATCCTGTTTACGAACGCTCAAAAAAGATCATCCCCTACACGCATGAAACGGCGGATCTGAGCGGGGAATGGCGGGAAATCCTGCCGGAACATTTTCTGCTCGCCCGGAGTGAGTAAGGCCATATCGCGGGCCGGATTTTACATTTCCGCTACGCATTTCCCTGAACCATCCCGCCGGTAGCGCGGGGAGGCTTCATCCGTACAAGGCACGGACATGGCGTGATCTCCTCTTCCGGATAGGAAAAACTCCTCGGGATGTCTCGCATGGCGTTACCTTGAAGGGCATTCCTCTCCGGAGTATCCTTTTCAATCTCTTTTTTCCGTGCGCTCAACGATATACAGTTCCCCGGCTTTTCCCCTTTCATCATCAATAAGTTCGTTCCATTCGGCAAAAAAGATATCTTTATACGATTCGTATCCCCTTTTATGTAATTCATTTTTCAACCATCCTTCATCCTTTTCCATCATTTCCAGAGCGCCTGTATCTATTGTCCCGTTCGTTATGAGTATATTTGATGTTTTGCGGGCATCTTTTTTCTGAATGGTGGCCTGCCCATTCGGCTCAATCTGCGCATTCCATATATCATAGAGGGAGTGAACGCCCTGGATTCTGGATAATGTCGCAAAATCAGCGATATCAAGACCCAAGAGTTCAAATTTATCCTGTAAATACTTACCTTTTATCACAACAGGAGTAGGCCTTCCCACTATCATCTTCTGACCGGACTCCGTGTGTATGCGCAGGGCATTTACCCCTAATACCAGAAGTTGCCATATCGCCAATACGATTATGAATTGTACGGTAGTTATGTCCTGATTATAAATAACACCGCCAATGATGCCGCCCATCACGAAATTGCCTATAAGGTCGACCGGGGTCATCTGTGCTAATTGACAGCGATTGGTCGTCCGCAGCACCCAAAGAAAACCGATCAGCCCTACAGCCAGTTTGATCGCAATGTTCCCGTATGAAAGAAGCGAAGCTATCATGGCACTATCCATTGAACTCTCCAGAAACGTTCTCTCTCAAGCCCTCTAACGGCCTAGGCGTATTCCCTTTGCTCTCCCTTGCCTGTTGTCCAAGGATACGCCCAGAAAACCTTGCTGTCCGTTATCTTATTCCGGAGGAGGCGATAAACAGCCAGGGCAAGGGAGTGAAATGACGCACTCCGAACTGGAAAAGGCAATCCCATCCGTCATCTATGAAAATCAAACGCTAAACGCCCTTTACATTCCAATGGCCAGCGATTATTGCTTTATGAAAATACTGAGTAAAGGTACCCCATGTCTCGTTTCCGCCATCAGATTTCAGGCATGACCTGACGCCGTCTGCGGTGGGGCT
>ENA-UERW01002330-UERW01002330.1-human-gut-metagenome-genome-assembly--contig:-NODE-2330-length-10189-cov-3.887955_pt1 | contig 10189 bp, 8 predicted proteins | sample MGYA00242994_ERZ507995 | MGnify/ENA primary metagenome ERZ507995 (study PRJEB26167, sample SAMN06115492) | human gut metagenome | host: Homo sapiens | place: China:Chongqing | collected 2015-04-26...
GATCTGGTCGCGGGTGTATTTCTTTTTGACCGGGTGGCTCAGGATGCCTTTTTTGACGTAGTTGCTCACCATGGACGGGGTGAGCTCTACCCCGCAAAAGGTGCGGAAGCAGGCGTTGACATATTGCACGGTCTGGTCCAGATACAGCCCTACGGCAGGGAGGTCGCGGTACCGGGGCAGGGCAAACCCGGCGGCGCAGGCCGCAACGCGGCGGTTTGATTCTAATTTCATGCGGACAGTATACCATGTTTTGGAAATGCGGTCAACAGGAAATTGAAAACTTTTGAAATAATTCAATAAAACAGTTGACAGGGTTTTGAAAAGCTGATATAGTGATTCAGACAACAGGAAAAACTGCGGCATCCGCTGCCGCCGGAATGGAGATAAATGCTTATGAACACCAAGATTGTTGCGGATTCCTCCGCCAGCCTGTACACCTTGCAGGGCGTGGATTTTGAATGCGTTCCCCTGAAGATCATCACCGACGATGCCGAATATCTGGACAACGGCACGATGGATGCCGTGGGCATGGCCCAGACCCTGCGTACCTATAAGGGCAAGACCTCGACCTCCTGCCCCAACGTCAGCGACTGGCTGGCCGCCTACGAGGGAGCCGACGAGGTGTATGCCATCACCATCACGGGCACTCTGTCCGGCAGCTACAATGCCGCCCAGCTGGCCGCCGAGGAATACCAGCAGGAGAACCCCGGCAAGCGGGTGTTCGTGCTGGACAGCCTTTCCACCGGCCCGGAGCAGCGCCTGCTGGCCGAGCATCTGCGGGATCTGCTGGCTGAGGGCAAGGAGTTTGACGAGGTCTGTGAAGAGATGCTCCGCTACCACAAGCACACCCATCTGCTCTTCTCGCTGGAATCGTTGGCCAATCTGGCCCGCAATGGCCGCGTGAAGCCTGCCGTTGCTGCTGTGGCGCGGATGCTGGGCATCCGGGTCATCGGGCAGGCCAGTGAGGCAGGGGAGCTGGAGGTGCTGTGCAAGACCCGCGGCGAACACGGCGCACTGGAACGCATCGTGCTGGAAATGAAGGACCGCGGTTTTGTCTCCGGCCGGGTACACATTGCCCACTGCGGCAACCCTGACGCCGCCGACCGGCTGAAAAAGATGCTGCACGCGGTGTTCCCGGGGGCGCAGGTGGATGTGAGCCCCTGCGGCGGCCTGTGCAGCTACTATGCCGAATTGGGCGGCCTGATGGTCGGTTATGAGGACAACGAAGCACCGGCATTGTAACGAGAAACGGCCTCTCCGAAAGGAGAGGCCGTTTCTGCGTGAGGGCGATTTTTACAGGGCATTCAGCGCCTTACGCGCGGCACGGATATTGGTTTCGCTGGTCTGCCACAGTTCAAACTCCGAAAAGCCCGGCAGGCCCATAGGCACGCCTTCCCGGCGGAAGGTCATGCGGCTGTCCATCACCTGCTTGCCGGAGAGGTGGAACGCCCGGGCACCGGTCTGGGCGGCCAGCGCCGGGAGATTGCCCGCGGAGACGCCGGCACCCACCAGAATTTCCACATCGCTCCCGGCGGCTTCCACCAGCTGGCGCAGCAGCTCAGCTCCCTGCGGCGCACTGGCGGCCTGCCCGCTGGTAAGGATGGTGGCAAGGCCCAGTTCCTTTGCGGCGGCCAGCGCGGCAAAGGGGTCCCGGCAGACGTCAAAGGCCCGGTGGAGGGTGCAGGCCACCGGGCGGCCTGCTCTTTGGGCCGCCGCCCGGGCGGAGGCGTAGATGGGCTGCAGGGCCTCCACATCCAAATCCCCCTCCGGGGTCAGCACCCCGGTGACGATGCCGTCGGCCCCGGCCTCCACCAGCCGGGCGGCAGACTGGGCCATCTGGGCCAGCTCCCAGCGGTCGTAGCAGAAATCCCCAAAGCGGGGCCGCAGCAGAGCCCGCACCGGCAGGCCGGTCTCGGCTTTTACCTGCTGCAGCAGGGCCAGGCTGGGGGTGGTGCCGCCAATGACCAGATCGGCGCAGAGCTCCAGCCGGTGGGCGCCGCCCTGCATGGCCGCAAGGGCGCTGGCGGTGCTGTCCACGCAAACTTCCAGAGTGTAGGGCATGGTGGTATCCTCCATGGATCATCAATAAGACCCGCCGGCAGGAGCCGGCGGGTCGGAAGAGCAAATTATTTTACGCTTTCCAGGAAACGGACAAAACCGGCACGGCCAGCCTCGTCCAGCTTGTAGACGCCGGCATCCACCAGCACCTGCTCAAACACATGGCCCACCTCGTCCTGCAGGATCAGATGGACGTTGTCGGCGTTCAGCTCGGGGTGGCGGTCCAGGATGTCCTGAGCCCACTCCGCGTGCTTCTGCAGGGCCTCGGGGTACCCGGCGGTGGGAGCCCGGGCCACCAGCAGGTCGGCCAGGTCAAAGAGCTCCTGCTTCAGGCGGCTGGGCAGAACGGCCAGACCCATGACCTCGATGAGGCCGATGTTCTCCTTTTTGATGTGGTGGAGCTTTGCGTGGGGGTGATAGACGCCCAGCGGATGCTCCGGCGTGGTGATGTTGTTGCGCAGCACCAGATCCAGCTGGAACTTGCCGTCCCGCATCCGGGCGATGGGGGTGATGGTGTTGTGGGGTTCGCCGTCGGTCTCGGCGTAGACAAAGCAGCTCTCGTCGGTGTAGCCCCGCCATGCGGTCAAAATCTGATCGGCCAGCTCCACAAGGCGTTCGTCGTCGGCACAGGTGAGGCGGATGCAGCTCATGGGCCAGTGGACGATGCCGGCGTCCACGTCCTCAAAGCCGGGGAAGACCCACTTCTTCTCGATGGGCGCTTTGGCCATGGCGAACTCGTAGTGGCCGCCCTGGAAGTGGTCGTGGCTCAGGATGCTGCCGCCCACGATGGGCAGGTCGGCGTTGCTGCCCACGAAGTAGTGGGGGAAGAGGGCCACGAAGTCCAGCAGCTTGCGGAAGGTGGCACGCTCGATCTTCATGGGGGTGTGCTGGCTGTTAAAGACGATGCAGTGCTCATTGTAGTAGACATAGGGGCTGTACTGGAAATTCCACGCACTGTCGTTGATGGTCAGCGGGATGATGCGGTGATTTTCCCGGGCGGGATGGTTCAGCCGGCCGGCATAGCCCTCGTTCTCCACGCAGAGCTGGCACTTGGGGTAGGCGCTCTGAGGAGCCAGCTTTGCGGCTGCGATGGCTTTGGGGTCTTTTTCGGGCTTCGACAGGTTGATGGTGATGTCGAGGTCGCCGTAGGGGGTCTTGGTGACCCACTTGACGTCCCGCTTGATGCGGTAGCGGCGGATGTAATCGGTGTCCTGGCTGAACTTGTAGAACCAGTCGGTGGCGGCCTGGGGGCCGTCGGTCTCGTACCGCTCTTCGAAGTTGGCGCGGACGATGCTGGGGCGGGGCGTCAGCACACCCATGAGCCGGGTGTCGAAGAGGTCACGGGCTGTGGGGCTGTCGTCGCAGACGCCCCGGGCGACGGCATCGTCCACCAGCGTTTTCAGGATGCTCTCGAGGTCGGCGTAGCAGACGTCGCCCTCCGGCTCCGTGAAGCTGTCGAGCTGCATGGTCATGAGCAGCTGGTTGCGGATGTAGATCTCGTCGTCAGGCAGGATGAGGCCGGTGTCCAGACCGTAGTTGACGAGCTGCTGGATGGCAGTGGAGATCACAGGACAGCGCCTCCTTCCGGGCGGATGGAAAGGACGTGGCAGCGGCCCTCGCCGAGGATGGCTTCCATACCGGCCTTGAACTCATCCAGCATCTCCACAGGCACGAAAGCCTGCACCGTGCCGGCGAAACCGCCGCCGTGGACGCGGACAGCGCCCTTATCGCCCAGCAGATGCTTGGCGGCTGCGATGGTCACGCCCACTTCCTGATGCTCCTTGTAGCCTGCGGGGATGACATTCTGCAGATACTCCCAGCTGCTGCGGCCGGACTCGTTCACGAGGCAGAGGAAGGTGTCGAAGTCGCCATCGTGGAGTGCGGCCACCTGCTTTGCCACACGGTCATTGTCGGCGTAGACGTGGAAGGCGCGGAGGACGGCGCGGTCGCCGCACTGCCTGCGGCACTCGGGCAGCTTTGCAAGGAAGGTCTCGAACGGCACATCCCGCAGCACCTCGCCGCCGCAGACAGCGGCCACGGCGCGGCACTCAGCCGGGATGGCGGCGTACTCGTCGGTCAGGTCGGCGTGGTCTGCGCCGGAGTCGAGGATGCAGAGGACCAGACCGGCCTTGGAGAAGTCCACAGCCACCGGTTCCACGACGGGCTTTGCGGGGCTGGCGAAGTCGATGGTGATGATGTTGCCCACGCTGGAAGCCATCTGGTCCATCAGGCCGCAGGGCTTGCCGAAGTAGACGTTCTCAGCCCACTGGCCGATCTGCGCGATGGCGATGGGGGAGACCTTCTCGGCCATGAAGCAGTCGTTCAGGATGACGCCGATGAGCACCTCAAAGGCGGCAGAAGAGGAGACACCGCTGCCCTTCGGCACGTTGGAAGAGATGTAAATGTCCAGACCGGCCAGCTTTGCGCCCCGCTGGGTGAAGGCGGCGCACTCGCCGCGCAGCAGGGCGGCGGTGGTGTTCTCTTCTTCTTTGCGGGCCTCGAGGTCGTTCAGATCAATGACGCACAGATCATAGCCCTCGCTCTGGACGCGGAGCTGGTTCTTGTCGTTGGGGGCTGCGGCGGCGATCATGTCGATGTTCACGCTGCCGGCCAGTACCCGGCCATGCTGATGGTCGGTGTGGTTGCCGCCGATCTCGGTGCGGCCCGGTGCGCTGTAAAGGCCGGCCTCAGCGTGGGAGCCGAAGGTCTTTTCCAGCCCGTCCAGCACAGCGGTGTAACGGGCGGCTTCAGAGGCCGTCTCAGCGGGAGCACAGCAATACAGGGAGGCGAGGCGCGCGGCGTGGACGCCGTCGGACAGCTCCTGCTTCCATACGGGAATGGACTTCATCATGGAATCTTCCTCCTGATAGACAGATACTTTTTTATTTCGTGTGGGCGATACAGCCCGCTTCTATTTTTATAGTAAAGGATTTGTCCGGAAAAAACCATGTGTTATTGTTGCATCTCAATGAAAAGTTGCAAAAAATCCCCGCCGGGGCTGTCCGGCGGGGATGCAGAATAAAAATCTCGGATAAATTACAACTGAGACAAAAGTTTTTTCAAAACCGGAAAAGCATTGTATAACTGCGCCAAAACTTCCCGCTGCCGCGTCCCGGCGGGGGAGCGGACCGCGATATGGAGAAACCTTACTGCGGCGGGCAGTGCAAAAGAAAAGGCCGCGATCCACTTTTCCAGCGGAGCGCGGCCTTCTTGTTAAGGGAAGAAAATTATGATGTCAGGCGGAAGGCGAGGGAGCAGCGCCCTCCGGCCCGGGAACGCAGGGGAAAATCACTGCATCAGGCTGCAGACGGCCTCGGCGTAAGCGGCGGGGTCATCCACGGGCAGGCCCTCGATGAGCTGTGCCTGTGCGTAGAGCAGAGCGCTGTACTTCTTGAGCTTCTCGGTATCGCCAGCCTCCTGTGCGGCTTTCAGCACAGCGAAGACGGGGTGGTTGACGTTCAGCTCCAGCACCTTGTCGCTCTTGACGCCCTCACTGCCGGGCTGCTTGGACAGCACCTTCTCCATCTCGATGGACAGCGGGCCGTCGGAGGACAGGCAGACGGGGTGATCCTTCAGGCGGGTGGAGACTTTGACCTCCTTGACCTTGCCGTCCAGAGCGTCCTTCATGGCGTCAAACAGAGCCTTGTTGGCGGTGGTAGCTTCCTCAGCAGCCTTCTTCTCGTCCTCGGTCTCAAGGCCCAGATCGCCGCTGTTGACGTTCTTGAACTCGACGGTGCCGTCCTTGCCCTCGGCATCCTTGCGGGGATAGGTGCGCATGATCTGCAGGCAGAACTCATCCACATCCTCGGTCAGGAGCAGGACGTCATAGCCCTTGTCCATGACCAGCTCAGCGGCAGGCAGCTTTGCCAGACGGTCGGTGGAGTCACCGGCGGCGAAGTAGATGTACTTCTGCTCGGCGGGCATCTTGTCCACGTACTCCTGCAGAGTGACCATCTTCTGCTCCTTGGCAGACCAGAACAGCAGCAGGTCGCGCAGCAGCTCGGCGTGCATCCCGTAGTCGGAGTAAGCGCCGAACTTCAGCTGACGGCCAAACTCCTTCCAGAAGCTCTCGTACTTCTCGCGGTCGTTGGCCAGCATGGCGTGGAGCTCGTTCTTGATCTTCTTTTCCAGAGCGTTGTGGATGAGCTTGAGCTGATTGTCCTTCTGCAGCATCTCACGGCTGATATTCAGGCTCAGGTCCTGGCTGTCCACGATGCCCTTGACAAAGCTGAAGTAGTCGGGCAGCAGGTCGGCGCACTTCTCCATGATGAGGACGCCGGATGCGTACAGAGCCAGACCCTTTTCGTAGTCCTTGGTGTAGAAGTCATAGGGGCGGTGGCTGGGTACGAAGAGCAGGGCGTTATAGTTCGCAGTACCCTCGGTGCGGCTCACGATGACACGGGCGGGGTCGGCGTAGTCGCTGAACTTATCCTTGTAGAAGTTTGCGTACTCCTCGTCGGTGACTTCGCTCTTCTGCTTCTTCCAGATAGGCACCATGCTGTTCAGAGTTTCCAGCTCGGTGTAGGTCTCCCACTCGGGCTTGTAGTCGTCGGGCTTGGGGTCGGGTTCGGGCTTCTGACGGCTCTTTTCGCGCTCCATCTGGATGGGGTAGCGCACATAGTCGCTGTACTTCTTGACGATGGCCACGATGCCGTACTCGTCGAGGAAGTTGTCGTAGTTGTCGGTCTCCGTGTCGGGCTTGATGTGGAGGATGATGTCGGTACCGGCAGTCTCCTTCTCCGCAGGCTCAAGCTCATAGCCGTCAGCACCGCTGGACTCCCACTGCCAGGCCTCGTCGGAGCCGTAAGCCTTGGAGATGACCGTCACTTTGTCGGCCACCATGAAGGCAGAGTAGAAGCCGACACCGAACTGACCGATGATGTCGATGTTCTCATCCTTGTTGTCCTTCTTGAAGTCGAAGGAGCCGGAGTGGGCGATGGTGCCGAGGTTCTGCTCCAGCTCTTCCCGGGTCATGCCGATGCCGTTATCGGAGATGGTCAGGGTGCGGCTGTTCTTGTCGCGGGTGAGCAGGATGCGGAAATCGCCTTTGTTCATGCCGACGGAAGTGTCGGTCAGGCTCTTATAATACAGCTTGTCGATGGCGTCCGAAGCGTTGGAGATCAGCTCACGCAGGAAAATTTCCTTGTTGGTGTAGATGGAGTTGATCATCATGTCCATCAGCTTTTTGCTCTCGGCCTGAAATTCTTTTTTCGCCATAATACAAAACCTCTTTTTATCAGATTCAATGCCAGCACCCGGAGCACATGACTGCTTGCGGGAGCTTAGCACTCACAACTTTCGAGTGCTAATATACACCGCTGAGAGACAAAAATCAAGGGGTTTCATAAAAAGTTCAAAAAACTTTCCGTTCGGGGCCAAAGCCGCCTTTACTTTCCCGCGCCAAAGCCGTATAATGGGCCGGAATGACAGACCTGTTTATAAGGAGGATGAAGGATGCAGCAGATAGAGCTGGAACTTGCAGGCGGAGGCGTGCTGACGGTTTCCCTGCGGGCGTCGCTGGACGCTATGCCCGCCGTGAAGCAGCGGCCTTTGGTGCTGGTGGTGCCGGGCGGCGGCTACGACCATGTCAGCCCCCGGGAGGGCGACCCGGTGGCCCTGCAGTTTGCGGCGGCGGGTTATCACACCGCTGTGCTGACCTACAGCGTGGGGGAGGGGGCGCAGAACTACCAGCCTCTCCGACAGCTGAACGAAGCGCTGGCTCTGCTGCGGCAGAATGCGGAAGAGTGGCACATCCTGCCGGATAAGATCGCCGTCTGCGGCTTCTCGGCGGGCGGACATCTGGCCCTGTCCGGCGCGGTGCTGGACATTCCGGGCGAGACGGCCCAGCAGAGGCCCAATGCAGTGATCCTGGGCTACCCGGTCGTCACGGCAGGGGAGTTTGCCCACCGGGGCAGCTTCGTCCAGCTGGCAGGCAGCGAGAATGCTGCCGCACAGCAGGTGTTCACCTTGGAGGATAAGGTGAACTCCGACACACCGCCGGTCTTCGTCTGGCATACGATGGAGGATAAGACCGTTCCGGTGGAGAACACGCTTCTCCTGCTGGCCGCCCTGCGGAGGGCGGGCGTGCCGTGCGAGGCACATCTGTTCGAGAAGGGCGCTCACGGCACCAGCATCAGTACCGCCGAAGTGGATGCCGCCGACCCTCACCGCGCCCATTGGGTGGCTCTCTGCCTCGAGTGGCTGGGGGAGACGTTTGGGTTCAAATTGAGTTGAATTTGGACATTCCTACAAAAAATTCATAAATTTATGGTTGACCTGTCCAAGATTTGAGCGTATACTGGTCAGCGGAAACAAACGAGGAAGAAGGAAACATACATGGAAAAGAAGATCTCGGTCAAAGACCTGCTGATGCAGGCATTCCTGACGGGCTGGGAGCTCTCCGACAAGAGCATCGCTCAGGACGAATATCTGCAGAGCGCCATTCAGGTCATCGAAGTGCTGCAGGTGGAGCCGGAAAACGTCTACGCGGAAGAGGGCCTCGGCCTGACCGACGGCGACGAGGTAGACCATCTGGACGACCTGCTCCGGGCCGACGGCCAGTGGCTGTATTACGGCGTGGAGGCGGAGAATTTCTTCCTCATCCAGTGGTACCCGGACGAAGCATCCGCCAGGGCAAAACTGGCACAGCTCGAGGAGCTGGGCGACGGCAAGCAGTACCTCGTTGACCTGAGCCTCAAGCGCACGAACCCCACCGAGGCCGAAAATTTCGGCAATTCCAACCCGGTGCAGCTGAGAAGCTGACCTCGTGCGAAAGCCTCTCCCTTTGGGAGAGGTGGCATCGCTTGCGATGACGGAGAGGGCAAGCCTGTTGCGATAGAGCGGCTCGTACAGCGATAAGCAGACCCTTTGCGAGAGCGATATTATCGCCGCGTCAACACGACTCTCTGCCAGCGTCCTTGCCCTCTCAGGCGCTCACGCGCCAGCTCTCCCAAGGGGAGAGCCTTTTATGATGGAAAGAAAGGAAACTTTTCAATGCAGCTTTCTGATACGGAGCGTCAGCGCCTCACCACCATTCTGGCCCGATATGACCAGCACCCCGAAGTGCAGCGGATGCGGGAATTTATCCAGCACGGCGATGTGACCACCTACCAGCACTGCAAGAATGTGGTGCTGGTGAGCTTCTGGCTCAACCGCCGCTTCCATCTGGGCGCGGATGAGACGTCGCTGGCCGTGGGGGCTTTCCTCCATGACTTCTATCTCTACGACTGGCACAAGCACAGCTCTTTCCGGGGTCTGCGCCGCCTGTTCGAGATGCACGGCTTTGCCCATCCCGGCTCTGCCTGCGTCAATGCCGAGCGCTGCTTCGCCATCACCAGAAAAGAGCAGAACATCATCTCGAGCCATATGTGGCCCCTGACCTTCCGCCATATCCCGACCTGCCGCGAGGCGGTCATCGTCTGTCTGGCGGATAAATACTGCGCCATTGTGGAGAGCATGTTCCGCCGCACAAGGGTGGGCGCTGACGAAGAAGAGTGGTAAAGAAGCCGCCGCACTGTTCACATGAAAGAAAGCAAAAGACCAGAGTTGTAACGCCTTTTGGCGAAACAACTCTGGTCTTTTTTGCTGGGGCTTGTGCAACAGCCTCTTTGAAAAAGTGATCTTATTCTGCTCTCAGTGCCTTGACAGGGTCAGAGCGGGAAGCGGTTTTGGCGGGGATGAAGCCGCCCAGAATGGTCAGCACCGTTGCCAGCGCAACCAGCACCACAGCGGCCTTCCAGGGCAGAACGGCCACTACGCTGGTGCCGACGGCGATCTTCTGGATGAGCATGTTGCCCGGAATGAGCAGCAGTCTGCTGAGGCCGATGCCCATGAGGCCCGAGCACAGGCCGATGATGAAGGTCTCGGCGTTGAATACCTCCGAGATGTTGCGCTTGGACGCGCCGATGGCACGCAGGATGCCGATCTCCTTGCGGCGCTCCAGCACGCTGATATAGGTGATGATGCCGATCATAATGGAGGAGACCACCAGCGAGATGGAGACAAAGGCCACCAGCATGTTGGAGATCATGTTGATGATCCTAGTCACGGAGGTCAGCAGGGTGCCCACCACATCGGTGTACTGGATCACCTTGTCCTCCGCACCCTGCTCACGCATGGCGGCATTGTAGCT
>ENA-UERW01002331-UERW01002331.1-human-gut-metagenome-genome-assembly--contig:-NODE-2331-length-10187-cov-3.993670_pt1 | contig 10187 bp, 10 predicted proteins | sample MGYA00242994_ERZ507995 | MGnify/ENA primary metagenome ERZ507995 (study PRJEB26167, sample SAMN06115492) | human gut metagenome | host: Homo sapiens | place: China:Chongqing | collected 2015-04-26...
AGTCCGGGGGCTTCTTTTCTTAGCTTTTCTGATAAAAGGCAAGCCCCCAATAGGGGACGCCCTCTTCGTTCAGCTGATAAGTGGGTTTCGAGCTGGAAATCTGGAACTGATTGCCCTTCCAGCTGATCGGCATCTGACTTACGTAGGTGGTGCTTCCCGTGTAGTAGATCATACAGGCGTGATCATCCCCGCCCCGGATGACCAGATAGGTCTCTGCACCGCAGAGGAAAAAGCCTGCAGGCATTTTCGGAAATGTAACGGTGGTGGGATTGCTGTCGCCGCTTTTGCCGGTGCCTGTGTAGGAGATCATCCCGATCTCGCAGTTTCCCGCCCCCGCCAGCGCCGTTTGCAGCGCCGCCACGCCGTCGGCGTTGCCTTTCAGCGCCGTGTCGATCTTGTCCCAGTTGTCATTGAATTCCTCCACCAGAATGCGGTCCGTCCCCGCCCAGCGGGACAGCCGGTAGTTGGGTGTCTCTTGGCTTGCCATATGCCTAAACCTATCCTTTCTCAGAATGTTATTGTTGCATAACAAATGTCACAATCTACACACCCTTCTGAAAAAAGTTCCTGTTGCTGTCGAAATCAGCCTTCCCGAAAAGTAGTGCAGATTCGGCAAAATTAGAACCGCCTTACCGCCCCTTGACGGCCCTCCGGAGACCTGCTATCATGACCCTGAGAACAACACCGGGAGGGGCCTATGATTTTTCAGAAATCCGCCTGCATCGAGACACTGTACACGGAGCTGCCCTTTTTAGAGCGGTTTCGCGCCGCCAAAGCCGACGGCTTCGATTTTGTAGAATTCTGGAGCTGGACCGACAAGGATTTAGATGCCGTAAAGTCCGCCGCGGACGCTGCCGGGGTCGGCATTTCCGGCTTCAACGGGGACGCGGAGCTGTCCCTTATCGACCCTGCCCAGAAAACGGCCTACAAGGCCTTCCTGCGGCGTTCTCTGGACGCCGCCATGGAGATAGGGGCAAGGTCCGTCACGGTCCACTCAAACGGTCTGGGGGAGGGAGGAAGGGTCCTTTGCCTCTATGACGACCTCAGCGACGCCGTGAAGCTCTGCACCATGTTCGACACGCTGAAAATCGCGGCGGAATGGGCGGAAAACTGCGGTGTCCGGATCAATCTGGAGCCGCTGAACGTCACCACCGACCATCCCGGCAACTTCCTCCGCCACACCCGCACGGCCGCCGAGCTGACCCGGCTCATCGGCTCCCCGTATTTGAAGGTGCTGTACGATGTGTACCACATGCAGCTCAACGAGGGCAGTCTGTGCGACCATATCCGCGCCTACGCCGACCAGTTCGGCCACATCCACGTGGCGGACGCGCCGGGCCGTCACGAGCCGGGCACCGGGGAAATTCACTACCCGGCGGTGTTCGCCGCCTTGGAGCAGGCGGGCTACCGGGGCCTCATCGGCTACGAGCTGTTCCCCAAAACCGACACGAAAACCGCCGTCCGGGCCATCATGTCGGACTGACCGATATTGCAGAAGGAGAGGACCTTATGTCAGATTACAGCGCTTTTTTCCTGATGAAGCCGGAGGATGTGAAGCGGTACGCCGTGGACGTGCTCCATTTTTTCCAGCCGGAGGAGGAAACCGATTGCGTTGAGATCGGTGACGGCAACATCAACTATGTCTTTCAGGTCCGGTCCCGGAAGGACGGCCGCTCCGTCATCGTAAAGCAGGCGGACAAGCTGCTGCGGTCCTCCGGTCGTCCGCTGGATCTCTACCGCAACAAGATCGAGGCGGAGACCCTGATGCTGGAGGCCCGGCTAGCTCCCAAATTCATCCCGGAGGTCTATCATTACGATGAGACCATGGCCGCCCTCTCTATGGAGGACATTTCCGCCTACAAAAATCTCCGCAAGGAGCTGGCGGCGGGCCGGGTCTACGGCCATCTCAGCGAAAATCTCTCCGATTTTCTGGCCCAGTCCCTGCTGCCCACCACGGATCTGGTGATGGACCGGCAGGAAAAGAAGAAGCAGGTCAAATTCTTCACCAATCCGGAGCTGTGCGACATCACGGAGGACCTGGTGCTCACGGAGCCGTATCTGGCCCAGCCCATGAACCCCCGGAACAAGAATATCGTCACCCCCGGCAACGAGGACTTCGTGCGGGAGCATCTCTATGAGGACGAGGCCCTCCACGGGGAAGTCGCCGCCCTGCGGAACGGCTTTATGAACAACGCGCAGGCGCTGATCCACGGCGACCTCCATTCCGGCTCTATTTTTGCCAATGAGCAGGGCATCAAGGTCATCGACCCGGAGTTCGCCTTCTACGGCCCCATGGGCTACGACATCGGCAATGTCATCGGCAACCTGTTTTTCGCGTGGGCCAACAAGGCCTATACCGGCGGCAGCGCCGAAACGCAGACCGCTCTGGAGCAAACCATCCGGGAGACCTGTGACAAAACGGCGGAAAAGCTGGCGGCGGAATATGACAAGCTGGTGACCTTCCCGCTGTACCGCGCCTCCGCCTTCCGCAAGGCCTATCTGGACGGCGTGATGGCGGATTCCTACGGCTATGCCGGGACGGAGATCATCCGCCGGGTGGTGGGCGATTCCAAGGTGATGGAGGTCACCTCCGTCACGGACCCGGCCCAGCGGCTCCCTATGGAGCGCGCCCTCATTGATTTGGGCATCTATCTCATCAAAAACCGTGCCGGCGGCCTCAACGGGGCGGCTGTGACGGAGGAATTCCATAAGATCTTGGCAGAGGGGAGGGGCACACATGGTCAGAATGGATGAAAATATGCCGTTTCTGCTGCAATATGAAAATGTTGCGTGGTACGAAAACGGCAAGGTCCGCATTTTAGACCGGCGGATCTACCCCACGGAGGTCCGGTTCGTGGAGTGCGCTACCTATCAGGAGGTGGTGCAGGCCATCGCGGACATGGTGACCCAGAGCGCGGGGCCGTATACTGCCGTTGGCATGGGCATGGCCCTGGCCGCGTGGCAGGTCCGGGACAAGGGCGCTGCGGAGCAGGATGCCTTTTTGCAGCAGGCGGCCTATGATCTGGCCCACGCCCGCCCCACCACCGCCAACCGCTACGGCCAGATCACCTACCGCTGCGCTGAGGTGGCCAAGGAGGCGCTGGCGGCAGGGAAGGACCCCGTGGAGGCCATCGTGGAGAATACGGTGGAGTCCCTGAACCGCCGGTATTCCACCATGCAGATCGTGGGCGACCATCTGGCGGAGCTGATCCCGCAGGGGGGCACGATTCTGACCCAGTGCTTCGGGGAGACCATCATCGGCACCGTGATCCGGGCCGCCCGCCGCCAGAACAAGGACTTCAAGGTGTTCTGCGCCGAGACCCGGCCCTATCTGCAGGGGGCGCGGCTGACTTCCGGCTGCTTCGCCCAGATGGGCTTTGATACCACGGTCATCACCGACAATATGGTGGCCTACGCCATGGAGCGGGAGGGCATCGACCTGTTCACCTCCGCGGCGGACACCATCGCCCGGGACGGCCACATCGCCAACAAGATCGGCACGTTCCAGATCGCGATTCTGGCCAAGTATTTTGGTATTCCGTATTACGTCACCGGCATCCCCGATCAGGACAAGCACAGTAAGGATGACATCGTCATCGAGATGCGGGACCCCCAGCAGGTCCTCAGCTATCGGGGCATCCCCAACACCGTGCCGGAGGTCAAGGCCATCTATCCCTCCTTCGACGTGGTGCCGCCTCACCTCATTTCCGGTGTGGTCACGGATAAAGGTGTCTATGTGCCCTATCTGCTGGATCACTATTTTGATTCTGATGTAAAGAAGTTCTATTAAGACCGGAAGGAGAGACTTGCTATGCTGATGCAGGAAGAGAGAGAACTGGTCGTTGAATACGGCAAAAAGATGAGCGCCGCCCGGCTGAGCACCGGAACCAGCGGCAATATCAGTATTTACAATGCTGAAAAAGGTCTGGTGGCTATCAGCCCCTCCGGTATGGACTATTTTTTTACCACCCCGGAGGATGTTGTGATCCTGGATCTGGACGGCAATGTGGTGGACGGCAAGCGGAAACCTTCCAGCGAATGGGCTTTGCACACTGCTTTTTACAAGCGGAAGCCCCATGCAAGAGCAGTTGTCCACACCCATTCCATGTTCTGCACCACCATGGCCGTTCTGGGCGAGCCTATCCGGGCGGTGCATTATGTGATCGGAGACGCCGGGGCGGCAGAGGTCCCCTGCGCCCCCTATCAGCTCTTTGGTACGGAGGCGCTGGCAGAGGCGGCTATGGAGGTCTGCGGCAAGAGCAACGCCGTACTGCTTGGAAATCACGGCCTCGTATGCTGCGGCAAGGACATCAAGGGTGCTTACGGCCTCGCCTGCAATCTGGAATACATAGCGGAGATCCAGTGCCGGGCCATGAGCATCGGCAAGCCCAATGTTTTGACGGAGGAGCAGATGGCGGAGGTCATGGTGAAATTTCAGTCCTACGGTCAACCCGGCGCGAAAAAAACCGGTTATTGAGAAGGGAGTATCGCAATGCGGACATTTGATTTTTACAGCCCCACCTACTTCGTATTTGGAAAGGACCGGGAGGCGGAGACCGGCAGGTATGTCAAGCGCTTCGGCGGCAGCCGGGTGCTGGTGGTCTACGGCGGGCAGTCCGCCAAGCGTTCCAGCCTGCTGGACCGGATCATGGCCTGCCTGAAGGAAGAAAACCTGTACGCCGTGGAGCTGGGGGGCGTAAAACCCAATCCCCGCAGCGGCCTTGTCTATGAGGGCATCGAGCTGTGCCGCCGGGAGAAGATCGACTTCATTCTGGCCGTGGGCGGCGGCAGCGTCATCGACACCGCCAAGGCCATTGCCATCGGCGTGCCCTATGACGGCGATTTCTGGGACTTTTTCTCCGGGAAGGTGCCGGAGCAGGCTCTGCCCGTGGGCACCGTCCTGACCATCGCCGCCTCCGGCAGCGAAGGCTCTCCGGATTCCATCATCACCAACGAGAAAACCCTAGAGAAGAACGGCGCGGAAGCCGACTGCCTGCGGCCCTGCTTCTCCGTGCTGGACCCCGCCCTTACGGAAAGCCTGCCCGCCTACCAGACCGCCTGCGGCATCACGGACATCATGGCCCACACCTTTGAGCGCTATTTCACCAATACGCCGGACGTGGAGGTGACAGACCGGATGCTGGAGGGCGTGCTGCTGGCCATGCTCCACGAGGGCCGCCGGGTCATGGAGGACCCTCACAATTACGAGGCCCGTGCAAACATCATGTGGGCCGGTATGGTGTGTCACAATGACATTATGGGCGTGGGCCGTCAGCAGGACTGGAACAGCCACCATCTGGAGCACGTGCTCTCCGCCAAGTATGACTGCGCCCACGGCGCGGGTCTGGCGGTCATCATGCCGGCGTGGATGCGCTACTGCGCGGAGCACGGCGGCGAAAAGCGTCTGGCCCAGATGGCTGTCCGGGTCTTTGGGTGTCAGATGGACTTCGACGATCCCAAACGCACGGCGCTGGAGGGTATCGAGGCATTCCGGGCATTCCTCCGGTCCATCGGGATGCCCCTGACCTTCGCGGAGATCGGTGCAGACCCGGCAGATATCCCGGAGCTGGTGGAGATGAACCACATCGGCGACGGCAAGACCGGCGGCTATATCGGTCTGGACCGGCAGGCTCATTTCGACATCTACAATCTTGCTGCCGGGAGCTGCGTTCCCGAAAAATAAATGGATGTGACATAAGTGCTGCGGGGGCGCTCCTGTCAGGAGCGCCCCCGCGGGGTTCTCTGTTCCTGCTGCTTTGTGACCGCTAAAGCTAATGTATAAGGTATACAAGGTCCGGGTTACTTACCGTTTACAAGCTATTAGCGTATACACAAATCAGAAAAGTGTGTTCGTTGCGAAGCTGATGAACGGATCATCCTCGCAGCTTTGGCGGTCCCAATGAGCCATGTTCCATAAAGAAGCGGAAGACCTTGTATCGTAAGGCTTTCCACAAAAGCGCCGCCCGTGCTTTGGTAAAAAATCCGAAGCATGGGCGGTGTTAAATTTTGTCAAAATTTATCTTGACATCTAACCGTGATCAGAGTACCATAAAAACAACTTTTTTGGATTTAACTCTTTAATCCGAAAAAGCGTACGTCATGTAAGGAGAGACGAGAGGAGAAACACTATGTACAATTTTGCACTCGCGTTTGTGATCTGCGGCGTCGTGTATTTCATCGGCGAAGCAGTCTCAAACCTGACGAAGGCCTGGATCCCATCGGTTTTCGTCACTGCCGCCGTACTTCTGGTAGGCTTCTGGACTGTTATTCCCACCACCGTTGTAAGCGACTCCATGCTGATTCCCTTTGGCAGCACCATCGGCATTTACCTGCTTATCACCCACATGGGCACGGTCATTTCCATCAAGCAGCTGCTATCCCAGTGGAAGACCATCGTCGTGTGCCTGGCCGGCCTTGCCGGTATGTGCGCGCTGTGCCTGATCGTTCTGCCCGGCGTGATCGGCCGTGACTTGGTGGTTGCCGGTCTGCCCCCGCTGACTGGCGGCATCATCGCTGCCACCACCATGAAGGCAGCTGCGGAGGCTAATGGCCTTGCTGAAGCCGCCATCTTCGCCATCGCTATGTACTGCGTGCAGGGCTTTGCCGGCTATCCCCTTACCGCTGTCTGCCTCCAGCTGGAGGGCAAGAAGCTGATCAAGGGCTATCGCGCCGGTGAGTACAAGCTGGAAAGCGCCGTCAGCGATGTGGACGCCGTCAACGGCAAGCTCAACAACGGCACTGCTGAGGAGCACAAGAAGCTGATTCCCCCTCTGCCTGCCAACTGGAACGGCCCTGTGGTCATCCTGCTGAAGCTGGGCATCGTGTCCTGGCTCGCAACCCAGCTGGGCACCATCGTGATCCCCGTCATCAACATGAAGATCAGCGGCGCTGTGTATGCGCTGGTTCTGGGCGTCATCTTCACCAGCATCGGCTTCCTGGATGAAAACGCCATCAATAAGGCCAACTCCTATGGCATTATCATGTTCGCTCTGATGATGTATGTGTTTGACGGTTTGAATGGCTGCACCCCCGAGATGCTCGGAAACATCATCGGCCCCATGATCCTCCTGATCGTGGTGGGCGTTGCCGGCATGGTCATTCTGTGCTTCATCGCGTCCAAGATCCTGAAGGTCTCCTTCCTGATGGCCACCGCCACGGCCTTGACCGCACTCTACGGTTTCCCGCCCAATGCCATCATCACCGAGGCCACCTGCACCGCTCTGGCGCAGACCCCGGAGGAGAAGGAATTCCTGATGAGCAAGATGTTCCCGCCCATGATCGTGGGTGGCTTCACCACTGTGACCATCACCTCCGTGGTAATCGCCGGCATCTTTGCCGAAATGTTCTGATTCAGTCATCCGCAAAGCTGTCCGGCTCTTTCCGCCGGACAGCTTTGTTTACAAAATCACTCTTGCACATCCCGGAAAAACCGATACAATAAAGCTACCACAGATTATATGAAGAAAGGATCATGTGTATTATGGATATCAAAACTCTTGCGGAACAGTACAACGATTACATCATTGATCGCCGTCGGTATTATCACACCTGCCCGGAGCTCTCCGGCGAGGAGAAGAACACCCGCGCCCATCTGAAGGAGGATCTGGAGGCACTGGGCATCACCGACATTCACGAGCTGGAGACCTGCTACGGCCTGACCGCCACCATTCACGGCGGCAAGCCCGGCAAGACCGTGGCGCTGCGCGCCGATATTGATGCTCTGCCCGTCAAGGAGGAGACCGGCCTGCCCTTCGCCTCCCACAACGAGGGCAAGATGCATGCCTGCGGCCATGACAACCACATGGCCATGCTGCTGGGCGCCGCCAAGATCCTCAACGAGGTGAAGGACGAGCTTTCCGGCGATGTGCGCCTGGTGTTCCAGCCCGCGGAGGAGACCGCCGTGGGCGCTCTGCGGATGATGGAGGAACACGCACTGGACGGTGTGGACGCCATTTACGGCGTGCATGTCTGGGGTACCTATGACGCCCCGGGTATCGCTTTCCCCGCCGGTAACCTCATGGCCTGCTGCCACGGCTTCACCATTGAGGTGGAGGGCAAGTCCGCCCACGCTTCCGCCCCTCACGAGGGTGTGGACGCCGTGATGGTGGCAAGCTCCATTCTCCAGTCCATCCAGCAGCTGGTCTCCCGGATGAACGATCCTCTCAACCCGCTGGTCATCACCGTGGGCAAGGTCACGGCCGGCAACCGCTGGAACGTGCTGGCTGGCCACGCCACACTGGAGGGCACCGTGCGTACTTTCCTCACCGGCACGCAGGTGGAGGACGCGCTGCGTAAGGTGGCCGAGTGCACCGCTGCCGCCTTCGGCGCCAAGGCGACCCTGAGCTATCAGTATATGACGGAGCCTGTTATCAACAGCGATGAGCAGCTCAACCGCATTGCGCAGACCGCCGTCACCAAACTTTACGGTAAGGAATCCCTCATTACCCCCGCACCCCTGATGGGCAGCGAGGACTTCTCCTGGTTTGGCAAGGACGGCACCCCCTATATCTACGGCTTTGTAGCCAGCCACAATAAGGACTGGGATTATATGTACGGCAACCATCACGAGAAGTACGACGTGGACGAGACAATCCTCCATCGCGGTGCCGCGGTGGCCGCGCAGTTCGCCGCTGACTACCTCGCTGAGACCGCACAGCAGTAATTCAGCTGAGGAAGGAGCGGACCATGGACATCAAAGCATTGGCACAGGACGCTGCCCCTTATGTGGTGGAGCGTCGGCACTACTACCATCAGCATCCGGAGCTGACCGGGGAGGAGAAGAACACCCGGGACGCCATCCACCGGGATCTGGAGGTGCTGGGGATCACCGACATCCGGGATATGGTCAATTGCTATGGTCTGGTCGCCACCATCCACGGCGGCAAGCCCGGCAAGACTGTGGGCCTGCGGGCAGACACGGACGCGCTGTCCTTCCAGGAGGAGACGGGACTGCCCTTCGCCTCCTGCGAGCCTGGGAAAATGCACGCCTGTGGCCACGATACCCACATTGCCATGCTGCTGGGCGCCGCCAAGCTCCTTCAGGAGCACCGGGAGGAGCTGCGGGGCGATGTGCGGCTCATCTTCCAGCCGGCGGAGGAGCACGTCATCGGCTCTAAGGCTATGATCGCAGAGGGTGCGCTGGACGGGGTGGACGCCATCTTCGGCCAGCATGTCTGGGGCACGCTGGATATTCCCTATATCGACGTTACCGCCGGTCCCCGCATGGCCTACTCCGGTCGCTTCACGGTGGATGTGCTGGGTACCTCCTCCCATGCGGCCACGCCCCATCTGGGCGCGGATGCCATCACCGGCGCTGCGGCGATCATCAATAACCTCCAGCAGTATGTCTCCCGCATGAGCAACCCCCTGGACCCCGTGGTGCTCACCATCGGAACCATCTCCGGCGGCAATCGCTACAACGCGATCGCCAATCATGTCACCATGGAGGGCGTCACTCGTGCCTACTTCCTGGATAAGCACGAGGAGGCCATGCGGCAGATCGTGGAGAACACGGCGGAGGGTCTGGGCATGAAGGCTGTGCTCAAGTATGCCCATGTGGTGCATCCCGTGATCAACGATGACGATGACCTCACAGAGATCGCCCAGAAGGCCGTGGTCAAGCTCTTCGACGAGGAGACGCTCTGCCATATGCCCGCCATGATGGGCAGCGAGGACTTCGCCAATTACGCTGCGGAAATTCCCGCCGTGTTCGGCTTCATCGGCTGTCGGGACGAGGCCAACGGCATGATCTACAACAACCACCACGAAAAGTTTACGGTCAACGAGTCTCTGCTTCCCAAGGGGACTGCGCTGATGGCGCAGTTTGCCGTGGATTATCTGGCCGGCAACGCGTAACACAGGGCAAACAGCAGGGGGGGAGGGACCCTTTCCGAATGGACCCGCTCCCCGCCAAAAGACGGCGAAAGAATATAAAAAACGGCCAGCAGCCAAAGCGCTGCTGGCCGTTTTTTATGCGGCACGGCGGGCCAAAAAGACTTTTTCAACACGATAAGAGGGGAGGCTGTCGATAAAGAGGTAGATTCTCCGCAACGGAAAGGAAGGGTGTGCGCGGGAAACCCAAGAAGGGTGTCCTGCGCCATTGAAATCCTTAGTTTTCAGAACTTTTATAAAGTTCTGAAAACTTGCTCAGCGGGGCGAAAAGACTTTTTCGACACGCTGACGCTGTC
>ENA-UERW01002341-UERW01002341.1-human-gut-metagenome-genome-assembly--contig:-NODE-2341-length-10148-cov-2.197200_pt1 | contig 10148 bp, 10 predicted proteins | sample MGYA00242994_ERZ507995 | MGnify/ENA primary metagenome ERZ507995 (study PRJEB26167, sample SAMN06115492) | human gut metagenome | host: Homo sapiens | place: China:Chongqing | collected 2015-04-26...
GCACCCGGCGCAGCTGGTCCTTGGAGGCACCCAGGGCCAGCAGGATGCCCACATCCCGGGACTTGTGGCGGAAGAACAGGCCGGAGGCGTAGGTAGTGAATACGCCGCAGCCCAGGACAGCCAGCACGAAGATCATGGTCATCTGCTTGCGGCTGTCGCCCCCCTCGGGAAAGACGGAGAGCACCGTGGGGGAACCCATCATGGAGGCGTAAGCGGTGATGAGGAGCACGGAGACGAAACAGCACAGGGTGAGCAGGGCATACTGCCCCAGGCTCTTCCGCCGCAGGGCGGCGGTCACTTGGGAGAAACGTGTCATTGGGCGCTCGCCTCCCCCATCTCCCGCACCGCGTCCAGCAGCTCGTCCTGGAAGGTGCGTCGGTCCTTCTCGCCGCGGGCCAGGGTGCGCCACACCCCCCCGTCCCGCAGGATGATCACCCGGTCGCAGAAGGAGGCGGCAAAGGAGTCGTGGGTCACCATGAAGATGGTGGCCTCCAGGGATTCCTTGGCCTGTTCAAAGGAGCGAATCACCGCCCGGCTGGACTTGCTGTCCAGGTTGCCGGTGGGTTCGTCCGCCAGGATCAGCAGGGGATGGTTGATGAGCGCCCGGGCCACGGCGGTACGCTGCTTCTCACCGCCGGAGATCTCCGCCGGGTATTTGTCCCGGATGGCGGAGATACCGAATACATCGCACAGCTGGTCCGCCCGGGCCTCCGTCTGGCCGGTGACGGCGCCGCCGATGATGGCGGGCAGGAGAATGTTCTCCCGGACCGTCAGACCGTCCAGCAGCAGGAAGTCCTGGAACACAAAGCCCAGCTGCCGGTTGCGGACCTTTGCCAAAGCGTCCTCGCTGAGATTTGCCAGCTGCCGATCCCCCAGCATGATCTCCCCACTGTCGATGGGGATGTAGCAGGAGATGCAGTTTAAGAGCGTGGTCTTGCCGGAGCCGGAGGGGCCCATGACAGCCACGAACTCCCCCTTCTCCACCGTGAGGGACACGCCCTTGAGGACTTCATAGGTGGTCTTACCCACTTGGTAGGATTTGTGCAGATCTTTGACTGTTAACATAAAACTCTTCCTTTCTGTCTCACAGGATATTCCCCGCCAGGGCGATGGCCGCCAGATGGGCGGGATAGAAGGCGTAGAAGAACCAGCGGTTGATCTTGATGCGGGAGTGCGTGGCGCAGAAGATCAGGGGCGCGGCGAACACGGCGAAAATGGACCAGTCGATGCAGAGGCCGCCCACCGTCAGGCACAGGGGATCCTCCGGCCAGCCGTTCATCAGGGCCGGAAGATAACTGAGGAGGTAGAGGGCCGCGCCCAGGCGGGGCCGGTTCCGGCAGAGGTAGAAGATCAGCATCAGCTGGATGCCGGTGCCGGAGTAATCGAAGTTCCACCAGCTGACGGTGAAGAGCGCCAGGGCGAACAGCCACCATTTCCGTTCCTTCAGGCCGTACATGCCCAGCAGGCTCAGGAACAGGGTGAAGAAGATGTTCCAGTTGGTGAGGTTGGCCCAGAATTCGCCGACCGGGTGGAAGGCCAGGATGTAAAAGGGCTGGCTGACGAGGGCGAAGATGCCCAGCCGGGTCAGGTACTTCCGCACGTCGTGGGTGTACAGCAGGCCCACCGTCAGGCAGTAGCAGAAGATAGGGAAGGCCAGTCGGCCGATCCAGCGGAACACGCCCACCTCCGGGAAAAAGGCGCCGCCGATGTGGTCGATCAGCATGGCGGCGATGGCGATGAGCTTCAGCAGATCCGTGTCCAGATTGGTTTTCAGCCGTGGCCCCGTCTGGGGGATGGCGGCGGGAGTGGTGAGCACGCTCCACACACGGGAGCGGGAGATGGCAGTGGCGTTTGTCATGGTGTTTCCCTCCTTGTTGACACCAGCGTACCGCGAAAAAAGAGCCGCCGCAAACGGGGGTGTCATCTGCGGCGGCCTGGATGTCAAGTTTTGCGTTGGGAGGGGAGGGGATGTCAAGTTTGGCGGATTTGCCGTCAAGTTTGGTTTGGCAGACGGCGGTTCCTGTGGTAGAATGGGCAGGTAGTTTAGGGCGAAAAGCGCCCCCTGCCGGACCCCGGCGGGCAGTTTTCGGTTTGAGGTGATGGGGATGCTGCGGATCGGCATCTGTGACGATATCTACGACGCCAGGCTGGTGCTTCGGGCCGCTCTGGAGCGGGTCCTGGAAAAGCGGCGCGTTCAAGGGCAGTTCCGGGAGTTCTCCTCTGGCGAGGGACTGCTCCGCTGGCTGGAGAGCCACGCCGGGGAGCTGGACTTGGTGTTTCTGGACATGGAGATGGGGGAGCTGGACGGCATGGAGACCGCCCGGCGGCTCCGGGCGGCGGACGCCGGACTGCAGCTGGTGTTCGTCACCGGGTATGCAGAGCACGTCTTTGACGGGTACTCCGTGGGGGCCCTGGGGTATCTCTTAAAGCCCCCGAAGGCGGAACAGCTGGAGGAGGTGCTGGACCGGGCACAGGCGGCGCTGGTCCGGGATTTGGACCGGGCCTACATCTGCCGCAGCGGGGACACCCACTACCGGATCCCCATTGCCAACATTCTGTATTTCGTCTCGGACCGGCGGCAGGTGGCCTGTGTCACCGCCGGACGGGAGTACACGTTTTACGGCAAGCTGGACACGGTGGCGGCGGAGGTGGGGGCGGACTTTGTCCGCATCCACCAGCGGTATCTGGTTCGGACAGGAGCTGTGGACCGGATGGAGGGCGGCGAGGTGGTGCTGCGGGACGGCCGGCGGCTGCCGGTCAGCCGGTCCTGCCAGCCCTCGGCCCTGCTGGCCTTTACCCGGGCGGAGCTGGAGGGATGAGGATGCGGGATGTTCTCTGGCAGATCTGGCTCAACTGCGGCTATTTTCTGCCCGTGGCAGCCAGCGGCTTTCTCCTCTCCTAGCTCTGTGCCCCCTTTGTCCGCCCCCGGAATGGGCGCTTCTGGAGGGTGCTGCTCTTTCTGACCCTGGCGGGGTCCACCGGCATGGTGCTTTGGATCGGCGACCCCAACCTGCTCTATACGCTGCCGGCGTTTTTCGCCTTGTTCCTCCTCTCTACCCGGGGTGACCGGATAGGGCGGGTGGCGGTGTGCATCATCCTCTTCTGCCTGGAGATGTCCGTGTGTGCCCTGCTGGACACCTATGTGGAGCGGATCAACAGGAATGCGCTCTATGACGTGCTGGTGCGCCTGGCCCGCCCGCTGGTGTTCGGCCCGCTGTGGCTGTTGCTGCGCCGCCGCCTGCCCCGGGAGCCGGTGGTGCTCTCCCGGCGGCTGTGGAAGCTGGTGCTGGGTCTAGCGGCCATGCCCCTGTGCGCCCTGATCGCCGTGGTGCTGCTGACCTTCCGGCGGTATGACTCTATCGAGGTCAATACCGTGGCGATGTACCAGGGCATGGTGGTGCTGCCCTTTGTATTTCTGACCTCTCTGGTCCTGTTGTTCGCCATTTTGATTCTGGCGGATCACGAGCGGCTGGAGCAGGCAAATCGCCTGGCAGGTCTGCGGGAGGTCTACTATCAGGGCCTCCGGCAGCAGGAGACCCAGGTGCGCCGTCTCCGCCACGATCTGCGGAATCACCTGACGGCGGTCCGGGGTTTTCTGGAGCAGGGAGATGAACAGGGGGCCATCGGCTATCTGGACCAGATAGCCGGTTCCCCGGCCCTGCGGGGAACCAGACGGCTCTGTGAAAACGAGGCGGCCAATGCCGTCCTCACCGCCAAGGCGGAGGCCATGGAGCGGGAGGGAGTCGCCGCAGACTTCGCCGTCTCCCTGCCCCGGGACCTGCCTGTGGCGGATATGGATCTGTGCGCCCTGCTGGGCAACGCTCTGGACAACGCCATCGAGGGCAGCCGGGGTGCCGGGGAACGGCGAATCACCATCCGCTGCAAGGCGGACAAGGGACTCTTCATGCTGCGGGTGGAGAACACCCTGGGCGGCGCGGTGCAGCCGGATCTTGCAACTACCAAGACGGACAAGGCCGCCCACGGCTTCGGCATCCCCGGGATGCGGGAAATCGCGGAGCGCTATGGCGGCACCCTGGACGCCGGGGTCCGGGACAACGGGTTCGAGCTGGTGGTGTGCCTGCCCCTGGCAGGGCAGGCCGAAACACTGTAAATCCCCATGCGCTGACGGCCGCCGCAGACACAGGAGAGAGCTCGATTTTCCATATCTGCGGTGTATTTGCACAGAAAAACAGGGAGGCCGTCCATTGGACGGTCTCCCTGTTCCGCAGCCAAAGCGGACTCAAAGCATCTTCAAAAGTTCGATCTGTTCCCCGGAGGGGCCAGTGAAGAACCAGTTCTCCAACCCGCCGAAGGTGTTGGGCATCACGCACTTCTCTGCGGTCTGGAAGGTGTCCACGCCGGCGGCGCGGAGATCCGCGGCGGCTTGGTCCACATCGTCCACATAGACGGCGAAATGAGGGATGCAGCCCGCACCCTCCGGCACAGGGGCGGCGATCAACTCCACCAGGAAGCCGCCGAACTCCACAAGGGCCAGCTCCCGCTGCTGTTCCGGCGGGCAGGCGGGGGCCCGGAGATGCAGGCTGCCGCCGATCTTCTCGTAAAAGGCGATGCTGGCATCCATATCCGCCGTATACACGGCAATGTGGCCGAGACCTTGATAGTGCTGTTTCATACAATCAGTCCTCCAGTATGTGAAAAATGAAAATATGGCATCAGGAGGCGGCAGTCCGGCCGCCGGGGATCAGGGCGCCCACTGCGCCGCAGACAGCGGCGGGCAACACCCAGCCGAAATCCAGAGACGCCAGGGGCAGCAGGTCCAGAAAGGCCAGCTCCACGCCGGTGTAGGTGCGGACTACCTCCAGCAGGCTCACTGCCAGGGCGCCCAGGGCCGCCAGGCGGAACACCCAGTCCCGGCGGATGCGGCTGCCGAACAGGGCCAGCACGATCAGCACCAGCGTGGGGGGATAGACCACGCTGAGGATGGGGGAGGCGATGGCGATGATCTCATTGAGACCAAAGTTGGATACCACGGCACTGAACACGCAGATGACGCACACCAGCGTGCGGTAGGAAACGCGGCCCCCCGAGAGGCCGGAGAAGTAATCGGCGCATGCGCTGACCAGCCCCACAGCGGTGGTGACGCAGGCCAGAGCCACCACCACGGCAAAGAGGATGATGCCCGCCTGCCCCAACAGGTTCCGGACAATGGACACCACCAGGAACGTGCGGTCCACGGTGATGTCGAAGAAGCGGGCGGTGGTGGCGCCCAGATAAGTCAGCCCCAGATAGACCGCCAGCAGGCCGATGCCTGCCACCAGACTGGCGCCGGACACCACCCGGAGCTGGGCGCCGGGAGTCGTGTGTCCCTTCTCCCGGGCGCTCTTCAGAATGATATAGCCGAACACGATGGCCGCCAGCACGTCCATGGTCTGATAGCCGGCTTCCACGCCGGTGGCGGCCACATTCTCCACCAGCGGCTGCTCACCCACCGGCCCGATGGGATTCACCACACCCACCACGATCAGGATCAACAGGCCAATCAGCAGAGCGGGGGTCAGGATCTTTCCCACGATGTCCACCACCGCTGTTTCCCGCACGCACAGCAGCAGGATCAGCAGAAAGAAGAGGATGGAGAAGAGCGCCGGACTGAAGCCGGACACCAGCGGGGCCAGAGAGGTTTCGTAGGTGGTGGCGGCAGTCCGGGGAATGGCCAGCATGGGACCGATGCACAGCACAATGGCGCACATGAGCGCTGTGGAGGGAATCCTGCCGATGCGGGCGGTGATCCCGTCGGGACTTCCCTGCCGGAGAATGGCAAACATAGCCAGCAGGGCCAGTCCGATGTCGGCCATAAAGTAACTGAAAAAGCCGGCCAGCCACTCCGGACCCGATTCCAGTCCCAGATAAGGGGGGAAGATGACATTACCTGCGCCGAAAAACATGGAGAACAGGGCGAAACCGATGACCAAGCTGTCCTGAAGGTGTTTCTTCATAGGAGACCTCCTCTTGCCTTGCAGGTGGACGGATGTCCGCTGAATAAGGGCAAAGCGGCCGCGCGGACGACGCGCGGCCTGTGTATTTATTTGATGTTTATGCTTGAAACAATTATATTTGAATTTCCGAAAAAAGTCAATGTTATACACACCGGGGCGGTCATGGGCGGAGCAACGGAGAAAAATCGCCGGAGCGGGAACTTTTTTCCGTAGAGCCCGTCTAACCTCTCAGACCGCGGCGGAGCGCCGTGAAATCCCGTGAGAGGTTAGGAGAAAAACATGAAAAAGAGAGGACTTGCAGGATTGCTGGCTCTGGCGCTGATACTGGCGCTGGCTGCCTGTGGAGGAACGGAGGCGCAGGAGGACGCCGCCCAGGACCAGAAGATGGAGGAAGCTGCGCCGCCCCAGGAGGAAGAGACTTCGGAAACCGATGGGGAGGACGGCGTCCCTGTGACCATAGAGGGCCCTGAGACGGCGGATGATTCCCAGCAGCTCCAGGAGGACGAGCCGGATCTGGGCTCCCGCCCCGCGGACCCGGCGAAGGAGCCGGAGACGGGGAGCCGTCCGGCAGACCCGGCGGAGAAGCCGGTATACCAGCCGGTGGAGGACACAAAGCCCCAGCAGCCGGACAAGGAGCCGGAGACGCCGGCCCAGCCCGCCCCTGCCCCTCCAGCGGAGTCTGCTTCCGGCGTGGATCTAGCGGATTTCTGCGCTTCCGTGACCGGGGACCAGGAGACGTGGCCCGCCCTGATGGCCGTGGAGGGTGAGACGCTGGATACGTTCTATGCGGGACTCTCCGCCATCGCCACCCAGCAGTGTCTGGTGCAGATGGCCATGATCTCCGCCTCCGGTGACGAGATTGCCCTGGTAGAGGTGGAGAACAGCGGCGATGTCCAGGCGGTGAAGGACATCTTCCAGGCCCGAATCGACTATCAGGTGGGGGACGGCACAAGCCCCGGCGGTGCCTGGTACCCCGCGCCCACGGAGATGTGGCGGAACGAGTCCCGGATTGTCCCCAATGGCAACTTTGTGACGCACACCGGCGCGGACGCGGTGGTGGAGCAGTGCAACGCCCTGTTCGCCTGAGTGGGGTCCCGCAATGCGGAAAACGAAGCAGGACTTTTTAAGTCCTGCTTCGTTTCGTTCCGATCAGATTTTGATGAGCTCGTATGCCCGGGTGCCGATGCCGATCTTCTCCGCGTGCTCCAGGCAGACGGCCCAGTCCGTGTCCGGATGGGCGGCGTGGAAGTAGTCACCGGAGGAGCAGTCGCAGCCCTCGTCAAACAGGGCGGAGTTGGGCGCGGGAGTCTGGGCCAGCACGGCGTCGGCACAGGCTTGGTCCAGAGCCACCGGGTCGAAGGAGGCAAACATGCCCACGTCCGGGACGATGGGGACATCGTTCTCCGCGTGGCAGTCGCAGTTGGGGGAGACATCCACCACCAGGGACACGTGGAAGCAGGGGCGGCCGTCTACCACGGCCTTGGTGTACTCGGCGATCTTCTTATTCAGAATAGCGGGCGCCTCGTCATACAGGCACTGGATGGCATCCTTGGGGCACACCGCCAGGCACCGGGCGCAGCCCACGCACTTGTCCGTGTCGATGGTGGCTTTGCCGTCGGCACCGAACTGGGGCGCGCCGTGGGCGCAGATCCTGGCGCAGGCCCGGCAGCCGATGCACTTCTTCTGCTTGACGAAGGGCTTGCCGGAGTTGTGCTGCTCCATCTTGCCGGCCCGGGAGCCGCAGCCCATGCCGATGTTTTTCAGAGCGCCGCCCATGCCGGCCTGCTCGTGGCCCTTGAAGTGGGTCAGGGAGATGAACACGTCCGCGTCCATCACCGCACGGCCGATCTTGGCGGACTTCACATACTCCCCGCCCTCCACGGGAACCTCCACCTCGTCGTTGCCCTTCAGGCCGTCGGCGATCAGGATGTGGCAGCCGGTGGAGTAGGGGGTGAAGCCGTTGATATAAGCCGATTCGATGTGGTCCAGGGCGTTTTTCCGGCCGCCGACATACAGGGTATTGCAGTCCGTCAAGAAGGGCTTGCCGCCGTGGGACTTCACCAGGTCCACCACGGCCCGGGCCCAGTTGGGGCGGAGGTAGGCCAGGTTGCCCGGCTCGCCGAAGTGCATCTTGATGGCCACGTACTTGCCGTCCATATCGATATCGCCGAAGCCGGCAGTCATCATCAGCCGGGCCAGCTTCTGGGGCAGGTTCTCCCGCCAGCTGGGGGCGCGGAAGTCCGCAAAGTAGACTTTGGATTTTTCAGCCATGATCTCGTTGCTCCTTTTTCTCTTTCTGTTCTTTGAAACAAGCCTGGAGAGAAACCTCTCCGGTGCCGGGGCGGCGTGCCTTCCGCCTTACGGCAGGTCCACAGAGATGTTGTCGGTGCCGTGCTCGTCAAACTCGGAGAGATAAGCGTCGATCCGCTCCATCAGCTCCCCATAGTTTTCACGGGTCAGGGGTTCCCCATCCATGTCCCGCAGGGCCAGCTCCTCCGCCAGGATCTCATAGAACACCACGTCCTCATACTGCTCGATGGCCTCGTGGATGCCGCCGTCCGCAAAGGCCCGGGAGGGGATCAGCTCCCCCCGGTACAGCTCCACCAGCTTGCTCATCTTGTGGTGCAGGCAGTGGGAGAAAATCAGGCTCTCCACCTGGTCGTATTCCTGGATGCGGTCGTTCTCCCGGGTGGAATTGATGACCCAGTTTCCTATGTATACCAGATCCAGCAGATACCGGAACTGCTGTTCCGTCAGTTCGATCTTCATGGGGCAGACACCTCCCAAATAGATGATACTGTCACGATTATAGCAGAGACATACGCAGAATTCCACATAAAAAACAGGGCAAAAAGACTAAAATCTGTCTTGCGGCAGAAGGCGCCGCATAGTATAATATGTAATCCAGATGCAAAATGAGCATGAGGCGGCCGCCGGTCCGGCGGCGGGAGAAGAAGGAGGCGGAGCGGGATGGACCAGCGTCCCATCGGGGTATTCGATTCAGGCCTGGGGGGTCTGACGGCGGTGCACTCCCTCTGGCGCATCCTGCCGGAGGAGGACCTGATCTACTTCGGTGACACCGCCCGGGTGCCCTATGGCAGCCGTTCCCGGGAGGCCATTTTGAAATACGCCCGCCAGGATGTGCGTTTCCTGCGCTCCTTCGATCTGAAGGCCATCCTCATCGCCTGCGGGACGGTGACCACCACCTCGCTGGCGGCGCTGCAGGCGGAAAACGACCTGCCCATGGTAGGCGTGGTAGAGCCCACTTGCCGCCGGGCGGTGCTGATGACCCAAAACAAGCGGGTAGGGCTCATCGCCACGGCGGCCTCCGTCCGCTCCGGTGCCTACGAGGCGGCTCTCCGGCGGCTGGACCCGGAGGTGGAGGTTTTCCGCCAGTCCTGCCCGCTGTTTGTACCCCTGGTGGAGAACGGCCGTTTCCGCCCCGGGGATATTGTGATTGAAACCGTGGCCCGGGAATATCTGGAACCTCTGCGGGAGACTGGAATTGACACATTAATTCTGGGCTGTACCCATTATCCGCTGCTGGTAGACATCATTGCGGAAATTCTGGGGCCCAAGGTGACGCTGGTCTCTGCGGGGGAGGAGTCCGCCTATGAGCTCAAGCGTCTGCTGAAATCCGGCGGCCTCTGGGCCGGCCCGGCCGGCCAGGGCGGGACGGAGTTCTATGTCAGCGACCGGCCGGAGGATTTTGAGCGGATCGCATCGGTGTTTTTGCAGGAGGACCTGCGCCACACCGCACGGAGGATTGACATTGACCAGTATTGAGAAAGTACCGGTGCTGCTGTCCATCCGGGGGGAACAGTATTTTGAGGGTGTAGACCCGGACGCAACCGAGCTGATGACCGAGGGCACCATGGAGCTTACAGAGTCTGGGATGCGTCTGAACTATCAGGAGACGGAGCTGACCGGCATGGCGGGGACCAGCACCACCTTTGAGGTACGGGGGCCCCGGGTGATTCTGACCCGGTCCGGGAAGGTGAACTCCCAGATGGTGTTTGAAGAAGGGCGCCAGCACACCTCCCTGTACGAGACGCCCTTCGGAGAGCTGACGGTGGATATCCAGACCGGACGTCTGCGGCACAATCTCAGCGAGCGGGGCGGCGTACTTCACGTTGAAGGTGTAGAAACTGCCGTCCTCCGTGATGACGGACATATTCGTTTCGTTGGGAAAAT